>OAWP01001971.1_pt1 | contig 10482 bp, 8 predicted proteins | sample 1517081 | NCBI WGS metagenome assembly OAWP01 (sample SAMEA2580167, study PRJEB22360) | human gut metagenome | biome: human gut; feature: human-associated habitat; material: faeces | place: Denmark | collected 2008/2010 | reverse complement strand
GGCTTCCTGTGAGGAATCTCCGCAGATGGAGCTTCCATTCGGAAAAGTAGGCCCCTAAAACCGAAAATTCGCGTTTTCTCTTTTAAATCAACAAACTATTTTTTTTGATGCACAAATCCGTTTTGGACAGTAGTGCTCGTTTTTGTCAAACCGGCAGATTTTTAAACAGATACTGTCCTAGGTATTTTCCCTCATATAAAGTGGAATTTCGACTCAAATACAGGCTTTCATATTTTTCCCCGAAAAATGAAAGAACTAGCGCAATTTTCGCTATTCATTTTGTGAATAATTGGCGGTTTTTCTGAGTTTGTGGGTCGATACAGAGACGTTTCAACCGGTAGGGTATGCCCGATTGTTGAGAATAATTCTCAACTGTGACCGCTATTTTCGATTTCCGAAAATTCAGTTTTTCGTTAATTGCAATTTTTTTCAAATTGATCTGAGTCAACAGAAACAGAAAGGCGGCTCGGCACCCGCCAATAGAATCGATTCAAAAGAGGCAGAAAGCCATGAACATCAATCAACTCAGTTACCACCACATCAAGGTTTTTCTGGCGGTCTACCGGCACAGGAGCGCATCCGTTGCGGGCTGTGAGCTGGGGCTCACAAACTCCGCCATCAGCAGAGCTCTGAGCAATCTGAGAGCGATGTTTGACGACGATTTGTTTACCCGTACGGCCGCCGGTTTTGTTCCGACGGAGCGGGCCAAGGGACTGGCGGAAACACTTGAAACCGTTGTCGGCGGTCTGCGCAGCATTGAAAAGCAGTATTTGAGCTTCATTCCATCGGAGTCGGAAGGCTGTTTCGAGATCCGCGTCTACGACGAATTCAGTTTTGCGGTGCAGGGGGTGATCGACAACCGGATTTTGAAAAAAGCGCCGAACCTGCGCTTCAACGTCCGGATTCTTACGGAAAACTGCGTGCACGGACTCGCCAACGGCAGCGTGGATTTTGCGGTTGTGTACGAGGGTTTTGACGATCCGAGTCTCAACTTCAAGTGTTTTGCCTACACGGGCGACATCTATCTGCTCGGCCGCAAGGGTCATCCGTTGTTCGGCAAGAGTGATTTCACGGCCCGTGATCTTGCTCGCTATCCGCTGCTTGAGATCGACAACTACCGGGATCTCGCCCGTCCGCTGCTGGTGGATATCTGTCAGGAGAAAAACTGCTCGATGAAGGTGGAGGTTTACACCGAAAGCGTTGCCACTGCATTTCAGAAACTGGCGGCCTCTGACTGCGTGACCGTGGTGTGCAATCAGTTTACGCGGGCTTTTGCCGATCAGATGCCTGACCTCGCTTATGTCGTGTTGCCGGAGCCCATTCTGCGCCGCATCAAGCAGATGCGCAGTGCCGTAAAGCCGATCGGAAATTATCTCGCTTTCGGCAGCACGAATCTGTCGCCCGCTTTTGAGTGGGTGAAGCAGGAATTGTTCGAGGGCCTGCAGCAGGCCTGGATCAAGGCGGCCAAAAGCCTGCCAGAAAAGAATTTAAACACAGCTGCCGCGTAAAGAGGCAGCTGTGTTTAAAAAAGAGGCTGTCCGCATTACCCCGGCGGGCGGCGTTTAAAAAACGTTAAGGAGAAAAGTATGCCGGGAATCAAACGCAGAAACTTCCTTCAGGGACTCGGAGCAACGGCCCTGGCGGGAAGTCTGACTGGACTGGTGCCGCGTTCGGCATCCGCTATGCACTCTTACGGTGCAAACCCCGTTTTGCTCAACAAACGCGCCGGCGTGGTCAAGTACCACAGCTGCCTGCGTAACTGCGCCGACCGCTGTCTGATGAAGTTCCGTGTGCAGGACGGCCGCATGACCTACGTGAGCGGTGCCGAAGAGCAGTTTAAGACCGGGTCCTGCCCGTGCGTGAAGGGGCTGACCTATGTGGAGTACACCTACGCACCGGACCGCATTCTTCACCCGATGGAAAGAATCGGCGAAAAGGGTTCGCACAAGTGGCGCCGCATCTCCTGGGAAGAAGCCTGGGACAAACTCATCAAAAAGACGCACGAAGTGATCGATAAGTACGGTTCGGAAGCGATCCTCCCGTACTCGTACTCCGGCAACTACGGCGCCATCGGTATGCGCGCAGCTGACCGTTTCTTCAACCGCGTCGGCGCTTCCTACCTTGACCGTGTGGTCTGCACGGAAGCCGGTGTCTGGGGTTACGGCAGTGTTCAGGGCACAACTGACGGCCCCGACCCTGAAGAGATCCCCAACTGCGACTGCTACGTCTCCTGGGGCTTTAACGAAACCGTATCCAACGTGCACGGCATCAAACTCATCAACATGGCCCGCGACAGGGGGGCGAAGGTTTTGGCCGTGAACCCCAACCGTACGCCGATCTGCTCGCAGGCCGATGTTTATCTGCAGCCCAAGCCCGCAACCGACGCCTGGGTCGCAGTAGGCGTGATGAAGTATCTGCTTGCGCACGAAGAGATGATCGACCGGGAGTTTCTCAATACCTGCTGTATCGGTGCCGATGAGGCGATCGCCCGCGTCAACTCCGTTTCCTGGGATGACATTGTGAAGGTGACGGGACTTGAGCGCCGTGAAATCGAGAAATTTGCCGATATCTACGGTAAGTCCAAGCGCTGCATCATCCGCGGCGGCTACGGCATGCAGCGTAACTACAACGGCGCCCGCATGACCCGTGCCATTGCAATTATGCATGCCCTGCGCGGTATGTTTGACAAACCGGCCTGCGGCATTATTTACGACAACGTCCGTCCCATCACCGGCATGAATGTCTTCGCCGGCCGCGGCAACCGCTTTATTCGCAAGGATATTCAGCACATCAACATGACCGACCTTGATCAGGCGCTCCGTAAGGATAAGCCCACGACTGAAGGCCGTCCGATCAAGCCCATCCACATGCTCGTCTGCTACAACGGTAATCCCGTGGCGGTTTCCCCGAACGTCAAAGAGCTTGTGAAAAACCTCAAGCGCGACGACCTCTACGTTGTCGGCTTTGACATGATCATGACCGATACGCTCGAGTACTGTGACCTGATACTGCCGGCTTCGACGCAGTTTGAAACCGACGACGTGATCGGCGACTACCACAGCTGGTACGTGCAGATCTGCGAAAAGGTCATTGAACCTGTGGGCGAATCCAAGCCCAACTGGGATTTCTTTGCCGAATACGGCCGCCGCATGGGCTTTACCGAACAGGAATTCAAGGATACGCCGCTTGACATCATTGCGCAGTTCCTCGACACGAAGGCCCCGTGGTACAAGGGCATCACGCTCGAGCGTTTGCAAAAAGAAAAGTTCATTCACCTTGACATGCCTTCAAGCGTTCCGGTCCGTTCGGGCGGCAAGTGCGACACCCCGTCCGGCAAGATCGAGCTTTATTCCGAAATCATGAAGAAGGCCGGGTTTAATCCCACGATTGACCTCGCGCTCTGCGAAGAGGAAATGCCCAAGGAAGAAAGAGGGTTGCCGTTCCGGCTTTTGTCGCCCGGAATTCCGCAACGCGTCAATTCCTCCTTCTACAACGTCAAGTACATCCGCGGGTACAACGCCTACGAATGTGAGATCAATCCGGTTGACGCCAAGCGCCTCGGTATTGCCATGGGCGACCGCATCCGCCTTTCCAACCAGCGCGGAGAAGCGTTCTTCGTGGCGCGTCTCTCAACCCGCGTCACTCCCGGGGTGGTGCGTACCGCCAAATGTAACTGGCGCAGCACCAATCCTTACGGCAAGGGCACCAACACCAACACACTGACCACATCGAAACTGACGGATATGGGCGGCTGTTCCGCTTATCACTCCACGCGCGTGGATGTCCGCAAGGCGTAACGGGGAGACTCTGACATGACAAACAAGTTGCAGAAAGGTTTTATTTTCCGTCAGGAAAACTGCGTGGGCTGCGGCGGCTGTGCCGTGGCCTGCCAGATTCACAATGAACTGCCCGAAGACGTACGCTTCCGCAAGGTTGACCTCTACGAGGTCAAGGACAAGGAAGGCCGCGTGCGCGACGTGTGGCTTACCCACAGCTGCATGCACTGCACCAATCCGTCCTGCATGGCGGTCTGTCCCGCCAACGCCTTCAAACAGCGCCCCGACGGCATTGTGGTGCTTGACCGCAAACGCTGCACGGGCTGCGGGCTTTGCAAAAACGCCTGCCCGTACGATGCGATCGTCATCAGCCGCATTGACGGCAAGGCCGCCAAATGCAACCTCTGCGTGGAACTGCTTGACGCGGGGCTTAATCCCGCCTGCGTGGACGGCTGCCCGGTGAAGTGCCTCACGGCCGGCAATGTGACGCAGGTGCTCGCGCAGAAAAAGAGTGCCTCCAAGACCGGCATCGGTTACCGCGACGGCGTGAACGCTCCCAACATGATCATCATCCGGGAGCGGCGCTGATATGAGCGGAACGGACATGCTTGAAGCGGCACAGAGCCTGCACGCTTTTAAAGAAACGTTTTTTCAGCCGGGCAGTCCCGCAGCGCTTGAGTCTTTAAGCCGCTGGGCCCGATCGGCCGGACACCCGATGCTTGCCGCCGAAGCCGAAATGGCCGCGCGTGACACGGATGCCGCCGAAGCCGAGTTCAACCGGATGTGCATCGGGCCGTATCGCCTGACGGTGCCTCCCTACGAAAGCGTCTGGCGTTCGCACGGGCGAGTGCTCAACAACCGCTACAGCGCGGCGGTGGAGTACGCCTTCAGCGAAGTTGGGCTCACGAGCCATGGCAAACTCAACGAAATGCCGGATTTTTTCGGCAACGAACTCGAGTTTCTGAGCTGTGTGGCTTCCATGTCCTTTCAATACAGACAAAAAGGGGATGCCGCTGCCGCCGATGAACTGGAAGCCATTTTCCGGCGGTTCTGGTCCCAGCACCTCGGCCATTGGGCGGATACGTTTCTTGACGCCGTGGCGGAGGACACCCGATCGTCTTTCTGGCGGGTGTGGGCGAAAACGCTCAAGCGTGAGCTCGCGCAGTTTTTCGCGGGTATTGAGCTCACGGAGAACATGGCCGGCCTGGAAATCCCCATTGCGGACATCTCCTCTTCACAGAATCTGAAGGAATGACTATGAAAAAGTTAATTACTGTTTCCCTGTTCGGGACCGCCTTCGCGGCTCAGGCCGAAGAAACGGCGGAGCACATGCCGGAATTCTGGATGCCGGTGCAGGAACATGTCGTCAACAACGATATTCCGCAGCTGCTGGGCTACGCCTCGGATCCGGCGCTCATCAAAACCTACAATCCGGATGCCGTCAGCGCAGGCTATCTGAGCTTTCTGCATTCGGCGGAAGTGACGGCCAACTTTATCTTCGCTTCGGTGGTGCTGGTGGCACTGCTCTTTGCCGTCTTTGTGCTTATTAACGGCAGAGCACGGCTCGCTGACGGCTTTTCCGGCCGGCTCATCAGCCGCTGGAGTCCGCTTGACGTGGCGCTGCACTGGATTGCCGCCGTGCCCTGCGTTCTCCTGATCCTCACGGGGCTGGTGATCGGTGCCGGGCGTTTCTGGCTTGAACCGTTGATGACGCCGGAACATTTCACCTCTTTTGTGAACGGTTCGGTGATGGTGCACAACTTTGTGGCCTTCCCGTTTATCGCGGCAGCTGTGATCATGATGGTGAAGTGGGCGGCGCGTCAGATGCCGGAATCCTGTGACCTTAAGTGGTTTGCCTGCCTGGGCGGTTACATCAATACCGGTAAGCCGCACCATCCTGATGCCGGGTTTGCCAATGCCGGTGAAAAGGCGTTCTTCTGGTGCTTCGTGGTGTTTGGCCTTGCGATGATCGTCACGGGGCTGATGATGCTCTACCCGGAACTTTTCGGCGGCATGAGTAAGGACGGCGCCAATCTCGCCCTCATTATTCACATCATCAGTGCCGTCATCCTCGGTGCCTTCTCGGTGGTTCACATCTATATGGGTGCCGTGATGAGCGAGGGCGGCATTGAGAACATGCTCTCGGGCAAGTGCGACGAAAACTGGGCCAAACAGAATCACAACCTCTGGTACGCCAAAATCAGCAAGTGACGGATCGGCTGATCCGTCGGACCGGATGCAGGCAAAGCGGTTTTTTCAGCGACTTTGCCTGATCATCGACTAACTGTGAGAATCACAATGGAACGACGTTCGTTATTTAAGCTCGCGGCCGGGAGTGCGGTATTTACGTGTATCCCGACGGCGCAGCTGCTTGCAAAGACGCCGGGCAAGCGCTACGCCATGGTGTTTGATGTGCGGCGCTGTACGGGGTGCCTCTCCTGCACGGTGTCCTGCTCGGTGGAAAACCTGCCTGCATCGGGACGCGCCCGCACCCAGGTCAATCAGATGGCCGTCAAAACGGCTGCGGCCGAAGCGGTCATCGCGTTTCCCAACCAGTGTAATCACTGCGACAACCCGCCCTGTGTGCGTGTCTGCCCTGTTAAGGCCACTTATAAGCGCTCCGAAGACGGCATTGTGGTGATTGACTACAACAAGTGCATTCACTGCATGACCTGCGTGCCGGCCTGTCCGTACGGCGCCCGCAAGGCTGATCCGACACACAAAAACCCGCCGGAAAAGTGCAATTTCTGCATCCACCGCATCAGCGAGGGGCTATTGCCCGCCTGCGTGGAAAGCTGTATCGGCAAAGCCCGTGTTTTCGGAGATCTCAACGATGAGACCAGCGAGATCTACAAGCTTGTGAAAGCCAACAAGGTCTATGCACTGCTCTCCGGTTACGGCACAAAACCCAACATTTTCTATATCGGACTGCCCGAAGGATGTGACGACAAGGCAATGTTGTCCGTGAAGCAGACCAACTGGCAGCGCTGAGGAAAAACGTCATGGCAAATGAAAAATCTACGGAACGCTTCGGTTTTGCGGAAAAACCGGAACTGATCCGCCGCAACGGAAAACTCGATGTGAGACCGGGCGTGCGCATCGGTTTTACGCGTTGTTTTACCTGCAACAACATGTGCGGTCTGCGCTACCGTGTGGATGAAGCCACAGATACGCTCACGCGTGTGGCGGGCAATCCTTACTGTGAGGTGGTCACGGGCGGCAAACCCCTGGTACTGGATACCCCGGTTGCCAAAGCCTGGGCGCTTCTGACCGGTGACGCCGGTCAGCAAAACCGCGCAACCTGCTGCGGCAAAGGTGCTTCCGGTATTGACGCGGTCACTGATCCGCGCCGGGTCCTGACCGTGTTAAAACGCGCCGGAAAACGCGGTGAAAATAAGTGGAAGACCATCCCTTACGAGCAGGCAGTGCGCGAAATCGTGGAAGGCGGTAATCTGTTCGGCGAGGGCCATGTTGAAGGGTTGCGGGCGATCCGCAATCTGAAGACCCCGGCGGTGCCGGGGCAGCCTGAGTTCGGGCCCAAGGTTAACCAGCTCATGGCGACCTTTAACGAAGAAGACACCATCCGGGGTAGTTTTTATTCACGCTTTATGACAAAGGCCTTCGGTACAGTGAACCTCACAACCAAGCACGCCTACTGCGGTGCTGCGGTCGGCGTCGGTTACTCCGTGGGTCTCGGGCCTGAAATCGCTGCCGGTATGTGTGACGTTGACTGGGATGCCTTTGAGTATGCAGTCTTTATCGGCACGGCTCCCGGAGCCTCCGGCGCCAGCATTAACCGTCTGGGCCGGGCTGTTGCCGATGCCCGCGTTGAGCGTAAGGCTAAATACGTGGCAGTCGATCCGATTCTCAGAACAGTTGTTGCCAACAATACGCAGGGGCAGTGGCAGCCGATTCTGCCGGGCACGGACACGGCGTTTCTTTACGGTGTGATCCGGATCATCCTTGAAAACAAATGGATGAATTCGAAGTTTTTGGTGAGCCCGAATGAAGCGGCGGCGAAAAAGGCCGGTGAAATCAACTGGACCAATGCCGCATGGCTTGTTGACATCAAAACACAGACCATGGCTGATGCCGCCGATTTCGGCTGCGGCAAAAAGGGCGAGGGGGTTGTGTTTACGGGCGGTAAGCCCGTCTCGGCCGCAACCGCCGTTAAGGGTGAACTCTTTGTGGACCGTACCTTCCGCCGTCAGGACGGCAAAAACGTGCGCCTGGTCTCCAGCCTGGAGCTGCTCCGGCAGCAGGCAGTGAAGTACACGCTTGCAGAGTACGCTCAAAAATGCGGTGTTCCCGTTGAACGGATGACGGAAATTGCCCGCGAATTCACGCACCACGGGCGCCGTGTTGTCGCCGTTTCCAATACCGGCAACAACAGTGCCGATGCCGTGATGTGCGGCTGGCTTATCTGTATTCTCAACAGTCTTGCGGGCAGTCACGACTGTAAGGGCGGTGCCCTTTACGGTAACGGGTTCTTTACGGGCTTTGAAGGCACGTATGATCTGGCAACTGTTAAGGGGGCTCCCGATCAGGACGGCCAGATGAATGCCTGCCGCAACGCACCCTACGAAGACTCGACCGAATACAAGGAACACGTGAAAAAGGGTGAGAATCCCTATCCGGCCAAGCACATCTTCCATCCGCTCTTTCCGGGCTACACGGCCGGAAACGCCGCGGAAATGATGGTGGCGATGGCAAATAAAGATCCGTATCCCGCGAAAGCGCTCTTTAATTGGCGCAGCAACGTTCTTTTCAGTGCTTCTTCCATTGATCACCGGATTAAAGACGTGCTTGCCGATCCCAAACAGCTCCCGCTGTTTGTCGGTATTGACGCCTTTATCAACGAGACGAATATGTACGCCGACTACATCATCCCGGACCGTGTGATGTATGAGGAATACGCCTGCGACCGTACCTGGGGCAACTACAACCAGTGTGTCACGGCAGGGGTTCCGGTCGTTACGCCGCGCACGGTGAAAAACGCCAAGGGTGCGCACGTCTCGATGGAAACGTTCCTTGTCGACTGTGCGCTTGCCATGAAGCTGCCTGGGTTTGGTAAGGGCGCTATTCCCGTAAAGGGGGGCAAACCCGCGGACCTCTTTACCTACGACGACTGGGCCGTGCGCTATCTTTCAAATGCGGCCGAACAGTTTAAGGGGCTGCCCGAGGTGACGGACGAGGACCGGCGTTTTGCGGGGCTTGAGCGGGCCATGAAGATGGTGAGGCCGCTTTTGAAGCCCGCCGAAGCGGCCCGCGTGGAAGCACTGCTTTCCCGCGGCGGTTACTACGAGGCCGACAGCCGCTATGCAGGTGAGTTTATGAAAAACGGCGGCGGCAAATTCCTGCAGTTTTTTAATCCCGCCATGCCCGCCGTGCGCCACTGCTTCAGCGGCAAGCCCTATCCGGGGGTGCCGGTTGCCGAAGAAGCCCGCTTCTTTAACGGTGAAGCCTGGCGTCAGCGCTGGAGCAGAAAGGACTATCCGTTGCTGTTTTCGAGCTTTAAGCCGATTCTGCGCTCCAACTACTCGGTCGTCTTTGAGCACTGCACGGAGATTTCGCCTGAAAACTTTGTGCATATGCACCGCGTGACGGCACAGAAGTTCGGACTTAAAAACGGCGACAAGGTCCGGATTGCAAGCCCCAACGGCGTTGATGTAAAGGGGGTGCTGATGGTTGACGAGGCGGTGACGCCGGGGGCGGTTTGTGTCGCGCATGCCTATGGGCATACGGCCTACGGTGCCGAGAACCGCGTAGTGGACGGTAAGACTGTGCCCGGCATTGCGGCAAGAGCGGGCGGCACTGCCGTCAATCAGATGATCCCGCGCGATCCGACCCGTCCGGGCCGCTACGGCATGCTCAATGACTATTGGGCTGCCTGTAACTGCCGTACCGGGATTCCGGTTAAGGTAGTGAAGGCATAAACTTATACAGCATTCCCTGAAAGAGCGATTTGCTGTTTTCTCTCCGACAGCCGGCACAGGGGCCGGTGACCATTTCCCCCTCGGCGCTAAAACTGAGGGGGTTTTTTCTGCGCTTGTCCGTCTGTGCCGGGACATTTCGGGCGGATATGGGGTGCCCATTTATCTTCTCCGTGCCCTCCTGATTAGCGATTAGGAAGTATTTTGACAGAGAGGGACGCGGATCTACCGCTTTGTGCTTTTTATGGGCATTGCCCTGTTGGTCTACTACGCGTTTTTCAAGGTTCTCGGGATCATTTTGTTTGCCGTTGAGATGACGGTCTTTATTGCGGGGCCCGTGGTGAAGGAAATGAAAGACTGGTGTGTGTTTGGGGAAGGAAAAGTCCAGGCCCCGGTGGCCTTTGATCGGCGGAGTAATCCTTCTCATCTTTGCCTGGCTCTTTTTCCCCTGGAACGCTCAGGTGACGGCGCTCGCCGTGCTGCGCGCTTACGGTGAGACAATCTTTTATGCGACAACACCCGCTGTCATCAAAGCCGTGCATGCCCGCGCGGGGCTTTCGGTCCGTCAGGGGGATGTGCTTTATGAACTGACCTCTCCTAAGCTGGAAAATGAGGCCAGGAAGCTTACGGCAGACCTTGCGGCCGCCGACTGGCGCATCAGCTTTCTGCGGCTAAACAACCCGCGCTTGAAAGCGCGGGGTTTCCTGACAGTGCGCTTGGCATGAGCGCGTTCTAACGGGTGAAAGTCCCGAGTGCAGGGGGTAGCACCAAGC
>OAWP01001970.1_pt1 | contig 10483 bp, 8 predicted proteins | sample 1517081 | NCBI WGS metagenome assembly OAWP01 (sample SAMEA2580167, study PRJEB22360) | human gut metagenome | biome: human gut; feature: human-associated habitat; material: faeces | place: Denmark | collected 2008/2010 | reverse complement strand
AGAGTGAATATCCGGAAGTAGAGTATTTTGATGAAGATGATCTGACTTTGTGTATGCAGGATGTATATGTTCAGACAAAGCAGACGTTTGTGATCATTATTGATGAGTGGGACTGCATTTTCAGGGAATATAAGACAGACAGGGAAGCACAGGAAAAATATCTGGATTTTCTGCGGGATCTGCTAAAAGACAAAGCATACATCCATCTTGCTTATATGACAGGAATCCTCCCAATTAAAAAATATGGAACACATTCTGCATTGAATATGTTTGACGAGTTTTCCATGATCGATCCGGGACCATTAGCTTGTTATGTTGGTTTTACAGAGGAAGAAGTAAAAGGGTTGTGTGAGCAATATCAGATGGATATGGGAGAAGTAAAGAGCTGGTATGATGGATATTCATTTGAAAAAACGTTATCCATTTACAGTCCGCGGTCGGTGGTAAATTGTATGCGTCTTGGAAAAATAGGAAATTACTGGAATCAGACGGAAACATTTGAGGCATTGCAGGTTTATATTGATATGAATTTTGAAGGGCTTAAGGATGATGTTTTAAGCATGATTGCTGGAAACAGTGTTCCTGTAAATATAGGAAATTTTGCCAATGACATGTCTACATTTCATACGGAGGATGATGTACTGACACTGTTGATTCACCTGGGATATGCAGCGTATGATTATGATAATAAGACGGTTCAGATTCCCAATAATGAGGTGCGGGCGGAATATGTAAACAGCGTGTCGGCATCAGACTGGGGAGAGGTTTCAAAGGCTTTGAAAATTTCAGCAGATACCCTGGAAGCAATCTGGCAGAAACGGCCAAAGCAGGTAGCAGAAGCGGTAAGACAGGCGCATTTTGAAACTTCACATATTCAATACAATGATGAGAATGCGCTTAGTTATACCATATCGCTTGCATTGTATGCTGCCAGAAATTTTTATACGGTGCATCGTGAATTTCCGGGTGGAAAAGGATTTGCGGATCTTGTTTTCCTGCCAAGAAAAAAATTTATAGACAAACCGGCACTTGTAGTTGAACTGAAGTGGGATAGAACTGCAGAGGGAGCAATTAACCAGATAAAAAGAAATGAGTACTGCAGAAGTCTGAAAGATTATCAGGGAAATTTGCTTCTCGTTGGGATAAATTATGACCGGAAAACAAAAGAGCATGAATGTGTGATCGAAGAAATTAATAATGATTTGGAAGGGCACTCTGCCATGTGGAACTGGTAGCTGCGAGAGGAAATCTCATCGATTCGCCGAAAGAAATGATATGTTTATACATTTTTCGTCCTTAAAAGTGTTGATTAAACACATATTTACATCCTTAATAATGTTGACACCTGTGGGGTAGAATTTTATAATGCAGATATATGGAAATAATTTAATGGTTTCTTATAGATTATAGGAGTTGGAGGAAGGCTCATGGAACGATTTGCATTATCACGAATGAAAGAATGGAAAGAGAATGAAAATAGAAAACCATTGATTATTCGCGGGGCAAGACAGGTCGGAAAAACATGGATCATGAAGACATTTGGTCAACAGTATTTTGAGAAGACAGCCTATGTTAATTTTGATAATAACGCCCGTATGAAACAGGTATTCGAAGGAGATTTAGACATTGAAAGACTGGTTTTGGCGATCAGTGCTGAGACAGGAGTTTCTATTGAGGCAGAGAATACGCTGATCATTTTCGACGAAGTTCAGGAAGTACCAAAAGCACTTACATCATTAAAGTATTTTCATGAAAATGCACCTCAGTATGCAATTGTTGCAGCAGGATCACTTCTTGGAGTTGCATTACACCAGGGTACGTCATTTCCAGTCGGGAAGGTAGATTTTCTTGATTTATATCCGCTGAATTTCAGGGAATTTTTGTGCGCAATGGGAGAAAAACAATTTGTTTCCATGTTAGACAGTTGTGATACGCAGATGGTAACAGTGTTCAAAACGAAATATATAGAACGTTTAAGGGAATACTATTTTGTAGGTGGGATGCCAGAGGTGGTAAAAGATTTTTCGGAAAAAAAGGATTATAATCGTGTTCGTGCGATTCAGAAGAATCTTATTAATTATTATCAGCAGGACTTTTCAAAGCATGCAGAAATAAAGCTTGTTCCAAGACTGAATCTTGTGTGGAACTCGATTCCGATGCAGCTTGCAAAAGAGAATAAAAAATATATTTACGGACAGGTACGTGAGGGGAGCCGGGCAAAGGATTTTGAACTGGCAATTCAATGGTTATTGGATTGCGGATTGATTCATAAAGTACAGCGGATTCAAAAACCGGATCTTCCATTGAAAGCATATATTGATTTTGATGCTTTTAAGCTTTTTTTAGTGGATATTGGATTGCTCATAGCGATGACAGATCTGGATGCAAAAGTGATTATAGAAGGAAATAAGATTTTTACAGAATTTAAGGGATCATTGACAGAGCAGTATATATTGCAGCAGTTAATATCAGATGTCGGAGTGATACCTTACTATTATTCAACGCAAAATTCCAAGGGAGAGATTGATTTTTTAGTTCAGGGAAAAACATCTGTTATTCCAATTGAAGTGAAAGCGGAAGAAAATCTGAAAGCAAAGAGTTTGAAAGCTTTTTGTGAAAAGTATCAACCATCTTATGCAGTCCGGACATCAATGTCGGATTATAGAGAGCAGGATTGGATGACGAATATTCCTCTTTATGCAATTAAGTGGATAGAAAATTATGTCAACCAATAAAACGCATAGAAATATATAAGATCAGGACACATATCCTTTAATGCATATAACATTGTGATATGTGTCCTTTTTTTAGGTAAATATAGTTTTTACAGTAATTCCATATTAATGGATTTTTCCGTAAATCCGTAATTACAGTACATCTCGTAGGCAGCTTTATTTTTTGCATTCACCTGAAGTTCAATGCCGTCAAGATTTTTTTCTGCTTTTATCTCTTTTACTTTTTCAAAGAAAAGATGTCCGACACCCATGCCGCGGTAAGGTTCTATGCGTTCACCCCCCAGGCGGGGTAAGGTTTCTCCACCCGCCATTGTGTCGATAAAAACAATGTCCCGTGTCACCTGTGCAGGAGATTCAATATGCCGGAAGATAAGTTCTAAAATTCCGATCACATTTCCTTCATTTTCTGCAATATAGAAAGTATCGCCTTTTACGATTTCCTCAAATACTGCCTTTGGCAGAAGCGCATCATTGGGTTTGTAAATATCGGGACGCCAGTTTATATGAAGCGCCTGCCCCTGATTTAAGATGCGGACGACGGAGTCATAGTCGCTCATTTGTGCATTTCTTATGATACAGTTCATTATTTTACGACTACTTTCACAAATTTCTTTTTACCACGTTTTACAACAAGTCCATCTGCGCCGAAGGAATCTGCATTGTAAGCTGTCTTGATATCGGTTACTTTCTCGTCTGCAACTGAGACACCGCCCTGTTCTACGGCACGTCTTGCGTCGGAACGGGATGGAGCGAGCTCTGTTTTTACGAGAAGAGACAGGATATCCATATCGCCGTCTGCAAAATCAGCAGAGGATAACTCTACCGTTGGCATATGTGCGGAATCTCCGCCACCGGCAAAAAGTGCGTGGGAAGCTTCTCTTGCTTTTGTTGCTTCCTCTTCCCCGTGAACTAATTTGGTCAGCTCGAATGCAAGGATTTCTTTTGCCTGATTAAGCTGTGCACCTTCCCAGCTTTCCATTGCATCGATTTCCTCTAATGGAAGGAAAGTCAGCATACGGATACATTTTAATACGTCAGAGTCTGCCACGTTTCTCCAGTACTGGAAGAAGTCGAATGGAGAAGTTTTCTCAGGATCAAGCCATACAGCGCCGGACTGGGTTTTTCCCATCTTTTTTCCCTCAGAATTTAAAAGAAGGTTGATGGTCATTGCGTAAGCGTCTTTTCCGAGTTTACGGCGGCTCGGTTCCACCTAACATGTTGCTCCACTGGTCATCGCCGCCGAACTCCATGTTGCAGCCGTATTTCTGGTATAAGGTGTAGAAATCGTAGCTCTGCATGATCATGTAGTTGAACTCCAAGAAGCTTAAGCCTTTCTCCATACGCTGTTTGTAGCACTCAGCAGTGAGCATACGGTTTACAGAGAAATGAGCACCAACTTCACGGAGAACGTCGATGTAATTTAAGTCCATGAGCCAGTCAGCGTTATTTACCATTAATGCTTTTCCATCGGAGAAGTCGATGAAACGGCTCATCTGTTTCTTGAAGCAGTCACAGTTGTGCTGGATGGTTTCCGGTGTCATCATCTGACGCATGTCGGTACGTCCGGACGGATCACCGATCATTGCGGTACCGCCACCGATTAAAGCGATTGGTTTGTTTCCAGCCATCTGGAGACGTTTCATGAGGCAGAGTGCCATGAAATGTCCTACGTGAAGGCTGTCTGCTGTCGGATCAAATCCGATATAAAAAGTTGCTTTTCCGTTGTTGATCAAATCTTTGATCTCTTCTTCGTCTGTTACCTGCGCGATAAGACCGCGGGCAACTAATTCGTCGTATAATGTCATTTTACTGGGTTCCTTTCTTTTTTTGAGTGAACGATTAAAATCCGCAGTGCCCACTCGAGAGCGAAGCTCTCTCGTTCGCGGGCTTCGCCCTATCGTCTAAGAAAATCACAAAATGCATTGTGCAAGCACAGCATTTTGTTCTTTCCTCAGACGGCACTGCTCATTTAATACGCGCAAAAACCCCCGTCCTAATAAAAGGACGAGGGTTAAACTCGTGTTACCACCTTAATTCATAAGCAGCTCACACTGCCTACCTTCGTGAGTGTCCGACAACACTCCGGCGCGGTTAACGTGCGCCACTACGTCACAGCCTACTATTGCAAGATATCGAATGATCAAAAACAAATTCGGTGTGAAGCTCGGGGATGTATTCGAACTAAGGTTCCGATGCGCCTCTCATCAGCCGGCAGCTTTCTGTATCTTCCGCTTAACTGTACTTCTTCCCGTCAAAGCCTGTGTTCTGCTTCAATTAACGCTATTATAAGCATGAAAAAAATGATTTGTCAAGTGAAATAATCTCTGTCCAGCGATGAGGAATAATAATATTTATTCCTCATCGCTGACAACAGAATAAAGCACTTGAGAATATTGAAAAGTTCGCTTGAAATCAAGGTTTACAGACATTTTTCTTCAAAGAAAAGGTATCGCAGAATACCGCAAAATATCGTAACAGATTTTTAGAATGGAGTAAATTTGGAGTAAAAGTTGAAAGAAAATGGAGTAAATATTTCAAAGATGTAATGAGAAATGGCGTAGGTAGTGGTAACATTATCTACGTCATTTTTAAAAATTAAAAAAATGTGTAACGAAAAATATATGTAAAGTACATATAGATAAAGGAGGGTAGAGTATGGAAGAAATGGTAGAAATCTATCGAAAATATATGCCACAAGTATATAATTTTTTATTTAGCCTTTGTCATGATGCTCATTTAAGCGAAGAACTCACACAAGAAACTTTTTTTCAAGCGCTAAAATCTATTGATAGTTTTCGTGGTGACTGTAAGATATATGTATGGTTATGTTCGATTGCAAAACATTTATGGTATAAAGAGCTAAAGAAAAAAGATAGAGAAGTAGTGGCAGAATATGTAGAAGAAACTACTTGTCAGAAAATTACAGAAAATTCGGCAATACAGAAAATGGAAGTAATAGAGTTGTATAAAAAACTTCATTTGTTGGAGGAGCCGGTGCGAGAAGTTATGTATTTGAGATTAAATGGCGATTTTACATTTAAAGAAATTGGAGAAATTATGGGTAAAGATGAAAATTGGGCAAGAGTGACTTTTTATCGTGGAAAGCAAAGAATAAGAAAGGAGAGTAACCATGAAATGTGAAATAATTAGAGATTTGTTACCTTTATATATTGATGGGTTGAATACAACTCTAAGTAATCAAGAAATCGAAAAACACTTGAAAAATTGTGAAGAATGTCAAAAATACTATCAAGAAATGACAGGGGACATTGATAATTTTTCAGTGATAACAAATGAAGAAATTGAAGATGTAAATTTAATTAAGAAAATCAAGAAAAAAAATAGAAAAAAAGCATTAGGCATATTCGTTGGAGCGTTTGTTTTGTCGGGAGTTCTTATGGGAGTTAGTTTTCATTGGACACATGGCGTAGCAATGTATGAAAATGTTATTTTAAATTATGGGGTTCAAGGAGATACGGCTTATCTTACACTGCAAGGGAAACCAGGATATGAGTTGAATTTTTCGGGGGCAACGGATCAGAACAAATCTAGTTTGAAAGTTATGTATGCTCGAAATATATGGGGACATGATGAAAATGTAGTTCGCTTAGAAGGGGAGAGTAATAGAAGTGGAGAACCACCTCAGTGGATACTAGAATTTAAAGACAGAATCGTTGTGATTGAAAATGGAGAATTGGTAGATGAAAAAATAAAATAAGGTGTGTAGTGAGGTAAAGGAACAAGGCGTAGCCGATACGCCTTGTTCCATGACAGAACGGAAATTCTCACATTTGAAACTTCATCTCTATAATAATAAAACAACACAGTCGCAGCTTCCCAATACAAGAGAAGCACTTTCTCTGTTTCTGGTTAAAATTACATCCGCAGTTTTTCCATTGGTGAGAAGCACCCGGTCAGCCGGTTTTTCAAGCGGCAGTGTCACGGTATCTGTGCCGAAATTTCCGGCAACCAGAATGCGTTGTCCGGTTTCTTCATTGGTGCGGTAGTAAGCAAACATATGGTCAACATCTTCATAAGCAGCGGCAAACGTTCCGTAAGTGAAGGTTTCCACGTATTCCGGTGCTTTGCGGAGTGCGATCAGTTCTTTGTAAAAAGAGAGTACGGAATCTGGCCGGTTCAGCTGGTCGGTTACATTGATCTTTGTATAGTTTGGATTCTCCGCAAGCCAGGGGGTTCCGGTGGTGAAACCGCCGTGCAGGGAATTGTCCCACTGCATAGGGGTTCTTGCATTGTCACGGCTGTTTTCATAGCAGGCGTGAAGTGCTGCCTCTTTCGAACATCCGGCATTTAAAGCAGCCTGATACTGATCTTTGGTGCTGATGTCATCGTATTCGGAAATATCGTTTCGGACACAGTTTGTCATGCCGATTTCCTGTCCCTGATAGATAAAAGGAATTCCGCGCAGTAAAAAGTAAGTAGCTGCAAGCATTTTCACACCGGCTTCATTTCTGGCGTGTGCAGGAAGATAGTGTGTAGCACCTCGTGGCTCATCGTGGTTTTCAATAATATTTGCCTCAAAGCCAACGGTAAGGTCTGCTTTCTGGGTGTCAAAAAGGGCAGTGCGCCACCGGTTGAAATCGAGGGCAGGAGCATCATACCAGCCGTGTTCCCCATAGGAAAGCACATGGGCGGAAAAGTCAAATTTGGTGGAAAAATGACCGTCCTCACCGATAAATTCACGCAGTTCATCCTCTTTTAAATGAAATACTTCGCCGACCGTAAAAGCGTCGTATTTGTCAAATGTTTCATGTTTCATTTCCTCTAAAAATGTGCCAATTCCATGTGCGGAAGCTAACATTTTATCGCAGGAGACAAGTCCGTCATCACCGTCCGCCGGGAAGGATGGAAAATCAAGATTTTTCTTGATATTGATGATGGCATCGATACGGAAACCGGAAATGCCTTTTTCAAACCACCAGTTGATCATCTCATAGATTTTTTTGCGGACGACCGGGTTCTCCCAGTTTAAATCGGGCTGTTCCTTCGCAAAGGTATGGAGATAATATTTATTTGTGCCGGGAACTTTTGTCCATGCAGATCCACCAAAATAGGAGCGGTAATTGCTTGGTGCCTTGCCGTCTTTTCCTTCGCGGAAATAGAAGTAGCCGGCGTAAGGACCGTCCGGGTCGGCGAGTGCTTTCTGAAACCATTCGTGTTTGTCGGAACAGTGATTGACGACGAGATCCATGATCAGATGCATACCGCGTTTTTTCATTTCGGCGACAAGGATGTCAAAATCATCCATTGTACCAAACTGTTCTGCAATTTTATAGTAATCGGAAATGTCATATCCCTGATCGACAAAAGGGGATTCGTAAACCGGGGAGAGCCAGATGATGTCGATTCCGAGTTCTTTCAAATAGTCCAGCTTTGAGATGATTCCCTTTAAGTCGCCGATTCCATCTCCGTTTGTATCCAAAAAACTTTTTGGGTAAATCTGATAAGCTACTTTATCATGCCACCATTTTCTTTTCATAAATTCTCCTTTTCTTTCATTTGATTCTGGGGTGCGAAACTCATTTTTTGGTTTATTAAAATTGTTCAAAATTAACAAAATTTTCGAAAACACGCTTTCGCTACGTGTCGCTGGTAACGGTACTAAGAAGCCAGTCACGACTAATGTCGTGCCTACCTTCTAAGTGCCGACCGCTCCCCAGTGTTTTCTCAAGCTTTTGTTAATTTTTCACAATTAAATTTACACAACTTTGAGTTTCGTAATCTCTGCACTTGATTGTATGATACTGTTATAATAGAATAGAAGAAACGAAAAATCTTGCATAAATATAAGATATTATTGCACAAAACTGCTATACAAATGTGGATTAAGACAGACTAGAAGGCGTTTTGCCATCTATTTCAATGATGTTAAAGAGGAATCAATACAATGAAAGAAAAAATAACCCTATCCTTAGACCAGCATGAAAACGCCAGACACGGCGAAGAAATTTTTCCGCTGCAAAAATATGTGACGCCGTTATGGAAAGAGTATCCTTATGTCACGGCGCACTGGCATGAGGAGGCAGAATTTACACGGATTGAGAAGGGAAGCTGCACATATCAGATCCATCTTGAAACTTATGATGTGGAAGAGGGAGATCTGATTTTTATTCCGCCTGCGGTGCTGCATGCGATTTCCAATGAAAAAGAGGAGCGCATGCAGTCGGAAACGTATGTGTTTCATATGGATTTTCTTGGTGCAAAGGCTGCGGATATCTGTGCCCTCCGGTATTTGAATCCACTGATGAACCAGAAATTGATCCCGCCGTTTGTAATCAAAAAAGGACATCCGCTTTACGAAAAGGCAGCAGATCTGTTTGAGGATATAAACACGGAGTATGACAAAAAAACACCCGGATACGAGATTGCTATCAAGTCATATCTGTTGCAGTTTGTGGCGGCTTTGATTCCATATTGTACCCGGAATACAGAGGCAGATGCGATTTTGACAGAACATGCGAAAAAGTTAAAAGAAGTTTTAAGTTATATCGATGCACACTATATGGAGGAACTGACGATTTCAGGACTTGCCGGAATCTGTTTTTTCAGTGAGTATTATTTTATGCGTTTTTTCAAAAAATACATGGGAATGTCATGCGTGCAGTACATCAAAAATGTGCGTCTGGAGCGCGCGGCAGACCAGTTTGAAAATGGGGAGACAAATACGCTCGAGGTGGCGCTCGCCTGTGGATTTTCGAATTTGTCTTATTTCCATCGGGAGTTTAAAAAGAAATATGGAATGACGCCAAAAAGATTTATCAGTCTGTCTGCCCGGGCAGCAGATTTTCACGAAATAGTGAATAATTACCATTTTTATGACTCATAATATCATCGTGAAAAAAATGTGCGGGTTTTAAAATCCGTCGGAAAGAGGTAGAAAGATGATATTGAGCGAAAAAGAGACAACCGTGATCAAAGACTTACAGACACAGGAGCAGTGCTGCGTGGAAAAATACGAGAGATACAGTAAACTTGCCAAAGATCAGGTGCTCATTGACCTGTTCACAGATCTGCATGGAAAAGAGCAGAAGCATTTAGAATCCCTGACACAGGTGCTGTCTGGAAAAGTTCCTTCCTGCGACTGCAACGACAGTGATGGAAAAGATTATAACCCGGCTGCTACCTACAGCATGGCACCTTCCGAAGATAAGAAAACGGACTGTTTCCTTGCAACAGACTGTATCGGAACAGAAAAACTTGTTTCTTCCACTTACAATACGGAAGTGTTTGCATTCGGTGATCCGGGTGTCAGAAAACTTTTGGCAGACATTCAGATCGAAGAACAGAACCATGCGGAGATGCTTTATAAATATAAAACAGTCAATAGCATGGCGTAGCCCGGAGTTTAGGTTATGAGCCTGCGTCAATCCATGTTACGAGCGGCAGAACCCAGGGGTTAAACTGTGGGATGGATAAAAAAATGAGGGAAAAGTGGAAAAGAGCAGTGCTGCTATTGAGCTGCATGGCGCTTGTCTTTTCGGGTTGAGGAAAAACAGGTGATGTGAAAGAGTCAGGTGCAGTGGAACCTGTAAATGAGGATGCGCAGAAATTCTGGTATATGTACTGATCACTTCACTGATCGAGGCAGCGCAGATTGCATTCTCCATTTTCCCGGTTATCATCGTTTATTTGTTCCTGTCACGCTATATCGTGCAGGGAATTGCACTTGGAAGTGTGAAGGGGTAGGAAAAATTATATTTGGTTCAGATAAGAGGCGGGGAGCTTTTGAG
>OAWP01001968.1_pt1 | contig 10495 bp, 10 predicted proteins | sample 1517081 | NCBI WGS metagenome assembly OAWP01 (sample SAMEA2580167, study PRJEB22360) | human gut metagenome | biome: human gut; feature: human-associated habitat; material: faeces | place: Denmark | collected 2008/2010 | reverse complement strand
CTAGTCAACCAAGACTTGTTGCCAAGCCTCTGACTTCAGTCAGGGGTAGTTGACGATGCGTTTCTCCGGTCTGTAAAAAGTCGATGCTTTGTCAATACTGTTGGTATACCTTGTCATTACTTTGCAAGGACCGCTTTCTCAACGTCGCTGAACATGATATTCATGGCCGTGTAGCCGCCTTCGGCGAGATACCAGGCCGAGGGCGTGAGGTAGACGATGTGTCCGTTTTGCGCGGCCTTCGTTTTGTTCACAAGTTCGTTGTTCAAAATGTCCTTCGCGAGTTTGGCGCCGGGGCGAGCGATGGCGGAGTCGCGGTCAAGAACGAAGAAGTAGTCGGGGTTGAGTTTCAGCAGAAGCTCAAAGGAGGCTTCGTTGCCGTGGTTGGCGTTGGCTTTCTGAGCCACGTTTTTAAAGCCGAATTCGCTACCGATGATCGAACAGCGGGCGGCGTTGCCGAGAAGGTTCACGTGGCTTGCGGTCACCAGGCCCACGAGCGCGGTTTTGCCCTCAGAGGCGGCTTTGAGTTTTTCAATGCGCCCTTCAAAGTGAGAGATGTCGGCCCTGGCCTCATTTTCTTTACCGAAAATGGCGGCAAGGTTCATGTGGTTCGCGGCGAAACTTGCGAAACTTCCCTTCGTGCGGTCCGTGGCCATGTAAACCACCGGCGCGATTTTCGTGAGTTCATTGTACTTTTTGGCAAGGCGCCCCGAAATAAAGATCACGTCGGGTTCGGATTCCATCAGTCCCTCAAAGTCGATTTCCTTCAAGGTGCCGATGTTTTTCACCTTTGCGCTCTTTTTAAAGTACTGCTGGAGGTATGCCAGAGGCGTCGTCTGGGTCAGAGCCACAATGCGGTCGGTGAGCTTCCAATGGTCGAGCGTATCCAAAACCGCATAGTCCGCGACGGCAATGCGCTTGGGATTTGCGGGAACCGTGATGTCAATGAGCTGGTTTTTACCGTTAAGCGTTTTCACCGTGACGGTTTTGTCCGCCGCAAAAGCGGGAAGGGAAACCGTGAGGGCAGCGGCGGCGGCCGCAGAGAGCATAAGTCGGCGCGAAAGCGTCATGAGATTGTCCTTTAAAGTGTCAGTGAAAAATGGCAAGGGGCTTACCGTCAATGCGGTGAATCTGAAAGGGCACCCCGTAAATTTTTTCGAGCGTCGCGGGGGTCATCACGTCTTCGACGCTTCCTGCCGCAGCGATCCGCCCGTTTTTAAAGGCGCAGATAAAGTCGGAGTAAAACGCGGCGAGGTTGATCTCGTGCAAGACGAGAATCACTGTTTTCCCGAGCTCATCGCAGAGCCTTCGCACAAGCTTCATCATCTGCGCGGAGTGGTAGATGTCGAGGTTGTTCGTGGGTTCGTCCAACAGGATGTACTCGGTATCCTGCGCCAAGACCATCGCAATAAAGGCGCGCTGCCGCTGGCCGCCTGACATCTCATCGATAAAGCGATCGGCGAAGTCTTCGAGCTCCATGTAGCGGATGCTTTTTTCGACGACGGCTTCGTCTTCTGAGGTAAGAGCAGAACCGCTGTGCGGAAAACGGCCGAACGCAACGAGTTCGCGCACTGTGAGCTTCATCTGCACGTTGTTGGTCTGCGTGAGAATCGCCAGGTGCTTTGCGAGTTCCCGGCTCTCCCACTGCTGCACGTCCTTTCCTTTGAATTCCACGAGGCCTGAGGAGCGGGCAATGAGCCTTGAAATCATCCCGAGCACAGTGGACTTACCCGCACCGTTGGGCCCGATCATGGAAACAACTTTGCCGTGCGGAATGTCAAGCGTCACGTCGTCCACAACGGTCGTGTCCTCGTAGGACTTTACGAGATTCTGGATTTTGAGCATGGCGTTACCTTTTGCCGGCCGTTAAAACGAGATAGAGAAAGTAGATGCCGCCCCCGATCGTCACAAAGACGCTCACCGGTACGGCGTAGACCATGACGTGTTCGACAACAAACTGGCCGGCCGTGAGAATGAGCATGCCGACGCAGGCGCTCCCGGCAATGAGCCACGTGTGGCGGTAGGTGGTGAAAAGCTGGCGCGCGACGTTGGCGGTAATGAGACCAAGGAAGGAAAGCGGTCCCACAAGCGCCGTGGCAACGGCGATATAAAGCGCGACGCCCACCATCAGGCGCCTCAGGGTCCTTTCGTAGTCAACGCCGAGCGACACCGCCTGTTCGCGGCCGAGGCTGATGACGTCAAGGATGGCGAGGTCTTTTCTGAGCCACCAGGCAATCGCGGCCAAAAGGAGCGCCCCCGGGATGATGCAGGCGGCGTTGACGTTCGTAAAGCTTGCCGTCAGGGTGTTTAAAAGCGCATCGTATTCGTTGGGATCCATGATGCGTGTGAGCGAATTCTGCATGCTCGAAAAGAAGGTCGAGAGCACCGTGCCGATCAAAAGCACGTAAAGGACATTGCCGCCCGTTTTCTGAAAGATCGTGTAGTAAATAAAGCCCGCAACGACCCCCATGAGGATGACGTCCGCGGCAAAGGTGTAGACGGGGTTCACCGCAAAAAGGCTGCCGGAACCCAGAAAAAACACGACTGCCGTGTGAATGAGAAGGTAAAGCGAATTCATGCCCAAGAGGCACGGTGTCACAATCGTGTTGCGGATGATCGTCTGAAAGACAATGGCGGCCGCTGAAATCGCAAAGCCGGCGATAAGAATGACCGCAAGCCGCGGGAGTCTTAAGCCCATCGCGTAGGCGAAAAACTTCGGGTTCACGAACGCAAACTGATAGAGCCCGATAAACAACAGGACGAGCCCGGCCAGCACCACCATGGAGGTCTTAAGGCGCCGCCGCTGTGCAAGTCTGACAGTATTCATTTGATCACCGCGGGGTTGCAGCAGGCCGGACGCGCTCTGCGGGTCAGGCCGAAAAGTTCCAGGAGCCTGTCTTTCGTGAGACTTCTGCGGCCGAATCTGAGCCGGTAAAAAATAAGGACGATGAAAAGGAGGCTCCCGACGGTACCGATGATGAGTTCAATCGGAAGTTCATACGGCATGATGATGAGGCGGCCGATCACGTCGCAGATGAGCACAAAAAGCGCACCGAAAAGGGCGGTATCCGGCAGCGTCGCCCGTAAGTCATCGCCCTTAAAGATCGCAACGAGGTTGGGGACGATGAGCCCGATGTAGGAGATGCTTCCCACGACCGTCACAACGGAGGCCGTAATCATCGCGGCGATCGAGAGCCCGGCAAAGAGAACGAGGGAGTAGTTGACGCCCAGGTTTTTGGAAAACTCCTTTCCCATTCCGACGATGTTGAACCACTTGGCGTAGATCCAGGCCGCGGCAATTAGGGGGACCACAAGATAAACGAGCTCGTAGTTGCCGCGGAGAACCAACGAAAAGTGCCCCACAAGCCACGTGGAAAGGGCCTGCGTCATGTCAAAGCGAAACGCGAGAAAACTCGTGATCCCGCCGATGACGTTGCCGAACATGATGCCGATTAAGGGCACCATCACCGGGTCCTTCATGGGGATCCGCAAAATAAACCACACAAAAACCCAGGTACCGGCAATCGCCGCGAGAAACGCAAACGCCGCGCGCGACCAGAGGCTTGAGTCCGGGAAAAAGAGCAGCGCTATGAGGATTCCCAACTGCGCCGAAGAAATTGTCGCGCCCGTTGTGGGGGAGACGAATTTATTGGCGCAGAGCTGCTGCATGATGAGCCCGGCAATGCTCATTCCGACGCCCGTGCACAGAACTGCCGCCAGCCGCGGCAGGCGCGAGGCAAGGAGCACGTGGAGCGCTTCGGCGTCGCCCGTGAGGACGGCCGCAAGCGAAATGTCGGCCGCGCCCGCCGTGAGTGACGCAAGGCCCGCAGCGAGCGTGAGTGCAAGAAGGATCCAGGTGGATTTGGTCATGCCTGTCAGGAAAAAAATCGACGGGTTGTGTGAAAAACGGAAGGACTTTAACCGAGGCCGTAAATGAGAATCGTTCCTATTCAATAATTGTTACAATTTTGGGAGAAACGTTAACGGAAGCTCATCGGGGTTGGTTGAGTAAATGTTGCAACTATCTGAAGTTAAATGAAATAGTGCAGAATCCGAGGGCGGTGTCGGTGTTTTCCGACATATTGCAGAGAAAGTATGTGTTAACACTCTGTTAACGACGGTAAAGCCTTGTTTTGTATGGTTTCGGGGGGTGTGTTTTACGCCGGTTGGCTGAATTTGGTCAGAAGTTGTTGAAAATGCTTGAGAACGATTCTCATTTGCGTAAATTTCAGTAGTATTCACGGCCTTTAATGCGAAGGGCCGCTACGCATTGCGGCCTGTCGACACGACCGGGGAACCGGGGAGAATTTTTCCTACTGTCATGAAAACAACCAACAAAACCCTCTTTGTCGTGCTGCCGCTGGCAGCCGCTGTGAACGCCGCCTGGGCTCAGGCTGCCTCGGATGAATACACCACGCTGGATACGTCCGTCGTTTCAGCCTCGGGCTACTCGCAGGACGTGCGCGAAGCGCCCGCGAGCGTCTCGGTGATCCCCGCCCAAGAACTGCAGACAAAACCCGTGCGTGACTTGGGTACCGCGATCGGGGACATTCCGGGGGTGGATCTCGATTCCACAAAGATGGGTAATTCCACGATTTCGATCCGCGGATTTGACGCGGGCTATACGCTGATACTGCAGGACGGGCGGCGCCAGAATTTCAGCTCCGCGATTCAAGCCAACGGCTTTGATCCGACGACCGCCTTTATTGCGCCCGTGGGAATGATTGAACGCATCGAAGTGCTGCGCGGCCCGGCTTCCACCGTCTGGGGAACCGATGCCGTCGGAGGTGTGGTCAACGTCATCACGAAAAAACACGTGAAGGAACTTACGGGATCGGTGACCGCTGAAGGCACTTTCCAGGAACACAGAAAGAGCTACGGCAACAGCGGTGCGGGGAGCTTTTTCTTCGGTATTCCTCTGGTTGACGAGTCGCTTTCTCTGATGCTGCGCGGCCGCTACTACCGGCACGAAGACACGGGCATCATGAACCCGAAGGGCGCCTACGCCGGACACTCGCCGAGCGAAAGTTACACGAGCAATGTGGGCGCACGTCTGAACTGGACTGTCAATCCCCAAAACTTCACCTTTGCCGATTTTGACTTCACGCGCTTTTCCGGCGGCTCCATGAATACGAGCAGCCGCTCCATCAAGGCCCAGCAGTGGTACCACAAATACAACCTCGCCCTCGGACACGAAGGCAAGTACGGGTTCGGGCGCACCGAAAGCTATCTGATGTGGAACAACCTCTCGCAGATGAAGACAAAGACCACGCTCACGCCGCATTCCACGAAAAAGGCGGTGGCTTCTGAAAACCACGGTTCATTCTCGGACCCCTTAAAGCAGACGAATACCTATACCTTTGCCACCAAGGCGATCATGCCCTTTGACTTCGACCGCTTCGGCAGCATGAGTCTCACGGCGGGCGTGGAAGCCAACTACGAAGACTACGAAAATCCGTCGACTTCGACGGCTTCGCAAAAGGGGCCCTTTGATCAGACAACGCTTGCCGTCTTTGCCGAAGGCGAGTACTTCATCAACGACGAGTTAAACGCCACGGTCGGTGCCCGCTACCAGTGGAGCGACATGTTTGACGCGAATGTTTCGCCCCGCGCTTACCTCGTTTATAAGCCTGCACAGTGGCTGAGCTTTAAGGGCGGCGTGGCCGCGGGCTACAAAACGCCCAACGTCAAGCAGGTTGTGGACGGCTATTACGACGGCAGTGAGCCCGGCGACCGCTCCTGGGGCAACCCGAACTTAAAGCCCGAAGAAAGCTGGAGCTATGAACTTTCCACGACTGTGGATCTCGGGCGGGCCGCACAGGTGACGCTCGGGGGCTTTTACACGGACTTTAAAAACCTGATTGCCTCGGAAGAAAGAACGGAAGCGGGCTACTGCAACGCCGACGGCAACGCCTGCGACAAGCGCCTCATCAACCACGGCAAGGTCCGTGCCAAGGGCATTGAAGTGCTCTTTAAGACCGCGAAGTTTGCCGGTTTCTCCTTTACCGGGGGCTATACGCTCACTGACGCCAAGATCACCGCAGGCGCCGACAGCGGGAAGCGCCCCAACGAACTGCCGCGTCACAGCCTGCAGCTGCGTGCCGACTATCAGCAGGGACCGCTCTCGGCCTACGTCAAATCCACCTCCAAGTGGGACATGATCTGCAACAACAGCAGGACCGGCATCGGACTGGGCAACAAATACAAGGACTACACGATTGTTGACGTGGGTGCGACCTACGTTGTGGCGAAGAACCACCGCTTCTCCGTGGCTGTGAACAACGTCCTTGATAAGGACACGGTCGAGTGGACGGAAACGTCGCCGGGCCGCTACGGCAACCTCTACCGCCAGTACCTGGACGGCCGCAATTTCTGGGTTTCCTACACCTATGACTTCTAAACGTCCGTCATAAGACAAGAGCCCCGGGGGCCGCAGCGGCATTGACTGCGCTGCGGCTTTCGGGGTTTAACCCGTTTAAACGGACAGGAATTTACTGCCATGGAACTCATCAAAGACAGTGTTGACTACATCATCTTCGCGATCCTCGGCCTCATGGGGTTTGTGACCGTGTGGCTCACGATTGAGCGCCTTTTGTTTCTGCGGTCTGTGAAGCCCTCCGGCTACGCTGATAAAGACAGCTACGACAAGGCCCTCACCGACAACCTCACGACCCTTTACATCATTTATTCGAACGCCCCCTACGTCGGGCTTTTGGGGACCGTGATCGGCATCATGATCACCTTTTACGACATGGGGCAGAGCGGCAACATCAATGCTTCCGACATCATGACGGGGTTGTCTCTTGCGCTTAAAGCCACGGCGCTGGGGCTCGCTGTCGCCATCCCCACGCTTGTGATTTATAACGGCCTGCAGCGCAGAATCAACGTGCTTTCCGCCCAATGGAAAGACGCCGCCAAGTGAGTTGCGCCATGATTGAGATTCCCAAGAAGGAACCGTTAAACATCGTTCCTTTCATCGACATCATGCTGGTGCTGCTGGCGATGGTGCTCTCAATTTCGACCTTTATCGCCAAGGGTGAGATCAAGATTAATCTCCCGGCTTCAAAAACGGCGTCTCAGGCTGAAAACGTGAAGGACCCGTTGCTCGTGCAGGTCGATGCAGCCGGTGACTTTTTCCGCGACAGCACACGGGTGTCGTTTGAAGAACTCGCCGAGGCGATTGCCGGAATCCCGCGGGATAAACCCGTGCTTCTCAGAATGGACCGGGAGTCCAAGTTTGAGCACTTCATCCGCGTGATTGACCTTTTAAAAGAACATCAGCATGAAAACTTCCGAATCGCCACAGAACGTAAAGACGGCTAGACGCCGCTCAGCGGTGTCTTTTGCGGCGGCGGTGGCGCTCTATCTGCCGGTGATTGCCTTTGTCTTTTATGCCGCGCCGGTTTTGACCTACAAAGCCGCGGGCAACCAGGCGTCCGTCGCTCTTTCCTTTGCGCAGGTCGCAGGGGGTGCCGTTTCTGAAGCCCGGGCCGAGTCCGTGCCGCCGGAACCGGAGCCTGAGCCCGAACCCGTGAAGGAACCGGAACCCGAACCGGAAGTGAAAACGCCGGACCCCGAGCCCGTGCCGGTGGTGAAACCCAAGCCCGTCGTAAAGAAGGTTGTTGAAAAGCCTAACCCCAAGCCTAGGATCAAGCCCAGACCCGAGAAAACGAAAGCCGTCAAAACCGTTCAGCCCAAACCGGCTGAAACCGTGAAAAAAGCGGAAAAACCCGCTGAAGAAAAACAGACGGCTGCGGTGGCCGCACCGGTGGCCGGAGCGCAGAGTGCCTTCGACGCCGGCGGCATCTCAACGCTGGTGTACGGCAAAACCGACGATCCGTTTCTTGCGCGCGTCAAACGCGCCGTGGAAAGCGTGCTGCATTATCCGCGCAAGGCCCGCGTGATGAGGCTTCAGGGCGTGACCGTCGTGCAGTTTGTGATTGCCGCGGACGGCAGTCTCACGGAACTTGAACTCTTTGAGACAAGTCCCCACGGCATTCTCGACAAGGCGGCCTTACGTGCCGTGAAGGAAGCCCAAGGCGCATGGGGCAGCCCCGCCAAAACCGTGCGTCTGAGGTTTCCCATCCGCTTTGAACTCAGAGGCTGAGTTTCGGTTATAGTCCCGAAAACTCAGAATTTCGGGACTTAACCATGAGAACCTTCCGACTGGCGGCCGCGGCGCTCGCCCTGTGCCTCACAACGGCCCTTCACGCCGAAACACTCCGGATCGGGGTGCTCCCCGCTGCGGACTCCATTGTCCTTGAGGCGGCCGCCGATGAAGGGCTCTTTAAAAAGGAAGGGCTTGACGTGGTCACGGTCCCCTTTAAGAGCGCGCTCGAAGTCGGAGCCGCGATGCGCGCGGGGCAGTTGGCGGGGCACTTCGGTGACCTCATGAACGTCATCACCCAAAACGCAACGGGTGCGGCCCAGAAAGTCATTCTCACGACAACGCACACAGCAACCTCGCAGCGCGCGTTCGGGTTTGTGGTGTCGCCCAAAGCCGCTGACCGCATTCAGAGCCTTTCGGACCTGAAGGGCACCGGTACCGCAATGAGTGCGGCAACGATTATTGATTACCTCCTTGACCGCATGAAGATGGAGGAAAAGCTCCCGGCGGGGGCCGTCAAAAACGTCGAAATCCGTCAGATTCCGATCCGGCTTCAGATGCTTCTGGCGGGCAAAGTCGAGACGGCGCTCTTGCCTGAGCCCCTCGTGACGGTGGTTGAAAAGAAGGGCGGCCGCGTGATCTGGGACGATGCGGGGCTAAACGAAGCGCTTGCGGTTGTGGCTTTGCGTAAAGAGAAGCTTGACACCAAAACCGTCACCGGGTTTCGTAAGGCTGTGGCAGAGGCCGCCCGTTTAATCGAAGCCGATCCTGAAAAATACCGCGCGGTGATGGTGAAGAAAAGACTCATCCCGGCGCCCGTCGCGGCGGGTTACAAGATGGTGCGCTTTTCGCTTTTCGGGACTGCCGACGGCCTTCCGCCTTTACCTACGGAAAGTGATGTGAAGCGCGTGGGAGCGTGGATGCTCGACCACAAGATGGTTAAAAGCGTGCCTTCGTACGAGGACATCGTCTGGACACCGTAACGGGCGGCAGCCTTCTTTGGCTTAATCCATGTGAGCATTTCGGCTTATTGTCCGGGCGCGGCGCGCCCACTAAACTCCTGCTACCATTTGTTTTTCGGAGCGGCAAGCATGTCCGCTAATTTCCACGATCTCATTCACGGGTTCCACAGCTTCAAGGAATCCTACTTTATGAAGGAGCGCGAATTCTTTGACGCGCTCGCGCACGGCCAGAGTCCCAAGACTCTGGTCATTGCCTGCTGTGATTCGCGCGCGGATCCCGCGCTTCTGATGGGCTGTAAGCCCGGTGACCTGTTTGTGATCCGCAGCGTCGCGGCGATTGTCCCGAGCAAGGACGAGGCCGCTCACGCCGACGCCGTCATTGCCGCCGCGGAATACGCGGTCAAACACCTTGAAGTAAAGCACATCATCGTGATGGGGCACTCAGGCTGCGGCGGCATTCACGGGCTCATGTTTCCGGAAAAAATCGCGGGAGAACCCTATATCTCCCGCTGGGTGTCGCTGGCAAACCCGGTGCTTGCGGAACTTAAGGCTGAAAACCCCATGGAAGACGCGGTCCTGCGCACCCGGCGCTGTGAAGAGGGGGCGGTGCTTTTATCGCTTGAAAACCTTTTGTCGTATGACTGGATTCACGACAAGGCCGATGCGGGGGAACTTTCCCTGCACGCGCTTTACTACGACATGAAGGCGGGGAGTCTTAATATCTGGAACGCCGACATTGAGGATTTTGAGCCCTCTCACGCGCTTTTTGCGCCGCGCGGGTAATATCCCGCAGGAAGGCCTTTGCGGGCTGTAAGCGGACTAATTGGCCATGCACGATATTGAACAACCGGATCTCTTCGGACTTACGGACGCGGAAAAAGACCGCGCCCGTCGCCGCGTGCGTAAGCCTTATCCCAAAAAGAAGGATAAGCCCGTGAAGTCCGCGGCCCCGGGCCGGACAAAAGCCGCTTCAGAGGCCGAAGACGTTTCTGCCGCCGATGAACTCATTGACGGCGTCCCGCAGCACGTCAACACTTACCATCCCGACTGGATGGATGAGATCGGGCGGGCAAAAAACGAGCGGCTTGCTGCGGTTTTGAGAACTCTTGCCGCTGAAGGCGCGAAGCCCGCGCCCGAGGAGACCGCTGAAGATTCTGAGTCGGAAGCAGAGGCTCCCGAGCCTGCCCCTGTCAGCAAAGAGGCGCCTGCGGGTGCACTTGCGACCCGGGGTGCTGCAACGGACAAAACCAAGTACGATGCGCGTACCACGGCAACCCGCTATTCGCGCGGGATTAAGATCAGGGCCTACATCTTCTTTACCCGCGGATGGGGTTACAAAGCCACGGCCGGGTTTCTTAATCTCTCAGGCTACACCGTGCGCGAGTGGAAGCGGCGGGGTTGGCGGGGGGGGGGTTTTTTAAACGTTATA
>OAWP01001964.1_pt1 | contig 10523 bp, 7 predicted proteins | sample 1517081 | NCBI WGS metagenome assembly OAWP01 (sample SAMEA2580167, study PRJEB22360) | human gut metagenome | biome: human gut; feature: human-associated habitat; material: faeces | place: Denmark | collected 2008/2010 | reverse complement strand
AAGCTGCATATACAGGAGTGGTTCAGAAATAAAATATTTTCCAATACCGACCAGTTGCAGGACTTTTGGAAGGCTTTCAAAGATGGAAAGGAAAGCTCCTATCATAAAGGAGAAAATAATTATGGCAAAGAAAATTTTAGTAGTAGTGGACGCACAGAATGATTTTATTACAGGAGCTCTTGGAAACAAAGAGTGTGACGTGGCAACAAATGTTATTGCAGAGGAAATCAGGTCAGGAAAATATGATGATGTGATATTCACAAGGGATACGCATGATGAAAACTATCTGAATACTCAGGAAGGAAAGAAACTTCCGGTAACGCATTGTATTAAAGGGACAAACGGATGGGAAGTAGACGCTCGTCTTAAAGATGCAATGAAGGAGCGTGGAGTTAATTGTGACGATATTACTTATATTGACAAGCCGACTTTTGGCAGCAAAGAGCTTGGCGAACTGCTTGCGAGATATGACAACAGCGATACAGAAATTTATTTCTGTGGATTCTGCACAGGAATATGCGTAATAAGCAACGTAGCGATTGCAAAGACGTTCTGTAAAGACGCAGAGGTGCTCGTAATAGAAAATGCCTGCGCCTGCGTAACGCCTGAAAGTCATAAGACAGCAATAGAAGCAATGAAGATGATCCAGGTAGGCATTAAGGGCACACCCTCATGTTAGCGCACATGAGGGTGTGCCCTCTGCCGTATTCCCGGTCTATCGATTTTCGTAGTTAGTCTAGTGAATTAAGCAGTCTTTCCTGTATAAAGCTGATAATACTTTCCCTTCTTTGAAATCAGCTCATCATGACTTCCCCTTTCAATAATGCGTCCCTGCTCCAAAACCATAATGCAGTCGCTGTTTCTGACAGTAGAAAGCCTGTGTGCGATAACAAATGTAGTACGGCCATGCATGAGCTTATCCATGCCGTCCTGAACAATACGCTCGGTACGTGTATCAATTGAGCTTGTAGCCTCATCGAGGATGAGCACAGGCGGATCGGCGATAGCGGCACGCGCAATGGCTAGAAGCTGGCCCTGGCTTAGGTTTGCACCGTCACCTGTCAGTACAGTATTGTAGCCGTCAGGAAGCTGGCGGATAAACGTATCGGCGTTTGCCAGGCGGGCAGCTGCGTATACTTCATCATCTGTGGCATCAAGCTTGCCGTAGCGGATGTTTTCCATGACAGTAGCTGTGAAAAGATGGGTATCCTGCAAAACAATGCCAAGAGAGTGGCGCAGATCAGCCTTTTTAATCTTGTTTATATTGATGCCGTCATATCTTATCTTGCCGTCTGCTATATCGTAGAAGCGGTTGATAAGGTTAGTGATGGTAGTCTTTCCAGCTCCGGTGGTGCCGACAAAGGCAATCTTCTGACCGGGTGTTGCAAAAAGATCCACATCGTGCAGTACAATTTTCTCAGGCACATATCCGAAATCCACATCGTCAAATACCACATCGCCCTCGAGCTTTTTGTAGTCCACAGAGCCGTCAGCCTGATGAGTATGCTTCCATGCCCATAAGCCGGTGTGCTCAGGTGTTTCAGTGAGTTTTCCGTTTTCTTCCTTAGCATTTACCAGTGTGACATAGCCCTCGTCAGTCTCAGGCGCTTCATCGAGCAGTGAGAAGATACGGTCGCATCCGGCAAGTGCCATGATGATACTGTTGAACTGCTGGCTGACCTGCGAGATAGGCATGTTAAAGCTCTTGTTAAAGGTCAGAAAGCTCGCAAGCTTACCAAGGGTCAGACCGCCAAAGCCAGAAAGAGCCATAACACTGCCGGCAAGGGCGCAGAGCACGTAGCTTAGATTTCCAATCTGTGCGTTTACAGGACCGAGCATGTTGGAGTACATGTTGGCATTGTAGGCGCTTTCAAAGAGCTCATCGTTTATTTTGTCGAAGGCTTCAATATTTTCCTGCTCGTGGGTAAATACCTTGACCACCTTCTGGCCGTTGAGCATTTCCTCGATGAAGCCGTTAACCTTGCCGAGGTCGCGCTGCTGCGCAAGGAAATAGCGGCTGGGAGAAGCCTGCAAATTTCTTTGTCACGACTGTTGTTACGATTACCATCACGATAGTTAGTATGGTGAGCGGAATATTTAATATGACCATTGAAACAAAAACGCTCACAACAGTGATAGCACTGTTAAGTATCTGCGGAAGACTCTGGCTGATGAGCTGACGGAGTGTATCGATATCGTTTGTATAAATTGACATGATATCGCCGTGCGCATGTGAGTCAAAGTATCGGATTGGCAGATCCTGCATATGGGAAAAGAGCTCAACACGCAGGTTCTTAATGGTGCCCTGTGATACATAGATCATTATTTTGCTGTATGCAAACGTACTGATGACGCCGATGCCGTAGAATACGGCGACCCTTCCCATTGCTGCAAGGAGTGGTCCGTAGTCGGGATTTCCTGTCTTAAGCAGTGGTACTATATAGTCATCAATCAAATTTTTGGTAAACATGGTTCCCTGCACATTTGCAAGTACACTGACAAAGATACATATCACAACAATTATGCAGGCAGGTAAATATTTCTTGAAAATAAATCCCATGAGGCGCGCAAAAAGCTTACCGGGATTTTTAATTTTGGGTTTTGGACCTCGTGGTCCTCTTGGTCCTGGCATCAGGCAGCACCTCCTTCATCAAAGTCTCCTCCGCCGTTTGTCTGGGAATCGTAAACATCGCGGTAGATTTCATTATTTTTAAGCAGATTTTCGTGGGTGTCAAAGCCGTCCACTTTTCCGTCATCCATCACGATGATACGGTCAGCATCCATGACTGATGAGATACGCTGTGCGATGATGAGCTTAGTGGTTCCCGGTATTGTTTTTGCGAGGGCAGCACGGATTTTTGAATCTGTTGCTGTATCTACAGCCGAGGTGCTGTCATCGAGTATGAGTATCCTTGGCTTTTTAAGCAGAGCTCTTGCGATACACAGACGCTGCTTCTGGCCACCGGATACGTTGGTTCCGCCCTGCTCTATGTAGGTGTTGTACTTGTCAGGGAAGGACTCGATAAAGTCATCGGCGCATGCCATTTTGCAGGCCTCAATACACTCATCTGTGGTAGCGTTTTTGTCACCCCAGCGCAGATTTTCGAGTATGGTGCCCGAGAAAAGCACGTTCTGCTGGAGCACGACAGCTACCTTGTTTCTGAGAGTGTCCATGTCGTATTCACGCACATCGTGGCCTCCGACGATTACAGAGCCGGTGTCTGTGTCGTAGAGACGGCTTATCAGGTTTACAAGGGAAGATTTCGAGCTTCCGGTTCCTCCTATGATGCCGATGGTCTCACCGGATTTTATGTCTAGATTTATATCTGACAGAACCGGAGTTTCAGCAGTGTCTGAATATCTGAAGGTTACATGCTTAAAGCTTATGCTTCCGTCAGGCACATCGTAAAGCGGCTCTTTTGGATTGTGCAGTGTGCTCTGCTCATTTAATACCTCGCTGATTCGTCTTGCGGATGCGAGTGAGAGTGAAATCATTACAAACACCATGGAGAGCATCATGAGGTTCATCAGAATATTCATGCAATAGGTGAGAAGAGCCATCAGATCACCTGTAGTGAGAGTGCTGCTTACCACCATATGAGCTCCGAGCCAGCTTATTAACAGGATGCAGGCATACACTGTAAACTGCATGAGCGGAGAGTTGTATACCACAAGGCTTTCAGCCTTTACAAATACATCGTAGATATTTTGTGCTGCCTTTGAAAAACGTTTCTTCTCATAATCCTCACGGACGTATGCCTTTACAACGCGGATAGCGGATACGTTTTCCTGTACGCTTTCATTCAGGTCATCATAGCGCTTGAAGGCTCTGTCGAAGTATTTCATGGCCGCCTTGCTGATGAAAAGCAGTAAAGCTCCAAGCACAATGACAGCGATTAAGTATATTGTCGCAAGGCGAGGGCTGATGAAAAATGACATAGCCATCGCACATATTATGGATGCAGGGGCTCTCATAGCCATGCGAAGCAGCATCATGTAAGCATTCTGGATGTTGGTCACATCGGTTGTCATACGTGTGACAAGACTCGCGGATGAGAATCTGTCGATATTTGCAAAGGAAAAGGTCTGGATGTTGCGGAACATTGCAGCACGCAGATTCTTTCCAAAGCCCATGGCGGCCTTTGCACCATATTTTGCACCGAGACATCCTGTCAAAAGACCAAACAGTGCTGCGACAATCATCCACACACCCATGATATAGATATGCCTTGTGTCGCCCATATTGACACCGTTGTCGATGATTGATGCCATGAGAAGAGGTATCCACAGCCACCTCAAGCAGCATGAAAACAGGTGTCGCAATCGAAGCCCATTTGTATTCCTTTATTTGGGCACCTAGTGTTTTTAACATATGTTTTGTCCTTTCTTCTTATTTATATTTGATTAAAACAAACTTCCCACATTTATGGTAATGTGGTTAACTAAAAAAATACTTGCATTTAATTAGTTAGTGTGCTAACTATATTATAGATATACTTTTTTTATTGTCAAGAAAAATCTATGAAAGGATTTCAGATATGAAGGAGTTTACACCGGATAAATACTTAGGACACAAGATAAACCGCATCAGCAGGAGCATAGACAGATATTTTGACAGAAAAAGGTGCAGTAAAACAGAATGTATACCGCGAAGCCAGGGTATGATGATTGGATATATAATGGATAATCAGGACCAAAATATATTTCAAAAGGATATCGAAGCAGAGTTTCATCTGTCAGGAGCAACAGTGACAAATATGCTTAAAAGTCTTGAAAAAAACGGCTATATCGTGCGCACACCTATGGAAAATGATGCAAGGCTTAAGAGGATTGAGCTGACGCAAAAAGCACTGGACCACGAAAACAGGGTGAGGGAAAATATAATGGGAATAGAGGAAGCCATGCACGAAGGCTTTTCTAAGGAAGAGTTTAACATGATGCTTGGCTTTTTGGACAGAGTGATTGACAATATGGAAAAGCTTAACAAGTAACAAAATAATTACAGAGTTGAAAAAGTAGCATAAATATTGTGGCTTTTTTTGTGCAATAAGTCAAAATGCTACAAAATATTGTTGAGCGTATTGACATAGCAACAATATCTTGTATAATTTAGATTGTCATCAAAAGACAGATGCACAGATTTGTATTAAATAATATGGCATTTTATATGTAGCTATATTGTAATTGTTTGGTGAAAAGCCCGCTTTACATTGCAGGGCAGTGACATGGATTAATGATTACATCTCATTTATAGCTGCATATTTTGTGCCATTACACATGATAAAATACATATATATGGTATGCAATGTAAATAATGATACTATATATAGTGTAGCGTATTTTACAGCATTTAGTATACAGAGAGGAGAAATTCACATGAAAATCATCAAGCGAAGCGGCAGTGAGGACATATTTGATGCAGCCAAAATTGTAGCTGCCATTAGAAAGGCAAACAATTCAGTGCTGGACTATGAGAAGCTTACTGCTGATCAGATTGAGGAAATTGCAAGCAACGTGGAGACTGCATGTGAGAACATGAAGCGCTCTCCAAGCGTTGAGGAGATACAGGATATGGTGGAGAACCAGCTCATGAACAAGCGTGCCTTTACCGTAGCCAGAAACTACATTACTTACAGATATAAGAGAGCCATCGTCCGTAAGTCAAACTCTACGGACCAGCAGATTCTTAGCCTTCTTGAGTGCAATAACGAGGAGGTAAAGCAGGAAAACTCCAACAAGAATCCTACTGTAAACAGCGTACAGCGTGACTACATGGCAGGTGAGGTGAGCAAGGATATCACACGCCGTTTCCTGCTTCCTGAGGATATAGTGGAGGCTCATGAGAAGGGGCTTATCCATTTCCACGATGCAGATTATTTTGCACAGCATATGCACAACTGCTGTCTTGTAAACCTTGAGGACATGCTTCAGAACGGCACAGTAATCAGTGAGACTATGATTGACACACCAAAGAGCTTTTCAACAGCCTGCAACATCGCTACACAGGCTATCGCACAGATTGCCAGCTCACAGTATGGTGGACAGAGTATCTCGCTTGCACATCTGGCACCATTTGTACAGGTCAGTCGTGAGAAGTTCAGAAAGCAGGTGCTAAAGGAGTTCGAGAGCGTAGGACTTGATTTGGATGAAGAAAAAATCAACGAGGTAGCAGAGCTTCGTGTCAAGGAAGAAATCAACCGCGGTGTGCAGATGATTCAGTATCAGGTCATCACACTCATGACTACAAACGGACAGGCACCGTTTATCACAGTATTCATGTACCTGAATGAGGTATCCGATCCGCAGACAAAGGCAGATCTTGCCGCAATCATTGAGGAAATGCTGCACCAGAGAATAAAGGGCGTAAAGAACGAAAAGGGTGTATATATCACACCGGCATTCCCTAAGCTTATATATGTGCTTGAGGATGATAATATCACAGAGGATTCAAAGTACTGGAATCTCACAGTGCTTGCGGCACAGTGCTCTGCAAAGAGAATGGTGCCTGATTATATTTCAGAGAAGGTCATGAAGGAGCTTAAGGACGGAGATGTGTATACATGCATGGGCTGCCGTTCATTCCTCACAGTGGACAGATGCTCACAGACAGCGGGAAATGTGGCACATGCCAAGAACTTTGATCCAAACAAGCGTAAATACTATGGACGTTTCAACCAGGGTGTAGTCACCTTAAATCTCGTTGATGTGGCATGCTCATCAGAAAAGGATGAGGAAAAATTCTGGAAGATACTTGATGAGAGACTTGAGCTGTGTCACAGAGCACTTATGTGTAGACATAAGAGGCTTCTTGGTACCAAATCCGATGTAGCACCGATTCTCTGGCAGAACGGAGCACTTGCACGTCTGAAAAAGGGAGAGGTTATAGACCCATTATTATTTAACGGATACTCAACAATCTCACTCGGCTATGCAGGACTTTGTGAGTGTGTACGCTACATGAAGGGTGTATCACACACAGAGCCAAAAGAGGGAACACCGTTTGCACTTAAGGTAATGCAGCGCTTAAACGATGCATGTGAGCAGTGGAAAAAGGAGTCAAACATCGATTTCAGTATATATGGCACACCGCTTGAGTCTACCACCTATAAGTTCGCAAAGTGCTTACAGAAGCGCTTTGGTATCATCGAGGGTGTTACCGACAAGAACTATATTACAAACAGCTACCATGTGCATGTAACAGAGCAGATTAATGCATTTGACAAGCTGAAGTTTGAGTCTCAGTTCCAGAAGCTGTCTCCGGGTGGCGCTATCAGCTACGTGGAGGTACCAAACATGCAGGATAATATCCCTGCAGTGCTTTCAGTAATGCAGTACATTTACGACAATATCATGTACGCAGAGCTGAATACAAAGAGCGACTATTGCCAGGTATGTGGCTACGACGGAGAAATCAAAATCGTAGAGGAAGAGGGCTCAGGCAAGCTTATCTGGGAGTGCCCACATTGTGGCAACCGTGACCAGAACAAGATGAGTGTAGCCCGCCGTACATGCGGCTATATCGGCACACAGTTCTGGAATCAGGGAAGAACCCAGGAGATTAAAGAGCGAGTGCTTCATCTGTAGAAGTTAAAGGAATTGTATTTGAGACAGACCATTCTACAAGCACAACATAAAGCATAAGAAAAAAATAAAACCGTCGTACCGGACCTTAAATGGCATGGTACGACGGTTTTACTTATGTTCCTAAATGATTAATTATTTTAATTACTCGTCAAACTTTTCGGCTTTATCGAAAAGCTCATAAACCTCTTTTGAAGGCTCCTTTGTGCAAAGTGTCACAACAACGGCTGCGATAAGTCCGAAAACAAATCCCGGCAGCAGCTCGTAGATTCCGGTTGATGTGAGGAATGCATACCACAATATATCAACGGCAGCACCTGTTATGATTCCTGCAACAGCACCCTTGAAGTTAAAGCGCTTCCAGAAGAGGCTGAGCATGATTGCAGGTCCAAAGGCAGCTCCAAAGATACCCCATGCATTGGAAACAAGTGCCATGATAGAGCCGGCATTAGGGTTTGAAGCGATGATGAGTGCTGCAACAGCGATTCCAAGAACGACAATACGGCCGGTCCACATCATCTCTTTGTCACTTGCCTTACCTTTTCTGATGACAGGCTTGTACACATCACTCGAGAATGCTGATGAAGCAGCAAGCAGCTGGCTGTCTGCGGTACTCATGGAAGCGGCAAGCACTGCTGAGAGCAGTATACCTGAGATAACACCCGGGAAAATCTTTCTTACAATCTGGATGAAAACAAGAGAGTTTTCATTGATTGATTCGTCAAAGCCAAGGAAAAGTCTTCCGATTACTCCGATTAAAGTTGCAAAAAATACAATAAGTAAGGTCCATGTGATTCCGATTTTTGCTGATTTTTTCAAATCCTTCTGTGATTTGATGGACATGAATCTGATAATGATATGTGGCATACCAAAGTAACCAAGTCCCCATGCCAGTCCTGACACGATATCCTGCCAGCTGGAGAATGGGTTTAAATAACCGCCCGGGAGTGCTGACATAGATGATGTATCAAGCATAAATGTTGCAAAGATCGGTGCGATAAACATAGAAGCAAGCACGAGCATGCCCTGGAAAAAATCGGTCCAGCATACAGCCGAGAAGCCGCCGAGGAAGGTATAGCCTACGATGACAACTGCTGCAAGGTACATGGCAATCTGTGAATCCATTCCTATTACAGTGTGGAAAAGAGTACCACATGCCTTTACGCTTGATGCCGCATAAATAGTGTATGCAACCAAAAACACAATTGCACATATCACCTGCAGTGCAAGTGATTTGGACAGGAATCTGTTGGTCAGATACTGCGGAATGGTGATTGAGTCGTTTGCTACAATCGAGAATTTTCTCAGTCTCGGTGCTTCAAGCAGCCAGCTTATAGTGTAGCCGATTGCAAGTCCTACAGGAATCCATACCTGACCTAAGCCCAGTGCATAGATAGAAGTAGGAAGTCCCATGAGTACCCATGCACTCATGTCTGAGGCTCCGGCTGACAGTGCCGCAACCCATGGTCCCATCTCACGTCCGCCGAGGAAGTAGGTCTTTTCTCCGCCGTTTCTGTTTTTCACGAAGAAGAAGATACCGATACCCAGCATGCACAGCAGATAGACGATAAATACAATAATTTCTGATGTTTTCATTTGTAGTACCTCTTTAATAGTTTATTTAGTAACCATGCTACCACGTTAGCGTGATAAAGGCAAGAAAAACTTTCTCTTGACGAATCCCTTGCGTTGACATATCATAGTATATAAGTGAAAGGGAGTAGCCGGCACGAAAGTGCTTACTTATCCGTCAGTACGATTGCTCATACATATCATACATATATGACAGCAATCCGGAGAGTGATTAAATGGCGAGACTTTTGTTGTTTTATACAGCAGAAGTGTCGCCTTTTTTGTATATAAAAGCCTTCTGCTGATAAGACATAGATGTATCTATCAATTAATCATGCATCCTTAAAAAGGACAGCAGAAGGAGGAAAATTATGATTTTTGTAGCAATTTTACTGCTTATAGCAGGCTTTGTAGCACTGGTGAAGGGCGCGGATGTGTTTGTGGATGGAGCGGCGGCGCTCGCCGGGAAATTTGGTATTCCACAGCTTGTGATTGGACTGACGATTGTGGCGATGGGTACGTCGCTGCCGGAGGCAGCAGTCAGCATCACTGCGGGAATAAAGGGTAATGCAGGGATTACAGTCGGCAATATAGTCGGCAGCAATATACTAAATATCCTTATAATCCTGGGAGTGACGGCACTCATCACAAATGTAGCCATACAAAAAACCACCTTCAAATGCGAGATACCGTACATGCTTCTTATCACAGCGGTGCTTCTCGTGATGGGAATGACAGGCAATGAAATCACATTCATTGAGGGTGTTATACTGTGGATTTTATTTATTGCATATCTGCTTTATTTGTATATTCTGGCAAAAAAGGGCAATGACAGCGGTGATGAGCAGTCGGTAAAGCTATATCCGGTATGGAAATGTCTGCTCTTTATTGTGCTGGGCGGTGTGTGCGTCGTAATTGGAAGCCAGTTTGTCGTAAACGGTGCCACGACCATAGCAAGAGCCTGCGGCATGAGTGAGCGCTTTATCGGACTGACAATCGTTGCATTCGGCACATCTCTTCCGGAGCTTGTTACATCTGTTTCAGCAGCACGCAAGGGAAATGCCGGTATAGCGATTGGAAATATAGTCGGCAGCAATATTTTCAATATACTCTTTGTAGTCGGAACAGTAGCTCTCATTTGTTTGAGAGCAGGTTTGTGATTGATACAGTTGTGGCAATCCTGTGCGGTGTGCTCCTGTGGGTCGGAACGATAAGACATAAAGAGCTTAGAAAGCCATGTGGAGTGGTGATGCTGCTTTGCTATGCGGCATATTTTGTATATTTGGCAGCTATGTAATGATGTATTTTTTTGAATTGCGATGACTGTGTTTAAAAAGAGTGTGATGAAGAGATAATAATTAAATTTAGCA
>OAWP01001958.1_pt1 | contig 10562 bp, 7 predicted proteins | sample 1517081 | NCBI WGS metagenome assembly OAWP01 (sample SAMEA2580167, study PRJEB22360) | human gut metagenome | biome: human gut; feature: human-associated habitat; material: faeces | place: Denmark | collected 2008/2010 | reverse complement strand
AAATGACTCCAATTGTAAGTATCATCATGGGTAGCACGTCCGACCTTCCTGTTATGGAGAAGGCTGCGCAACTGCTGAATGATATGCATGTACCGTTCGAAATGAACGCCCTTTCTGCTCACCGCACGCCGGAGGCTGTGGAAGAGTTTGCCAAAAATGCCCGTAGCCGTGGCATTAAAGTAATCATCGCTGCTGCCGGAATGGCTGCCGCCCTTCCGGGTGTCATCGCAGCCAACACAACGCTTCCGGTGATCGGAGTACCTGTAAAAGGCTCTGTGCTCGATGGTGTAGACGCTCTGTACTCCATCATTCAGATGCCTCCGGGCATTCCTGTGGCTACGGTTGCTATCAATGGAGCGATGAATGCGGCTATCCTTGCCATTCAGATGCTTGCATTGAGCGATGCCGCATTGGCTGAGGCTTTTGCTGCTTACAAAGAAGGACTGAAAAAGAAAATCGTAAAGGCAAACGAAGAACTGAAAGAAGTGAAGTTCGAATATAAAACTAATTAATTGACAATTGACAATTGATAATTGACAATGGGCTGGCGCTGTGGGTGCTTTGTTGAGCTTGTTGTTGATTCTCGATTCTCAATTGTCAATTGTCAACTGTCAATTGTCAATTGAAAAGATGGATTTATTCAATTACTTTCGAAGAGAAACATCCGAAGTAAATATTGGGGCTGTACCTTTGGGCGGCCCCAATCCTATTCGTATCCAGTCGATGACGAACACGTCCACTATGGATACAGAAGCTTGTGTGGAACAAGCCAAACGCATCGTCGATGCCGGCGGCGAGTATGTACGACTGACCACGCAGGGTGTCAAGGAAGCGGAAAATCTGATGAATATCAATATCGGGCTACGAAGTCAGGGATATATGGTTCCGTTGGTGGCTGATGTGCATTTTAATCCGAAAGTGGCCGATGTAGCAGCTCAATATGCAGAAAAGGTACGGATCAATCCGGGCAATTATGTAGATGCAGCGCGTACTTTTAAGAAACTGGAATATACCGACGAGGAGTATGCGCAGGAGATACAGAAGATTCACGACCGTTTTGTGCCGTTTCTGAATATCTGTAAGGAGAATCATACGGCTATCCGCATCGGAGTCAATCACGGTTCCCTGTCCGACCGTATCATGTCCCGCTACGGAGACACTCCCGAAGGGATGGTGGAATCCTGTATGGAATTCCTGCGTATCTGTGTGGCGGAACATTTCACGGATGTGGTGATTTCGATCAAGGCTTCCAATACGGTGGTGATGGTGAAGACCGTCCGCTTGCTTGTTGCCGTGATGGAACAGGAGGGAATGTCATTTCCCCTGCATCTTGGAGTGACGGAGGCCGGAGACGGAGAAGACGGACGTATAAAATCTGCCTTGGGCATCGGTGCATTGCTTTGTGACGGATTGGGAGATACGATTCGTGTGTCGCTTAGTGAGGCTCCCGAAGCGGAAATTCCCGTAGCGCGCAAGCTGGTGGATTATGTTCTGTTGAGGCAGGATCATCCGTATATCCCGGGTATGGAGGCACCGGAATTTAATTATCTTTCTCCTTCGCGCCGCAAGACGCGGGCAGTGCGGAATATCGGGGGCGAACATCTCCCTGTCGTTATTGCCGACCGCATGGATGGGAAGACGGAAGTCAATCCGCAGTTTACTCCGGATTATATCTATGCCGGAAGAACGTTGCCCGAACAGCGGGAAGAAGGAGTGGAATATATCCTTGATGCCGATGTATGGGAAGGGGAGGCCGGAACATGGCCTGCTTTCAATCATGCGCAGTTGCCGTTGATGGGCGAGTGCAGTGCAGAACTGAAATTCCTGTTTATGCCTTACATGGCGCAAACGGATGAAGTGATTGCCTGTCTTAAGGTGCATCCCGAAGTTGTGGTTATTTCTCAGAGCAATCATCCGAATCGCCTGGGCGAGCACCGTGCATTGGTGCATCAACTTATGACGGAAGGTCTGGAGAATCCGGTTGTTTTCTTCCAGCATTATGCGGAGGACGAGGCGGAAGATTTGCAGATTAAGTCCGCCGTTGATATGGGAGCATTGATTTTTGACGGTTTATGTGACGGGATTTTCCTGTTCAATCAAGGAAGTCTGAGTCATGCGGTAGTAGATGCTACTGCCTTCGGTATCTTGCAGGCAGGACGCACCCGTACTTCTAAAACGGAATATATTTCTTGTCCGGGCTGCGGTCGTACGCTTTATGATCTGGAAAAGACAATTGCGCGTATCAAGGCGGCTACCTCACATCTGAAAGGCTTGAAAATCGGCATCATGGGATGTATCGTCAACGGTCCCGGTGAGATGGCGGATGCCGACTACGGCTATGTAGGTGCCGGACGCGGAAAAATCAGCCTTTATAAAGGTAAAGTTTGCGTAGAGAAAAACATACCCGAAGAAGAGGCGGTGGAACGGTTGCTGGAATTTATCCGCAATGATCGGAAAGAACTGGAACTTTAATCAGTTATACTTTTAAATAGTTAAAACAGGAGTTGCTTTAAGTTTGCTTAAGGCAACTCCTGTCTTTTATTATAGTATACACAAACATTTATCCGTACAAGGGGAAGATAATCACCCGGGATTAATAGTAGGAGAACCGTTCATTAGGCTATTATGTAGGTTAGATTAATGTATTCCGTCAGTAAGAAGAAGTCATTTCACGTACATGGGTCCATCAGTCCACGTACGTGATCTATTGGGTTCATGTACGTGAACCGAACGGTCCACGCACGTGAAACGAATACATGAAACGTACTAAATATATTAGTCAAACCTTGTTAGCTTGTTAAGGTTACTATGCTATGGCTTAATGCAGGCGGCATACATTAAGTTATATATGGCATAAACAACGCATATTCACGCTGAAAATGGAGTTTTTAACACATGCGGATAATGCTTCTGAATAGTCTGTTTTATAGTTGTTAATCAGCGTGTTAATCCTGTTTTTTATTAAAAGCAGGTGATAATAGAAACCAGAAAAAATTCTATTATCACCTTATTATCACCACCTATTATCACCATTACTGCCTTAATAATAAGGAGCTTATCCTTTAAAAGTGACAAGTGACAATAACAAAGTGTTTTATTAACTCTAGTGAGAGACGGTTGGAAGCCTAAGGGCATTTTTCAGCCATTGCATACAGCGCATGACGAAAGATTCGTGATGCAGGTTTTTGGTTTGTTCTTCTATCTGTATTTCCATCTTTCGCTGCAATTCTTCCAGCAATGCTTTTCTTGTTTTCCGTATTATTTCCTGTTCTTTTTCATGTGTTATTTCTTGTTCGTCCTTCGAATGCCTTTTCTGATTATCCCGAAGCATGTCAAGTTGGTCGTGCAATATTTTGTTTTTCAACTGCAACCTTTGGCATAATTCATCATAATCCCGTATTTTATGTTCTAATATATCCCGTTCCATTTTTAGCCGGAGATTGACAGACTCTTTGGCTGTAAACGCTCCGTTATTAATCTTGCGTCGCAATTCGCATACGATAGAACGGAATTCTATTGCTATTTCTTCCGGTGTTTGCTTGTGAAAGTCAGCCAGACGTTTTAGCTTGTGTCCTTTTACGATGGAGCAGAAGATGCTACGCTTTTTGTTATCCATAATTTGCAGCGCCAATGCTTTAACGACTATCGGGTAGAGGTTGAAACATTCGCTCTGCAAGCGGATGTAGAATTCTGCTTCTTCATATTTGAGCATCTCGTTCCTGATAGCTTTATCCATATTCCGGATGAGCTTTTCGTGATTGGTTCTTTTAAGTGCCAGTGTTTCTTCTAAATCCATATCGCTTTCGTTGTTTTGATTGTCTTCTAAAAACGACTGGGCGTCCATGCACTCTCCCTAAAAAAAGGATGTGGGGTTGGGGTAAAAAAAAGGAAAGGCACGGACGCTGTTGTCGTTTCACTATTCGACTGAGGTGTTGGCTAGACCCTTTAGTGATAGTGATTAACAACAGACATCCATGCCAATTTTATATATAGGGATGCTATATAACAATCAGCATGGAATATCTGTTGCATCACTTCTCACTAAATTCAAGTAGCCAACTTTCAGTGCGAAGAAGTAATACGTTTATATTCCAATATTTATAAAAAACATCTTTCCCCTACATTCACGTCACGCTGACGGGGAGAAAGGTGTATGCAAAGATAAGTGTTTATTCTGAAATCTCAACGAAAAGCGGGGATTTCTTCACATACGACTATCTCCATGCCACGATAGACGACCACTATTTTGTGGAGCGTCGTTGTGCCGATAGCTTTTTGTACTGTTTCGCTGGCGGCATAGCTGAATCGGATTCAAGCAAGTATCCTGCTTCGAGAAGGAAAAATTAAAGTTTGGCCGTTGGCTGGATGTGGTGGATTATGAGTTATTGATTTAGTTTTCTGGTGACTTATCATTCATTTTTTCTTCAAGTAGTTTGAGTAGTTCGTTGCAAGCAGTATCCATGTATTCTTTGCCTTCTTCAGCCAAAACATCCGGATTATAAGACAGTTTCACAGAATCGGATGTGATGTCACAGCTTACTTCACATCCATCTGACAAGTATTGAATATAAATACAGAATGGGAAATCAAAAGTATTATCGCCTGCATATCGGCAATGATTAAAATGAAAAGTTACTGCATCATATTTTAGCTTAAAGTAGTCAACCTGAGATTTCTTGGATAAACGTATGATATCCTCTACAAAGCCATACTCTTTTGACTTAGTATATAAAATGTGTGACTGGATAATTGGCTCATCAGGATTGGGTGTATTTATTTTTCTAGCCATGTTCCAAGTGGGAGTGTTGGTTATAAATGTTCTGTCAAATAGCTTTTGGAGTCCACTGATCTTTTGCTCCACATAAACGGCCAATTCAAAAAAAGCATTTCTTGCCTGTTCTACGGAACGACTGCTTTTTTCGATAGCTTTATCTGAGTATCTACGCTGTAACATCGCTATTTTCTTATCGAAATCACCTTCTTCCTCTATGCTTTCTCCCTTGGCGGCTTTGATTGCGAGTGTCAGACTGCGTATCAAGCAACTGCTCAAATAGTTGACGAATGGTAATATATCATTCAAAGTGGCATTAGCACCATCTGAAGGGGTTAATCCTGCTTCTACATCACATTGATGGAGGATGTTCAGATAGTTGGATTTATCTTCGGAGTGAATAACGATCATCGGATATCCATAACGGTGCAGCACAAAGTTTACTAATAAACGGGCAATGCGTCCGTTGCCATCTTCGAAGGGATGAATGCGGATATAACGGTAATGAAGCAACGCCGCCAATTCAACAGGAGTCAGTATTCCTTTGTCTGCTTCCAGGTTGTACCAGTCTACCAAGCTCGTCATAAATGCCGGAGTTTCTTCGGGCGAAGCATAACTGAAAACTTCTCCTGTTGCGGTCAGTACGGAATTGGGGCGTGATTTATATTCGCCTACTTTTATCTGCATACGGATGTCTTGTCCGTCGGGTGTTTTGGCGTTCTTCCAATAGTCCTGCACAAGGATGGTACGGTTCAACTCGCGAATAAAACTTTCAGTCAGCGGACGTTCTTTGTCCTGCGCCTCTTGCTTTATCATTTCCAGTCCTACGTTGTGAGCTTTCATCTCTTCATAATCTTTCAAGCTGGCATTACCCGAAGTTTCACCGAACATTAATAATAGTTTTGTTTGTCCGTATGTCAGTGTATTTCCTTCCAAGTGGTTAGAGTTATAATTAAACTCTAACTTGAATTTATCATTCCAACGTTTCAGGTCCTCAGGCTTAAGAGGCTGAAGCGATTTCCATTCGCTATATAATTGTTTTATATTACTTATTCCCATTTATATATGTGGGGCTGTGCCCATTTTTTTTGTTTAGATACAAAAATAGGAAACTTTCTTTATATGCCAATCCCTTGAACGATATTTATTTGGAGATTGGCTGTGGCGTCTTCTTTTGCAACTTTGTTGCACGAATCATTCGCTACCTTTGCAGCAGATAAAAAAGAAAGAATGATTATGGGACATTGTAGTTGTTGCGCACATACACACGAATGTGCACCCGAAAAACATATTGAAAAGAAAGAATCAATATTCGCTGAATATTGGAAAGTGGGACTTTCATTTATCCTGTTGATAAGTGGAATCATCATGAACGCTCTGGAGTTACCTTTCTTCCGTGAAGGATATTTCTCTCTGATATGGTATGTCGTGGCTTATCTTCCGGTCGGCCTGCCCGTTATGAAAGAGGCTTGGGAGAGTATGAAGGATAAGGACTATTTCAGTGAGTTTACGCTGATGTTTGTAGCTACGCTTGGAGCGTTTTATATCGGTGAATATCCGGAGGGAGTAGCGGTGATGTTGTTTTACTCCGTCGGAGAACTGTTTCAGGAGAAGGCTGTTGATAAGGCGAAGCGTAATATCGGAGCTCTGCTGGATGTCCGTCCGGAAGAAGCGGCAGTAGTCAGAGATGGACGTGTCATTATTGAGAATCCTCAAAGCGTAAAAGTAGGAGAAACAATTGAAATAAAGACAGGAGGAAGAGTTCCTTTGGATGGAATGATGCTCAATGAGGTAGCTGCTTTCAATACGGCAGCATTGACAGGCGAGAGTGTCCCCCGAAGTATCCGGATGGGTGAGGAAGTACTTGCCGGAATGATTGTTACCGATAAAGTAATCCGTATCAAGGTGATCAGACCTTTTGATAAAAGTGCTCTTGCCCGTATTCTGGAACTTGTTCAGAATGCCTCCGAACGCAAAGCACCGGCAGAACTGTTTATCCGTAAATTTGCCCGTGTTTATACTCCGATTGTGATAGGGCTGGCGGTTCTGATTGTTTTATTGCCGTTTATTTATTCCTTGATCACTCCCCAGTTCTTATTTACTTTTAATGACTGGCTATACAGGGCTTTGGTCTTTCTTGTGATTTCATGCCCGTGCGCTTTGGTGGTCAGTATTCCGTTAGGATACTTCGGAGGCATCGGGGCAGCTTCCCGGTTGGGAATTTTATTTAAAGGTGGAAATTATCTGGATGCTGTTACGAAGATTAATACAGTCGTGTTTGATAAGACGGGAACCCTTACCAAAGGTACGTTTGAAGTACAGTTTTGTAACTGTGAATCCGGTGTATCCGAAGAAGAATTAATCCGGATGATAGCCTCGGTAGAAAGCAGCAGTACACACCCCATTGCTAAGGCTGTGGTGAATTATGCCGGACAGCGGGATATCGAACTTTCCTCTGTAACCGACAGTAAGGAGTATGCAGGTCTCGGACTGGAAGCTGCCGTAAATGGAATTCAGGTTTTGGCAGGTAATGGGCGTTTGCTTTCAAAATTTCAGATAGAATATCCACCCGAACTTCTTTCCATCACAGATACGATCGTTATCTGTGCGATAGGAAACAAGTATGCCGGTTATCTGCTATTATCCGACAGTCTGAAAGAGGATGCAAGGATCGCCATCCAGAACCTGAAAGCATTGGGAATTCAAAACATTCAGATATTATCCGGTGATAAACAAAGTATTGTTAGTAACTTTGCAGAGAAGCTGGGTATTTCGGAAGCCTATGGTGATCTGCTCCCCGACGGAAAAGTGAAGCATTTGGAAGAATTGCGCCAACATACGGAGAACCAGGTTGCCTTTGTGGGTGACGGTATGAATGATGCTCCGGTACTGGCTTTAAGTAATGTAGGTATTGCCATGGGCGGACTAGGCAGTGATGCGGCTATTGAAACGGCTGATGTGGTGATACAGACCGACCAGCCTTCCAAAGTGGCTGAAGCGATAAAGGTAGGAAAACTGACGCGAAGGATTGTATGGCAGAATATTTCACTGGCGTTTGGTGTGAAACTGCTGGTACTGATTTTGGGAGCCGGTGGACTGGCTACACTTTGGGAAGCTGTTTTCGCCGATGTTGGTGTAGCACTGATTGCTATCATGAATGCCGTAAGGATACAGAAAATGATAAAATAAAAGAATATGGAAGAAAAAGTTTATCTGGATAAGTTGGCAAAAAGAGACATCAAGCCGACGGCTATCAGACTTCTCATATTGAAAAGTATGATGGAAGCGGGGCGTGCCGTGTCTCAGCTTGATCTTGAAACGTTGCTGGATACGGTTGATAAATCGACTATATCCCGTACAATCACGCTTTTTTTGTCTCATCATCTGATACATAGCATAGACGACGGAAGCGGTTCGTGGAAGTATGCCGTTTGCGATGATTCCTGCAACTGTGTCCTGAAAGACCTGCATTCACATTTTTATTGCGAGAAATGCCATCGGACATTCTGTCTGGAAAAGATTCATATTCCGGTTATCGACTTACCGAAAGGATTCACTTTGCATAGTGTGAATTATGTAGTAAAGGGAGTGTGTGCGGAGTGCTCAAAAGTGTAGGATTAATTGCAGACAAGCAGTAATGGTAAAAGAAAAACACCGGAACTCGAACGGAAAAATATCGTTGAGTTCCGGTGTTTATTATATTAATGATACTGGTTAGTCAATATTGGGATTCAAAGAATGCCAGTCTTTGATTGCCGGGATGATACCCATTTCAATCACTTCATCGCGAAGTTTGCACAGATGTTCGTAGCTCTTTTCCAGTTCTTCCTGTTCGGAAGGAGAACCGGCCACTTCTTTGTAAGTAACGCCATCTTTCGTAATGGAAGTTTCCATAGCCATCATGATGTGGTCGAACTTACCATTGGAAACATAAGTACCGGCAGGCCAGCGGAACGGTTGTCCACCCATTGCGGCAGCGATCATTTCGATAGAAAGATAAGCCGGGCTTTGGAAAGAAGAACGGCCACGAAGATCGATGATATGTTTGCCACCCTGTATGACACGTACTTTTAATGCTTCCCATTCTGTCAGCGGAAGACGGGTAGTTCCGATGAAATCAGTCAGCGGTTCGCCTTTTACTTTGGTAGTTGAGGCGAATACGGCCATCTGTTCTCCATGTCCGCCATACGTACGGCAGTTTTGAATGTCGGAAGCGGGAATATGGAAATATTTCACCAGTTCATTCTGCAGACGGGTGCTGTCCAGTGCTGCCAGTGTAGAAACCTGGGATGGTTTCAGACCGGAATATAGCAGTGTGATCAATCCTGTGATATCAGCAGGGTTAAAGATGACAACGATATGTTTTACATTCGGACAGTATTGGCGGACATCTTTACCGAACTGAGCGGCAATTTCAGCATTTCCTTTCAACAAGTCTTCACGGGTCATGCCTGCTTTGCGGGCTGCACCACCGGAAGATACGATATAAGAGGCTCCTGTCAATGCTTCTTTGATATCGGAAGTATAAGTCAGATTCACGCCTTCGAAACCGCAGTGATATAATTCTTCTGCCACGCCTTCCAGAGCGGGTGCGAAAGGATCATATAGACAAATATTCGGAGTGAGTTTCATCATCATAGCTGTTTGAGCCATATTGGAGCCGATCATTCCGGCTGCTCCTACAATCGTAAGTTTCTCGTTGGTTAAAAATTCCATAATTATATATGTTTAAAGATGAATAATCTGTTCTTGCTTATTACCGCTACAAAGATAACGACTTAATCGGATGATTGTTCATTGAAAATAGTTTTGTTTGATAACAAAAAGTTATATTTATTCAAAGAACAAGAGGGCCAGTTACGTGAACTGAACCCTCTCTTCCTCTTTTTACCCCTCGTGTAAACAATTAGTCTACCACTTTAAAAAGATTCTTTTCTCCTGACTGGCTGTCCGGTGCTACCCAGAGGGCGAAATCTCCCGGTTCTACCGTCTTTATCATATCGATATTCCAGAAAGCGAGTTCACTGATGGGAAGTTCGAAAGATACAGTTTTCTTCTCACCTGGTTTTAAAGTGACACGGGTGAAGCGTTTCAGTTCTTTTACCGGACGGGTGACGGAGCCTATCATGTCTTGTATGTACAGTTGGGCGACTTCCGTTCCTTCGTACTTGCCTGTATTTTCCAGATCGAAGGTGACTGTCAATACGTCGTCTTTCTTCAAATTGTCGGAAGACAATTTCACATTACCGTACTGGAAGGTAGTGTAAGACAGACCGTAACCGAATGGAAACAAAGGATCGGAACCTGCATCCATATAGAATGAGGTACAGCCGAGTGAAGTCTGACCTGCTTCGAGGGCAATGTCGTCTATCAGTACTTCGCTTCTCGTAGCGGGACGTCCCGTATTATTGTGAGCATAATAAACAGGAACCTGACCGACCATTTTGGGGAATGTGACAGGTGTCTTCCCGCTCGGAACAGCCTTTCCAAAAAGCAGGTCTGCCAAAGCAGGACCGCCCATGGTGCCCGGATGGAATGAATAGAGCAGGGCCGAAGAAAGTTCCGTTTCCTTTCCGATAGTCAGCGGACGTCCTGCCATGACAATCGTTACCACTGGTTTACCGGTTTTGGCAAGGGCGGAGATCAGTTCGCTTTGCGCGCCTTGCAGGTTCAGGTCTGCCAGGCAGTGCGCCTCACCGGAAAGGATGGCTTCTTCACCTACAAAAGCGAGTATGACGTCGGCACGTGCAGCGGCAGCAGCGGCTTTAGCCACACCCGCCAGCTATCTTAT
>OAWP01001952.1_pt1 | contig 10588 bp, 9 predicted proteins | sample 1517081 | NCBI WGS metagenome assembly OAWP01 (sample SAMEA2580167, study PRJEB22360) | human gut metagenome | biome: human gut; feature: human-associated habitat; material: faeces | place: Denmark | collected 2008/2010 | reverse complement strand
GTTCTTTGGAAATAATCAACGGACAACTCGACAAATTCTTTGCGAGTTATACCCGTACCGTTTAAATACTCGTCTAATTTTTGGGCGTACTCTTGGCTTATCGCTATGGTGGTAAGCGGTGTTTTCCTCTTTTGCTTGCTTTCCTGTCCTTTTTCCATTGCTGTAAATGCTATATTTTGTTACAAAGGTAGTTATAAGTTTTATTATTGCAATTTATTACATGTGTTATAGCAATTTATTGCGATTATAGCAAAATAAATCACTCTGTTATTAGCTGGAAGTCATGGTAAACGCCTCCTTTTCTTCCGTAGGCTTCCGGACATGGTTCGGTGAATACCACTGTTACGAATATTGTCCCAGCAAACTTCTCTATCTCTGTAACCATTGCCTGTAAATCCCTGCCATAGCCGTTAATTTCGGCTGGCACGATAACTTTATCACCTGTTTTCATACTTGTATGTTTTTTATTCTATACCAAAATCTTCCATTAAGCAAACCCGGATGATAGCTCCTATTTGTTTGGCTGGCTTGTCTATATATTGCTCAAACTTCTTTTGTATTTTTTGCGCCACCTGTACGGCTATTTCCGGGTGTAACTGTACAGCGTTCACTACACGTTTAACATATCCTTTGTCACTTTTAGAGAATCTCGAAATAGTGGTTGTTATGTAGATGATCGCTTGTTTGGCACTTTCGTATTCCAATAGCTTTTGTTGTTCGGTTTGACGGCTGTGTATGAAAAAGTTATAAGAGAGTGCTTCTTTACCTTTCTTTTCCCTTATGTCGAAATCGAAGTATAAATCACATTGTCCGGCATCATATAGGTTTTTTAATTCTTTAGCTGGCGTTTCAAGCACCCATTTTTTAAAATCGAAAGAACGTGGATATTTGTTTTCCAACATGAACATTTCCCGTAGCTCATTGACAGCATAGAAAAAGAAACCTTTATTTTGATATTGGCAGCATAGTTCATAGAAACGTTGGGTAAATGTGCTTTTGAGTGCGATTGCTACTGTCATGGAGTAACTCGTGAAGTTTTGGGCGAGTTCCACGTAATAGGGTAGTACCTCTTTGGATACTTCCACTTCAAAATATGATTTATTTTTGATATGCTTAACGTAATTGACAAAACCGATACTCAGCCACATCTTTTCGTTATTAATCTCTATATCACGATTTCTAAGCCGCTTTAGCGCATCATAAATATTCTTCATTTTAGTATTATCACCACATTTTTGAAGTTCTTCCTCTTTGATTGTGATTATAAGATTTTCAAACAAAGTTCTTTGTCCGTCCTCTTGTTCGATATAGTTTGCCCGTATATTGCGAATGATGCAATATAACGCACGCTTTTCGATAAGGTCGAACTTATAACGGGCAGTTGTGAGTGCATTATCTTGAGATAAGATAATATCTCGTTTCTTTTGGTCTTTCTTTGCCATACGCCGAATATTTTCCACAAATTAAAATATATAAAACGAGAAAAAAAAAAATCTCTCGCGGTTTTTTCTCGTTTTTCTCAAAAAAAAACGGAAATTTCTCGTTTTCTCTCGGAAATTTCTCGTTTTCTCTCGGAAATTTCTCGTTTTTCTCAAAAATGACACTTTGTAACTCATTGAATATAAATATATTGCAAAGCAAAAAAACATGTCGAAAAAGTAACTAAAAAGAAACTAAAAATTACCGTAAAGCAATGGAGCGTTTCTTTTTTGGTTTATAGAGGTTGCTTCGCTCCACTTTTCACCTTGTTTTTGATACGATAAATTTCCGAAGAAAGGAAGAGAGTGGAAATAGGTAAAGCCAAGTGCAACGGATTGAGAAGATTTTTTCGCGTGTTAAAATTTGTATAAATATGATTTTTTGTGTGTAATGTGAGAAGTTTTCCGGGAGCGAAAACGCATCCCGGATATAGTCAGTTACCATAATGCAACTTTACCCATGCTTCCGATTTCAAGTTTAGCACTTATCCCCATAGCCTTAAAAACTCTTGCAATGGTGGAAAAGGTTAAATTCTTACCGTTTTCAATTCGGGAGATTTGAGCCCGCTGCACTCCTATCAAATTGCCTAATTCCTCTTGGGTTAAGTTCTTTGATTGGCGAGCCTGTTTAATGGCTTCACCTATCAAAAAAGAGTTAAGTTCTTCTTCGTAGGCATCACGTTTGGGAGTACCTTTTTCTCCGATGTATTTATCTTCGATTTCTTCGAGTGTATAAAATTTCTTTGCTTCCATACGCTTTATCTTTTTGAATTAAAATAATCTTTTCTAATCTCTTCGGCTTTGGCTATTTCTTTGAGGGGTGTCTTTTGGGTTTTCTTGATAAACCCGTGCGTTGCGATTACCAGAGTGTTTATCTTATCGCCCTTATCCCAAAAAGCAAGAAGCCTGTACTTGGTTTTGTTATAGAACGTTCTGAACTCCCAGATATCCGTATCATCCAATTTCTTGAATAAATCAGGATCAAGTACAAAGGTGGATTTACGAATATTGCTAATGATCTTCTCACGTACCTTGTTGGGCAATCCGTCTAAAAACTCTTGGGCTTCGTTGGATAATTTGACCTTGAATCTTGATTTTGCTTCCATATAAAGTTTTTTAGTGTTGCAAATATAACATTTTGTTTCCATATAGCGAAACAAAATATGTTTATTTTTGCAGCCTGTTGTGCCGTTTTGATGTGTTTTTTGTTTGTGGAATAGGTTCTTTCTTAGTGCCTCGCTCCGACTTCTCCCCGTCCCCCTTGTACGAGCTTTCGCCGTACCGCAGGGGAGGGTGTTCGTCGATTGCTCGGCAGTCGAAAGAACAGCAAGAGGAAACCGGGCTTTGCCCTGTTTTTCCTCTTGCCCTACGGGGTTACGGCTGAATATCAGCCGTTTAAGTTTTTTAACCGCAATTAGTTTGAAATTGTGGTTAAAATCATACCTTTGTAAATCAGAGATTTAATAATATAATTAGCAATTAAAACAGCAATTGTATGGATAAGGAAACCACTACTTCTGTCACCATTGACCGAAAAACGTTTGCCCGGCTTGACAGGCTGGCAAAGTCCAATAATGTATCAAAGAAAGACTTCCTTTCCTGTGCGCTGGAGTACTTCGAGAAGTACGGAATCAACCCGGTTGAGCATGAGAGTTCGGCAAAGGAAATGCAGAAACTTATCAAACGCTGTGATCAGGTGATAGCGTTCATCAGGAAGCAGGAGCAGGATTTCTTGCGTCCGGCTTGTGAAGCCATGGGCAGTACAAGCATGAGAGTGACCATGAGTATGGACTCGATACTTACGGAAAAAAAGTTCAGCCAATACCAAAAGGACAATGACCTATTCATGCGTGATCTTGCAAGCCTTGCCGGGATAAGGGAGCAGGCTTTGGACCGGACGGAAAAGGCAGTCGGTCAGTCGAGGGATATGCTTCTGAAGAACCAACAAGCCATTTATGCAAGGCTGGACGCTGTGACGCAAAGGCAGGAGAAGATCTTCTCCTATATCGCAAGCTACATCGATGCGAAAGGAAAAGCCGGGCTTTTCGATGATATAAAAGCCTTGTACAAGGACGAGAAGAACAAAAGGGAAAAGATATGAACGTGAAGATACAGGGAGGCGGTAACGGCACATACGCCAATACAGGCAGTTGTGTTGCGGTGACGAACTATCTCCAGCATGAGGATTTGGAGAGGATGAAGAAAGGGGAGGAGGTGCAGCCGTTCTTCAACCAGTTCCGGGACTACGTGAGCTCAAGGGAGGTCACATTCAAGATAGACAACAACAAGGCTAGGTTAAGCCGGACTGACGCAAAGTTCTATGTTATCACCGTCAGTCCTTCAGAGAAGGAGCTGCGCTGCATGGGCAGTACTCCGCAGGAGCGTGCGGAAGCCTTGCAGCGGTACATCCGGCAGGACGTGATGAGAAACTATGCAGAGGGTTTCGGAAAAGGCTTGAGAAGCGATGATGTGGAATATTACGCAAAGATCCATTTCAACCGGGACGGTGACAGTGACAGCGATATGCACGCACATATCATCGTCAGTCGGAAAGACCGGAGCAACACCAAAAAGTTAAGCCCTAAAACGAATCACACCGGAAAGAAGAACTGCGGCAACGTGAAGGGAGGTTTTGACCGGACGGATTTTTTCCGGAAGTGTGAAAGCTCTTTTGATCGGCGCATGGGGTTTGACCGGGAGCCGGAGGAAAGCTTCGACTATCTTAACGCTGTCAAGAACGGAAGCCCGGCGGAAATAGCCCGGCAGGTGGAACGTGCGGAACGCATCAGAAAGGAGAAGTGGGACAATCTCAAAGCCGAGCTTCAATCCCGGCAGGAGCCGGAGAAGTCGAAAACTCAGCAGGTGGAGAAAACGCCGGACATCGAGCTGCCTATCCACAAGAAGCAAAAGGAAGAAGATCTGGAACTCCGGAAGAAACCCAAAAAGAGCAGAGGTTTCGGAATGGGCATGTAATTTTTCTATTTTCCGGCACAAAGGTAACTCCGCACGTCGCATTTGTAAAGGGACGTTTTACTCTTCGGGTAAAAAATCTCCTGTGCTCGCTTCGCTCGTGCGGTATTTTTTACTCTTCGCCCTTGACAAATTCTCTGTGCTTCGCTGGCAGGTGTTTAGGAAAAAAGAAAAAAATGTTGTTCTTTGGTGGAGTGTCCGTTTTGTCATTTTGTTACCGGGATTTGTCCGCATGGTGGGAGAACCGCACCGATCAGCTGGGTACGCAATATCGTTTGTAATAACCAGCAGGCTATTTTTGTGGGGTAACGCTCCGATATCGCTTTCTTTTTGCTTTTTATATGTGCAAAAACCAGAAGCCCCCAGCGAAAATCCTGCTGGAGGCAATCAAGTGTATTTGCTAATCATCAAAATGTTTTTGTTTAAAAGAAAATGAATCAAAAATATCCCCGGCAGTCACTTCAATCTCCAACGTTCGATTAGCTACTGTGTTATTAGTAGAAACATTGACAATCATGGTATTTTCTTTTATATTTATAGTAAACCATTCTCCTGTAAAAGTATGCAGTCCGGATTCAATATTGATATTTTTACCATTCTCTACTATGGCATCTATCCAAAATGAATTGTAATTGATGCTTTTAAAGGTATAAGTTTCCCCGGATTCAGGAACATTTATACTTTTTTCTACTTGTGGATTCCATTTCATCTTTTCCCAATCACCGTCTTTACTTTCACAAGAAAATAGTGCTATGGTACTGAATAATACAAGAATGTTAAATAGACTTTTTTTCATATTACTGTTTTTTTTATCCGAAGCAGAAATCAAACCGTCTTTCATCATAGAGGGTTATTAGTCCTTCTTTCCGTTCTATACCGATCTTGTTCTCACGTGCTAACCACGTCTATACAGTTTTCGTTGTGCGTGTTAAATTTTCGACTTTTGTTCTGCACTGAAATCAGCTAAACGCTTTTTTCTTAAAATGTAAAAAAACACGGTCATCTTACGACCGTACAAAGATAACAATTTCTTTTCTAAAATGTTGTATAATCTTTCAAAATTTAGAATTCATGAAATACCAAGTTCTTTTAGAACTCTGTGGTAACTTTGATTTTTCCGAAAGTCTTTTGTTCGTCACGTACCCGGCACAGTTCCCTGTGTGCCTTTTCCTTATACTCCAGCAAAGCGGAGTTCTCGGAGCGCAGCCGGGCTATTTCCTTTTCTTGTTCTTCGCTTTTGGCTTCTGCCTTTGCTTTTTCTTCGGCGGCATGGACGATCAGTTCCGGCGCAGGGAGTTGCTTGGCGGTCTGTTCTCGGACAGCTTGGAGAAGCTGGCGCACCGCTTCCGTTCCCTCGTTGTGTCGTTCCATGATCTTTGCGGATTGTTCCAGCCGCCCGGCAACTTTTTCTAATGGGGAGAGGTCAAAAACTTCACCCCGGAGGTCGAACCCGGTTCTTTGGAAATAATCAACGGACAACTCGACAAATTCTTTGCGAGTTATACCCGTACCGTTTAAATACTCGTCTAATTTTTGGGCGTACTCTTGGCTTATCGCTATGGTGGTAAGCGGTGTTTTCCTCTTTTGCTTGCTTTCCTGTCCTTTTTCCATTGCTGTAAATGCTATATTTTGTTACAAAGGTAGTTATAAGTTTTATTATTGCAATTTATTACATGTGTTATAGCAATTTATTGCGATTATAGCAAAATAAATCACTCTGTTATTAGCTGGAAGTCATGGTAAACGCCTCCTTTTCTTCCGTAGGCTTCCGGACATGGTTCGGTGAATACCACTGTTACGAATATTGTCCCAGCAAACTTCTCTATCTCTGTAACCATTGCCTGTAAATCCCTGCCATAGCCGTTAATTTCGGCTGGCACGATAACTTTATCACCTGTTTTCATACTTGTATGTTTTTTATTCTATACCAAAATCTTCCATTAAGCAAACCCGGATGATAGCTCCTATTTGTTTGGCTGGCTTGTCTATATATTGCTCAAACTTCTTTTGTATTTTTTGCGCCACCTGTACGGCTATTTCCGGGTGTAACTGTACAGCGTTCACTACACGTTTAACATATCCTTTGTCACTTTTAGAGAATCTCGAAATAGTGGTTGTTATGTAGATGATCGCTTGTTTGGCACTTTCGTATTCCAATAGCTTTTGTTGTTCGGTTTGACGGCTGTGTATGAAAAAGTTATAAGAGAGTGCTTCTTTACCTTTCTTTTCCCTTATGTCGAAATCGAAGTATAAATCACATTGTCCGGCATCATATAGGTTTTTTAATTCTTTAGCTGGCGTTTCAAGCACCCATTTTTTAAAATCGAAAGAACGTGGATATTTGTTTTCCAACATGAACATTTCCCGTAGCTCATTGACAGCATAGAAAAAGAAACCTTTATTTTGATATTGGCAGCATAGTTCATAGAAACGTTGGGTAAATGTGCTTTTGAGTGCGATTGCTACTGTCATGGAGTAACTCGTGAAGTTTTGGGCGAGTTCCACGTAATAGGGTAGTACCTCTTTGGATACTTCCACTTCAAAATATGATTTATTTTTGATATGCTTAACGTAATTGACAAAACCGATACTCAGCCACATCTTTTCGTTATTAATCTCTATATCACGATTTCTAAGCCGCTTTAGCGCATCATAAATATTCTTCATTTTAGTATTATCACCACATTTTTGAAGTTCTTCCTCTTTGATTGTGATTATAAGATTTTCAAACAAAGTTCTTTGTCCGTCCTCTTGTTCGATATAGTTTGCCCGTATATTGCGAATGATGCAATATAACGCACGCTTTTCGATAAGGTCGAACTTATAACGGGCAGTTGTGAGTGCATTATCTTGAGATAAGATAATATCTCGTTTCTTTTGGTCTTTCTTTGCCATACGCCGAATATTTTCCACAAATTAAAATATATAAAACGAGAAAAAAAAAAATCTCTCGCGGTTTTTTCTCGTTTTTCTCAAAAAAAAACGGAAATTTCTCGTTTTCTCTCGGAAATTTCTCGTTTTCTCTCGGAAATTTCTCGTTTTTCTCAAAAATGACACTTTGTAACTCATTGAATATAAATATATTGCAAAGCAAAAAAACATGTCGAAAAAGTAACTAAAAAGAAACTAAAAATTACCGTAAAGCAATGGAGCGTTTCTTTTTTGGTTTATAGAGGTTGCTTCGCTCCACTTTTCACCTTGTTTTTGATACGATAAATTTCCGAAGAAAGGAAGAGAGTGGAAATAGGTAAAGCCAAGTGCAACGGATTGAGAAGATTTTTTCGCGTGTTAAAATTTGTATAAATATGATTTTTTGTGTGTAATGTGAGAAGTTTTCCGGGAGCGAAAACGCATCCCGGATATAGTCAGTTACCATAATGCAACTTTACCCATGCTTCCGATTTCAAGTTTAGCACTTATCCCCATAGCCTTAAAAACTCTTGCAATGGTGGAAAAGGTTAAATTCTTACCGTTTTCAATTCGGGAGATTTGAGCCCGCTGCACTCCTATCAAATTGCCTAATTCCTCTTGGGTTAAGTTCTTTGATTGGCGAGCCTGTTTAATGGCTTCACCTATCAAAAAAGAGTTAAGTTCTTCTTCGTAGGCATCACGTTTGGGAGTACCTTTTTCTCCGATGTATTTATCTTCGATTTCTTCGAGTGTATAAAATTTCTTTGCTTCCATACGCTTTATCTTTTTGAATTAAAATAATCTTTTCTAATCTCTTCGGCTTTGGCTATTTCTTTGAGGGGTGTCTTTTGGGTTTTCTTGATAAACCCGTGCGTTGCGATTACCAGAGTGTTTATCTTATCGCCCTTATCCCAAAAAGCAAGAAGCCTGTACTTGGTTTTGTTATAGAACGTTCTGAACTCCCAGATATCCGTATCATCCAATTTCTTGAATAAATCAGGATCAAGTACAAAGGTGGATTTACGAATATTGCTAATGATCTTCTCACGTACCTTGTTGGGCAATCCGTCTAAAAACTCTTGGGCTTCGTTGGATAATTTGACCTTGAATCTTGATTTTGCTTCCATATAAAGTTTTTTAGTGTTGCAAATATAACATTTTGTTTCCATATAGCGAAACAAAATATGTTTATTTTTGCAGCCTGTTGTGCCGTTTTGATGTGTTTTTTGTTTGTGGAATAGGTTCTTTCTTAGTGCCTCGCTCCGACTTCTCCCCGTCCCCCTTGTACGAGCTTTCGCCGTACCGCAGGGGAGGGTGTTCGTCGATTGCTCGGCAGTCGAAAGAACAGCAAGAGGAAACCGGGCTTTGCCCTGTTTTTCCTCTTGCCCTACGGGGTTACGGCTGAATATCAGCCGTTTAAGTTTTTTAACCGCAATTAGTTTGAAATTGTGGTTAAAATCATACCTTTGTAAATCAGAGATTTAATAATATAATTAGCAATTAAAACAGCAATTGTATGGATAAGGAAACCACTACTTCTGTCACCATTGACCGAAAAACGTTTGCCCGGCTTGACAGGCTGGCAAAGTCCAATAATGTATCAAAGAAAGACTTCCTTTCCTGTGCGCTGGAGTACTTCGAGAAGTACGGAATCAACCCGGTTGAGCATGAGAGTTCGGCAAAGGAAATGCAGAAACTTATCAAACGCTGTGATCAGGTGATAGCGTTCATCAGGAAGCAGGAGCAGGATTTCTTGCGTCCGGCTTGTGAAGCCATGGGCAGTACAAGCATGAGAGTGACCATGAGTATGGACTCGATACTTACGGAAAAAAAGTTCAGCCAATACCAAAAGGACAATGACCTATTCATGCGTGATCTTGCAAGCCTTGCCGGGATAAGGGAGCAGGCTTTGGACCGGACGGAAAAGGCAGTCGGTCAGTCGAGGGATATGCTTCTGAAGAACCAACAAGCCATTTATGCAAGGCTGGACGCTGTGACGCAAAGGCAGGAGAAGATCTTCTCCTATATCGCAAGCTACATCGATGCGAAAGGAAAAGCCGGGCTTTTCGATGATATAAAAGCCTTGTACAAGGACGAGAAGAACAAAAGGGAAAAGATATGAACGTGAAGATACAGGGAGGCGGTAACGGCACATACGCCAATACAGGCAGTTGTGTTGCGGTGACGAACTATCTCCAGCATGAGGATTTGGAGAGGATGAAGAAAGGGGAGGAGGTGCAGCCGTTCTTCAACCAGTTCCGGGACTACGTGAGCTCAAGGGAGGTCACATTCAAGATAGACAACAACAAGGCTAGGTTAAGCCGGACTGACGCAAAGTTCTATGTTATCACCGTCAGTCCTTCAGAGAAGGAGCTGCGCTGCATGGGCAGTACTCCGCAGGAGCGTGCGGAAGCCTTGCAGCGGTACATCCGGCAGGACGTGATGAGAAACTATGCAGAGGGTTTCGGAAAAGGCTTGAGAAGCGATGATGTGGAATATTACGCAAAGATCCATTTCAACCGGGACGGTGACAGTGACAGCGATATGCACGCACATATCATCGTCAGTCGGAAAGACCGGAGCAACACCAAAAAGTTAAGCCCTAAAACGAATCACACCGGAAAGAAGAACTGCGGCAACGTGAAGGGAGGTTTTGACCGGACGGATTTTTTCCGGAAGTGTGAAAGCTCTTTTGATCGGCGCATGGGGTTTGACCGGGAGCCGGAGGAAAGCTTCGACTATCTTAACGCTGTCAAGAACGGAAGCCCGGCGGAAATAGCCCGGCAGGTGGAACGTGCGGAACGCATCAGAAAGGAGAAATGGGACAATCTCAAAGCGGAGCTTCAATCCCGGCAGGAACCGGAGAAGTCAAAAATTCAACAGGTGGAGAAAACGCCGGACATCGAGCAGCCTATTCCCAAAAAGAAGCAGCAGGAGGAAGATCTGGAACTCCTGAAGAAGCCAAAAAGGAGCAGAGGTTTCGGAATGGGCATGTGATTTTTCTATTTTCCGGCACAAAGGTAACTCCGCACGCCGTATTTGTAAAGGGACGTTTCACTCTCCGGGTAAAAAATCTCCTGTGCTCGCTTCGCTCGTGCGGTATTTTTTACCCTTCGCCCTTGACAAATACTCTGTGCTTCGCTGGCAGGTGTTTAGGAAAAAAGAAAAAACATTGGTGATGATGCTATTTAAGATAGTAGGGCTTATGGTATGGGCAATATACTGAATTT
>OAWP01001947.1_pt1 | contig 10610 bp, 10 predicted proteins | sample 1517081 | NCBI WGS metagenome assembly OAWP01 (sample SAMEA2580167, study PRJEB22360) | human gut metagenome | biome: human gut; feature: human-associated habitat; material: faeces | place: Denmark | collected 2008/2010 | reverse complement strand
TGCGCGATTTCATAGCGGCTGAATATACCTTAAGCGAAAACTATGTGCATGGTTTGGCTGCGTTTGCTCCAAGATTAAAAAAAAATTTCGAAAGCCCGCATTCCTCCCGGGGCTCAAGCCCCGGGCTTCCTGCGGGAAATTCTGTGAATTTTCTGCCGATCAGCGCGGTCGATTCGCCGTAGACGTACTTCTTCTGTTCCGGATCAGCAATCAGTTTCTGGAACTTTTCATCTTTGTCGAGATCCTTGCCGCGGAAAAGCGAGAAGGTGCCGATGAGGAAAATGCCGACGATGGCGGCAGGAATTACGATGGCAAAAAGCTGCGGGAAGCCGAAGAGCTCACCGCCCACCGTGCGGCCTTCAAGCAAGGCAATGATCGTGACGGAGGCAACGGCCGCCGGGCTGCTGATGATGCCCATCTGAGCGGCAATCGTTGAGGCTGCCATCGGGCGTTCCGGACGAATGTTGTTCTTAATGGCAACGTCATAAATAATCGGAAGCATCGTGTAGACGACGTGCCCCGTTCCGCACAGCACCGTCAGGAACCCGCAGATATAGGGAGCAACGTAGCAGATCGATTTCGGATGACGGCGCAGAAGTTTTTCGGCAATCTGCAGCAGACAGTCAAGACCGCCCGCAGCCTGCAGGGCGCTGCCCGCGCACACCACGGACATAATCGTGAGAATGACGTCAACCGGGGGGGGGCCGGGCGTTAATCCGAAGCCGAAGACAAAGACCACCAGGCCGATGCCGCCCATCATGCCGAGCGTCATACCGCCGCGCGGCGCGGCAAAAAACAAACAGGCAAGCAGCACAGCCAGCTGCAGCCAGAAATCAATCCCAACTCCCATGATTCTCCTACCGGTTCTTTTTGGTTTTTGAAATGTGTTGAGGAGATTTTGTCCGCTTTTTCTTTCGGCTTAATCGTCCTGCGGAGCGGAAAATCACAATAGGATTAAGAAAATAACCTTTTATTTTAAAATAGTATTTAAGTTATAGCTCTCCTTTAATCTCCGTCAGCCGGAACCGCTGGCTGACGTCAAGCCGAAAATGATTTTTTTCCTGCCGGTATTGAAAAAATGAGAGGTGTCAGGACAAAGAAAAAGGGCTTTGCCCTTTTTGAGCAAAGCCCTTTGCGTTTAAAGCGGATCGGATATCAGGCCGTCTTGATTTCCTGGCCTTCCATCGGGTCGAGCTTATCGGCATGCATCTGGTGTTCCCAGTTCGTGACGATCAGTGCCGAACCCACGTCGCCCACCACGTTAATGGACGTACGGATCATATCGAGAATACGGTCAATACCGGCGATAAGGGCCACGGCTTCGAGCGGAATGCCGACCTGCGTGAAGACAACCGTCGTCATGATGAGGCCAGCGCCCGGCACACCGGCCGTACCGACAGCGGCAAGAACGCCCATCAGCACGATGGTGACCTGGTCGGTTATCGAGAGGTCAATACCAAAGACCTGCGCGGCAAAGATCGAGCACACGCCCATGTAAACGGCAGTACCGGCCATGTTGATCGTATTGCCCAGAGGAATCGAGAAGTACGAAATGGCTTTTGTCGTACCCAGGCGGCGGGCCGCAACGATGTTTGCGGGCAGTGCTGCCGCAGACGAGCAGGTCGTAAAGGCGATGAGCCAGGGTTCCGCAATACCCTTGAGGAACGGGATGACCTTGACGCCGGCGAAGATTCTCACGCAGGGAATCAGGATCACGAAGACGAACACAACCGTTGCAAGGAACGAGGCGAGGATGAGCTTTCCGAGCGGAAGCAGCACCGCAAGCCCGTGACGCGAGACCGTAAAGGCGATCAAACCGAACACACCGATCGGGGCGTAGGTCATCACCATGTTGGTCACACGAATCATCGTCTGGCCGATGAGGTCAAAGACCGTGATGAGCGGCCGGCCGTTTTCGCCCAAGGCGGCAAGACTGAAGCCGAACATGATCGCAAAGAAGATGATCTGCAGCATGGCGCCCTTACTGAAGGCTTCCATGGGGTTGATCGGGACGATGTTCAAAAGCGTTTCAACAAGCGGAGGCGCCGTCACGGCCTTGGCCTTGAGACCTTCGGTCGTCAGACTCAGACCGACACCCGGGTCAATCCACTGTGCAAACAGAAGACCGCACATCACTGCGACGGCGGTAAAGCCCGCGTAGCAGATCAGGATCTTCACGGCAACACGGCCGAGTTTGCTGACGTCAGAAATGTTGGCGGCACCGGCGATCAGCGTTGCGATCACCAAGGGCACAACCACCATGCGGATCAGACGGATGAACAACGTACCCAAGGGCTGCAGATACGTCTGGGCGAACTGTGTGTCGACCAAAGCGCCGACGATCACACCTAGAATCAGGCCGATAAACATCTGCCATGCCAGGCCGATTTTCTTTTTGGAAGCCATAAAGAGCTCCTTTGTTTTTAACTATCAAACTGGAATCGGACAGGCCCGAGCGCCGTAGCTGCAAGACCGACGGGCTGTGTCGGATTTGTAAGCAGAACTTTCAGGCCCCGCTTGCAATTGATTGTATTGACTCAGCCCCCGATGGCCTGAAAAAAAGCCCAAGAATTGAAAAATATTTGTCTCAAGTTTGGTTTAAGACAAAAGTCTCGGGGTTTTGTTGCCGAAAACGGACATTTTTCGCATTGAAGGTGTAGACGAATCGGTACAGGTTGTCTCTCTTAAGCAAAATGCTTATGCCTGTTTTTCGGGCTTTTGTGTGCGGCATTTTTTCGCGGAGAGCCAGAGACCTGCGCAGCCCATCAGAGCCGCCATTGAGGCAAAGATGGAAAACACACCCACGGCGGCTGAGAGCACGCCGAAGGCAGGCGGCAGAAACACGTGACAGCCCATCAAAATCGTGACGCGAACGCCGAGGGCCTCTCCCACACGACCCTTGGGGACAACGCTGTGGAGCAGACTCATCACATTGGGCTGACTCGCTCCGAGCCCGAGCCCCAGCACAAAGGCCACGACAAAAAGCGGAGTGAGCGTTTCAAAGAAGGGAAAGGCAAAGTAGGCAGCGCCCCCCAAAAGCATTGTGCCCGTTAAAAACTGCCACTCCGAGACGTGTTTGGCAATAAAGGCGATGAAAAAGCGCACGATGAAGGTGGCGGCATAAAAGACTCCGATCAGCCATCCGATTTCGGCTGCCGACAGGCCGATTGCATGCCCGTAGAAGGGGAACATGAAGTTCTGCAGGTCGTAGGCCATCGAAACGAGTGCGTTGATGATGAGAATGACCCGTACGTCGGAAATTGCGAGCAACTCACTGACCTTCTTCTGAACGGGATTGGCTGTTTTTTTCGGGGCATCCGCTTCCCAGTGCCGCGGCAGTTTTCTGAGCGTGAAAAGCACGATACCGATACCGGCCACGGCAAGCGCAAGGCTCGTTATGTAGGAGTAGTGCGCTCCGAGCCGGTCGATGACTTCTCCGGAAACGACCGGAGCCATGAGGCCTGAGGCTGAATAGACCATCGCAAGCCAGGAAAACGCAACGGCACGCTGTTTGGGAGAGGCCGTGTAGCCGGTCAATTCCTGCCCCACAAGCTGCACGGACATGGATCCGAGGCCGCTCACCAGCGCACAGCAGTAAAGGGGAATGAGACCGAAAGTGTCGGCTGCGGCCAGAGACGGAATGAGCGCCGCACAGAAAATACAGAGCGCGCCGAAACAGACCGGTTTTCTCGGACCCACGGCATCGACCCAGCGGCCGTATTTGAGTGCCGCAAGCATCGGGCAAAGCGAGATGAGCCCGATGAGGATGCCGACCTCGGTGCCGCCTGCACCGTGATTAAGCGCATCAAGGCTCAGCGTCAGACGCATCATCGAAAAACTCAGATGCAGGGACAGTGTGTAGAGAAAAACACAGGCAAGCATGCGGCAAAAACGGCAAAAAGAAAACCGACCGCACCGGGCTAAGGGAGGGGCCCGCAATGCAGTCGGCTGCGTTAATTTCAGGCGGGCGTGAGGAAAGATGCCCGCCTGTTAAAGTGAGATCAGTGACGGATCAGCAGGATCGGCACATCACCCTGAGCGGCCACACGCGTGGCGGTGGAGCCCATCACGGCGGACTTGAAGCGCCCGTATCCGTGGCTGCCCATCACGACAACGTCGAGCTTGCGTTTCTTTGCAAACGCCGCAATTTCGTCACCGGGGTTGCCCACAAGGCAGATTTCCTTCGGGGCAACGCCGGCTTTGGCTAAAAGCGGACGCACGGGGTCAATGCTTTCGTCAAATTCCTTCTTCTGCAGTTCAATGACTTCAGATTCGGAAAGCGCGGGCAGAGCCATACCGGCCATATCCGGCATCACGGCACCGGCGTAGTCGCTGGTGACGTTGATGAGGTAGAAGGAAGCGCCCTTACCGAAGAGTTCCTTGTGACGCAGCGCGTATTTGACGGCCGCGGTACCGAATTTGGAGCCGTCCACGCAGATACCCACACGCATGGCGTCGGCTTCCGGAGCGGGTTTGTTGCGAAGAATCAGCAGAGGATTCTTGGTGCGGGCAAGAACGCCGTTGGTGACGGAGCCCAGGAAGAGGCCCGCAAGCGCCGTGCGACCGCGCGAACCCATGATGATGAGGTCAGCCGGAAGGCGCGAGGCTTCCTCGGCGATCTTTTCCGCGGGATCACCCACGATAAAGGCTTCGGTGACTTCGATACCCTGGGACTTCAGATATTTGCGGGCGGGCTTAAAGATCTTTTCGGCTTCGTCTTCGTAGTAGCGCATCAGGGAGTCCTTGCTCACCAGACGCGCGGCGCGGGCGGGCAGGGGATCCAAAACGACCAGAAGTTCGATTTCAGTCGCGGTACCCAAGAGTGTCGCACGGGAAGCGACAAACGCGAGCGAGTTCTCACTGTAGGAACTGCCGTCAATGGGAACGAGGATTTTCATAGGCTTGTATCCTTTACAAGAATCATCTTCAGCCTCAGGTTCTCGGCCTTTGTAAGCGTTGCCTGATAGTAAGCCGATAAGCCGGGCAACAGGGAGAAAGCTCCCCACTTGATGAAGTTATACCTGACTCAGGGCCAAACGGAAATAAAAAAGCGGGTTCGTTTGGATTTTATTGCGCCGAGTGTTGTGTTGACACAAACAATCATGCAAAAAAGTCTTTGAAATCCGTCGCCGCAGGTGCTGTTGCGGCTCAGTGCCGGCGCCTGAAAAATTTAAGCGACCCCTGCACCAGGATGATCCCGGCAAGAACGCACACCGACCCCGTGACAAAGGGCCATCCGACTTCTTCCCCGAGAATAAGGACGCCGAACAAAACCCCGAAAAGCGGTGTTGCAAAAACAAGGACGCCCAAGCGTGCTGCAAGGTAGGTTCTCAGCAGCCGGCACCAGACGAGGTAACTCGCAAATGAGACGAAGAAGGTCTGAAAGATAAAACTCGACCAGCCGGTGAGTGCCGGAGAAAAGGTCGTCTGTCCGGTGCAAAGCGCCGTGGTGATGAGAAAAACAAACGCCGCAAGAAGCTGCCAGAAAAGCATCTGTGAGGGCGCGGCCGTGTTCATCGTCGTGGTGCGCATAAAGTAGGTGGTCAGTCCCCAGGAAATGCCGGAACCCAACCCCAGAAGGTCTCCGAGCCACCAAAGATCACCGGAAGAGCGCGGTTGGTCACCGGTAAGTGCCGGCACCAGAAACGCGACGGCAATGCCGGTAAACGCAATGAGTACGCCCAGCCACTGCAACGGGCTTAACCGCTCTTCCGGCAGTTTCAGCGAAAGCCCCACGGCGGCAAAAAGGGGCGCCGTATACAGAAGCACAGACATGTGGGCGGCACTCGTAAAGCGCAGGCCCTCGGAGACAAAGAAAAATTCGAGCGTAAAGCCGATCCCGACCTTAAGGCAGTCGGCAAAGCGCACTGCCGGGTTCCAGGGATCCTTAATGACGAAACGCACCGCAAGAAGCACCAAAAGCGCCGCAATGCCGGATCTCAGCGCCACCTGAAGCATGGGGCTGATTTCGCCGGCAGCGGCCTTGATCGCCGTCTGCTGCAGCCCCCAGAGAGCACACAAAACAACGGTGGTAAGGACTGCGGAGGAGTCAATGGGCTTGCGTTCGCCGGGGACTGCCATGGGAAGACACACAAAGGAAAAAGACAGAACGAAGCCGCGAATCTTAGCGGTTTGCACGCGCTTTGGCGCTTGTGCGCGCGTGCCTGGTGCAAATCAGAATTTTCTGGCGTTTTTTGAGTATTTCTTGTTTTAAAACAATAATTTGCAGGATAAAAATGCAAATTGGGACAATACACGCGCGCCGCGAGTAATAATCATCTTGCACGGTCTGGTGAACCGCTTTGAGCGTTTCCAGGACCGTGACGGTAACTTTTATGCGTTTGATCATGAGGTGCTTGCGGTTGTCAGAGTGCCCGCAGAGCCTGAAATTGCCGAAGTGCTCGAGCTCGCTCCTGACACTGATCATGTCTGGAAGATTAAGCGGCTTCTTAAAAGCAACGGTGAACTCATCATTCTCGACGAGATGTTTTTGAATCCCCGCTGCTTCGGTGAGGAGGTCCGCGAAAAGATTGAAAGACTTGATCCCGGGCAGTCGATGTACGCTTACTTCGAATCGGAGTTCTGTCAGAAGATTGCCTCCTGCAGTGACGTGTTGCGCGCCTCGTTTGCCCAAGGAGACCTCGTGGGTTACGGTTTTCTTGAAGGCAGCTGCGTCGTTATTCTTGAGCGTGTTGCACCTAACCCCAAGGGTGAGGTGCTTGAATTTCGCCGCATGACGGCGGTGGCTTCAAAGGTTCAGTTTGCTGTTGAGGATTAATTGTGGCGAAGTGGTGCATCGTAACGGGAGCGACATCAGGTATCGGCCGGGAGCTTGCGCTTCTGGCCGCAGCGGACGGATTTTCTCTGATTGTCGCTTCCCGCAGCGGCGAACGCTTAAGGGCGGCTGAAAGGTCGGCTGCCGATGAATTCAGGCGGGCAGGAAGCCCGGAGGTTCTGTTTTTCCCCATGGATTTGAGTAGCGCAAAAGCTGCTCAAATGCTTTGGGCATATGCGCAGGAGAAAGGCATCACGCCTGAGATTTTGGTTAACAACGCAGGCTTTGGCGTCTACACCGATGCGGCTGACGCGGATAACCTTGAGCGGGTCACCCGTATGATGGGACTTAACGTGGAAGCGCTTACCGTGCTTTCAATGCTGGCCGCGCACGCGATGCGTGAGGCCGGCAACGGCCGGATTCTCAATGTGGCTTCGGTTGCAGCCTTTGCGGCGTGCCCGAAACTAGCGGCCTATGCGGCCACAAAGTCCTATGTGCTTTCCTTTTCCCGGGCGCTTGCCGAAGAACTCAAGAGTACGGGCGTCACTGTGACGGCGCTTTGCCCGGGCTATACGCTCACGCACTTTGCCGATGCCGCGGGTGTGGCGCCCTCAGCGGGCTCAGACATCATCGCGCGTTCAGCCCGCGAGGCGGCTTTAACCGGCTGGAAAGCTTTGCGTTCCGGAAAACCCGTTGTGATTGACGGTGCCCTCAACCGCCTTTGTGTCGGGCTCATCAGGCTTCTTCCCGCGGGATTTGTGACCCGGATTGCGGGCAGGCTTCTCACGCGTTTTGCCCGCGCCGCCTAAAGCGCTTTTTTCAGTGTGAGCGTTACCGTGAGGCCGGTCTTTTTCACCGCATCGGTCCAGTCAAGACTGATTTCGGTGCTGGTTCTCTGAGCGATGGTCTTCACGATGGAAAGCCCGAGGCCGGTGCCCGTTTCTTTGCTGCCCAAAATCCGGTAGAAAGGATCGAAAATCCGCTCGCGCTCTTCGGGCGCAACCCCCGGGCCGCTGTCGGCCACGCAGATGCGGATGCAGTCAGCAGCATCTGTGACGCTTACTTTGACCGTGCCGTTTTCAGGCGTGTACTTGACGGCGTTCTGAACGAGGTTGCGCACCATCGTAAAGAGGTCGCTCTCCCCGACGGCCGCTGTGAGTTTGTCCGCGCCCGGTGTGTCAAGGCCTTCGGCCTCAAAGTCAATTGACTTTTCATCGGCTGCCCAGTAAAGCTCCTCCATCACCGAGGCAATCACCGTAAGGCACCCGGCACGCGCGGGTGCAGCGGACTGGGTGCCGTCTGCAGCCTGAGCGCGTTTCAGGGCCAGAAGCTGCGTAATGAGGTCGGTTGCGCGGCTAATGCCGTTTTGCAGCGATGTGACGCGGTCTCTGACGTCTTTACTCATTTTGCAGGCGGCAAGGCGCTCGGCCTGCAGCGAGAGCGCCGTCATCGGACTTCTTAATTCGTGCGCGGCGTCCGCGGTAAAGCGCGCTTCGCGTTCCCGGAGCGCCTGCACGCGGGCCAGAAGCCGGTTCATGGCTTCAACCGAGGGTTTTATCTCCTGCGGAATGCCTTCCGTCCTGATTTCAGAGAGGTCTTCGGGCTTGCGGGCGTTGATTCCCTGTGCAAAGGTTTTTAAGGGTCTCAGGCTCTTCCAGAGCACAAAACCCAGTATGAGAAGCATCACGGGCGCAAGCATCAGAAGGGGCGCCGTGGAGATAAGGGCTGTGAAAAGCACCGTTTCGTTACGCTCTTCAAGATTTTGCGCGGCGGCAACGTGCGTGCCGTCGGAAAGCGTTCTGAAGTAGATGCGGTAGGGCTGACCGAAAAGTTCAGCGGTGTGCGCGCCGTCTTCATAGGTTCGGGTAAAGGTGGTCGTTAAGGCGCGGCCCCTGCCGTGTAGAAGCCGCACCGTTACGGGTTGCCCGGCCACAAGCACGGCGTTACCGTTGTCGTCATCGGCTTCATAGCGGTCTTCAAAGTCATCGTCATCCATCGTGAGTGCGGCAATGGAGGGCTTTGACGGGTCGTAGCCCGAGGCGCCCGGGCCGTAAAAGCCGCCGACGGGTTCGGGCGGAAGGACTTCCCCCATATCCATGCGGCCTGCAACGACGTCGCGGGAAATGAGCCCCACAACCTGTTTGAGGGTGTGGTCCTGTTCGTCTTCGGCACGCTCCCAGGCGGCAAAAAAACTCACCGTGCAGGCAACGACGAGAAAGACCGCGAGCGTGGCGCTGCACCACAAAAGAGAGCGCCGGATGAGAGAATTTTTTTCAAAAAGCGTGCTTTTCACGCGGCTTCCCCTTTCTGCACCATCCAGCCAAGGCCCCGGATGTTGCGGATGACGCCTGCGCCGAGCTTTTTTCTCAGGCCGTAGAGAATAAATTCCAGGGCGTTGCTTTCAGGTGTTTCGTCCGGGTAGAGGCGCTCTTCAAGAGCCTGGCGCGAGAGAATGGTCCCCGGGCGCGTCAAAAGCGCTTCCAGAAGCTCAAACTCTTTTTTGGAAAGCGCGGTTTCTTCTTTTCCGGCCGGGCCCGTGACGGTCGCGGCTTTGGTGTCAAGCCGCAGGGGCAGCCTGTGTATCCGCGGGCGCCGGGGCTTTGCGGCGCAGCACCGCCCGCATGCGCGCAAGAAGCTCACTCATGTGAAAGGGTTTTAAAACGTAGTCGTCGGCGCCCGCGTCAAGCCCGGCTAACCGGTCTTCAAGCGCGTCGCGGGCGGTCATCACCAAAACCGGCGTTGCCGTATCCTTGGTCCGCAGGTCCCGCAAAAGCGCCATCCCGTCGCGGCCGGGCAGCCCCAGATCAAGAAACACAACGTCAAAGGTTCCCGCCGCAAGCATGCCGCCCGCTTCCCAGCCGCTTTTGGCCCAGAGAACATCGTAACCCTCGTCCGTGAGGGCTTCGCGGACGGCTTCACCGATCATCGGGTCGTCTTCAACAAGAAGTATGTGCATGGCGGACTCAGAAGGTTGGGTGGCTGCAAAATACGGACAAAGCCGAAGTATTCGCGACCGGAATACTTCGGCAGGATTTTAAGAAGCGTATCCGGTTAGCGGATCACGGTGAGGCGGTGGGCTTCGACTTCGTTGGGCTTCATGATTTCCGTGTCGATTTCGCCTTCAACGCGCACCTTTGTGTTGCTGTCGACGCGCTGGCCGGCAAAGATGCGGTCATCAATTTCCACGACGATCGTGCCGGTTGCATCACGCAGCGTGTACTTGTCGTTGCGGACCTGGTTGATGAGGTTGCCTTCAAGCACCACCATCTGGTCGTCGCGGCCGTTGTCCAAAACCTGCTTGACGGTCGTCACGGGCTGGCTCTGGCCCACAAACTGAGCCTGGGCGGCGCCGATCGAGAAAACGGAGAGAGCAGCGACAGCGAAAGCAAGGGTCTTCATGTTGGTCATTTTTGTGTTTCCTTATTAAGGCTTGGTTTTTTCGGTTTCGTTTCAAGACTCAGCGGTGCTGTGTCTTTCTTTGTGCTTCGCAGTTTATGGAGCCGGAATTAGCCGACACCTAGATGCGGCCTAAGTCTTTACTAAGTGAAGGTAACGAATTGTTTCTGCTGGGCGCTTTTCCACCCGAAACGCATTCTTAAAGGTGCTCTGCGTATACCTTTGTATCGTCCGCCGGTTCCTTATTTTCTCTATTTAAATCAGTTAATTAAATAAACTGACGGTCTGTTGCAGATGACGGGGAGAGAGAAGTTTTCTCCGTCACAGAATTTCCCGCAGGAAGCCCGGGGCTTGAGCCCCGGGAGGAATGCGGGCTTTCGAAATTTTTTTAATCTTGGCCCAAACGCAGCCAAACCATGCACATAGTTTTCGCTTAAGG
>OAWP01001942.1_pt1 | contig 10655 bp, 9 predicted proteins | sample 1517081 | NCBI WGS metagenome assembly OAWP01 (sample SAMEA2580167, study PRJEB22360) | human gut metagenome | biome: human gut; feature: human-associated habitat; material: faeces | place: Denmark | collected 2008/2010 | reverse complement strand
GATTGGGATGATGACTTTGACGATTTGATTTTTGATCTTGAAATCGAAAAGGTGCAATATGAGGATTAAGCATTATTATTGTTTAAAAAATAAGTTTGGTTTATTGAGATTTCTGAATCGATATGAAATCCCTTATCAGACAGAAGATTCTTTTGAAGTACTAGGGACATCTGTTCAAGTAAGTGATAAGGAGTATCTATTTGAGTTGTATGAAGATCAGAAAGTGTATGAAAAATTTAAGCAACAGTTTCCATTTGTTTCAAGACTGGATTCGATTACAACCTGTGAATATTCCCAAGGAGAAATTGAAGAGGCGCAATGGTTGTTTGTTCGGAACAAAAGCGTGAAAGTGCAGTGGGAATATGATGAGTATGCATTTCAACGCTCCTGCGGTTATAAAAGACCATTTCAGAAAGAAATGTAATACCGACATGAGGAGCAGATTGGATATTTATCCGTTACGAAGCCTGTAAGGTGGGGAACAAGACAATTTTTCAGTGGGCCGAATGCAGCAGATGAACTTTTGTTTTGTTCGGACAGGACAAGAAGGATTTTAGGAAGTGTCTGGAAAGGTTTGGAATTCTGGCCGGTTAAGAAATATGCTTCCCAAGGGCAGATAAAAGATTTATATCAGTTATATTTTGCGGAAACATTGCCGATGGAAGCAATTACAAACAAGCCGATCATATCTTGTCCCAAATGTGGAAAAGCAATGATAAGAATTCCAAATCCGGTACAGAAGTTGGTGCTGGACAAAAATTATTTGAAAGATCAAACCCATGTCTATAAAACAGGAGATGTGTTGACAGAGCAAAAAAGAGGGTATCATACATCTTCTTTCAATATTGTTTCACAAGAATTTTACCAGTATTGCGAAAGGTATGGTATGAATCGGAGCATGGTGTATGAACCGGTGAAGATGTTGTAAAAAGTTGAACATACAGGGGAATGAGAAAATATGAAGAATAAAAATCCATATTGGTTTGCAGTTTTGTTAAATTTAGTGACGTGTATCGCAGTGATATGGTGGTCGATATGGGATATGTCTTTTGGATTATCTATTTTGTATATAGCGGAGAAGCATACGATGGCTGTGTTAGATATAGGAATCTCATCGTTGGGACTTATGTGGGGAGGCTGGAAAGGAATAAAAGTTGTACTATTTATAATCGATTTGTATACAGGACCAGAAAAAGATAGAATGCGTATACGAGAAATGAAAAAAATAGGATTATGGCGTGAAGAAACTACCAGAGATGTTACCAAATATAGTGAATGTAACTGGGTGTATGGGAAAATTATTTTGAAGCCGATACGAAATGCCAAAGCAATGAAATTTCAAATTGTGGCCTCAGGGAAAGAACTGGCAAAATTTGCTGACCAAAAAATCGTGACATTTTATTATTTCAGGCGTTCCAGAATTATTGAAAGAATTGCATTTGATGAGAAACCGGAAGAAAAGAAATGATGGGGATAGAATAGGAGAAGATCTATGTATGATTTTATAGGAATCTATCAGGAAATGATATGCATTGGAGTGCTTGGAGTTGTGGGAATTACCACGCTAGTACAAAGTAAATTCTGGAATAAAAACAAGAGAAACATAGGTGATATGCTATTAGGAATAGCGGTTGTGATTGCCTGCCTGTACACAGTTATACAAGATACACGGGCAATTCAGAATGAGAATATTTGTATCTATGAAGGGAAAGCCTGGGAATCCTGGCATCGAGGATATACTTTTATGGGAGCGGAAGGAGATAAGAGAAAGTTGGAGATATGGGGACCAGCCTGGAATAAACTATGTGAAGAACAGATAGAGAAAGGAAAGCGGTATCGGGTTTATTATGAAGAGGAAACAGAAATTATTGTAAAAATACAAGAGATAAAATAAAGAGTAAAACAGTAAGAAACTGTCGATATACAGAGGAAACTGCCACTTCCGATGTATATCGGCAAGAGGGGGATTTATGAAACCATTTAAGTGGATGTTTGAAGAACAAAATGCAACAGAGATAGAGTATAAGGGTAAGTAAGTAAGTACACTTTATCGATACGATAAAAGGGAAAATATCTGAATGGCTGTAAGGAGAAGACATATGAAATTCACAAATACATATCGTTATGTGGTATTAAAGCAGGTAATGTTCTTGATTCTATTCTTAATTATTTTAGTGTGCATGATTAAAATAGATTTAGAATACTTAAAAAAAGAAGTGCTTATAGTCTTTGCATTTGTAATATACTTTGCCATAAAAATAGGTTTATTTTTTATTGACAGATTATGTGGAGTGCAAAAAGAAAAGATGCAATATCATAGTATGAAAGCAGTTTATGATGAAAGGGGACGGAAGGTGAACAGTGTTATAGGTGAGCCGGTTTTTTATCAATTTCCAAATATGATTTGGTTATCTGGAACAATTTTATTGAAACCAAAAAGCAGTGAAAAACCAAAAACATTTCGTTTGGTGACAACAGGAGAAGAATTAAGTCACTATATGGAGAAAAAAGTTGCAACGGTCTATTACTTTAAACGTTCCAGGATTATTGAGAAGATCGTATTTGATAAAGGATGAAAAGGGATAAACATTATGGATCACATTTGGACGATAGAAAACTGGGAACAAAACATTGATTTCATGGAAGAGGGTCATCGGACGGGATTCAGACTTCGGTTTGACAGTGGGATAGATCCGGAGGTACGAAGGGCATGTAAAGAGTTTGCGGCATTTTTGAGAAAAGAATATTTCTTTCCCCTCAGAGTTGTTGCCTACATAAAAAATAAAAAGAAAATACGGGCAATGGACGGGTATATGGGACATTCTGGAGTATGGAAGATGATTATACAGTGGAACCGTATATCCGGGTTGCGGCAGGAGACTATTTAGATTTATGTGACAAATGGGGAAAGGACAGTGCATTGACGGCAATCTTGCTTACAATAGGGCATGAACTGACACATTATTTTCAGTGGATCAACGCATTGGAATTAACCCCGATCGGGATGGAGCGTCAGGCAACAAAATATGCAAGATATGTGTTAGACGATTATGCAGAAACAAGGGAGCATCCTTGAGTGCGGATCGAATGAAAAAAGGAAAAGAAAAATGAGTGGCAGAGTAGAACATTCTTTGAAAAGAATGCCGTCTATTCTGCTTTTTTAATTGAAGGTGGTGAAGGATATGAAGCAAATGGTGACGAGCTTGTTTGGAATGTTTGGGAGTGCAGTTGCCCTTTTATTTGGCGGATGGGATATCGCACTGCAGACATTGGTTCTTTTTATGGGAATCGACTGGATCACAGGCGGGATTCTTCTGCAGGTGATTTTTAAGAAAAGTCCGAAGTCAGAAAATGGCAGACTGGAGAGTCGTGCGGGCTGGAAAGGGCTGTGCCGAAAAGGAATGACACTGTTGTTTGTTTTGATCGCAGTCCGTCTGGACCTTTTGATGGGGACAAATTATCTGAGGGATGCCGTGTGCATTGCGTTTATCGCAAATGAAGCGTTGTCTATTCTGGAAAATGCGGGATTGATGGGGATGCCCATTCCAGAAGTACTCAGACAGGCAATTGATATTTTGAATGGAAAAGCAGAGAAATATACAGAAAGCAGGGGAGAGCGATGAAGAAAGAGGAATTTATTCAGAAAATTGCAGGATATGTAAAGAAATATGCGGCTGCATATGAAATCAAAGTATGCAGTCCGATTATTGCACAGGCAATTTTGGAGTCCGGCTGGGGAGAATCCAGGCTGGCGAAAGACTATCACAATTATTTTGGGTTGAAATGTGGGACGAAATGGCAGGGGGAGGCCGGCAATCTGGCAACCCGGGGGGGATAACTGATACTCTGGCAACCTGGGAGGAATATGAGGCCGGAACGGCGATGGTGATTTCCGATTATTTCCGGATATTTGACAATATGGAAGAGGGGGTGAAAGGATATTTTGAACTGCTTCAGCTTCCACGTTATCAGAATCTGAAGGGAATCACAGAACCCGGACGCTATCTGGAAACCATTTGGGCAGATGGGTATGCGACCAGTTCCGTCTATGTGCAGAAAAATATGGAACTGATCGAGCAGTATCAGTTAACGAAGTATGATGAGAATGTATCGGGAAGAAGGGCTCAGGATGTATTGAACGTGATGCGTTCATGGATTGGATACAGTGAAGCGAATGGGAAGTTCCGGCAGATTATTGATCTGTACAATTCGCATCAGCCGCTGGCAAGGGGATATGCTGTGCAGTATACCGATGAGTGGTGTGATACCGCAGTTTCTGCAGCGGCGATCCAAGCGGGATGTGTGGACTTGATCGGAACAGAATGCGGATGTGAAAAGCATATCGAAATCTTTAAAGAAAAGGGGATCTGGATTGAAGATGGAACTATCGTGCCACTGCCAGGAGATATCATTTTGTATAACTGGGACTGTCAGGCACAGCCAAATGACGGGTATTCTGATCACATTGGATACGTGGAGTCTGTTTCAGGACAAATGATCACAGTGATGGAAGGAAATTATAATGAGGCAGTGGCGAGAAGGCAAATTCCGGTGGGCTGGGGTCAGATCCGCGGCTATGTAAGACCGAAGTATACAGAAGGTGTGACAGGGCGGCCCTCCAAAAGTATTGAGGAAGTTGCCGGGGAAGTGATACAAGGAAAATATGCAAACGGTGAAGAACGAAGAAAGAAGCTGTGTGATATGGGATACGATCCGGATGCTGTTCAAAGGGAAGTAAACAGGCAGTTGAGTCAAAATGAGGCTCAGGCGGAATATTATGTTGTGCAGGAAAATGATACTTTATCAGAGATTGCAAAGCGTTTTGCAACAACTTATCTGGAACTGGCAGCATGGAATGGAATTGCAGATCCGAACATGATCTACGTTGGACAGAAAATCAGGATCCGATGAAGAAATATTGGCAGAAATGATTGAAAAATTACCGTAAAAATTTGATGTGAAAACGTAAAATGTAAAAAATAGACAAAATAAATGAGCAAAATCTATTGTGATAGTAAAGAAAGTACAATTTCTGGTAAATATATTCCATATTAAAGGGGGGAACAGTATAGTACTCTAGAATTCAAGCGGGAAAATCCCAGACATGTAAGGAACCAGAAAAAAATAAAGCATTTTCTGGTTTTACTTTCATGTGGAAGAAAAGGAGGAAAATGAGGATGAAAACCAGAAAAGAAGGGAGCAAAGCCAGATTACTCGGACTGTCATGCATGGCGCTTGTGCTGACGGCATTTGGGGTAACAGGAGTCCGTGCAGATGCGGCAGATGCAAAAAAAGCACCGCCACTGGTCAATCTGGCAGAGGAAAAGGATGTCAAAGTTACAGTCGGGGAAAATATGAATCTGAAAGATGAGAATTTATTAACCGATGGTGACAAATATTATCTGCAGCATGATGCTACGGGAAATAAAGAGGGAAGCAACTGGGAGAATTATCAGGAACAGGGAACAGAAGTCACCAGCACCGCAGAAGGGGAAAAAGGTGTGTGGGTGCAGGTGGATTTGGGCGCATCCTATCCGTTGGAAGTCATCAACCTGAAACGACAGGTATATGATGGACAGGCGACAATCGGAAATGGAAATCCGGGAAATCAGGGAAAACGTCTGAAAGGAACCAAGATTTCTTATAAAAATACTGCCATTGTGATTGGAAACGAAGAGGATTTATCGGACGGTCAGATCGTTTATTATGAAGGAAATCCGACACTTCCGGATGGGGTGAAACAGCCGGAGAATGTTTCAAAGCCATACGAAGAAGCGATGGGCGGACAGTGGTTCTATATGGATTATGCAAATAAGAATGGACTTGGGGCCACAGAGCTTGGAACGACAAAAGAAGCACGTTATATCAGAGTGTATACAGAGAATCCAAAAGGTGCCGCAGTAAAATTCATGGAACTGGGTATTTATGGATATGAAAATGAGCAGGATGTACAGTCACAGGATGGTCCAAGACGTGTGATCGATAATGAACACCCAATGATGATCGCAACAGCGTATTCCAACGATGTCTATCAGATCGGACAGGAAAAAAGTCCTGAATTACAGGGATCTAACACAGTAGACGGAAGATGGAATGCTATTCCGGATGATCTGAAAGAGAATAACGTTTTGCTGTTACATACAAACAACCTCAGACAGTTTGCTCCGGATCATATCGGACAGGCTTATCTGCAGGCATTCCATGAACATGGGCTGCAGATTGCCTATGAACAGGGAGCGCCGATTATGCTTCTTGGATTGACAGCAGCTGCAACACCGGAAAATGGAGGAACACAGTACAATATTACAGCGGATATGGATTACGGCTGGTTGGATCTGATGTACCGTATGTATCCGAATATGCAGGGTGTGTTCAATACAGAGAACTTCTGGGCAGGTATTCATCCTCCATGCGAAGGAAGCGCTAAGATGCTGGAGATTGCTGACCGATTCGGTGGATTCTTTGTATGGTCAGATCAGGATCACGGTTCTACAGTGACGAATATTGTCAGCAATGCAAATATGAAAAAGGCACTGGAAAAACACGGAGATGCATTCTACTTGATTTATAAGAACACAAGTTCAAATCAACCGGATGATTTGAAAACAAGCAGTTTCTTCCAGGGAAGCTGGCTGGCAGGATATACCGGAGGCTGGGGAATGCTTTCCGATACATGGGCATGGGACAAACAGTTCTCAAAACTCTGGCAAGGAGCCGGAAGTTATAATAACTGGCAGAGACTTTGCGGAGAACCGGAAGCATTGCTTGGAATGCAAATGATGAGCACCTATCTGGGCGGCGGTGTGATCTATACCTTTGAGTTCCCGGAAATCGTATATGGAACAAGTAACACGAACAGTCCGGCAAATACACATGTCCTGACAGAATTGTTCCGTTACATTGTCAATCATCCGGCACCGTCCAAAAAAGAAATTATGGAAGAGACTAAAGCGGTCCTCTACGGAAATGTAAGTTCTGATTTTTACAGTGGTTTATCAGGAACACCGACAGGATTCCAGATTTATGAAACAGGACGCTATGGCATTATTCCTGTTATTCCGGCATGGGGAACCAGAGCGGAAGTAACAAAAAAACTGATTCAGGAAGCAGACAAACTGGGCGTAACCCCTCCGAATGTACTGGATGTCAAAGACAAGAATCTGTCCGGACAGGCAAAACAGAAGTATTTCAAAGATCTGTATCCGATCGAATATGTAGGAAATGCATTTGCTGACAAATGGGAGGGCACATGGTATCTCTACAACAATAAAGTTAATACAAATGAAAAGCAGCATGCAATTTTACCTCTGGAAGGGGAAGAAGAAAGCGCACGTCTGAAAGTAGAGATGGAGCCTCACGAATTTATGATCATGAATGAATCCGGAGACGGAACAGCGATGGATCTCACGCTGAATAACTACAGGGTAAATAAAGATGAGATTATTTTTGATAATAAATTCGGCTTGAAGTGGACAGGTGATTTTTCGCCGGGACAAGTTACAATCGATGGAAAGTTATCTGTATATGAATATATGAATAAGTACAATGTGGTAAACGCACCGGAAGGAAAATTGTCTCCGGAAGATAATGAACTGCGTACCACTACATTTGAACTGACAAAACTGGCGAAAAAACCAGAAGTGAAGGTTGTAAAGGGGCAGCAGCCGGACACAGACGGACAGCCGCAGTACACAGAACCAAAAGTAGAATTTAACGAAGAAACAGGAAAAGCAGTTATTACAATCCAGACAAATGGATGGGTTGATCTTTCCATTACAGGCCTGGAGTTTGTATATGATGAGAATGCACAGAAAATAGAAGATGAGCCGATCAAATCTGAGAGAACCAATCTGGCAAGAGGAAAAAATGTGAGCTTTTCAAGTTCTGTAAGTGCAAATGATAGAAAAACAATGGCTGTAGACGGACAGAAAAATAATCCAGATGGATATTCTGATCCGGGCGGAAATACAGGAGGTGCACACTGGTTGCAGGTAGATCTTGGTGGGTTGCATCATGTAGAGGAAGTGAATTTGTATCGGTATTGGAGTGACAGCCGAAAATATCATGATACCGTTGTACTTCTGTCACCGGACAGTTCCTTTGATCCGGCTAAAACATTGGTCCTGTGGAACGGAAATCGGGATGCGGACAGAGAGTGGCCGGCAGCTTTAAATGGTGAGGCAGGAAAGACACATAAGTTGCCAAAAGGAGAGAAAGAAGAATACAGCGAGACAAAAGATGGAAAAACTATGAAAGTGTATGAAAAAGGTGTGTCTTGGTTGGATCCAGATACAAAAACACCATTGCCGAAAGAAGGAGAACGTTTTGATGCAGGATACATCCGTGTATATATGAACGGAAGTACAAAGGGAGATACAAACCACGTTGTAGAACTGGAAGTAATGGGCGAAACAGGGGATGTGGTGATCAAAGATGAAGAAGCACCAACTGTGCCGGGCAATCTGAGAGTCGTATCTCCGAAGGCATCGGGAGCAGAAATTCGTTTCCTTCCGTCAGTAGATAATACAGGAGTCGAAAAATACAAAGTAAGCTGGAGTAAAGGCGGAGAACAGGTTGGTTTCCGTGAAGTTACACAGACTGCGCTGATTTTAGATCCGTTGGAGGCTGGCAGCGAGTATACTGTTCAGGTAAAAGCTGTGGACAGATATGACAATGAATCTGAAGCGGCAGAAGTATCCTTTACAGCAATGGATATTCAGGTAAGCGCAGATGTTGCTTCCGGACAATATGATTCTGCACAGCAGGTGACATTGACAGCAGGTGAAGGAGCAGAGATTTATTATACTCTGGACGGCAGTCAGCCATTTGAGAAAAATAAAGAAGTTTCTGAGTCCGCTAAAAAATATGAAGGACCGATTACAGTCGAGAAAAATACAATTCTGCGGGCAGCAGCAAGAAAAGATGGGGTAGAGTATGGAACAGGTTCCTGGTATTACCTGATCGGAGCGCAGAGTCAGGACAACTGGGAAACACCGAAAGCTCCAAGCGACGTGAGAATTGACAGCAAATCTTCGTCTTCTGCAAATATCAGCTGGGCTGCGGAAGAACCGGGATGTACATACCGTGTGTATGCAAATGGTAAGATGGTATGGGAAGGAAAAGAAATGAATCAGACGATTCAGGAGCTGACCCCGCTTACTACATATCAGGTTTATGTAACTGCAGTAAATGAGAGAGGAATTGAGTCTCTCCGTTCAGAAACAGTAGAATTCGTCACTATGGCACAGTAGATAGTAGGAGGGAAAAAGATGAAAATAAAGAAATTAACTGCGTACCTGCTGATGTCCGGAATGATTTTAGGAACGATGAGCAGCGATTTGTATACGATCAAAGCGCAGGCTGTAGAAACAATAGAAGAAACAGAGGATAAGACACCGGAAAATGAGACACCTCAGATACCGGAAACTCCTGAACAGCCGGAGACAGAACCAGAGAATGAAGAAGTGACGGAAGCAGCACCGGTGGGAGAAATTGAGCTTTCTGCAGAACAGTTTCCGGATCAGGTGATACTGACATTTGCAGGAACCTGTGACAAAGATGGAAATGGAAGCCTGTCGGAAGCAGAGTGCATGGAAGTGGAAGAACTGGCAATGCCGAATGCAGGAATTACCAATTTAAAAGGTGTGGAGAATTTCCGGAATTTGCAGCGCGTGGATGTCAGCCAAAATGCGATTGGGGATTTTACACCGGTAAAAGATCTGTCATCTCTGCAGATTTTGAAAGTAAACGGAAATGCGGCTTCCGTGCTGGATGTGACAGGATGCAGCAGTCTGAAAAAGCTGTATGCTCAAAATAGTACATTTTCAGAGCTTCATGTGACAGGACTTGGAAGTCTGGAAGAAGTACGGATTGAAAATAATCATCTTACAGATCTGGATCTGACAGGCCTGACTTCACTGCGAGCATTAAGCTGTTATGGAAATCAGCTGCATACACTGGATGCAAGACCAGCAGCGGCTCTTGAAGTGCTTCAGGCAGACAGTAATGGAATGGAAAGCCTTCTCGTAGAAGGACTTGGAAATTTAAAAACACTTCATTGTCAGAATAACAACCTGCAGCAGATCTCACTCTCAGGTCTGGGAGCATTGGAGGAATTTAACGCAGCAAATAACAGTCTGACAGAACTGATCGTGGATGAAGCAAGTGCATTAAAAACGGTTCTTGCAGGAAATAATCAGTTATCTGGAGAGTTCCGTTTCGGAACAGCAAAACAGGTCAGTGTGGAAAACAACCAGATCACAAATCTGATCGGGGCAGAAGAAAATATTGCATACTTAAATTTTAACAACAACCAGCTTATCAGTCTTAAGATGGACAGTGCTGCGCCGGAAAGTGTTTATGGAAACCAAAATAACCTGTCACTGCTGCAGTTTGGAGATGTTTCAAACCTGAAAACATTGTATTGTGCAGAGAATCATCTGGCATGGACAGAGTCAGGAAAGGCTCTGGATTTACAGTTATCTCCGCAGACGATCGAGTTAAAACGGAAATATGACGGTGAAAAGTACTGGACAGATTTAAATGAGGTACTGACACCTCAACAGCTGCAGAGGACGGAAGTTCTGATGGGAGAAAACAGTCAGATTGCTTCATTTGACAAAGAGAGCGGAAAAGTATTCTATACAGGACCGGCT
>OAWP01001937.1_pt1 | contig 10682 bp, 9 predicted proteins | sample 1517081 | NCBI WGS metagenome assembly OAWP01 (sample SAMEA2580167, study PRJEB22360) | human gut metagenome | biome: human gut; feature: human-associated habitat; material: faeces | place: Denmark | collected 2008/2010 | reverse complement strand
TCACAGGCATTTACCACCTCCGTCACATCCGGGGCGTTCATCAGCTTTTTGAGAACATCAAACTGTTTCTTTTTATCTTTGCCCACCACCATCTGCCAATGTTCCGGTAGGATAGGCAGGTCATCATAACGCCATTTGGCATAGTCCGGGTTATATACATCGGCATCGGCCAGCCCAGCCAGATGCCCCACGCACCAGCTGACCCTCCAGCCGTTTCCCTCCAGATAGCCGTCCTTGCGGACAGTCGCGCCGATCACGGCGGCCAGACTTTGGGCAACAGACGGCTTTTCAGCGATTACCAGTTTATATCTCATCATCTTCAGCCTCCCATTCTTCCCGCACAGGCGTGTGCAGTTTTTTCTCTATGCTGTTTTCCTCATCCAGTAGCAGGTTATAACCGAATCGGTAGTCATAGCGGTACAGTTTCCCCAGCAGGTCATTGATGATGATACGGCAAGCCAGAATGACACGGGTTTTATCCACCTGCATCAGCTGGTAGCGTTGATAATTGCTGTAATATTCTTCATGGCGGTGGGTATTGCGGACGGTATCTTCAAGCAAAATATCTACTGCGTCCTGACAACCATCTTCTTTTTCCCCTTCCATGCAGTTCAAAAGTTCCATTACCATAGGAAAGCTCTGTTCATCCATAGGAGCTTCTGCTGCAAGAAAACCGATCAGGGCAGATAGGAGCAGACGGGCTGCTGTCTGTTCCTGATCCGTCAAAACAGCCATCGTTTTCTCCGCATTTGGCAGGATCTTTTCTTCCACAAAATCCGCTGCGTCTCCTGAATAAAGCTGACGGATGGAATCTATGGACAAGGGAACCGTTGCGGCATCCAGGGAGAAATCAAAGGGATCTTCCTGTTTCGGTTTTCTCCGGAGTTTATTTAACATGGTAGAAAGAATGTCGCCGCCAAAATACACAGCAATTACCAGCAGGTCAAAAACAGCAATCAGCTTGATAAATATAATCAGAACACTCATTTTTTTCGTTTCCTTTCTTTGAGCCAGCGTTCCATCTCACGGTGGCAAACACCTACGCAGGGACTTCCATAATTCCCGCAGCCATAACAGGGGTGGCTTTGGGGCAAAGAGGGAGGACGGGAAGTTTCCTTCCCGCCCTCCGGCCTGCGTGTCATCATGCGTTCATAGGGGCTGTCGGTGAACCGGGTCATGGGGTGTTATCCTCACTTTCTTCACCGCCGCCCCTGTCAGCGTCCAGCTCGCCCGATTCCTCGTCCTCCAGTTCGATTTCTTCCTCATCCGGCAGTTCCTCGCCGTCCTCATAGTCATAATCGTCTGGATTGCTGCTGTTTTTGTGGTTGGCTTTACCCTTAATAAATTTGAAGTAGGCAAAGGCAGCGCCGCCCATCACAGCCAGCACCAGCAGCAGGACAGCCGGATTTAACCCTGCGGGTTCTTTTTTCTCCGGTTCCGTGGGTTCCTTTGGCGGTTCCGGTTCCTTGCCGGTACAGCCGGTCATGTCCGTACTGCACACCTCGCATTTGGTGTTGACTGCACCGGCTTCACATTTTTCCGTGCAGTTGCAGACAGCGGGCGGTTTCTCGGCGGATTGCCCGTCCTCCATCAGCGCCATCAGATCAGCTTCATCCACCTGATTTAAGAAATGGACGGCGGTCTCCTTGTCCTCGTTGGCCCTGTCAATGAGGATATAGAAGTAGTTGCCCGCCTTGGTGGTGACGGTGATGAGCTGCTTGTTGCCGCCGAAATCATCCACCAGGGCAGCGTTGCCCTCCGGGGTCAGGGCAGGACTGTTCTCAGTTTCTTCCACCACATTGGTATCGTTGGTGGCATCCTCCGCCGGGGGCTGCTCCGGACCTTGAGCAAAAGCGGTGACAGAAAAACCGCCCATCAGCACCAATGCGGCGCAGAGGGCGGAAAGGGTCTTAAAAATTCTCTTATTCTTCATGGGCGGTGTCCTCCTGTTCTTCATGAGCATCCATACCGGGGAGTGTGCCGCCGGACAGCATGGCGCTTAACTGCTCCGGGGTCATACGCATAGCGCGCACCATCTGGACGATCTCCAGATTTTCCGCTTCGGTTTTCTGCGCTTCCAGCGATTTCAGCTTTTCCTGATACTCTGCGATTTTCTCACGGGTTTTCGTAATTTCCCGGTCAATGCGTTCGATTTTCGTAGCCATAATCAATCACTCCTTATCAAAAGATTTGTCACCAGTTCATCAGGCCGTAGCCCTTGATGCACTCGTAGTTCACATCGTAACTTCTGATTTTGCAGGCATCGCCGCTGTTTCCCTCTACGGTATAGACCCGGCTGCTGTCTGTACCGATGACGATGCCCACATGGTCGGCTCTGCCGTCCAGATCCCAATCGAAGAAGATGGCGTCGCCGGGGGCGAGGTTGTCATAGCCCCGTGCGCCCCATTGTCCATGGGACTGGAACCACGGGATGCCCTGGGACTGGCAGCCTGCAAAGCGCGGTTCAGACAGACCCCTCTGGCCGTAGCACCAGGACACGAAGCAGGCGCACCATTCCACGCGGGAATTGAAACCGTACCAGCTCCAGTAGGGCTGACCACCCACATTTCCCACCTGACGTTTGGCCAGTTCCACCAGCTCCGGGTTGCCGGGGCGTGTGCCGTTTACAAACTCCACACCGTCCAAACTCTCGGAATCACTGGTATTCGTGGAACCGCCGCCGAAGATCAGCGGCTTGTTGCCCAGCGTCTGCCGGTACACCTGATACATTTCCAGCTGGTCCGGGGTCAAAAGCTCTGTGGCAAGAGAGGAAATGGGGCGGCTCTCCAGCTTGACATGAAGAATCCGGTATTCATATTCGTGTTCGTCCCCATCTTCATCTGTATAGGTACGAATTTGGACTTCCTCGGTCAGTGTCAAGGTGTATTGGGCTGAAAACACTCGCTCCAGCTCGGCCTGGGCGCTCTGCCGGGTATAGCCTTGCAGCACGGCGGACAGGTAGGCTGCAAGCTCATGGGGGTCATGCCCGATCATATCAAGGTCATAGCGGTACTCGTCATACCCCGGATGGCTGCTTTCGATGTTGTTGATCTCGGCTTGCAGCGCCGTTTCTCTGGCGGCGTAATCGGCCTCCACCGCAACAAGTTCCGGGTCATCCGACGGATAGGTAGAGCCGGAAATGGCAGAACCAATGCTCTGCGCCATCATGGAGCAGGAGGACATGGTGTTGAGCAACAGGCAGATGAGAAGAAAAATCGCACCTACAAGCAAAAAGCCTTTTTTATGGCGCATAATAAATGCTCCGGCCTGCTGTGCCTTTTCCTTGACCGTCTTGGCGGCCTTGCCGGTCTTTTTTGCGGTGTTGGCGGTGTTTCCGGCGCGCTTGGCGGCGGCGTATTCCTTTTTGATGGCCTGTTTCTGCTGCCAGCGTGAAAACGGATTGCTGGTAAGCTGGGGATTTTCCCGCAGGGACTTTTGATACAGGACATTTACATTGGCCTTTTCCAGCTTTTGCTCCGCCTGTTCCGCCTTGCGGTAAGGTTTCAGCTTGTGACTGCGGTAGCCTTCCCGGAACAGCCGCGCACCGGTTTCGACAGCTTCCTCGGACTTGTGGGCGCTCTCCACGCCCACATTGTCCTGTTCTGTTTTACCGAGTTCCTTATGGAGTTTCCCCAGCGCCGCATCTCCCGGAGCATCCCGGACCGCATGGGACAGCTTGGAGGGCGGTTTTTTCTTGTCCTCCAGCACCAGTTTGGTGGTCACTTTGCCGGTCTTAGGGTCCACCGTCTTTTGCCGCACCTGCTTTTTTCGGATTTTCGCCTGCGCCCTGTCTGCTTTGGCGGCGGCACGGTCAGCCTTGCGGATGGGCTTTTCCAGCGCCGGGTCAGCGCGTTCCTCGTCTGTAAAGTGCAGGCGCGGTTCCTTACGCATACCAGCCACCCGCCATCAGGTCATCCAGCAGCACACAGGTTTCCGCATATACCGGAATCTGAATGGTTTCTGCCGGAAAGACCGTTGTGGACAGGAAAAGCGCCATCAGGGTTCCTCTTGCCATGTCCCGATCCTGAATCGGGCTGCCCATAAACAGCTTGGGAACATCCGGTATGCCCTCTGTCCAGATATGGTGAATCCGGGTAAATCCGGCGTAGCCCTTGGGTGTGAGACTTTTTGCTGTCTTTTCCTGCTCATAGCAGTAATGGACGGCGGCGCGAAGCAGTTCCACCATCTGCTCACATCCGCTGACGGCGGCCAGAAGCAGACCTGCGCCTTTTTCAATTTCTTTCTTTGTCATGCTGTTCATCCTCCTTTTTTAAGTCCAACGGTTTGGTGGTCATGATACGGTACAGTTCCGTATTCTTGGGGAAGTGGTCCACGAAAGGCAGGATGGTGGAGCCGTAGAACAGCAGTCCTTCACCCTCGCCGGAGTGGGTCACATAGGAAAGCTGGTGCGGGGAAATGCCCAGCTGTTTGGCAAGAATCTGCCGGTCTCCGCCCGCCTGGTTGAGCATATACACGAAGTCGGAGTTTTCAAAGATGTTCTCCACCTCGCGGCTGCTCAAAAGGTCTTTGACATTCTGGGTGATACCTGTCGGAATACCGCCCCATTTGCGGAATCGCTTCCAGATTTCCACCGTATAAGCGGCGGTCTGCTCCTCCTTCAAAAGCAGGTGCATCTCGTCGATGTAATAACGGGTGGACTTGTGGGCAGCGCGGTTAATGGTAACGCGGTTCCACACCTGATCCTGGACCACCAACATACCGATTTTCTTGAGTTGCTTGCCCAGCTCCTTAATGTCATAGCAGACAATGCGGTTATTGATGTCCACATTGCTCTGGTGGTTGAACACATTGAGGGAGCCGGTTACATAGATTTCCAGCGCTGTGGCGATGTACTGCGCTTCCTTTTCGTCCTGCGCCCGCAAGAGGTTATACAAATCCTCCAGAATGGGCATATTCTCCGGGCGCGGGTCGTTCAGATAGTCCTGATAGACCAGCCGCACACAGCGGTCGATGATGGTTTTCTGCACCGGCTGCAAGCCCTCCTTGCCGCCCACAATCAGCTCGCACAAGCTGAGAATAAAGTCGGACTTGAGGGACAGCGGGCTTTCATCGTCCGAATAGTCCAGGTTCAAATCCATGGGGTTGATGTAGTTAGTGGAAGTGGGCGAAATCTTGATGACCTGTCCATGCAGACGCTCCACCAGAGGGGCATATTCCGCCTCCGGGTCGCAGATGATGACATCATCCGAAGTGAGCAGAAAGCTGTTGGCAATCTCGCGCTTGGCGCTGAAAGATTTACCGGAACCCGGCGTGCCGAGAATCAGGCCGTTGGGGTTTTTCAGCAGCTTTCTGTCCACCATGATGAGGTTGTTGGACAGAGCATTGATGCCGTAGTACAGAGCTTCTTTCCCGTTCTGGAACAGTTCCTGCGTAGTAAAGGGCACAAAGATAGCTGTGGAACTGGTGGTCAGTCCTCGCTGAATCTCAATCTGATTGAGACCCAGAGGCAGACAGCTCATCAGCCCTTCTTCCTGCTGGAAGTCCAGCCTGGTCAGCTGACAGTTATACTTCTGGGCAATAGAGCCTGCCTGAAAGATGTTGTTGCCAAGCTGACGGGGATTGTCCGCTGTGTTCAGCACCAGAAAGGTCAAAAGGAACATTCTCTCGTTGCGGCTCTGCAAATCCTGCAAGAGTTTTTTCGCTTCACTGCCGTAGGTAGCAAGGTCAGATGGAATGATGTCCATGTCGTATCCGGCACGGACTGCTTTTTTCTGTTCCTCGATCTTACTGCGGTCCAGGTCGGTAATCTTGCGCTTTACCGTTTTGATGGCTTTCACCTGATCCACCGACTGAATGTGCATACTCACAATGAGCGAGCTTTCCATATCCAGAAAATCAGCCAGCAGACGGTCATTCAGCTCCGGGGCTAAAATCTGCAAAAAAGAAACAGCCCCGTATTTCTTGCCCATACGGAACTGCTTGCCGGTGCGGAACTCAAAGGAGCTTGGTGCAATAAAATCTTTCGTGGACAGACCGGAAGGAGCCAGCCAGTCCCATTCAAACTGAAACGGGAGCTGTTCATCCATGTGGAATACCGCATGAAGCTGAGAAAGCCTTTCTTTACCGTCCAGCGTTCTGGCAGCTACACCAAGACGCTTGAAGTTGTTGAGTATATCGGTCTCAATACGCTCCAGACGGGGCTTGGCGGCTTTGATGCTGTCAGCGTCGATACCAAAGGTCAGGTATTTGGTCTTGATGAGACCGTTGTTGCCTCTGGCCAGCTGATTTTGCAGCATCGTGGTGTATTCCTCACGGATACTGTCAAAGGCATCCCCCTGGGGCGGGATGGAAATGGAGTTGGCAAAGGTCTCCTCCGATGCCGCAAGGTTCAAAAAAGACAGCTGGAAGTGAATCGAGCTGTCGAAATAATTGAGGAAATCACACCAGCCCTCAAAGATCGCGGTCTTATCTTCATTTTGGGAGAGCTGATAGTTGATGTCCTGAAACTGAATGGTCTTTGTGTAGTGGCTGTCCGATACGCGGCAGATCCCGTCCGGCCACATTCGTTCATAGGGGATACTGTCCTGTGCCGATTTTCCTTTTTTGTCCGTGCGGTTGGCGCGGGCAATGGCCGCTTCGATCTGCTTCTTATCGGCGCGGGACAGCTTTTTCTTTGTCTTTACCGGCTGCACGGTCTTTTCTTCCGCTTTTCCCAGCAGACGGCGCAGCCAGCTTTTCATTGCGGTGAACAATGTCATACACCTCCTTATCGAGCATTTCCTGCCGCTTTAATACGGCATAAAAGTTATTGGTCTGGTAGGGACGCTGCTTGGGACGGATCACAGCTACTTTGAGGATGTTGCCGACGATCTTTTCCAGGGGCTGTCCATGCTTTTCATACATTGCCAGCAGGAAGAAGGGCATCATGACCAGCATCATACACATGGCGGCCATGCTGTTTCCCGCAAGCTCACGGAGCAAAAAGAACAGCGGTACGCCTACAAGCGCCCCGGCGGTAAAGCAGACCAACTGCCTTCGGGTCAGATTGAACATGACCTTGGTTTTGACTTTGGTTAAATCTTTGGGTACGGGTACATAAGCCAATGTGGAAACCTCCTTCCGATTTAATGCGCCTGAAAGACGGATTTTGCGAGACTGCCGGTTTTGAACAGCGTAAAGCACAGCAGTACGGTGTAGCCCACGCAGCTCCAGATTGCCATGATGATGTCATCTTCCAGAGCGATGTTCTGCACCAGCACAGCATAAATTGCCACGCAGACGATGATGAGAAACGCCTGAAAGCCCAGCGCCAGCAGGGAACGGAGGTAGTTCTGTCCCATACCGCCCCATTCCTTGCCCATCATGGCAGCCATTGGAACGGGAGCCACCGAGGTCACAAGGTAAATCTCGATCATACGGCCATAAATGACGATAAAGATACAGATATACAGCGCCCACATGGTAATGCCGATAAAGAGGGATTGGAACCACAGCCCGAACAGCGGTCCCAGATCCATTTCCATCAGCCTCGGTTCCAGATCGGTCATAACTGAGGAAATGTCAATGGACGCATCCGAATTGATAACCCCTGCCGCCTGCGCCACTACGCTCTGCGCCATATCAAAGACGCCCATCACGATATTCCATGTATTTGTGACAATGAGGATGGCAGCGGCTGATTTGAACACCCACTTGAAAATCATCCAGGTATCCACATCATGCAGGTTGTTCTTGTCTGCAATCATCTGGATCAGGTCTACGGTCATCACGATAGCCAGAATCACACCTGCAATCGGCACCATGATGGAGTTTGACAGATTCTCAATCATGCTGAAAATACTGCCATTCCATCCCTGTGGGGTCTGGCCTACCTGTACGGATATATCCGCGACCTGTTGGTTTACGCTGTCAAACATCCCCGAAAGGTTGCTCATAATACCGCCCACCAGCATTTCTTTCAGCCAATTTGTCAGGGCTTCAAGTAAGAAATCCATACGGTGTCAACCTCCTTTCCGCCGCCCCCGCAAAGCTGCGGGAGCGGCAAGGATTTCATACGGAGACGCTTAGACAGAGAAAAGCCCAGAGAGCAGAGGTACAAGGACCATACCAACAACAGCTACACCAGCACCGGCCATAAGCTGCTTCATTCCCTGAGATTTGGCGCCAGGGTTGTCGTTTCCGTAACCTTCCAGCAGGTTGATGACGCCCCAGATACCAAGACCGGCACCGAGCGCGATAACGAGGGTCTGAAGAACGGTGATTGCCTGTTCAAAAAATGCCATATAGTTTGTTAGCCGGAATCTGATTAAAAAATAGGTTTGTCATGTTTCATAGGCATACAAAAGCCGGAACAATCTGCCGCCCGGTTTCCGGGGGCATGATTCCGGCTGTCCTCCTTTTTCATTATTTTTCTTGCGATTGTCCGCCTTGTACGCCAATGGCCCCATACAGGGCAGTTGCGGCGAATAGATAAGACCACTCCTATTACAATAAATTTGGACAGGAAAGCCGGGCAGCCAGTCCGGCTTTCCCTCCATCTCGTGCCTAAGCTACAATGAGAGGAGCAACTGGCTGACCTATCACTCCTTGGGCTTGCATGTCCGTGTGAAAGACTGTCAGCCATCCTCTTGTTGCAGCGTTCGATTTGAGCAGGTTGAGCCACCGGATGCCGGAGAGTTCGTGTCACGCAATAGATTGAATCGGCAGCGAGAAAAGATGGATTCCGGTTGCGGATTCTTTGTATTGGGGGAATGTGAATGAACTGCGTTGGCATCGATGTTTCCAAGGGGAAAAGCATGATCGCTGTCATGCGCCCCTTTGGAGAGGTAGTGGTCTCACCCTTTGAAGTGCGGCACACCGCCAGTGAACTGAACGAGCTGGCAAAGCTGCTCAAAAGTCTGGACGGCGAGACCCGTGTGGTAATGGAATCAACGGGTAATTACCATACACCGGTGGCTTGGCTGCTCCACGATGCAGGGCTTTATGTCTCCGTGGTCAATGCAATGCTGGTGCATGACTACGGGAACAACAGTTTAAGACGAGCCAAGACAGACAAGAAGGACGCTGTGAAACTGGCCAACTACGGGCTTGACCACTGGCTTACGCTGCCCAGGTATGTCCCGGAGGAAGATATCCGGCTGCTTTTGAAAAACTGCTACCGCCAGTACCAGCAGTCTTCCAAGGTGCAGACTATGTTGAAAAACAGCCTGATTTCCTTGCTGGATGCCGTATTCCCGGAGGTCAATCGCCTATTCAGCAGTCCACCCCGTGCCGATGGTAGAGAGAAATGGGTAGATTTCGTCTCGGCTTTCTGGCATTGCCGGTGCGTTTCAGAGTTATCCCTGAAATCTTTTTCTACCAAATATCAGAAATGGTGTAGAAAACATGGATACAATTTCAGCCAAGAGAAGGCTCGCGAAATTCACGCCAAAGCAGGCAGCTGCATTGGCGTTATGCCCCAAAACGATACGACCAGACTCTTAGTAGAACAGGCAGTTATGCAACTTCAGACAACTTCTGCTGCGCTGGCCGCACTCAAACAGGAGATGCAGTCTTTAGCGGCTTCCTTGCCAGAATATCCTGTCGTCATGAAGATGTTCGGTGTGGGTCCCACACTCGGCCCGCAGCTTATGGCGGAAATTGGCGATGTGCGCCGGTTTCACTCCAAGAAGGCTTTGGTTGCCTTTGCCGGCATTGATGCCCCGCCTTGCCAGTCCGGCCAAATGGACATCCGCAGCCGCAGCATCTCTAAACGGGGTTCCGCCGCTCTGCGCAGAACTTTGTTCCTTGTTATGGGCGTTTATCTGCAAAGCGCCCCTTTGGACGAACCCGTGTACCAATTCATGGACAAAAAGCGTTCCGAAGGAAAGCCTTACAAGGTCTACATGATGGCTTCTGCCAACAAGTTCCTGCGTATCTATTACGCCTCAGTAACCGCCTACCTAAACACATTGACGCGGATCTAATCTCATACTGAACACCTCTCTGGCCGACTGCCGTTTCAATTTTGAATCGCTTAGCGGTCTGGTTTTGTGTAGCCTTTTTCTCTAACTTAAAATTTTGAAATCCCTACTTGACTTTTATTAGCAGGTCTTTCATAGCGGAATAGATTTAAGCGCCCTGAGTATCTACTTCGTACACGTCGCAGACCTCATTGGGCTTGAGTTTCAGCCGGGTGGACAGGAACGCTTCAATGTCAAAAGTGTTCTTGTCGCTTGCGTCGGCTGTGTATTTGAAATTGGGGTGCTTGGTGATGTCGTACTTATCCGAAAGGAAAGGACGTACACCGCGCAGCTGAAGGATGCACTTGCCGCCGTCCATAACGGCCAGTTCGTCCTGGCTCATCAGACTTTTCCCCAATTTTTGATAGTTGAGCGAGTGGGAGGTTTCCCGCCCACGGCTCTCACCGGTGTTGTAGGTGTCGATGGTCTCTTTCCCAAGTACAGCTTCCAGCTCCTTGAGTGTAGTCGGCTCCTTGCCGCCCAGGAAAATGGAGGTATCCATATTGCCGATGATGGTATCGGCGTTGTCCTTGTAGATGGCTTTCAGCTGGCTTTGCGCCTGCAAGACCAGACAGGCGGAGATCTCACGGCTTCGGATGGTAGCCACCAGCTTTTCCAGTTTGGGAATCTGGCCGATGTTGGCGCACTCGTCGATAAGGCAGCGCACATGGATCGGCAGCCGCCCCCCGCCCCACACCGCGGGCTTTTTTAAGTCCTTGA
>OAWP01001936.1_pt1 | contig 10715 bp, 11 predicted proteins | sample 1517081 | NCBI WGS metagenome assembly OAWP01 (sample SAMEA2580167, study PRJEB22360) | human gut metagenome | biome: human gut; feature: human-associated habitat; material: faeces | place: Denmark | collected 2008/2010 | reverse complement strand
AGGAAGGCTGTGACTCCAAACAAGTCACAGCCTTATTACGTTAAAATCTTTCTTCCTAATCCGATCCATACACCCATACACTTCCAGTTCATAAATTCTGACTGCAATATCGGATCCCTGGGTCGGTTTTTCAATGGTTGCTCCATCTTGCACACAAAAATTTTTTGCCCTATAATAAAATGTAAACATTTTCAGGAAGGGGATTTATATGAATTCGATACAAAAAGAAAATCCGCTGGGTTATGAAAAACTGCCAAGGCTGCTGAAATCTTTTGCAGTCCCAAGCATTATCGCAATGCTTGTCAGTTCTTTGTATAACATCGTAGACCAGGTATTTATCGGCCAGGGAGTCGGCTATCTCGGTAATGCAGCTACTAATGTTGCGTTTCCTCTGACCACCATCTCTCTTGCCATCGCACTTCTGATCGGCATCGGAAGCGCTTCACTGTTTTCCCTGAATCTGGGAGCCGGCGAAAAAGAGGACGCCGTACAGGTCGTAGGGACTGCATTTACGATGATGCTTGTCTTTGGTGTGATCTACGCCGTACTGATCGAGATTTTTCTCGTTCCGCTGCTCACCGCATTCGGTGCAACAGCTGAAATCATGCCATATGCCAAAGAATACACCCGGATCACCGCAATCGGTATGCCGTTTCTGATTGTCAACAATGGGATGAGCAACCTCGCCCGGGCAGACGGAAGTCCGAAATTTTCCATGACCTGTATGCTGATCGGTGCGATCATTAACACCATACTGGATCCGGTCTTTATTTTTATCTTTAAACTGGGAGTTGCAGGCGCTGCGTGGGCAACGATTATCGGACAGATTGTATCCTGTCTGGTTGCCGTCAGCTATTTAAAGCGATTCCGAAATGTGGAACTAAAAGCGCATTATTTCCGGCTTCACAGAAAGCTTTGTTTAAAAATCGCTTCCCTCGGCATGAGCAACAGTTTAAATCAGGTAGCGCTCACATTTGTACAGATCGTACTGAATAATTCACTGACCTATTATGGAGCACTTTCTCCTTACGGAAAAGAAATCCCGCTGGCAGCTTGTGGAATTGTTATGAAAACAAATGCGATCCTGCTGGCAGTCATCATCGGGATCTCTCAGGGCTCCCAGCCAATCATCGGGTTCAACTACGGTGCAAAACAGTATGATCGTGTCCGCGGCGTTTATAAACTGGCAATTCAGTGTAATCTGGTCATATCTCTGATTGGATTTCTTTTGTTCCAGCTGTGTCCACGCCAGATTATCTCCCTGTTCGGAACGGGAGATGCTCTTTATTTTGAGTTTGCCGTCAAATTTATGCGGATTTTCCTGTTTATGGTCCTCTTAAACGGCGTACAGTTATTATCATCCAATTTCTTTGCCGCAATCGGAAAACCAGTCAAAGGAATGCTGCTCTCCCTCACCCGTCAGGTTTTCTTCCTGATACCGCTGCTTTTCATTCTTCCGCTGTTTTTGGGAATCGACGGAATTATGTATGCGGGACCGGTAGCTGATGCCATTGCGTTCCTTACTTCTGTGTTCTTGATTTCACGCGAAATGAAGAAGATGAAACTGGCAGAAATAGCTAAATAATATGAATAATTCAAAAAAATAAAAAAATTTAGATTTTTTTGAATTTAGGGGTTTACAAATCGATTCCACTATGGTATTATACATCTTGTCAGGCGGACAGCCGACAAGAAACGCGGAAGTGGCGGAATGGCAGACGCGCTAGATTCAGGTTCTAGTGGGAGTTAATCCTGTGAGAGTTCAAGTCTCTTCTTCCGCACTGGATGAAAGACATTCGGGAGATCGAATGTCTTTTTTGTAATTTACCAATTTACTATTTTTCAATCTTTCCACTTCATCTCACATTGTACCTTCTATTATTTTATGATATTCTAAAAAAGAACATATGATATTAATTTTTCTCAATATGAATGGATGTGAATAATCATGACTACACGCAATTTTTATTGCGGAATCTGGGTCTGTGCCTGATCCTGATTTTTTGCCAAAAACCACTCCCTGCTTTTTTCGTTATAGCAGGAAATATCATCAGCGTCGTGATCGGACAATTCCTCGGTGATTTAATCCAGACAGAGAATATCAAAAAAATCACAGATACTATGAATCCACAACAGATCTATGAACTGCACAATCATCCCGGAGTATCTCTGTGGCTACTTGTCATCGTACTTTTTCTTATACTCGGTTTGATTACTGACTTATTTTTCAATAAATTTCATAAAAAGAGGGTATCACGCGATCATCAAATTTGATGATCGTGTGGTACCCTCGCTCTCTATGTGCTCCTCTATTCTATCACAAACTCATAGACAATATCCTTTTGTGCACTGATGCGATACGGATCTTCCACATCACTGCCCCAACTGTCAATACCACCTACTCCACGTACTGATCCGCAGATGCAGACTACGGTTCTCCGCGGCAATGGAAGTTCTTCCTGATGCGTTGCATTTTCCAGCTCTTCTGCCGTATATGGGAGACAGGAAAATCCAAACTTTTCGCCGCATGCACGAAACGTAAGGCCGAATGTTTCTTCTGACGTATCCGAATTATTCAGCGTATCCTTTCGATATACCGTAACACATTCTGTCTCCATATGCATCCCGCATTCCTGGGGAACCAGATATGGCGTGACCGGAAGACCTTCCACTTCATATCTTCCATAAATTCCTCCCGCCATTCTGTCCGGATATGTTTCTCCTGACAGACCTTCATAGCAATATCCGACTGCCTTTGTCGGCATAATAAACCGCATTCCAAATACCGGCAGTTCCGGCAGTCCTTCTTTTCCATGATAATGAACCAAAACATGTATTTTCCCATCTGCATGGACTGTATAGCTTACATCCACTGTAGTCGCAGGAACTGTGATGGTTTCATAAGTATATGTGAGCACCGCCTCCTGTACATATTCCTGATTGCTGTACACATTATTTTCCGGAGCATTGTGATTTTCTACCGCTTCTCCATCTACAGAAAGCTGGAAACCGATACACTTTCGAAACTGATCTGCCCCCAGCCACATTCCTGATCTCAAAGGGAATCCGTTTCCTCTGTCATTATCTGTAGTCGCTCTCCAGAATGTGGAATACGGAGTTCGATACAGCCATTCTTTTCCTGCTTTTACAAGGGATTCCATTCCCCCTGTCTGTTTTGAGAAAATATAATGAAAATCCTCCCCATGAATTCCAACCGTCACATCTCCGAAGACGATTCTAAGTTTATTTCTGGAGTCCATAATAATATTTCACCTCCTGCATTGCCGGTTTTTCTGTTCGATCTGCAAATACGATTCCGTTTCCCGAAAATTCATAATCCGACGGACGGTCATCAAAATCTCCCCCATATCGAAGTACTTCACGACCGGTAATCTCATCTTTTACCAAAAGTGCCTGATCTATATAATCCCAAATGAAACCACCCTGATATTTTTCATACTGATCCAGCAGATCGATATACGATTTCATACCCCCAAGTGAGTTTCCCATATCATGCATATATTCACACAGGATAAACGGTTTTTTCGGCTCATTTTCCAGATACTCCCGAACGCGTCCCGGCGGTGCATACATCTGGCTCTCTACATCGGAAATATTGTCTTCATAGTCTCTGTTTTGAAATACTCCTTCATAATGAACGAGACGCCCCGGGTCTCTCTTTTTATAATACGCATTCATTTCTTTGAGTACCTCTCCTGCATAGGATTCATTTCCAAGAAACCAGAATAACACAGATGTATGATTTTTAAACATTTCAAAATTCGATTTTACCCGATCCAAAACAACATCCTGCCAAAGCTCCACACTTCCCGGTACATTCCAGGACGGCTCAACCGCTCCCATCTTCTGCCAGGATCCGTGACTTTCCAGATTTACCTCTGCCATCACATAAATTCCAGCTTCATCGCAGCGATAATACCAGGTTGTACGATCCGGATAATGACAGGTACGAACCGCATTGATATTGTTGCGTTTCATACATTCAATATCATAAATCTCATCATTCTCTGAAATACATCTTCCACTTTTTGCATTCCACTCATGCCGGTTTACACCGTTTATGATCAGCCGTCTTCCATTTAGTTTTATTATTCCATCCTCAATGCAAATCGTTCGAAATCCCACCTGATAAGGAATTATCTCTATGAGGTCCCCCTGTCCGTCAAAGATTCGGATTTCCACCTGATACAGCTTCGGATCATCACAATTCCAGAGTTGTACAGGTTCGCTGATCGTAAGATCTGCTCTGAAACTTTCTGATACGGAAACTTCTTCTTTTGCAATCATCTGATGACCATCCAACAGACATATCTCTGCTCTGGCATCCGCATAGGATGCGGTCTTTCCCTTTGTTGTTTTCAGTTCTATTTCCATCGACGCCTGTCTGCCGTCCAGTGCACACTTTGGACGAATCCACAGATCAGACACATGTATATCCGGCAGTCCATATAAATTTACATCTCTGAACAATCCAAAGAATCGGAAAAAGTCCTGGTCTTCCAGAAAAGCCGCCGTACTTCGTTTATGTACCTCCACACACAGACGATTTCCGGTTTCTTTTACATACGGTGTAATGTCAAATTCAGACACGGTAAAACTGTCCTCCGCATATCCCACAAACTCACCGTTTATCCATACGTAAATTGCCTGCTCTGCCCCTTCAAAACTTAAGATCACCCTTTTTCCGATCAAGGCTTCCTCCAGATCAAAAAAACGGACATAAGAACCTGTGGGATTATAAGAAGCTTCGCTGAACATCCCCTCTCCGATATGATTGCACGTCCCCGCAGGTCGGCGATATTCATGTCCTTCCCAGGGATACATGGTGTTGATATAATGAATTTTGTCATATCCCGCCAGCCCTATATGCTGCGGAACCTGAATTTCATCAAATTCAGAAATATCATAGTCATTTTCATAAAAGGAAACCGGACGTTTTTTTGCATTCACTGAATATTGGAATTTCCAGATTCCATTCAATGACTGTTTTAATGTTTCCTGTTTGTCCTGATACGATTTTTCACTTTCAAAAAATCTGTGGTCACTGTTTTCATCATAATCTCAATGGTCTGATTAGTCAATACCCTCTCCGCCTGTCCCTTCATCCAAAAAAAGAACCCCGTCTCCGGGATTCTTCTTCCACTCTTATTCTAAATATAGCCGCCGTATCCTCCGCCGCTGTAACCTCCACAGCACAAGCCGCTTCCGCCGCAGCACAGATTGCACATCATATTTGCAATACACAGCTTCATACACCAGTCTCCGCCTACAGAACTTGGATATCCATACATACTCTGTCTCTGCTGATACCAGCCTCCGCCGCCCTGCAGAAGCATCTGATACTGCATGTTCTGCGGCTCCAGCCGGACTGCTTCTTTTGCATGTTCCAGCGCCGTCACGTTATTGCCCGCACCGGAGTTCGCCGATGCACTGTAGAAATACCACAGCGCTCCACGCTCTTTGATACTGTTTAATACATTGAGCGCCTCCGTATAATGTCCGCTCTGAATATAGTTTGCAGCCGCTCTTAAGTACTGGCTGGTTTTATCCCCGGCATCTGTTCTCTGCTGATTCTGATACCAGCCGCCATATCCCGCACTGCTTCCCGCTCCGGAGGAATATCCACGGGAACGCTCATCCATGATCTGCTGATATGCCTGCTGTACTTCTTTAAACTTCACTTCCGCTTCTTCTTTCAGCGGATTATTAATATTGGCATCCGGATGATACTTTCTGCTCAGTGCCCGGTACGCCTTTTTGATTTCTTCGTCAGAAGCATCTTGTGATACTCCCAACACATGATATGGATCTGTCATTGTCCTTTGTCTGCTCCCCTTTATGTTCTATCCCTTTATGTAATCTCAGCTCTTCTTGATAAATGTTGTCCCGCACTTCGGACAGCGGATCTCTATCTTTCCTTTGCCTCTCGGAATCCGGATTTTCTGCTTGCATCCCGGACAGGTATAGATATGATAATCCTTTCTCTGCGCCATCAGATTTTTCTGACTTTTGAAAAATCCGCGTATCTTCGCTGTCTTGTTCAGGAATCTTACGTTCTCATCATAACGCTTTCTCACATTTCTGGAAAACATCCGGAAATATGCATAAATGAGACATCCCCAGCCAAGCAGGTAAAATACCATTCCTATCACATGGTCTCCTGAAAAGACAGGTGCAAAAAATGCCAGAACCAATCCCAACACCAGCAAAACCTTGCCGAGCGTATCCAGCACTCCGTATCGTCCCTGCATAAATCTCATAAATTTTTCTTTCATTGTATCGATTACCGCCTTTTCTTAAATATAGAAAACATTGTCTCTCGTTTTTATCCGGCTGTCAATAAAGCAATCCTTAAATTACTATAAACTTTATGGCAGCCGGTTGTTTCTTAAGATTCTGTATCCTGATTCAGCATATTCTTACACTTCTCATTTTCCACAAGATACACGATCTTTGAATCGGAAAGCATCACATACCGGTTTCCGTTTCCGTCCTCTTTTCCAAAATACAATGTCACGGTCTTTTCTTTCTTATTATTTGTATATGTCACGGTTTCCGTTGTCCGGCTCTGCTCATCCAGTCCGTACTTACTCAAGTCGTTCTCTTCCACGGAATAGTCAGCTGCATCCTTCAATGTAAGGACTCCAAGCCCTCCCGCGATTGTTGCCATACTCTTGGCATCATCGTCATTCTCTGAACTGTACTCTGTTTTCTCTGTGCCCTGACTGATGACAACCTTTTTCAGATTACCGCTTCCAATCGTAGGGAATGTATCAAGCTGTGCCATGTCTTCCATACTGTACTGAAGATTTTCAATAACACCGGTGCTCACCGTATAGATTTCTTTTTTCTCATTCAATGTCAGATAATAAGAGTCTCCTGTTACATTTCCGAAATATAATGTTGTCTCATTGCCGTCCTGATCGGTGAGAACTACCGTATATGCCGGATCCTCCAGACCATATGCTTCCAGAGAATCCCCATCTTCCAGCTTTCGGTCTGCCTCAAGCTTCCGGAATGTTTTTTCCATCTTTTTCGGATAGCTTTGAGCCAGCGGAAAATCTTTGTCATTCTTGTCGTACCATGTACCGTCTTCTTTTACAAGCTGGATTTCTCCATTTCCCACGTCAAACTGAATCTCAGAAAGCTTTCCTAAATCTGTGACATAGATTTTTTTTGCCTCTTCTTCCTTCTGCTTGCTTTTTTCCTGATTCTTTCCGATCACAACCACGCCTGCATAGACCACAAGCAGTGCTGCAAGCACAAGCAGCAGGATCAGTAAAGGATTTCTTTTCTTCTTCATTGTCTGCCTCTCTCCTTTTGGTTTTCTATGCTTTTCTACGCTTCATCCAAACTGCAAATCCTGACAGAAGAATTCCAAGCGGAAGGATAAAGATCACAAGAAGACTAAGAAGTCCTGCATGCTGCATCGTATTGTAGACCGGTGTCAGACTTTTCGCTTCGATCGACAGATCCTTCGCCCCGTCAAAATTCGCAGCCACTGCATTCATAAACAGTTTTGTATTTTCAAGCTGCGGGAATGTATCTGTAATCTCCGAAGCAATCAGACTTCCTGCGCTGATCACGGTAAACCGGGAGGAATCTTCCACTGCCACGGCGCCAAGCACATAGCTTCCTGCCTGACTCTGACTGTCTTCTGTGACTGCATACGCATTATCTGATGTAGTCATAAAGGATGTCGTAGAAATACTGTCACGCTCCGGATCTGTCAAGGTCATTCCGTGTGTATTCAGAAGCAGAACCATCTGCGATTCCATTCCGTCTGTCAGATCGCCTGATGCAGTCAGCTGCGGGAAGAAGCAATAGTAATTATTCTGATAGCTTCTCTGTGTATCTGCAATATAACCGTCTGCAGCTTCCATTCCGTATGTTTTCATGATCGATGCAAGATTCGGAAGCTCTGTGCTGTTCGTATCTCCCAAAAGAAGCATCATCTTACCGCCGTCTTTTAAATATGACTCCACGGAATTTTTCTCATCTGCAGTAAGATCCGAGGTCGGAGCATACATCAGAAGCAATTCGCAGTCATCCGGAATTTCCGGATTCATGACCGTGTTTAATCCTTCCAGCGTATAATTATTTTTATCCATCAGATCCTGAATTGTAGAAGACAATGTCGTCTCGCCATGTCCGGATGTCTGATAAATTTTGCGTACCACATCACTCGTTACGTAATTCACCGCACTGCTTAACTGTCCTTCTCCGTCAAATTTCGTCTCCGATGCACTTCCTGTGTAATAGTAGGAAGACATATCCGTAACAATGATATCACTGAAAGAAACTACTTTTTTCTTTCCGGTATCCTGGCATGAGACTACAATACTGTTTTCGGACGCATCATTTTCTGTCAATGCCGAAGGATGCAGCACCGGATCGATCCATTCCACAGAAATTTTAGAAGACAATGCCGAATACTTACTTAAAAATGTAACGATTCTTTCATCGGCCTCTTCTTTGTTTGCCAACACTGTAAATTTCACTTTGTGATCCATGTTCTTGAGCAGCTTTTTGCTGGTCTTGGAAATCTCATAAATTTTTGTACTGCTGACATCCAGATTTTTATATTTTTCCGGAATCTGTCCTGCGATCAGATTGACGATCACGATGATCGCAATGACCAAAGCCGTGATTCCCACACTGTATGAACCATTTCTGGACTCTGACGATCTGAATAAATTCTTAATTTTCTGCATATCTCGCTCCTCCTAACTCCAACGCCTTTTCTGAATTGTCTGTATCGTCAGAAATACAAATATGATCAGTATCGATACATACAGAAGCAATCCGCTGACATCCACAATATTGCTGGACGAAATATTCATAAAGACATCCGCAAGAGCAAGCCGTCCCAGGAGTTTCGTCAAAAGATTCTCATACAGACTGGATTTCACAAAATATACGATCAGCGCCGCCGCACTTCCCACTGCTTCAATGCCAGCCGCAAGCATCCAGTTTTTCGTCATATGATAAATATAAACAACGATCAGTGTCAGGATCAAAAGGATTCCGATCATTCCGCTGAGCGCCGAGCCTGGCAGAAAAGACAAGATTCCGTCCCACAAATACAACAAAAGCAAAATTCCGAACGTACTGATAAATGCAATGATCTGGCTCTCTGTCAGAGACGACATAAACATCCCGATCGCCAGATACACACATCCCAACAGGAAGAATACCGCAATGGAGCTGTAATCTACCAGAAGATATGCCGTTCCCTGCAGTTTGATCAAAAGCGGGAACAGGCAGAAGATCACATTCGGAACTGCCAGTACTGTCACCATGGCGAAATATTTGCCAAGCACTACTTTTGTCAGACTTACCGGCGCTGTCAAAAGCAGCTGATCTGTTTTTGTTTTCCGCTCTTCAGAAAAACTCCGCATCGTCAGAAGCGGGATCCCGACCAGAAATACGATCAGGGAGCCTGAGAGTGTGTAGGAGAAGTAAGGATACCCCGCATTCAGATTGTATGCCATAAAATAAATTCCCGTAAACATCACCAGAAACGCAATAAATACGCACCCTGTCATGGAATGAAAATAGGACTTCAGTTCTCGTTTATAAATTGCCAGCATTTGTCCGTTCCTCCTCTCCGACTGCATCGTTTTGTGTCAGTTCCAAAAATACTTCTTCCAGGCTTATCCTTGAAGTCTGCAGCTCCAACAGAGGACATTCATTTTTTGCAAACGCAAAGAAAAGCGCTTCCCGGATATCATATCCGTCTTCCGTCTGTATTCTGGCACTGCATGTTTTGTCCGCCCGTTCCTGGGTATGGATATTACTGATATGCTCTACATTTAACAATATCGCCCGAACCTCGGCTGCACTGGCTTTTGCCAGAATCTCCACAGTTTCGGTTCCGCTCATCTTTTCCTCCAGTCTGTCCGGTGTATCACTTGCCACCAGCTTTCCCTTGGATATGATCAGAATGTAATCGCACACTTCCCGGATCTCAGCCAGAATATGCGAGCTTAAAATAACGGTATGTTTTTTTGCAAGTTCCCGGATCAGCTCACGGATCTCAATGATCTGCTTCGGATCCAGACCGACTGTCGGCTCATCCAGAATGATGATCTCCGGAAATCCAAGGATTGCCTGTGCAAGCCCCACTCTCTGCCGGTATCCTTTAGACAGATTGCGGATCAGACGCATCTTTACATCCTCAAGTTTTGCCATCTGAATCACCTCATCGATGGCAGACTCTCTCTGCTGTTTCGGAATCCCTTTTAATTCTGCAGCAAATTCCAGATATTCCATCACCTGCATATCCACATAAAGCGGCGGTATTTCCGGCAGATATCCGATGTGCTTTTTTGCCTCCTTTGGTTCCTTTAAAATATCATGTCCGTCGATCAGTATTTCTCCCTCTGTGGCTCCAAGATACCCCGTCATAATATTCATCGTGGTAGACTTTCCTGCCCCGTTTGGACCTAAAAAACCATAGACCTGCCCTTTTTCAATCTTGAAATTCAGGTGGTCTATGGCCATATGATTTCCGTATTTTTTCACAAGGTTCTTTACTTCTATCAAAATCTCGTCCTCCTACTCCCTGCTTTTTACAGGATTTCCCTGTTTTATAAGATAAGACGATACCAGAACTTTGTGAAGTTTTTGTGTTATAACTGTGATATAGTTTTGTACTTTATTTATGCCTGTTTTCTTTCCTCTTTTTCTGC
>OAWP01001928.1_pt1 | contig 10754 bp, 10 predicted proteins | sample 1517081 | NCBI WGS metagenome assembly OAWP01 (sample SAMEA2580167, study PRJEB22360) | human gut metagenome | biome: human gut; feature: human-associated habitat; material: faeces | place: Denmark | collected 2008/2010 | reverse complement strand
CTTCAAAAGCTGTTCCAGCCTCTACACCGTTGTCTGGATCGCCTACTTCAGGATCATAAATGTATCCACATGCTTCACATAAATATTTTTTCATAAAAATAGTCCTCCTTTAATTTTTAACGAAAGCATTTAACATATGTATTATAACCAAAACAAAACGATAAGTCTACTAAAAAATAGAAATTTGTAATTAATTATAATAATAGTAATTGTTATTGATATAAGAAGAGCTAATAAAATAATGAAACAGTAACAGAATGGAGTAATAGGAGCATGGTAAATAGAAAACAATATTGACATCCATACAGGCTGTCCATATAATATAATTAGCAGTTGTATCAAAGGGTTCTGGTTGTTGCAGGACCCTTTCTTATATTCTGGAGGGAGAAATTTATTATGAATAAAAAAGAAGTATTAGAAATCCGTAAGCAGTTTACACCGGCAAATTGCGCGATCACAAGAATTGCCGGCTGCTATGTGGATCATGAGAAAAATAAAAAGATGGAATCAAAATCGGCATTTTTATCTTTGCCTGAGGAAGAGGCGTTTAAATATTTTGACATTTTTAAAAAGACACTTTCCGGGACGATGGGGAAAAATATGTTGAATATGGAATTCCCGATCGACCAGGAGATGCCAGGCGGGACACAGGAATTTTTAATGAAACTAAAAGCCAGTAAGCTGGAAGATGACATGCTCCTGGAAGAATTTTATGACAAAGTAATCGCTACATATGAGTATGCGGAGAATTATTATATTATTTTAATCCATGCAATGTATGATGTGCCGGGCAGATCGTCTGACAATATGGAGATGTTTGACGCATCCGATGAAGTGTATGAGTATTTGGTGTGCAGTATCTGTCCGGTTTCGTTGTCAAAGGCAGGATTAAGTTACAATGCAGAGAGCAATTGTATTCAGGATCGTATCCGGGACTGGGTGGTAGATATGCCGGACAAGGGATTTTTGTTTCCGGCTTTTAATGACAGAAGCACGGATATTCATGGAGTACTCTATTATACGAAGAAATCAGAGGATTTGCAGCCGGAGTTGATTGAGCAGCTGCTGGGAGCAAAGATGCCGATGTCAGCCAACACGCAGAAGGAGACATTTCAGATGCTGATCGAGGATACTCTGGGAGAAGACGGAGATTATGAGACGATCCGCAATATCCATGATACTTTGAATGACATGATTGAGGAACATAAAGAAGAACCGGAACCGCTGCAGTTGGATAAGACCGATGTACGCAAGGTATTTGAAAAGAGCGGCGTTTCTTCGGAAAAAATGGAGTGTTTTGATCAAAATTATGAAGAGACAGCAGGGGAAAAGACTTCTCTTCTTGCAACCAATATTACGGAGACAAAAAAGTTTCAGATTGAAACGCCGGATATTGTGATTAAAGTCAATACGGAACGGGCGGATCTGATCGAAACGAGAGTGATAGATGGAAGGCAGTGTCTGGTCATTGCTGTAGATGATCATATTGAAGTTAATGGAGTAAATGTAAGGACTCTGAAGCGCAAAAAAAGCACAGAAGAAGAGGAATAAAATAGAACATAACGGGATTTTTATCTGGCGGTCTCAGATGTTGATCAGAGACTGCTTTTTTACGAAATGAAAATAATTAAATATCTAACTAGTTTATTGGCATAAATATTAAAAAAATGTGAAAAATTATATTAATGCTTGATTTTTTTGGAAGATAATACTAATATATCGATTAGATATCTAACTAATTAAAAAGGAGGTATAGCAATGCGCTGTGATCTGGATAAGGTTCCAAGTGTCGGACTCTTTGGGATGGTGGTTCATCAGGGCGGACTGCGGGCACAGAAGATGTTTGACAAGTATGGGCTGAATAAGAGTCAGGCAGGCATCCTGTTTATGCTGCATCATGAGGAAGCTGTTTCTCAAAAGCCTCTTTCTCAGAAGGAGCTGGCAAAAAAGCTGAATGTGACGGCGCCGTCTATTACATCTGCGATTCAGAAGATGGAGAAGGCTGGATTTATCAAACGACAGCCGGATGAAAAGGATCAAAGGATCATGCGTCTGTATCTGGATGAAAAGGGAAAGGCCTGCATTGAACATGTAAAGGAAGTGGCCATGCAGATGGATGAAATCATGTTCCGCGGCATCAGTCAGGAAGAGAAGCTTCTTTTGCGAAGAATTATGATTCAGATTTTTGACAACTTAAAAGAAGAACCAAGGTTTCATACATCGGGAGAAAGCAAAACAGAGAGATAAGGCAGGAAAGGAGAGCGTATGAAAAATCTATTTAAATTTATCGGACATTACTGGAAAGCGGTCATCGCGATTGTTGCGATACTGGCAGTACAGGCTTATTGTGACCTGTCACTTCCAGCTTATACATCCGATATTGTCAACGTGGGAATCCAGCAGGGCGGAATTGAAGATAAAGTGCCGGCTGCGATTTCAGAAGAAGAGTGGAATAAGGTGATGTTGTTTGTATCACAAAAGGACCAGGACACGGTGAAGGATGCATATGAAAAAGACGAGAGTTCTTATGATAAGACCGCCTTCGTTTTGAAGGATTTCGTCAAGGAAGATGAGACAGCGCTGAAGAAAGTAGAAGATGTTTTAGCGCTTCCGATGATGGTAACTTCCGGTTTTGAGTCCGGAAGCAAGCAGACTCAGAAAATGGAGAAGGAACTGAAAAAACAGATTCCAAAGGAGATGCTCACAGAAGATACTACGGTGTTTGATATTTTACAGATGATGCCGCAGGAATCCAGAGAGGAACTGGTAAAAGAGATCAAAAAAGAAATGAAAGACATGCCGGATATGATTCTGGAGCAGGCAGCGGTAAGTTATGCAAGGAATGCATATCAGGATCTGGGTATGGATGTAGATCAGATGCAGTATCACTATCTGTTTACTACGGGCGGTAAGATGATCGCACTTGCGTTTCTTGGAATGGCAGCCAGTGTTTTAGTCTGTTATCTGGCTTCACGGGTGGGAGCAAGAGTCGGACGGGATCTCAGAGGAAGAGTGTTCCGAAAGGTAGTTGGATTTTCCAACAACGAATTTGATCATTTTTCGACTGCATCATTGATTACAAGGAGTACCAATGATATTCAGCAGGTACAGTTTTTGGCAGTTATGGTTCTGCGAATGGTATTGTATGCACCGATTCTCGCGTTGGGCGGTGTTTATAAGGTATTTCAGACCAATGTTTCAATGTCCTGGATCATTGCACTTGCGGTGATTTTGATCTTTTGTGTGGTGTTGGTGCTGTTTGTTGCGGCAATGCCAAAGTTCAAAACATTGCAGAAACTGGTAGACAGGCTGAATCTGGTGACAAGAGAAATTCTGACCGGGCTTTCAGTGATTCGAGCATTCAGTACAGAAAAGCATGAAGAAGAGCGGTTCGACACAGCTAACAAAAACCTGACGAGAACGAATTTGTTTGTTAACCGTGCGATGACATTTATGATGCCGACGATGATTCTGATCATGAATGGTGTTTCTGTTCTGATCGTATGGAACGGGGCACATGGAATCAGTGACGGTCAGATGCAGGTTGGAGATATGATGGCATTTATTCAGTATACGATGCAGATTATTATGGGATTCCTGATGATCTGTATGATTTCGATCATGCTTCCAAGAGCGGGAGTGTCTGCAGATCGTATTCAGGAAATTCTGACAAGTGAGACGGTGATCGATGATCCGAAAGAAGCAAAGGCATTCTGTAAAGAAGAAGCAGGTGTCCTGAAGTTTGATCATGTGTCATTCCGTTATCCGGGAGCAGACGAAGATGTACTCCATGATATTCATTTTACGGCAAGGCCGGGAGAGACGACAGCGATTATCGGAAGTACCGGAAGCGGAAAATCCACACTGGTCAATCTGATCCCGCGATTTTATGATGTGACGGAAGGAACGATCACCCTGGATGGTGTGGATATCAGAGAAGTATCCCAGCATACGCTGCGTGATAAGATTGGATATGTTCCGCAGAAAGGTGTTCTGTTTTCCGGAGATATTGCTTCCAATATTTTGTTTGGAAATCCGGATGGAGGAGAAGCTGTGATGAAGGAAGCAGCACAGATCGCACAGGCGGAAGAGTTTATCGAAGCAAAATCAGAGAAATATCACAGTCATATAGCACAGGGCGGTTCGAATGTATCAGGAGGACAGAAGCAGAGGCTTTCCATTGCAAGAGCAATTGCAAAACGTCCAGAATTGTTTATTTTTGATGACAGCTTTTCGGCGCTTGACTATAAGACAGATGTTGCACTTAGAAAAGCGTTGAAGAAAAAGACTGCACAGAGCACGGTGCTGATCGTAGCACAGCGTATCAGCACAATCCTTCATGCAGAGCAGATTATTGTATTAGATGAAGGAAAGATCGCCGGAATCGGAACGCATAGAGAACTTTTGGATTCGTGTGAAGTGTATCGTCAGATTGCGGCTTCACAGCTTTCTGAGGAAGAGTTAGATTTGAACGGAAAGGGGGCAGAGGCAAATGCCTAGACATGGACATATGGGGCCGGGCGGCGCCAATGAGAAAGCAAAAGACTTTAAGGGAACGCTGAAAAAGCTTCTTCATTATATGAGTGTCTTTAAAGTACAGATGGCATTTATTGTGATTTTTGCAATCTGTGGAACCGTTTTTGATATTGTAGGACCGAAGATTTTAGGAAAGGCCACAACAGAGATTTATAATGGTCTGGTCAGTAAAGTGTCAGGCGGCAGTGGAATGGACTTTGGGAGAATTGGGCAGATTCTTCTGATGACATTGGGATTATATCTGATCAGCGCATTGTGTTCGTTTATCCAGGGCTATCTGATGACGGGAGTTTCCCAGAAAACAACATACCGTTTGCGTAAGGAGATTTCCGAGAAGATCAATCGGATGCCGATGAATTATTTTGATACAAAGCCGGTCGGAGAAGTACTCTCCAGAGTGACCAATGATATTGATACGCTGGGACAGAGTCTGAACCAGAGTGCGACACAGATGATCACGTCCGTGACAACATTGATCGGAGTACTGGCAATGATGCTTTCCATCAGCCCGTTGATGACATTGGCGACGCTGGTAATCCTGCCGGTCTCTATGATCCTGATTTCATTTGTGATGAAGCATTCACAGAAATATTTCCGCGGACAGCAGGAATATCTGGGAAATGTGAATGGGCAGGTGGAAGAAATCTACAGTGGACATAATATCATCAAAGCCTTCAATAAAGAGGAAGATGTGATTCGTGAGTTTGATACAACCAATGACAGGCTTTATGATTCCGCATGGCGTTCTCAGTTTTTTTCCGGGATGATGATGCCGATCATGCAGTTTATCGGAAATCTCGGATATGTGGTGGTTGCGATTCTGGGAGGATTTCACATTTCCTTTTATTCAGTATGTGAAAAACTTCACACAGCCGATCCAGCAGATCGCACAGGTTGCGAACATGCTGCAGATGACGGCGGCGGCGTCCGAGAGAGTGTTTGAATTCCTGGAGGAAGAAGAGGAAGATCAGACTGTGGAGCATCCGGTATCGGTAGAAAATCTGGAAGGAAATGTAAGCTTTGATCATGTTCATTTTGGATACAATGCGGATAAGATCATTGTCAATGACTTCTCAGCAGAAGTAAAAGAGGGGCAGAAAATTGCAATTGTAGGGCCGACCGGAGCAGGAAAGACGACGATGATCAAGCTTCTGATGCGGTTCTACGATGTGAACAGCGGTGCCATCAAGATCGACGGACATGACGTCAGGGATTTCAACAGAAGTGAACTGCGTGAGATGTTCGGAATGGTGCTGCAGGATACCTGGCTGTTCAATGGAAGTATCCGGGACAATATCAAATACGGAAAACTGGATGCAACGGATGAAGAAGTGATCCAGGCAGCCAAGGCAGCTCATGTGCATCAGTTTGTGAAGACACTTCCGGGCGGATATGATATGGAACTGAATGAAGAAGCAAACAATGTGTCTCAGGGACAGAAACAGCTGTTGACGATCGCGAGGGCAATTCTGGCAGATCCGAAGATCCTGATTCTGGATGAGGCGACAAGTTCTGTAGATACAAGGACAGAGGTATTGATCCAGAAGGCCATGGATAACCTGATGAAGGGACGTACCAGCTTTGTAATCGCTCATCGTCTGTCAACGATCCGGGATGCAGATATGATCCTTGTTATGAAAGACGGAGATATCGTAGAGCAGGGAAATCACGAAGAACTTCTGGCAAAAGGCGGATTCTATGCGGATCTGTATAACTCACAGTTTGAGAAAACAACGGAGGTGGCATAATATAAGAACCGGCAGGAGAGGAGACTTTCCTGTCGGTTTTGTGTTTCGTGAAAAAATATGTTATACTAAAAAATATGACAAAAAAGGGGGCAAAAGAGTATGCCGTTGACACATTTTGATGCGGAGGGAAAAGCCCGCATGGTAGACGTGACAGAGAAAAAAGAGACGGTAAGAGAAGCAACAGCAACCGGAAAGATCAAAGTCAGTCGGGACGTGTATGATGCGATTGAAGCCGGAACGGTCGGAAAAGGCGATGTGCTTTCTGTAGCGACCACAGCCGGGATCATGGGTGTGAAACGGACGGCGGATCTGATTCCGATGTGTCATATCCTGCCGATCACGAACTGTAAGATCCGTTTTGAAAAGGATCCAAAAAATCTGGAGATCACCTGTTTTTGTACGGTAAAAGTGACCGGAAAGACCGGAGTGGAGATGGAGGCGCTGACAGGTGTCAGTGTGGTGCTTCTGACGATTTATGATATGTGTAAGGCTTTGGATAAATTTATGGAGATACAGGATATTTATCTTTGTAAAAAGACCGGAGGAAAGAGCGGAGAAATCGTAAATCCGAGAATGGAAGACAGAGGAGAAGAGGGAAGATGAAGGCAGCAGTTGTGACATTGAGCGACAGGGGATTCCGAAACGAACGGGAAGATAAAAGCGGAGAGCTGGTACAGATGATGTTGAAAGAAGCCGGATATGAAGTGGCGGAATACAGGTTACTTCCGGATGAGCAGGCGCAGATTGAGACGGTATTAAAAGAGTTGAGTGATGAGAAAGAGATGGATCTGATCCTCACGACAGGAGGAACCGGGTTTTCGCAAAGAGACTGTACACCGGAAGCAACGCTGAATGTAGCTACCAGAAATGCGCCGGGGATTGCAGAAGCAATGCGGTATGCGTCACTGGCTATTACCCCCAGAGCGATGTTGAGCCGCGGGGCATCGGTGATTCGAAATCAGACACTGATCATTAACCTTCCGGGCAGTCCGAAAGCGGTGAAAGAAAATCTGGAGTATATTTTGCCTACACTGTCACATGGACTGGAAATTTTAAAAGGAGTGACAGGAGAATGCGGGATCAGTTTGAAAGAAACATAAATTATATGAGAGTGTCTGTCACAGACCGATGTAATCTGCGCTGCGTGTATTGCATGCCAAAAGATGGCGTTCAGCAGATTTCTCACGATGAGATCCTTACGTTTGATGAGATCGCAAGGGTGTGCCGGATCGGGGCAGAACTTGGGATTTCCAGGATCAAGCTGACAGGCGGCGAACCGCTGGTGCGAAAGGGGATTGAAGATCTTGCAGAGATGATCTGCCGGATTCCGGGAATCGAGCAGGTGACGCTGACGACAAACGGAATCCTGTTAAAAGACAAATTGCCTGCACTCAAAAAGGCTAGAATTTCTGCGGTTAACATCAGTCTCGATACGATGGACAGAGCGCAGTACCAGGAATTGACAGGAAAGGACTGTTTGTTGCAGGTAACGGAAGGCATTCGGGCGGCACTGGAGCAGGGGATGCGTGTGAAAATAAACTGCGTGGCGCTGAATGAATGTAATGAGTTTCAGTGGGGAAAGCTTGCAGCATTGGCAAAAGAGTATCCGCTGGATGTGCGTTTTATTGAAATGATGCCGATCGGTCTTGGAAAAGCTTATCAGGGAAGTATGCAGGAAGTGATACAGAAGAACCTGGAAAACATATATGGTGCAGCAAAGCCGGATTCAGGGGCAGTGCGTGGAAATGGTCCGGCAGTATACTGGGAGTTTCCTGGGTTTCAGGGAAAGATTGGATTTATCAGTGCGATCTCCCATAAGTTCTGCAAAGACTGCAACCGGATTCGGATGACGGCTGAAGGTTTTGTGAAGCCCTGTCTGCAGTTCGCACAGGGAGTGGATATGAGATCCCTTTTAAGAGGGCAGACGGATGATGAAGAACTGAAGCAGGTATTCGAGCAGTTGATTTATGAAAAGCCGCGCTGCCATCAGTTTGAAACAGAAAAAGCGGACGAAAGTCTCGAACAGCGCGAGATGTCAAAAATCGGAGGATAGGTTGAAATGGGAATTGTAAGAGCAGTGTGTACGAGCCCGGCAAAGGGAACGCAGAAGACGAACGTGAAAAGTGCGGAATTTATAGAAGATTTTGGAATCAAAGAGGATGCCCATGCGGGAAAGTGGCATCGTCAGATCAGTCTTCTTTCCTATGAAAAGATCGAGGCGTTTCGGGCAAGAGGAGCAGAGGTTGCAGATGGTGCATTTGGAGAAAATCTGGTGGTAGAGGGATTTGACTTTAAAAATCTTCCGGTGGGAACTAGGTTTCAGTGCAACGAAGTTATTTTAGAGATGACACAGATTGGAAAGGAATGTCATCACGGATGTGAGATTTTTCAGAAGATGGGAGACTGTATCATGCCAAGGGAAGGTGTATTTGCAAGGGTCATCCACGGCGGACGGATTTCCTGCGGGGATGAGATGTACATGTTGGGTCAAGGTGAGCAGTAACCATTTCGATATGAAGTGAGAGAAGATTTTCTTGCAGAAATAAAGGAAACGTAATATAGTGTAAAAAGCAAAAGTAAACGGAGGAACAAACATGAAATGGAATAAATTTCGTCTGACAACAACAACAGAGGCGGAGGATATTGTCAGCAGTATGCTTATGGATCTGGGAATCCAGGGGGTCGAGATTGAAGATAAAGTTCCGCTGACACAGTCGGATAAAGAGCAGATGTTCGTTGATATCCTGCCGGAGACAGAGGCAGATGACGGTGTGGCATACCTGAGTTTTTATCTGGAGGAGGATGAAGATAAAGAGAAGGTACTTGCTGATGTGCGTGCAGAATTACAGGATATGGCATCCTATTTGAACGTGGGTGCGTGTACGATCGAAGAGTCTCAGACAGAGGATGTGGACTGGGTAAATAACTGGAAGCAGTATTTTCATCAGTTCTATGTGGATGACATTCTGATCATCCCATCCTGGGAGGAAGTAAAGCCGGAAGACAGTGATAAAATGGTGATCCATATTGATCCGGGGACTGCATTCGGAACAGGAATGCATGAGACAACCCAGCTTTGTATCCGGCAGATCCGCAAATATACAACGCCGGAGACAACAATCCTTGATGTGGGATGCGGAAGCGGTATTCTGGGAATGCTGGCTTTGAAATTCGGCGCAAAATATTCCGTCGGAACAGATCTGGATCCATGTGCGATCGAGGCAACTTATGAGAACATGGAAGTCAACGGAATCAGTAAAGAGATGTACGAAGTGATGATCGGAAATATCATTGATGACAAAGACGTGCAGGACAAAGTTGGTTATGGAAAATATGACATTGTCGTTGCAAATATTCTGGCAGATGTTTTGGTCGCACTGACACCGGTGATCGTGGATCAGCTCAAAGACGGTGGAATCTACATCACCAGCGGAATTATTGATGACAAAGAAGAGACAGTGGTAGAGGCAGTTAAAGCAGCAGGTCTGGAAGTCCTGGAAGTGACGTATCAGGGCGAGTGGGTTTCTGTGACGGCGAGAAAGAACGGATAAGGAAGGATTAAGATCCATGCAGAATTTTTTTGTATATGACTCTCAGGTGCAGGGGGAAAACATTTATATAGAGGGAACCGATGTAAACCACATCGTACATGTTCTTCGTATGAAGGTTGGAGAGGAAGTCAGTGTACACGATGATGTGAACCGGAAATACCTGTGCCGGATCGAGAAACTGCTGGAAGAAAGAGTGGTGCTTTCGATTGTGGAGCAGCAGGAATCGGACACGGAACTTTCCTGCCCGATCTATCTGTTCCAGGGTCTTCCAAAGGGAGATAAGATGGAATGGATCATTCAGAAGTGCGTAGAGCTTGGAGTACACGCAATCGTGCCGGTTGCGACGAAGCGGGCGGTTGTAAAGCTGGACGAGAAGAAAGCGCAGAAAAAAGTGAACAGATGGAATGCCATCGCAGAGAGTGCGGCGAAGCAGTCCGGAAGAGGGATCGTTCCGGAAGTACTTCCGGTGATGAAATGGAAGGAGGCGCTGGAATACGCGCGTCAGCTGGATGTTAAGATGATCCCTTATGAGAAGGCAGCAGGGATAAACGCGACAAAGCAGCTGATCGGCTCTGTTTCTTTTGGACAGTCAGTCGGGATTTTTATCGGTCCGGAAGGCGGCTTTGAAGAGGCAGAAGTGGCAAAAGCGATGGGAGCAGTCCCGGTGACTCTGGGAAAAAGGATCTTACGAACAGAGACGGCCGGAATGACGATCCTGTCAATTCTGATGTATCATCTGGAAAGAGAGTAACATAGTTTAATATTGAGAAGAAGTGAAAAGGAAGGTATCATGGAAGTATATTTGGACAATTCGGCGACTACCAGATGTTACACAGAGGTGGGAGAACTGGTATATAAAGTGATGTGTCAGGACTATGGAAATCCGTCTTCCATGCACCGTAAAGGTGTGGATGCGGAG
>OAWP01001925.1_pt1 | contig 10775 bp, 6 predicted proteins | sample 1517081 | NCBI WGS metagenome assembly OAWP01 (sample SAMEA2580167, study PRJEB22360) | human gut metagenome | biome: human gut; feature: human-associated habitat; material: faeces | place: Denmark | collected 2008/2010 | reverse complement strand
TCAAGATGACCATCGACGCGGGCCACCGCCACGGCATCTGGGTGGGCATCTGCGGTGAGCTGGGCGCGGATACCGCTCTCACCGAGACCTTCCTGCGGATGGGCGTGGACGAGCTGTCCATGAACGCCAAGAGCATCCTGCCCGTGCGCAAGATCATCCGCGGCGTGGATCTGAGCAAGCCCTCTGCCAAGAATGTCTGAGTTCCCCTGACGGAACTGTAAAAGGGGCTGCTGCGGCGCTCTCTGCCAACCAAAGTGTTGGCAAAGGGGCGCGCGGCAGCTCTTTTTTGATTGCAACAAGAAGCAAATTCACAAAACTGCCGCCTGACAAGCCGCAGTTTCATGGGTGAACGCTTCACAACGGTAAAGCTGGGTGCTATACTATACCTAAGTCGTATTTTTTGAACGCACCTCTGGAGATGAAAGATAGATATGACGCAATTCCTGATCCGCCGGTTCATCCGGCATCCCAATGATCCCCAGGACCCCGCTACCCGCACGGCCTACGGCAACCTTGCCAGCGGTGTGGGCATGGCCTGCAACCTGCTGCTCTGCCTGGGCAAGCTGCTGGCAGGCACCCTGTTCGGTTCCATCGCCATCATGGCGGATGCTTTGAACAACCTCTCGGACGCTTCGTCCAACGTGGTCAGCCTCATCGGCTTCCGGCTGGCCGCCAAGGCCCCGGATGCCGAGCATCCCTACGGCCACGCCCGCTATGAATATCTGGCCGGTCTGGTGGTCAGCGTGACCATCCTGGGCATCGGCTTTTCCCTGCTCAAGGAGTCGGTGGTCAAGGTGTTCCACCCCACCCCCGTGGCGTTCAGCTGGCTGAGCGTGGGCGTGCTGGCCGCATCCATCCTCGTCAAGCTCTGGATGAGCGGCTTCAACCGCACCATCGGCCGCACCATCGGCTCCCCGACCCCCCTGGGCGGGGTAGCCGGCCAGCCGCGGCCCCCGGGCCCTGGGGGCCCACCGCCGCCGACAGCCGCAATGACGTGCTGACCACCGGCGCGGTGCTGGTCTCCACCGTGGTCTGCAGCCTGACGGGCTGGGCGCGGCTGGACGGCATCATGGGCGTGGCCGTGGCAGCCTTCATCCTCTGGTCGGGCTGGGGGCTGGTCATGGACACCCTGAGCCCCCTGCTGGGCGAGAGCCCCAGCCCGGAGCTGGTGGAGCACATTGAGCAGACGGTCATGGGCTACCCCGGCGTGCTGGGGATGCACGACCTTATGGTGCACGATTACGGCCCGGGGCATCAGTTCGCATCCCTCCACATCGAGTTCCCGGCAGAGACCGACCCGCTCAAGGCCCACGATGTCATCGACAACATCGAGAACGATTTTATAAAGCGGGACGGCCTGCAGGTGACCATCCACTATGACCCCATCGTCACCACCGATGCGGCGGTGGGCGTGCTGCGCACCCGCCTGATGGAAAAGGCCCGCCAGCTCGACCCCTGCCTTTCGATCCACGACCTGCGCATCGTGCCGGGTGATACCCATACGAATGTCCTGTTCGATCTGGAGTTCCCGGCGGGCTATACCGGGAACAAGGACGAGATGCTGGCCGCCATGTGCCAGTTCGTCCATGAGCAGGACCCGAAATACAGCTGTGTGGTGAAAGTAGAGCAGAGCTATGCGTCTGCTGCCCACGAAAAATAAATTTGTGTTTTAGAGGGGAAGGAACTTATGCTGAACGAGACTTACCGCAGGATGCTGGCCCACAAGAGCGTCATCCGCGAGACCTTTATGTACGGCAAGCAGCGCGCGGCCCAGATCGGTTACGAGAACGTGTTTGATTACTCGCTGGGCAACCCCAGCGTGCCCTGCCCGGAGCGGTTCACCGCCGCCATGCAGGAGCTGCTGGCACAGGAGGACCCGGTGGCCCTGCACGGCTACTGCCCCAGCCAGGGCGACCCGGAGTTCCGCACCGCCGTGGCGGCCCACCTGAACAGGACCTTCGGCCTGCCCTATGCGCAGAAGGATATCTTTCCCACCACGGGCGCGGCGGGGGCCATTGCCCACGCTGTGCGCGCCGTGACCCGGCCCGGGGATGAGGTGCTGACCTTTGCCCCCTACTTCCCGGAGTACGGCCCCTATGTAGAGGGTACCGGTGCCCATCTCAGGGTGGTGCCGCCCCAGGCCCCGGCCTTCCAGCCCAATCTGGAGGCCTTTGAGCAGATGCTGACCGAGAAGGTCACCTGCGTCCTCATCAACACCCCCAACAACCCCACCGGTGTGGTCTACTCTGCCGACACCCTGACCCGGCTGGCGGAGCTTCTGACCGAGAAGAGCAGGGCCTACGGCCACAACATCTTCCTTGTCAGCGACGAGCCCTACCGGGATATCGCCTTTGACGGCAGGGCCGTGCCCTACCCGGCGGCGTTCTACCCCCACACCCTGACCTGCTTCTCCTTCTCCAAGAGCCTGAGCCTGCCCGGCGAACGTCTGGGCTATGTGGCCGTCCGGCCCGGCTGCGAGGGCGAAGACGTGCTGGTGGATATGATGGCCCAGATCTCCCGCTTTACCGGCCACAACTGCCCGCCCAGCATCATCCAGCGCGCCGTGAGCCGCTGCCTGGATGTGACCAGCGACCTGAGCGTCTACGAGACCAATATGAATCTGCTTTACAACAAGCTGAAAGCGCTGGGCTTTGAGGTCGAGCGGCCCGGCGGCACCTTCTATCTCTTCCCCAAGGCGCTGGAGGAGGATGCCAACGCCTTCTGCCGCAGGGCCCGGGAATTTGACCTGCTGCTGGTGCCCAGCGATACCTTTGGCGTAACGGGCTATGTCCGCCTTGCCTACTGCATCGACACCGAAAAGGTAAAGCGCAGCCTGCCCGCGCTGGAAAAGCTGGCGGCCGCGTATCAATAAAGCCGAACCTCCCGGCAGAGCATCTGGCAGTGCCGCCGGGGGTCACAGTATTTTTTGAAACAGAGGAAAGGGAAACTGTTATGGAAAAGATCAAGATGACCACGCCGCTGGTGGAGATGGATGGCGACGAGATGACCCGTGTGCTCTGGAAGATCATCAAGGAGGAGCTCATCCTGCCCTTTGTGGATCTGAAGACCGAGTACTACGATCTGGGCCTGCCCAACCGGGATGCCACCCAGGATCAGGTGACCATGGATGCCGCCCTTGCCAACAAGAAGTATGGCGTGGCAGTCAAGTGCGCCACCATCACCCCCAACGCCCAGCGCGTGGAGGAATACCACCTGCACCAGATGTGGAAGAGCCCCAACGGCACCATCCGCGCCGTGCTGGACGGCACCGTGTTCCGCGCGCCGATCATGATCGACAGCATCAAGCCGGTGGTCAGGAACTGGACAAAGCCCATCACCATTGCCCGCCACGCCTACGGCGACGTGTACAAGTGCACCGAGTTCCGCATCCCCGGCCCCGGCAGGGCGGAGCTGATCTACACCGGCGACGACGGCTCCCGGCAGGCCGCCACGGTCTACAACTTTGAGTGTGCCGGTGTTCTGCAGGGCCAGTACAACAAGGACACCTCCATCTACAGTTTTGCCCGCAGCTGCTTCAACTACGCGCTGGAAAGCAAACAGGATCTCTGGTTTGGTGCCAAGGACACCATTTCCAAGAAGTATGACCACACCTTCAAGGACATCTTCCAGGAGGTGTACGATGCCGAGTACCGGGAAAAGTTCGAGGCCGCAGGCATTACCTATTTCTACAGCCTGATCGATGACATCGTGGCCCGTGTCATCCGCAGCGAGGGCGGCTTTGTCTGGGCCTGCAAGAACTACGACGGCGACGTGATGAGCGATATGGTCTCCACCGCCTTTGGCTCGCTGGCCATGATGACCAGCGTTCTGGTCAGCCCGGACGGCAACTATGAGTACGAGGCTGCCCACGGCACCGTGACCCGCCACTACTACAAGTACCTCAAGGGCGAGGCCACCTCCACCAACCCCATGGCCACCATCTTTGCCTGGAGCGGTGCCCTGAAAAAGCGCGGCGAGCTGGACAGCCTGCCCGCGCTGGTCCGGTTTGGCGAGGCGCTGGAGGCCGCCAGCCTGCAGACCCTCAACGACGGCATTATGACCAAAGACCTCTGCGGCCTGGCGGAGGGCATCACCCCCACCCAGGTGAACAGCGAGAAATTCATCCAGGCCATCCGCACCCGGCTGGAAGCAAAACTGGCATAAGCGCTGCATCACGGCCCCTGCCCCGGAACCCCGGCGGCAGGGGCTTTTTGCGCCTATACAAGGCGGTTGGCCTGTGCTACAATGGGAGCAGAAAAGGCGGTGACAGTATGCAGCATCATCCTCTGCCCGAATACCCCCGCCCGGCCCTGCGGCGGGACAGCTACGAGAACCTGAACGGCCTGTGGCAGTACGCCATCACCAGCTCTGCGGGGCTGCCCGCAAAGTGGGACGGCGACATTCTGGTGCCCTACTCCCCGGAGACGAAAGCCTCCGGCGTGGGGCGCACCCTGCAGCCCGGGGCGTGGCTCCACTACCACCGGAGCTTTGTGCCCCCGGCGGGCACCGGCGGGCGGGTGCTGCTCCACTTCGGGGCCGTGGACTATGCCTGCGCCGTGCAGGTCAACGGCCATCTGGTGGGGGGCCACCGGGGCGGCTACTGGCCCTTTGCGCTGGATATCACCGATGCGCTGAATCCTGCCGGCCATGACCGGCTCTGGGTGGCGGTGCAGGATCCCACCGGCACCGGCGTGCAGGCCCGGGGCAAGCAGACCCTCCGGCCCGGCGGGATGTTCTACCCGGCCCAGAGCGGCATCTGGCAGACCGTCTGGCTGGAGCGGGTGCCGGAAAACTACATCACGGAGCTGACCGTCACCCCGGACTATGATGCCCGCACCGTGACCGTGAAAGCCCATACTTCCCTGCCCGGCGGGGCGGCGAACCTGTGGGCCGTGGTGCGGGCCGGGGGCGTGACCATTGCCGAGGACTGGGGCAGCGACGAGGCCGACCGGGACGGTGCGGTGACCCTGCACATCCCGGAGGAGCATTTCTTCCCGTGGAGCCCGGACAGCCCGTTTTTGTATGACCTGACCGTGGGCACCACACAGGGAGAGGAGGAGCAGCGCGACACCGTGCACAGCTACTTTGCCCTGCGCAAGTGGAGCTGTGCGCCGGATGCCCACGGGATCATGCGCTTCTGCCTGAACGGCAAGCCCATCCTGCTCAACGGCCTGCTGGATCAGGGCTACTGGCCCGAGGGCCTGTACACCCCGCCCAGTGATGGGGCAGTGGTGCGGGAACTGCAGACCATAAAAGAGCTGGGGTTCAACCTTCTGCGCAAGCACGCCAAGATCGAGCCGCAGCGCTGGTATTACCACTGCGATAAGCTGGGCCTCATCGTCTGGCAGGACATGGTGAACGGCGGCGGGCCCTACAAGCTCTGGTTCGTGACCTACCTGACCAACGTGTTCCAGCCGCTGCTCCGCCGCCTGCCCGACGCAAGGCCCCTCTGGGGCCTGCTGGGCCGCGAAACGGAAGCGGGCAGGGAAGAATATACCCGGGAGCTGGAAGCCACGGTAAAGGCCCTGCAGTGCCACCCCTGCGTGGGCTGCTGGGTGCCCTTCAATGAGGGCTGGGGGCAGTTCGATGCCGCCGGGGCCGTGGAGGCCGTCCGCAGGCTGGACGATACCCGCCTTGTGGACGAGGCCAGCGGCTGGTACGATCAGGGCGGGGGAGATGTAGATTCCCTGCACAATTATTTCTACCCGCTCCGGGTCAGGCCCCGGAGCCGGGTGGTGGCCCTGAGCGAATACGGCGGCATTGCCTGGCCCATGCCCGGCCATGAGCCGCCCCGCAGGGCGTATGGCTACGGCACGGCAAAGAGCCGGGCCGAGCTGACCGCCCGCTGGAAAAAGCTGCAATTGGAAACGGTGCTCCCCCAGCTGAAAAAGGGGCTTTCGGCCCTGGTGTACACCCAGGTGAGCGATGTGGAGGACGAGGTGAACGGCCTGTTCACCTACGACCGCGCCGCCATCAAGCCCGACCCCGCCGCTGTGCGTGCCGTGAACCAGGCGCTGGAAGCGGCGTTTGAGAAGACCGTAGAATAAAAAAAGAAGGCTGTTACCTAAACTCCTTCCGTCATCGCTGACGCGATGCCACCTCCCTCTGAGAGGGAGGCTTTCACAGTTCACCGTTACGCCAAGGCTCCCTCCAAGAGGGAGCTGGCGCGGCGAAGCCGTGACTGAGGGAGTTACAGGGCAACAGCCTTTTTGCATATCAATAAAAACTTAGTTGGTGCTGCTGTTTACAATCTTGGAAGCGGGCATCCTGTTCATGGCGGAGCTGCTCAGGTTGTGCTCCAGAGAAGCGCCGTAGGCGGTCAGTGCCTCGGAGAGCTCCTCCCCCTTCATATCGTTGAGCACCTGTCCGCGCAGGTCATCCAGCGCCTTCAGGCTCAGCGGGTCGAGCCGCAGGGCGGCCATCAGGGCGTAGCTGTTGTACTTCACAGCCGCTGCCTGCCCGATGGACAGGCCCCGGATGGTGTCGGCGGCACCCTCTGCGGTAAAGGCAGAGGTCACGGTGCTGTCCCCGATCAGTTCCAGAGAAGGTGCATTGGAATCGGAGGAATAGGTGGAGCCCAGCACGGCGTAGACCTCCGGCAGGGCGGAGGTGACCACGCTGGAGAAGTAGCCCAGCAGGGCGCTGCTGAAATCGGAATCGCTCAGGCCGGTCAAGGAAGCAGCGTAGGCATTGGTCTGATCCACGGCATCCTGTACCAAATCCAACATCTCGCTGGTCTGGTCCTCATCGGCAGAGGCATAGGTGCTGGTGTTGTAGAGCGGGATGGTGTAATAGGCCAGCTCGTACATGTTGTTCTCCAGATGACTGGTCAGGTCAGCATCCGACACCGGGGTCTCGCCGTCCACGCCGTAGACCAGCTCCAGCAGGTCGCTGCTCTTGATGAGGATGCGCTCAAACCGCTGGACGGTGTTCAGGCCGATGCCGTTGGCCTTGTAGGTGTCGCCGTACTGCTCCATCAGCTGGGAGGCGTAGCTGTCGGCCTGTGCTTCCTCTTCTGCGGTCAGCTGGCCGCCCAGCTCCTCAAAGCGGGTCTCGATGGCGGCGTAGGTCTCAAGGTTCTCCATGGTTTTCTGGCTTACATAGTCGCTGACGGTGGCGGTCTCGCCGCTGTCGGCATCCACGGTGATGGTCTGCTTCAGGAAGGCCTTCACATCGGTGGCATCCTGCTCCGAGGTGGCCAGATCAGCGGCCTTCTGGTAAGCGTCGTACTGGGCCAGCAGATACAGGCCCGAGGTGATGTCCACCGTGCCGATGGTGCCTACCGAATCCGGGGTGGAGCCGCAGGCGGCAAGGGAAAATACCATTGCCACGGCGGCAAGAAGTGCGATCAGTTTCTTTTTCATTGTTATGCTCCTGTCGTTCGGATCGCCCGCCCTCTCCGTCAGCGCAAGCGCGCTGCCACCTCTCCCAAGGGGAGAGGCTTTGGCAATTCCCCGCAAGGTCTTGGGGAGCCGCCAGAGGCTCCCCCTTTGGGGGAGCTGGCAAAGCCTATTGGCTTTGACTGAGAGGGTGAGGCCGTTAATCTTTCAAAATATCCTGCATCGCCCGGAGGATGCTCTGCAGCAGCTCCAGCGGCTTTTCCTCTTTTTGCAGGGTGACGGAGAGGTAGGGCTTTGCGCCGGCCCCGGTGACAACGCGGCCGTTGAAGGCCACCAGCAGGCCCTGGATCATCCGGAGGTCCAGCTGCTCCACCTGCAGCACCAGGGTGTCCTTCTTCTGGGTCACCTCGTACACGCCCACGGCGGTGGCCTGCACCCGCGCCAGCGAGACATTGACCAGATCGCTGACCGAGGGCGGCGGGTCGCCGTAGCGGTCGATGAGCTCGTCCAGCACATCGGCGGCATCCTCGGGGGTCTGGATGGCTGCGATCCGCTTGTAGGCTTCAATGCGGCCCGGCCCGTCGGCAATGTACGTTTCGGGGATGTAGGCATCCACCCGCAGGTCGATCAGGCACTCGCTCTTGTCGCGCTGCACCGGCTCGCCCTTGGCCCGGGCGATGGCCTGCCCCAGCATCTTCACATAGAGGTCGTAGCCCACGGCCTCCATGTGGCCGTGCTGGCTGTGGCCCAGCAGACTGCCTGCGCCGCGGATCTGGAGATCGCGCATGGCGATGCGGAAGCCGGAGCCGAAGGCCGTGAACTCCCGGATGGCGGAAAGCCGTTTCTGGGCGATGTCGGTCAGGGTCTTGTCCCGCCGGAAGGTGAAGTAAGCGTAGGCTTTGCGGCCGGAGCGGCCCACCCGGCCCCGGATCTGGTACAGCTGGGCAAGGCCCATCCGGTCGGCATCCTCAATGATGAGGGTGTTGCAGTTGCGCACATCGATGCCCGTTTCGATCAGGGTGGTGCAGACCAGAATATCGATCTCGCCGTTGAGCAGATGCTGCCAGACCGGGTTCAGCTCCTCCTCGGTCATCTTGCCGTGGGCAATGCCCACCCGGGCACCGGGCACCAGCTGGCTGACATGGGCGGCGGTGGACTCGATGTTGTCCACCCGGTTGTGCAGGTAGTACACCTGCCCGCCCCGGGCCAGCTCCTTCTTCATGGCTTCGGCAAGGATGACATCGTTGTACTCCAGCACAAAGGTCTCCACGGGCTGGCGCTCAATGGGCGGCTGCTCGATGGTGGACAGGTCGCGGATGCCGCTCATGGCCATGTTCAGGGTGCGGGGGATGGGCGTGGCCGAGAGGGTCAGCATATCCACGCCGATGAAGTTTTCCTTCAGCTTCTCCTTGTGTTTCACGCCGAACCGCTGCTCCTCATCGATGATGACAAGGCCCAGATCGTGGAAACGCACATCCTTGGAGAGCAGGCGGTGGGTGCCCACCACGATGTCCACACTGCCGGACTGCAGGCCCCGCAGGGTCTCCTTTTGCTGTTTCGCGGTACGGAAGCGGGAGAGCATCCCGATCTTCACCGGGAAGGCCTCCATCCGGGAGAGCAGGGTGTTGTAGTGCTGCCAGGCCAGCAGGGTGGTGGGGGCCAGAAGGGCGCACTGCTTGCCGCCCATCACGCACTTAAAGGCCGCGCGCAGGGCAACTTCGGTCTTGCCCACGCCCACGTCGCCGCAGAGCAGGCGGTCCATCGGGTAGGGCTTTTCCATGTCCTGCTTGATCTCGGCGGTGGCGTGGAGCTGGTCGTCGGTCTCGTCGTACTCAAAGCGGGTCTCGAAATCGTTCTGCCAGTCGCCGTCGGGCGGGAAGGCGTATCCCTGGGCCTGCCTGCGCCGGGCGTACAGCTCAATGAGCTCCTGGGCCATCTCCTCGGTGGCCTTTTTCACCTTGGCGCGGGTGCGCTGCCATTCGGTGCCGCCCAGCTTGGCCAGCTTCACCTTTTCCTCATCACCGGGGGCGGTGTAGCGGCTGAGCAGGTCCAGCTGGGTCACCGGCACATAGAGCACATCGGAGCCGGAATACTGGATCTTCAGGTAATCCTTGATGGCACCCTGCACTTCCAGCCGCTGGATGCCCGCGTACATGCCGATGCCGTGGCTCTGGTGCACCACATAGTCCCCGGGCTTGATGTCCGAAAGGCTGGACAGGGCGTTTTTGTTCTTTTTGCGCTTTTTGTTCTCGGCGGCGGCTTCTTCATCCAGCCCGTGCCGCCGGGAGGAGATGACCGCCGCGTGGGCAAAGGGGAAGGTGCAGCCTGCGGTCAGGTGGCCGGGCAGCACCTGCACGATGCCCTTGGCCGGGCGCACGTCCCGGCTCATGCTCACGGAGTAGCCCTTGTCCGTCAGGTCCCGGGTCAGGGCGGCGGCACCTTTGGGGGTGCCGGAGAAGAGGGTAACGGCATAGCCCTGGGCGATCAGCGGGTCAAGATCCTCCCGCAGGGAGGCCAGGTCGCCGCCCCAGTTGGGGGCCGCAAAGGCCTCCACGTTGATGAGGTCTTTCAGCTTGAACTCGTTCATCCCCCGCAGGAAGTTCTCACACAGCAGGGTGCTCTGTTTCTGGGCCGCAATGGCAAGGTCGTCCATGGTCTGGTAGAGCACGTCCAGCCCGGGGCAGAGCACGCCCTCCTCCAGCAGGCCGGTCAGCTCCTCGCCCCGGCGGTACTCGGTAGCCTTCTGGGCATCCCGGATGCCGCCCACCTCGTCCAGCACGAAGATTGGGTTATCCAGATGGTCCAGCAGGGTGGCGGGCTGCGGGTAGCGGATGCCGTAATACTTGTCCATGGCTTCGGGCATCAGGCCGGAATCCAGCTGGGCAAGGTCGGCCTCTGTGGCCTTTTCCATGGCGGTGCGTTTTTTGCCCCGCGCCTTTTTGATGGCTCCGCGCAGGGCCTCGGCCGTCTCGGCGGTGCTGCCGAACAGCACCTCGCGGGCGGGGGAAAGGTAGATCTTTTCCAGACTGCCGTCCCGGCGCTGGGTCAGCAGGTCGAAGGAGGCCAGCGAATCGATCTCATCGTCCCAGTATTCCACACGGGCGGGCTGGTGCATGTCCGGCGCGTAGATGTCCACGATATCGCCGCGCACGCTGAACTGGCCCGGGCCGTCCACCTGACTGCGCCGGACGTACCCGGCGGCAAAGAGCCGCGCCACCAGCGCTTCCCGGTTGTAGACCATGCCGGGCTTGAGGGTGAGGGTGTTCCGCAGGAACTCATCCCGGGGCACAGTGTATTGCAGCAGCGCCTCGGCGGGCACGCAGACGGCGTTCAGCCGTCCGCCCGCCAGCGCGCCCAGCACCGACAGACGCCGGTACTCGTACTCGCGGCCCGCGCCCTCGACGGGGCGGAGCATGAAGTCCCGGGGCGGGAACA
>OAWP01001917.1_pt1 | contig 10799 bp, 9 predicted proteins | sample 1517081 | NCBI WGS metagenome assembly OAWP01 (sample SAMEA2580167, study PRJEB22360) | human gut metagenome | biome: human gut; feature: human-associated habitat; material: faeces | place: Denmark | collected 2008/2010 | reverse complement strand
ATCTTTTCAATTACGCTCTGGTAACCGCCGGTTCCGTATTGGATACAGCGATTGATACGGCTGATGGTCGCCGTACTGATCTCTACCTCTTTCACGATCTGGTCATAGGTGCGGCCGCCAAGCAGCAGCTTTGCCGCTTCCAGCCGTTGTGCCATATCGGAGATCTCCTTTACTGTGCACAGATCCTCAAAAAAAGCATAGCACTCCTCCCGGCTCTCAAGGCTCAGGATGGCATCGAACAATGCATCTACGGTCTCGTTTTTTCTGGAATTTTTCTCAGTCATTGCGGTCTCCTCTGCGGCAAACGCCGGAACTTCTGACAGAAAGAATCATATCATGTTATCACTTTAGCACACGAAAGTGTGAAAGTCAAGTCTTTTGCGTGAATCGTTTTCAATTCAGCATGTCCACAGTTTTCTTCTCTTCACAAGTGAAATAAAATCACCTAAAATTTTTTGCCTGATTTTCTGCCGAATTAGCACATCCTCTGAACTGCTCCAAAATATATTGACAAATTATGAAAATGGGGATAAAGTATACACAATTTTCAGGCAAAGGAGCCACAGCGTGACCTCTTTGCCGCATGAAAAGCAAAGGAAAGAGGTAAAAGAAATGAACACGCTGGTCATCGTTTTGATCGCAGCCGTGTGTCTGTTTGGTGCTTACACCCTCTACGGACGCTGGCTGGCAAACAAGTGGGGCATCGATCCCACCGCCAAGACCCCTGCGGTCGTCCATGAGGACGGCCGGGATTACGTTCCCACCAACGGCTGGACCGTTTTTGCACATCAGTTCAGCTCCATTGCAGGTGCCGGCCCTGTTACCGGTGCCATTCAGGCTGCTGCCTTTGGCTGGCTGCCCGTTCTGCTGTGGGTCCTGCTGGGCGGCATCTTCTTTGGTGCTGTTACTGACTTCGGCGCTCTGTATGCTTCTGTAAAGAATGACGGCAAGTCCATGGGTATGCTGATCGAAAAGTATATCGGCAAGACGGGCCGCAAGCTGTTCCTGCTGTTCTGCTGGCTGTTCTGCGGCATCGTTATTGCAGCATTTGCTGACATGGTCGCTGGCACCTTCAATGCTTATGGCGCGGACGGCGCTCTGGTGGACGCTGCTCAGACCAACGGCGCTGCCGGCATGGTCTCCATCATGTTCATGGTCTTCGCTGTGGTCTTTGGCCTGATCCAGAAGAAGTTCAACTTCTCCGGTTGGAAGGAGAGCGTCATCAGCATCGTTTTCATCGTGCTGTCCTTTGTCATTGGCGCAAATCTGCCCATCATCCTGGGCAAGGCCGCATGGAGTTATATCACCTTCGTTTATATCTTCTTTGCTGCCGTGCTTCCCATGTGGCTGCTGAAGCAGCCCCGGGACCACATGACCACCTTCATGTTTGTTGCCATGATCGCAGGCGCTGTGGTTGGTCTGGTCGTTGCACACCCCACCATGAATCTGCCCGTTTACACCGGCTTCACCAACGAGAAGCTGGGCACCATGTTCCCCATCCTGTTCGTCACCGTTGCCTGTGGTGCTGTTTCCGGCTTCCACAGCCTGGTCTCCTCCGGTACTTCCTCCAAGACCGTCGAAAATGAGAAGGATATGCTGAAGGTTGGCTATGGCGCAATGATCCTGGAGAGCCTGCTGGCTGTTCTGGCCCTGTGCGTTGCCGGTGCTGCCGCCGCTGCAGACGGCACCCCCGCTGCAGGCACCCCGTTCCAGATCTTCAGCCGTGGTGTTGCCGGTTTCTTTGAGATGTTCGGCGTTCCCGCTTATGCAGCAACGGTCTTTATGACGATGTGTGTTTCCGCTCTGGCCCTGACCAGTCTGGATGCTGTGGCTCGTATCGGCCGCATGAGCTTCCAGGAGCTGTTCAATGTGGACGACATGGAGCACGCTGAGGGCTGGCGCAAGCTGTTCTGCAACGTCTACTTCTCCACCTTCCTCACTCTGGCCTTCGGCTTCCTGCTGACCAAGATCGGCTACGCAAACATCTGGCCTCTGTTCGGCTCCGCCAACCAGCTGCTGAGCGCTCTGGTTCTGGCTACCCTGTGCGTTTTCCTGAAGGTTACCGGCCGCAGCAACAAGATGCTGTTCCCCCCGCTGATCATCATGCTGTGCGTCACCTTCACCGCTCTGGTGCAGCGCCTGATCGCCATGGTCAAGGCCATCAGCACCGCCGCTTCTGTCAGCATTCCTGCGGGCGAGACCACTTGGGGTGCCGTGTTCATTGCCAACGGCCTGCAGCTGATCCTGGCTGTCCTGCTGATCGTTCTGGGTCTGAACATTGTGTTCCACTCCTTCTCTGCTTACAAAAAGGCTGAGCACAACAGCGAGGCCAAAATCTGAGGTTTTCACGGTTTGACCGTAAAACGATAAAAATCTCCCACTGACGACATCGAACCCCGTCAGCGGGAGATTTTATTTTATCCTTTTCAGGTCACAGCATCTTCACCATGATGATCTCATCCCGGTAGGTGCCGTCTTTCAGTTTAAAGGCCCGGGGCTGGATGCCATAGCGCTCAAACCCAAACTTCTCATAGAGATGGATGGCACGGGCGTTATCGCTGTACACCCCCAGTTCCAGCTGTTCGAAGCCGTTGGTACGGGTCTGGTCAATGGCCAACTGCATCAGATAACTGCCCAGACCGCAGCCCCAGTAATCTTTCCGTACGGAGATGCCTACTACGGCACGATGGCGGTATTTGATATGCGGCCGCACCTGTGCAACACCAAACTCCCCCACCAGCTTTTCTCCGGCAAAAGCGCCCACCTCAAAGTTCACAGGGCTTTCCACGAAGCCTGCGAGCCAGTTCCGCATCGCTTCCAGACTCGCTCCTTCCTCCGGGTATCGGGCCATAAAATGTGTTTCGCTGTAGATTGCATTGCGGAATGCACTCAATGCCTCCGCATCATCGGCGCATAAGCTGCGCACCGTCAGCACATCCCCGTTGGGCAGTGTGAACGTTCTGGGTTCGATCTTCATGTTTCTCTCTCCTCTTCTTTCAGATATGTGCTCGCTCCCATTCCTGCAGAACAGCCAATTGCAGCTCGGTATGGAACCAGTGCTCTCCTTCTTCCATGATGGTCAGATGCGCACCTGTCCGTTGTTTGAACTGCTCAAGCACTGCCCTGGAAGTCAGGTTATCCCTTGCGCCATAGAGCACTTGCGTGGGCACTTTCCAGCGGTAGGGATGCTCCCTCACCCAGCAGAGATACTGCCACGACAACGTCTCATCGAAATCCGTGGAAACCTCCCCTTCTTCTTTCAATTGGGCCTCACTCACATTTGCCCACTGCATCATATTGGTGATAAGATCTTCCATATCTACCACTGGCGAGAGCAAAAGAGTACTCCGTAAAGGCTTTGCCTGTAAGGCCAACATGGAAAACCAGGCTCCAATACTTGTAGCCCGCAGCGAAACATTCTTCCAACGCTCTGCAGCATAGGAATAGACCGCTTCCAACTCTGGAACCGCCACCCACGGCAGCAGCTTCTCGGAGCTGCCCTTGCGCTCTCCATGTTCAGGCAAATCAACAGCAAGAACCTGATATCCTGCTGGGCAGGCAAGTTCTGCAAACGGCAGGGCTTCTTCTTTGCATCCCATTTTGCCATGGACATAGAGATATACTTTTCGGCTTTCTTCCCCGTACAGCAAAGCAGGAATACCGCTGATCTCAAGTTTCTGTGTTTTCATCGTAACATCTCCTGTCAGATGCCGCCTTCCTTTTTTCGGTACAGCGGCTGGTCGAGATTCTTCACTTCCAGCTTTCTCTTCATTGTAATTGTTCCTATGATAACACACTTCCCGTTCAAACACAAACAAAAAGAGCTGTGACACCCTGTTACAGGTACCACAGCTCTTAAATTCATTCAGTCAGACTGAATTACTTCACCATGCTTGCAACTTCAGCAGCGAAGTCATCAGCACGCTTCTCCAGGCCCTCACCCTTCACGAAACGGGTGAACTTGACGATCTTGATCTCGCCGCCCAGATCCTTAGCGACCTTAGCGGTGTACTGAGCAACAGACAGATCGCCGTCCTTGACGAACTCCTGATCGACCAGGCAGTTCTCCTTGAAGAACTTCTTGATCTTGCCCTCGATCATCTTCTGCTTCACAGCATCAGGCTTGTTGGCGTTCTTGGGATCGCCAGCCATCTGAGCCAGCATGATCTCCTTCTCCTTGGCAACGACCTCAGCGGGGACAGAAGCCTCATCGACGTAGCTGGGGTTAGCAGCTGCGACCTGCATGGCGATGTCCTTGCCGTAAGCAGTGAACTCGTCCTTGCTGTCGATGTCGTTGGTGGTCTCGAAGTTGACCAGGATGCCGTGGGTGCCGCCGCCGTGGACGTAAGCAGAGCAAACGCCCTCGTAACGGACGAAACGACGGATCTTGATGTTCTCCTTGATGACCAGGATCAGGTTCTTCAGAGCCTCGTCAACGGTCTCGCCAGCCTCGGTCTTGCAAGCCATCAGAGCCTCAACATCAGCAGGGTTCTGCAGCATGACGACCTTGGTTGCTTCCTTGACGAAATCAACGAACTTGTCGTTCTTGGCAACGAAGTCAGTCTCAGCGTTGACTTCGATGACAACACCGACCTTGCACTTGGGGCAGTAGTCAGCGTAGACCATACCCTCGGCAGCAACGCGGCTTGCCTTCTTGGCGGCAGTAGCCAGACCACGCTCGCGCAGGATCTCAATAGCCTTCTCGAAGTTGCCGTCAGCCTCAGTCAGAGCCTTCTTGCACTCCATCATGCCGCAGTCGGTCTGCTTGCGCAGTTCCATAACGTCCTTTGCAGAAATAGCCATTTTTGTAGTCTCCCTTACACGTTATTTCACGGGTTTGTTCTGTACAGCCAGAAATCAGGCGTTGGCAGCTTCCTCAGCGGGAGCCTCCTGGTTGCCCTGCTTGCCTTCCAGAACAGCGTCAGCCATAGCGCCAGCGATCAGCTTGACAGCGCGGATAGCGTCGTCGTTGCCGGGGATGACGTAATCGATCTCGTCGGGGTTGCAGTTGGTATCAACAATAGCCACGATGGGGATGTTCAGCTTGCGAGCCTCAGCAACAGCGATGCGCTCCTTGTGAGGATCAACGATGAACATAGCCTTCGGCAGGGTCTTCATGTTCTTGACACCACCCAGGTACTTGTCCAGCTTCTCCATCTCCAGCTCGAGCTTAGCAACTTCCTTCTTGGGCAGCAGCTCGAAGGTGCCGTTCTCCTTCATCTTAGCCAGCTGATCCATACGGTCGATGCGCTTACGGATGGTACGGAAGTTGGTCAGCATACCGCCCAGCCAGCGAGCGTTGACATAGTGCATGCCGCAGCGCAGAGCCTCGTCACGGATGGACTCCTGAGCCTGCTTCTTGGTGCCGACGAACAGGATGTCGCCGCCCTCAGCTGCAACTTCCTTCACGTAGTTGTAAGCCTCGTCCAGCTTCTTCACGGTCTTCTGCAGATCGATGATATAGATGCCGTTGCGCTCGGTGAAGATATACTTCTTCATCTTGGGGTTCCAGCGGCGGGTCTGGTGACCGAAGTGCACACCTGCCTCGAGAAGCTGCTTCATAGAAACGACTGCCATAGTAAAAATACCTCCAATATTGTTTTGCCTCCGCACACCGTGATCCGCGGCCATATCGGATGGCCTTAGACTGCCCTCCACTCCCGAAAGAGCACAAAAGGGCATAGTGATGCGTGTGTAATGCTAAATAATAATAGCACAAACAGGCGTGTGATGCAAGGGGTTTTCTCTGTTTTTTACAAGAAAATCGCGTATTTTTTGTTTATTCGTCCGTCTGAGTGCTGTTCAGGCTCTCCATGCCCATCCGGCTGAGGGCATAGCCCTTGCCGAACATCAGGTCATATTGCAGCAGCCAGTGCTTCTGGCTCCAGCTTTCCTGCAGGGAGCTCGGGGTCTGGGTGGTGGTGCCGTCCAGATTCATCACCGTGCCCCGGGTATTGGCGCGGTCGGCCACCTGCAGCTGGCGGTTCAGCAGCTGGAAATAAAGCGGCTGTTCCAGACCGTAGAGATTCATCATCACCGGCGAGATATCGTAAGCGGCAATGGTGCCCAGATCCACGGGCTTGTCGGTGTAGTTCGACCACATCAGCAGGGTGGTCTGGTGCAGGCGCGGGTCCGCACTGGAATCGCTGGCATAGCCGCTGCTGGTAAAGACATCATAATTGGAATCAATGGGGTTGTAATGGTCGCCCCAGAACACCAGGATCACCGGCTCGTCCACCTGCGAGAAGTATTGGGTCAGCTTGCCCAGCATGGCATCGGCATCCCGGATGCCGGTCGCAAAATCTTCCAGTGCGCCGATGGTGCTGGCCTTGAGGCCCGCCGGGTGCTCTGTCACCTTCACCCGCACATCGTCCGGGTAGTTGTCTTTATTATAATTGGTATGGTTCTGCATCGTGACCGCGTGCAGAAAAACCGGTGCATCCGAGGATGTCTTCATCTTCTCATACTGCTGGATGATCTGGTCCGCCATGGAGTCATCCGTGACCAGACCGCTGGTCCAGTAGTGCCTGCGCACCTTGTTGACATGGGTCATCTGTTCCAGGCTCAGGAAGGTGTCAAAGCCCAGATTTGGGTATGCCGTGTCCCGGCTCCAATATTTGGCCCAGAAGCAATGAACTGCCGCCGTCTGATATCCCTGCGTCAGCTTGAGGTAATTGGGCAGCGAGAACATGGGCTTGGTCACATGCTGCTGGTAGGGCTTGCTGCCGTTGGGCAGAAAGGAAGCCGAATAGCCGGTCAATGCTTCAAACTCCACATCGCAGGTTCCGCCGCCGAAACTGGGGCTGTACGCCCGGCCAGAAGCACTGGTCTGCTGCAGGGCGTGGAGGTTGGCGGAGACATCGGTATCAAACTGGAAACCGTACTGTTCCAGCTCCGACACGTCCCAGTAGGACTCGTCCATCACATAGATGATGGTGGGCTTTTTCACAGTCTCGTCCGCAGAGGTGGTGGCACCGTAAGATCCCGGGTAGAGCGGAGCGGTGGAATATTTTTGTACAGCTTCAGTATCATCCAGGATCTCGTTGACAGCCTCCTCTGAATACCCCTCCGGCTTGGAGATCTCCAGATTGGTCAGATTGGTCAGAAAGCTGGTGATGACACCATAATAGCGGTAGTAGCGATCCTGCATCCAGGCATCCGGCACAATGCCAATGGCCTGTGTCACGGCAGGCTGCAGGAACACGCCAAAGAGCAGGCCGCAGGTAGCTGCCGCACTGGCAAGAAAGCCTGCCACCCGGGGCTTCCAGTTCAGTTTCTGCCGCCCTCTATAAAGGAAGAAAGACACTACGACCAACAGCACGATAATAACAATGGATACCACCATGCTGGTCTGGATGTGGATACCGGCCGCAGCTGCCACGCCCGCAGCCTCTGACACCTGCATCAGATCCCAGGGCAGAAAGGGCTCGCCGCGCAGCTGCAGTGTGTAGAAATTGACTGCCGCCGGGGCACAGCCCAGCACCGCCGCCAGCAGGGTCGCCAACGGTGCAAACCGGGTCAGCCAGTCCACTGCCAGCCAGCTGAGAAACAGCATGGCCCACGCCAGCAGATAGGCTTCGGCATGGGGAAAAATGTATTGGGTAAAGGTTTCCCCTGTCAGGCTGCCGCGGGCGATCCACTCCGTCAGGAACAGGATGCCCAGCGTTGCCAGTGGAGGGAAGAGCAGCCGCAGCCCATGCAGGGAAAGCGGCGTATGTTTTTTTGCGTTCATAGAGAGAAGTTCCTTTCACTTCCGGAAATCAGATTTCAAGCCGAGCGGCAAGGCTCTGCCGCTCACGGTTCTCTATTATAATCCGATTTTTTGTAAAATCAAACCCTGATGCTGGAAAAATTCACGAAAAATTTCAGCCGTCCAGCCAGTGCCGCAGTTTTTGCCAGAAACCCTGCTTTTTGGCTTCCGGCTCCGGCAGCTCCGTGCGGACCAGGATCGCGTCCACTCCCAGTGTTTCGATGTCCGTCCAGGGGATGACCAGAGTCTCGTCCCGGCCCAGCAGCCCAAACAGATGAGGCTGCCCGAGCAGCAGCAGGCTTTTGACCTGCGCCGTTGCCGGATCGAGCTCCAGATCATCGGCGCGGCCAAGGCAGGCCCCGTTGCTCAGCTGAACGATCTCCTTTGCGCACAGCTCCCGGAATTTCATCGTGCTCCCCTCCCCGCAGTTTGCCTGTTTCATCCTATGCGGCGGCACAGTGCTTGATGCAGGGCGGGCAGTTGTGCTATACTGTGGGCAGAATCTTTCTGGCAGAAACATCCATACAGAATTGAGGAAACAGCGATGTATAAAAATATCATCTTTGATCTGGGCGGTGTCATGGTGGATTTCGACCCCAAGACCTATCTGGTAGACCGCTTCTGCAATGCCGAGGTAGAGGAGCAGGTCTCCCAGCTGACTTTTGAAAGTGAGGAGTGGAAGCTGCTGGATGCAGGGCTTATCACCCGCTCTGAGGCCAACCTGCGGATGCTGGCCCGCGCAAAGGAATATGGCCGCGCGTTTGAGGTGCAGGGCGTGCTGGACGATTGGATGCATATCCTCCGCCCCCGCCGCCGGATGCAGGAGCTGGTGCGGAAGCTCAAGAGCCGTGGCTACTGTGTCTACTACCTGAGCAATATCCCCGAGGATGTGCTGGATTTTCTGACCGAGCGCGACCTCAAGGGCCTGTTCGACGGCGGCGTGGCCTCCTGCGAGGTGCACATCAACAAACCTGACCCGCGCATCTATAAGGCCCTGCTGGACAAATACCAGCTCAAGGCCGGGGAAAGTGTTTTCATTGATGACCGGCTGGAGAATGTGCAGACCGCTTTCCGTCTGGGCTTTGCCGGCATCCAGATGAAGGACAGCGTCGGCACACTGGTGCGCAGCCTTGCTACCTGCAGTGTGGCAATCCACTGAACTACACACAAAAACTCCCCGCTCATGCCCTGTCTGGGGCGCTGGGCGGGGAGTTTTCTGCCATTACAGATTACTTCTTTTCGTAATTCTGGCAGAAGTGCGGGGTCTCCACCTGCTGGGTGGTGCAGGAGCAGTGCTCTGTCACTTTGATCTGGGGCAGATCACACTTGCAGTTCTGCACATTGTGGCGGCACTCGCAGACATCGCAGGTCACACCTGTGTTTTCCATTTCTATCGCCTCCTTGGCTCTAGGTTGCCCCGGCTTCAGGCGATTATACATGGCTGCTTATTTTCCTGCGTTTGCTTCACTCCTTGCCTTCATTGTCACGATCACATGCTTGATGGAGAGAACGGGATGCACCGGCAGCATTCTGGGCCCGGCCCAGCGCATGACAGTGCGGATTTTTTCCCGCATCTCCGGCTGATAGCAATGCACCTTGCAGGCCGAGCAAAAGGTCTTGGTCTCCATAAAGGGGCAGTGCTCAATGCGGGCCAGCGCATAATCATGCAGCTGCTGGCATTCCGGGCAGAGACTGCCTCTGAGGGTGTGATGCTGCTTGCGGCAGTAGAGCGCGATCATCTCACTGACAAGCATTTTTTCGTCGGAACGCTTCTTTGCCAGGTCTTCCGGGGTGGTTTTGGACATTGGGACTGTTCCTCCTGCATTTTTTCCTTGCGGGCCATCCGCAGAGCCGCGCAACGCACCGCGTGACGCAAAACTGCGAAACAGGCCGTAACTCCAACAGCAACAGCCATTTCCATACACACCACCTTTCCTAAAAAGCAAAGCAGCAGGAGACCGGGTTCAGCCCCTGTTGTTCCCCTGCTGCTCTCAGGTTCGTTTGTCCGGCAAATGGGCTGCTGCGCAACTTTTAAAGTTTAACACAGCAAACCCCATTTGTCAAATTTTGCAATGTGCTTCTAATCCGGTCACCACGCTGCCAGATCTGCACCCAGCTTGCGGCAGGCAGCCTGAACATCCTCATCCGGTGCCTCGTTGCAGATCAGACCCTCACCGTTGAGCACCTGTGCGCCATCACCCTGTGCACGCTCGACCCAGTCGCGCATCCACTGGCCGTCGCCCCAGCCATAAGAGCCGAACAGAGCGATCTTCTTGCCGTTCAGGGAGCCCTCCAGATCGGAGAACATCGGCTCAAACTCGCTCTCTTCCAGCTGCTCTGCGCCCATTGCGGGGCAGCCAAATGCAACTGCATCAAACTCTGCCAGCTTTGCGGCGTTCATTTCGCCACAGGGAACGATGGTGCCGTTTGCACCCTCTGCCACGCAGTTTGCCATGGTCTCCGTGTTGCCGGTTGCACTCCAGAATACAACTGCTACTTTGCTCATAAAGAAGAACCTCTCTTTCAATTTTGGTTAGTATATTCTAACTTTTATCTTCAAGAAATTGCTCTGCCTGACATAAGACAGAGCAATTTGGTTAGGCTTTTCTAACCACCAAAAGAATACCACAGGGCGGGCTCCTTGTCAAGAACCTTTTGCAGAATTTTTCAGAGCGCTCCTCCACCCCGGCGCAGCAACAGGAACACCACCGTCAGTACGCCGTAGATCACCGGCTGGTGGAGCAGATATAGCATCAGCGAGTTCCGCCCCAGCCACCCCAGCGGCGGGCAAACCGAACGACGCAGCGGACGGAGACTCTGCGCTGTTCGCTCTGCCAGATGATGCAGGTAAAAACCAGCCCAGAACAGGAAGAGCCACGGGATCAGCGGAAAGTAATCCGTAGAGAAGAAGCCAAAGGGATAAAACCCCAGATAGGCCGTGAAGTAGTTGGCGTAGAGAAAACCCGGCAGTGTGATGAGCCAATGGCCCAGCTGCAAATAGCCATCGGCTGCATAGCGGGTGAAGTAAAACAGAAACATACTCCCTGCA
>OAWP01001910.1_pt1 | contig 10848 bp, 9 predicted proteins | sample 1517081 | NCBI WGS metagenome assembly OAWP01 (sample SAMEA2580167, study PRJEB22360) | human gut metagenome | biome: human gut; feature: human-associated habitat; material: faeces | place: Denmark | collected 2008/2010 | reverse complement strand
ACGGACGGTTCTTCTTCGATCGGTGTCTCCTCCATCACGGACGGTTCTTCTTCGATCGGTGTCTCCTCCATCACGGACGGTTCTTCTTCGACCGGTGTCGCTTCCATCACGGACGGTTCTTCTTCGATCGGTGTCTCCTCCATTGCAGACGGTTCTTCTTCAATCGGTGTCTCCTCCATCACGGATGGTTCTTCTTCAATCGGTGTTTCCTCCATATCAGATGGAACTTCTTCGATTGGTGTCTCTTCCATCACAGTTGCTTCTCCAGCAGCCGATGGGATCTCCTCAACTGCAGCTTCCTGAACCTGTGGTTCTTCTTTTTCAATTTTATTCTCTTCTGCCAAGATACGTTCCTCGGTAAAAAAGTTCTGTTTTGCAGACTCTGCTGCTATCTTTGCATCAGCTCCGATCGTATTCAATGTATTCTGCAAAACTTCCAGCTGCTGTAATATTTTATTCTGATTGTCTAAAATATTCTGTGCATATGCGCTGTCATTTTTATTAGTTTCCGGTGCCGGATGCGAAACATTGTCTGATAAAACAGCCTCTAACATCGAAATCTTTTCCATGATGTGGTCATTGGAATTCATCAGTGCATCTGCATTCTCTTTACTTCTTCCAATGGAAACCTTTGCTACTGCTTTCTGTGCGTGGATAATATCCTCCACATTTGCTTTCCGGGACTGGTTTCCTTTTTCAATGAGTTCATACAGATCATCAAATGTTTTCCTCAATAAAAGATAAGACGCTTTTTCTGATTTAAAAATACTATCATACTGTTCTTCTTTGCGATTCTTTTCTGCCATCAGATAAATTGAAATGGAATCTACCAAAAAATAGATTGCAACCAGAAACAATGCTGTAATGATCGCCAGAATAATAAATTTCTGAGGCATATTGATCATTGCATATAAATCTGCAACCAGTAAAACTACCGCAATTAACAATGTAATATTTATGCGGAACCTGACATTTTTTTCGCTGTTCTTATCCATAAGAGCTACCTCCCACTATTGCGTCCTCCGTGACGCTCTCTGTGGTTATTTTACCATAACTTACACGAGATAGCTATATGCGAAAACAACAATCTTCAACAGAATACGACCAAAATTTCTTTTTATAATAAAATAAGCTGTCCGATCAGCTCTGCTCCTTTATAAAGATCGTCGACGGTTGTGTATTCACGTGTCGAATGTGCATTATACATTCCATTCGATAAAACAAGCCCTTCGATTCCGTTTTTTGCAAAACTGTTGTTATCACTTCCGCCGAACGTACCTGTAAGTTCACCGGAAAATCCTAAGATTTCACAGGCTTTTTGAAAATCGGTCACTGACTTGCTCTCAAGTGGTGTCTCATAGGCAATCAGATGGATCTGGCTTGTCACCTCCGCCGTGGCATTGATCTTCTGCGCCTCCTCTGTGAAAATCCGTTCCGTCATGCGCACTGTCTCCAACGCTTTCCCATGATCGTAACTTCTGATCTCTCCGGTCAGCACACAGCAGTCCGGCACAATGTTTGTCGCTGTTCCACCCTGAATCGTTCCGATATTAAATGTCGTCTCTTCATCCACATGCCCCATGCAGAGGCGGCTGACCGCATTGGCGGCTGCAAAAATCGCATGGATCCCGTTTTCCGGTTCAAATCCGGCGTGAGCAGCTTTTCCTTTTATCTCAGCTCTCACAGAAATGATAGACGGCGCACGTCTTGCAGCGGTTCCCACCGCCCCGGACAGATCAAGCACATACGCCTGTTTTGCGGTTACTTTCGAATAGTCAAAAACATCCGAACCTTTGACATATAATTCCTCACCAATTGTAAACAGGATTTCAATTTTTTTATGAGGTTTTCCACTGTCAAGAACAAGTTGTACACCATAGAGGATTTCCAGAATACCACTGATGTCATCTGCACCAAGCACAGTATCCCCGGCAGAATGTATTGTTCCGTCTTTTTCCAAAACAGATTTTTTGCCGCTTCCAGGTTCTACAACATCCATATGTGCGCAAAAAATAACCGGATCTCCGGGCAATGTTCCGTCTAATACGGCATACAGATTTCCGGTATCACCACCGTAATGCGAACCTGCGTCATCTTCTTCTACTGAAAATCCCATTTTCTGTAGCCGCTCAATGAGCCAGTCTGCGGTCTTCCGCTCATGAAAACTGATGGAATCAAAGGATACCAGTTGTTTAAAATCTTCTATGATGTTCTGTTTCCATGCCATGATGAGGTACCTCTTTCTAATTTATTTAATCTACATTTAATTTACTCTGCAGTGCACGCCAGAAAAATCTGCGATTTATTCCGCAGTGCACGCCAGAAAAATCTACAATCTAATCCGCAGTGCACGCCTGGAAAATCTGCGATTTTCCAGGCTGTCAGGCATTCGCCCTCTTCATAATATAAGGAATAAATTATTGCCTGCAAGCAGTCAAATTTATTCCTCACATTATGAACACTGCTCATTATATTACATATTCCGGTTCATTCAGCAGCTGCATTTTTCTCAGGAATTCTTTTGTCCGTTCATTCTGTGGATTGGTAAATACTTCCTTCGGCGTTCCATACTCCACGACATGACCGCCATCTAAAAATATCACTTTATTGGCAACATGCCTTACAAAGTTCATTTCGTGAGATACTAAGAGCATCGTATGTCCTTCTGCCGCAACATTTTTGATTGTCTCAAGTACTTCACCGACAAGCTCCGGGTCTAAGGCTGAAGTCGGCTCGTCGAGCAGGAGTAATTCCGGCTTTAGGGCAAGTGCTCTGGCAATTGCGACACGCTGCTGCTGTCCTCCGGACAAATGCTTTGGATAATGATTTGCCCATGATGCCATTCCAACACGCTCTAATTCTTTTAAAGCAATTGCTTTTGCATCCGCTTTGCTCTTTTTCTGAACAACCATAAGACCTTCCATAACATTTTCCAACGCTGTCTTTTTCTCAAACAGATAAAATCTCTGGAACACCATGCCCGTACTCTTACAGAATTCCAGGCTGTCTTTATGTTTTTTGGAAAGATCGACCGTTTTTCCACCAAAAACAGCCTCCCCCTCCTCCGGGATCTCCAACTGGTTGATGCATCTTAATAAGGTTGATTTTCCTGTACCGGAAGGGCCGATAATTCCGACAACATCGCCTTTTTCAATTTTTAAATTAATATGGTCTAATACTTTATTCTCATGAAAACTTTTGGAAAGGTTTTTGATCTCTAACATTTTTATACCCCTCTCTCATCCTCGAATATCTCTACTTTTGCCACCTGATCCGGAATCTGCATTTTCTTCTCAATCAGCCTGATTCCCTGCTCGATCACAAATGTGATCACCCAGTAAATGATCGCAAGTGAAACATATACTTCAAAATAACGGTAAGTTCTTCCACCAATGATTTTTCCCTGTGCTGTCATTTCAACAACTGCACAGACAAACGCAAGAGACGTTCCCTTGATCAGTCCAATAAAGGAATTTCCAAGTCCCGGGAGCGCCACGCTTAGCATTTCCGGAAAAATGATTCTGCGAAACGTCTGGAAATATGTCATTCCGATCGCACTTGCAGCCTCGATCTGTCCGACATTGACAGATGCCAAAGCTCCCCGGAAAATCTCTGCGATATACGCTGATTCATTGATGGAAAGTGCGATGATCGCATACACAAAACCGGAGGTTGTCGAACTCTGATAATTCCATCCATTCTGCTGGTATATGTATTTTGTGATCATTGGGATTCCAAAGTATGCAATATACAACTGCACGATCACTGGTGTTCCCCGGATCAGCGAGATATACACTCCTGCGATCTGTTTTAACAAAGGAATATTTTTTGTTTTGATCAATGCCAGGAGCATTCCGATGATAAGTGCAATGATCATGGAACTGACTGCAAGGATCAGGGTTGTCGGAAGATATTTTAAAATCTCCGGAAGCTGGCTTAAGACCGCTTCAAAATCAAATAACTTTGCCATAGTTTTTCTCCGTTCGTTTTCTGTTTTTATCACTACAATTGTCTGTAGAAATTTACAGTGTTTTTGAAGTCATGATGCACACAAATTCTCCTTTACCGGAGCGGGTGGAAAAATCCGGTGTATATCCAAGCTTCTCATAAAAGCCAAGTGCCTTCTCGCGGGAATTGATCCGTATGTTTGTGACACCCCGCTCTTTCAAAAGCTGCTCTGCTGCCTTGATTCCAAGTGCCCCGTAATGTTTTCCCCTGTACTCTTCTAATGTGGCAACACGCTCGATATGACCGGCATTTTCTTCATCGATCCGTACCCGGCAGGTAGACACCGGAAATCCGTTTTCGTGAACCAGAATGTATTCACTGTCCTTTGTGTCATCCGCAAATTCGTATCTGGGTGGAATATCAAACCCGACACACATTGCCTGTATTCTGATATAATGCACTCCTGCTCTCTGCCATTCTTCTGTTGCATGCACTGCTTCCATCATCTTCCGCTCCTTGCTTCTCCCTTAGTTCCACGGTTTATAAAAATCGTTTGGAATTTTTAATTTATTTGCCGGATCTTTGCTTAAATGCTCTCTTCCGGCCGGTGTCTTCCAGATTGCATCAAAATCAGTATCCGGAATCACGATATCGTAATAAGTAGACTCCCAGTAATCCGGGTCTGCCTTGCTAAGATCAACACTCGCTGCAAAATCTTTAAAATACGTGTTGTGGTAAAATGCCGGAATCTGATATAAATCCCTTGCATATCCCCATAAATTCTTGTAATCCACGAGACGTTTTTTGCATGGTCCAATGTTTCTGGAATAAGCGACATCGAATCTTGCCAGTGTCACATATAAGCGGATATCACTGTCTGTCACATAATCTCCAAACAGAAATCTCTGCTGTTCTAAACGCGCTTCCATTGCATCTAACCCTGCAAAAAATGTCTCATAAGCATCGGAAAAAGCCTGTAAGGATTGTGCGAACTGCGCTCTGTAAACAGCATTGTTAACATTTTCAAACAACCACCAGTTTAACTTGTCGATCTCTTCTCTGAGTTCTTCCGGGTAAAGATCCGGTGCATCCGGCTTCTGGAATGGCTTAAAATCAACCTCCAGATAGTTGGTCAGCCTGTGATAATCATTATTCACTACCTTTTTCTCTTTGTAATCCACAAAAGAAGGGACTGTTGCACGGCCTGTGTACTCCGGGTCTGCATTGTAATACAGCTCACTCAGAAACTGTGCTCCTGTTTCCGGGTTGATATGATCTGGCGAATTTACAAATTCCCAGCCCAAAGGTTTTTCGTAAGCATCATCATCCCAGCCTACGATTTCCACTTTGATCGCATCCTGTAAACCAAGAAGTTCCCTTGTAATGGATGCACGGTTTGACCAGTGGCATCCTTTTGCCCAGAATAAAATGTACCGGTCTTTCTCTACCGGATTTTCCCCGGGTTCGAATCCTTTTGTAAAATGATTTGGCTGTCTATGGAAATTGCCATATTTGTCTACTTCACTTACTGTCTCTGTCGGGCGGACTCTGATCTGCCTGCCGTTTACTTCTATATACTCTGCCATAATATGCCTCCTGCCTATCGCTTCCCAATTTTAAATTTGTTACCCGGATCACTGCTTAAATGTGCCCTGTCTGCAGGTGCTCCCCAGTATGCATCAAAATTGATCTCATCTAAAAATCTTGCATTAAATGTCTCCATAAGATGTCCCGCTTTTTTATTGGAAGGATTTGCAAAATCTTTAAAGTACGTGTTGTTCTTAAATGCTGGAATCTGGTAAAGATCTCTTGCATATCCCCACAGGTTTTTGTAATCAATGAGACGCTTTTTTGTGTGGTCAAGCTGGAATGCATAGCGGATATCAAGTCTTGCCAGCGTCACATAAAGTCTCACATCACTGTCTGTCACATAATCTCCAAATAAAAATCTCTGATGTCCGAGCCTTTCTTCCAGAATATCAAGTGCTGCATAAAATGCATTGTAAGCATCCCAGAATGCCTCTTTGGAGCGGGCAAATGCTGTTTTGTATACACCATTATTTACATTATGGAATAACCAGATATTTAACTTATCAATTTCTTCCCTGAGTTCTTCCGGATAAAGATCCGGTGCATTCTCTCCATGAAATTCCCTGAAGTTTACCTCAAAATAGTTGGTCAGTCTGTTGTAATCGTTGTTCACTACTTTTCCGGTCTGTACATCGATCAGCGCCGGAACTGTCGTTCTTCCGGTATAATCATCATCTGCTTTGTAATATGCCTCACTCAAAAACTGAATGTTTAAAACCGGATCTGTGTTGTTCTCGTCATATACAAATTCCCAGCCGAGATTTTTTTCATGAGGCGCATGTTCTACCATATTGACACTGATGGCATCCTCCAGCCCCAGAAGCTCCCTCACGATGGATGCACGGTTTGACCAGTGGCACAGCTTTGCCCAGACCAGACGATAACGTCCTTTTTCTACCGGATTTTCGCCCGGTCCGAATCCTTTTGTAAAATGATTTGGTTGTCTATGAAAATATCCGTTCTCGTCAACCTCTGAAACTGTCTCTACCGGACGGACTCTGATCTTTCTTCCATTTACTACTTCATAATCAAATTCTGCCATTTTTCTGCCTCCTGCTTTTCGTTCTTCTTAGTTGATCGGTGTTTCAAATTTATCTGCGGATGGAACCTGATCTGCCCCGAAATATTTCTGTGAAAGTTCTTCTAATGTGCCATCCTCCTGTAACTCTTTCAATACCTTATTAACATCCTCCCGAAGCGCTGCCCCCTCGTCATTTAACGGGAATAAGAAGTACGCATCCAGTGCTGTTGAAAACTTTGCTGTCTCATCAGCAGATAGTTCTGTTTTCTGTAATCCGTCAAAACCAAACTCTTCGATGTAGCTGTTGTAAATTGGAAGGTCATCTACCCTGAAATCGCTTGTTCCGTCCTGAATATGTTCAAATACAACCGAGAGATCTGCCTCTGTGTAAATAATCTCAATCTGTGATTCCGGATTTTCTTCATTCCATTTTTCAATGGCATTCGTGACATTCACTCCGGCACCTGCCTCAATTTTGTAACCTCTGTCAGCGGCATCCTGTAAAGAAGTGAGTGGTTCATCATCTGCTCTCTGAACAAATACATATTTGATCTCGTCATATGGGAAAGAATAGTAGTAACTTTCCGCTCTCTCCTCGTTGTAGCTGAAATTATTGACTGCAATCTGATAATTACCAGCGGTAAGTCCTGAGAAAATCGCATCAAATTCTGCGGTCTGCAAATTCAGGCTGTACTGTGGAAGCCGGTCAAATACTGCCTGTAATACTTCGATATCATATCCTGAATAACTTCCATCTTCCTCCACGGAAATGTAAGGCTTTGGCGAACCTCCGGTCACTGCATTGATCACGGTGACATCTCCACTGTTCTCTGTTTCTGCACTGACGTCTGCATTTGTGGATGCATTATTTGTATCTGCGCTATTTTCACCGCACGCTGTTACACTGATTGCTAATGCTCCTGTCAGAATTCCTGCTGTTATTTTTTTTACTAAACTCTGTTTCATAATGTTTTCTCCTCTTCATTTTTCTATTTCTACTTTTAGGCATCTTTCTCTCATACACTTTCATACGTTAATTCTAAAGAGTGTGCACATAAAGAAAGAAGCAGGTCGTTGTCATATGTTTATCACAACTGCCTGCTTCTTCTCTTTGCAAAACACCCAGATGCATAAATCATATGAAAATAAAACCGTATTCATCCATACAGCACATACAACAGCGGCACATCTGTTTTTTGTTCTTTACAATCGTATTTGTTTTCATATGATTTTCTCCCTTCTTTATTTCCTATCTTTTTGATATGTTTTATAGGAATTAATTTATGTTTGTGATTATAACTATGTGGTCATGGTTTGTCAATTGTTCTAGTTATAGAAGATTCCTTGTGGTTGCTATAGGTTTTTCTTATAACTCATATTGTTGTTCATTTCACTTTAATTTTTTGCAATAAAATAATCCCCAGTATCAGGATGCTTCCTCTGTCTGATAGAAATCATCTTAATACTGGGGATGTTTGATTTTATAAATATTTATTTTTTGCTTATCTTACTTTTTTTCTGATTCCAACTGCGGTCAATGCTCCACAGGAAAGAATGAGAAGTGTGATCCACAAAGCTGCCTGACCGTTATCTCCGGTTTTCGGTGAAACTGCTGTTGTATCTGCTGTCTGAACTTCAAAGTTTGCTGTTGCAACTCCATTTGCAGAAACAATACTAATACTGTGTGATCCGGCTGCCAATGTGCTTAAATACTCCGGTTTCAAAGTGATAATGATACTTCCTTCTGTTGCCGTATAGCAGTCTGCACTGAGTTCTGCGTTATCTACCATAACTTTCTGGAAGTTTGCAAATGCATCACTGGAACGGAAATAAATTGTATTTCCACTTCCCTGCGTATAGCTACTGCCTGCACCTTCAATGATGGTTGGTACAACCTGCTGACCGCCCTGTGTGCTTGCCGTTGATGTCGAAGCCGGTGTTGATGTTGTCGTAGATTCACCCTGCGTTGTTGACGGTTCACTTGGTGTCGGTGTTGGTTCTGGTGTCGGTGTTGGATTTGGATTGGTATTATTACTTACGAAAGTTGTACCAATCTCACCAGTATATCCTTCTGGTTTTTTATTTAATGCTGCGGTAACTCCAGATGCTGTGACAACTGCATTTGGAGATATTGTTATTTTTTTATCACTTTCTAATCCGTAGCTGAAAGTCTCTCCTTTTTCTGCCTTAGCTGCTACAGTTCCTCCACAAATCGTTATATCGCCATTACATTCAATACCACGGCTACTGTTAGTTGCTTCTGCAGCATATGCTGTAATATTACCATTTTTAATAACAATACCATCATTTGCAAATATGCCACTTGTACCGGCTGTTGCCTGTGCTTTGGCAATAATTGTACCCTGACTATCAATTTCCAGTTTGCCTAGTACACTAATACCATGACTGGTACTTGCTGTTCCACCTGTCACATCAAGTGTCCCATCTCCCGTTATGGTTAAATTTCCATGAACATATATTCCGCAACTCCATCCATTTGTACTACTACTGTAAGAACTGCTTATATTTTTTATTCTATTTTCATTTTTAATTATTATGTTCAGGTCTTGTAAGGTTTCGATTTCGATTCCGCTTCCATCACCTTCATAATTAAATCCATCTAAGGTCAGTGTATTTGTCTGATTATCATAACTCCAGCCTGTGCCGGAAGTATTGGCACTGGTAACTTCAACTCCGCCTACCCTTAGATTGTAAGATGTTGAAGTGGATGGTGTGGAACTGCCGCCAGAAGATTTTTTTTTCGTATAAAAGATACCCTCTTCGCCATCTTTTGTTGTAATCTCATAACTGTCATTATCAGAGACAAATACGTCCTTTAAATCTTTACAAGAAGTTGTAATTTGTTTTCCATTTGAATCCGTGGAAACTCTTATACATATCTTTGCTTCTGATGTTAATGGGCTATCTGTACTCAGATTTATTATTGTACTAGATGATTCGCCATTACCAACACTTAAATTACTATTCATTCCATCAGCCGTTCTATTGCCGTAAATCTTTGCATTTCCTCCAATTGTCACCGAAGGTCCCTCGTACACATATATACCTGCTCCATTCTTTCCTGCATCACAAGTATTATCTGTAATTTCTCCTCCGGTCATTATAAATGTACCAGACCTAAAGACAATAACCCCTGCTCCATAACTGGCTTCATTATTTGAAATTTTTCCTCCGGTCATTATAAATGTACCGCTGCGAACTCCAACAGCTCCTCCTCGATCTACACCATTTGCATCCACATCTTCACATTTATTTCCTGTGAGAATTCCAGATTCCAGTCTCAAAATACCACTGTCTACATAGATACATCCACCTCCACAATTATTGTCATTATATCCGCCAGTAATTTGTCCTGCTTGTGCTGCACTTGTGTCTTTAATTGTCAGGTCTCCTCCTGATACAGTAAATGTATTGCCATTCAATGTTGCTTTTATGCATCCACGATCAATGGTATGTCCTGCAAGGTCAACCGTTACGGTATTGCTTACATAGATTGCACTATTACCAGTTTCAGCCACAATATCATTACCTAATTGAATATTACCACCCTTTCTTATTGCATTTTTTAACTCAGGCCACGAACTTACTGTTATTACCGCATCATCTGCCTTCACTTCCGTCACACCCAGTCCTGCAACCATGGTCATGACAAGCATCATACACAGCAATCCTGCTATCCATTTGTTCAACTTTTTCATTCTTTTTTCTCCTTTGCTTTTAATGTAAAAAATTCGTTGTACATGATTACCAGTTTCTAATGTACAACGAATTTCTTTCCAAATGGGCGAATTGTCATGAATCGACCGTAAAATGTATTGAATCGACCATATTTTTTCACTACGTCTGTATTTTATGCTTTACAAGACAGCCGAAGGATATTTACCTAAACAACCCAATAATCGTTAGACACTATCCTCTGGAAGAAAATATAAACTATTGTTTTGTCGGCATCAGAAGAACCGGCAAATCCTACATGATGTATCAGCAAAATGCTCAGCAGCGAAATTGCTTCTACACTGGGCGGCCGTTTTGTCATCATGAATATATATCCTTATTCCTTCTCTGAGTATCTGACTGCAAATGGAAAAGAAAAGAATTATCTGGATACTATCAGCACAAGAGATAATGCTCATGTGCGGTAAAGTAACACACAAGAATTTGATAGACAACCGCCCATTATTCCGTTACTATTCTTCAATATGGATTGAGAAAGCCTCTCTGATACAGTATAATAAAGTGTCAGGGAGGTATCTCTATGAAGGAAAAAA
>OAWP01001904.1_pt1 | contig 10881 bp, 9 predicted proteins | sample 1517081 | NCBI WGS metagenome assembly OAWP01 (sample SAMEA2580167, study PRJEB22360) | human gut metagenome | biome: human gut; feature: human-associated habitat; material: faeces | place: Denmark | collected 2008/2010 | reverse complement strand
CGGTAACAGTAACCGCGTCAGTGGGTATTACTATTGATGGATCGGTGTCAACCTCCAGCGTTGGATCCTTCGTCTTATCCAGGGGAAGAACTCCGGAAAGATCGTTAAGCGAGACATGCTGAAATCGCGCTCAAGCGGGATTTGATGCGTATCGCGACCGCCTGAGTCTGTACACAGTGCCCCCCCTGTTAACAAGGGCGCTTTCGCGTTGACCTCGTCCGCGTAATAACCGCGTCAAAGTTAAAAGAGTAACGCAGGAGTGAAACAATCGTATATAATCACATGGCGGTAATTGCTCCAACAGGAACTGCTCCGTGTCTTATAAAAATATCTTTGTATATAACAAAAAGATTGCACCGTCCTTTCGGACTGTGCAATCTTTTTGTTATATTTGGTTGCGGTGGAAGGATTTGAACCCTCGCAATGGATGAGTCAGAGTCATCTGCCTTACCGCTTGGCGACACCGCAATATTTCGTTCAGTCATTTCGTTTACCCTGGTGACTTAACGAATAATATTATATCACAGGAAATAAGATTTGTCAATAGCTTTTTTGAAAAAAACTGATTATTTTTTAAATTTTTTTGAGATGGCAGGGGAAACCGCTCTGCAATGCGGTTCGTGGATATATAATACCCGAAATTCCGCGAGATATTCACCGGAAAACGCTGGAGTGCATATAATAGTACATCAAAATTCTGAAAGGAGCCGCCTATGAACACAACAGAAAGCGGAGCCGCGGAGTACCTCCGCCGCTGCCGTGAGATCCTCGATACAATGATTGACGAAATGACCAACGCGCAGCTTGGGTGCAGCATATCGCAGAACTTTATCATGCAGATGATACCGCACCACCGCGCCGCAATTGAGATGTCCCGGAACCTGCTTGAGCACTCCCGGTTCAGACCGGTGCGGTGTATCGCAGAGAACATAATCACATCGCAGACCAAAAGCATAGAGAACATGCAGTCCGCGCTGGAGTGCTGCTCCCAGGTGAAGAACTGCAGCCAGGAACTGTGCGGCTATCAGCGGCGCTTCCGGGATATCACCGGGATAATGTTTGAGCAGATGAAGGGCGCCTGCACTACTGGCTGCATAGCCGCGGACTTCATGCGGGAGATGATACCTCATCACCGCGGCGCGGTTCTCATGTCCGAGAACGCCCTGCAATATCCGCTGTGCAGGGAGATTCGCCCGATGCTGGACGCTATAATCTCCTCGCAGACCTGCGGGATACGCGAGATGGAGCAGCTCCTGCGGAAAATGCAGTAAGCCGGAAAGCCAGGCCACCAGACCATCAGACCGCATATAAAAATCACCGGGGCTTTGCGAAGTCCCGGCGATATTATTACTGGTAAGCCTGCTGTGCCGCGTCCGCGTAAGCGGTCATGTCGACCGTATCGCCTGAGATGTCGTCGGTGCCGGTGAGTGTCACGCGGTCGATCGTATACCATGCGGAGGTGGAGTTGTGGTCTTCCATAATGTCGTAAAGCTGAATGGAGGCAGTTCCGTCGTCGTTGGACTGCACCCCGGAGTGCTGGGGATAGTACCCAGTCTGCGCCCCGTAGTAAGCCAGTGCGATGTATTGCAGCTCCTGGTTGGTGTAGAACGTGAATTCCTCCGCATTGGCGTTGACCGGAGTGAACAGCTCGGTTCTTCCGTCGCTCCATTCAATGCTCATGGTGCCGTCGGGATTGTTTACTGCTTCCGAGTTTATCGAGTTATCCGCCGCGCCCATGTGGAATGTCGTGGAGCCGTCCGGGTTCGTCTCGTACTCGAATGCGACTCCGTTTTCGAAGCTCATCGTGCAGCCGCCGGTGCCGTCCGGGTAGAATACGTAGTAGCTGTCCGCGCCGCGCCATATCGCGGAGTGCGTTCCGATATCAAAATGACCGTCCGGGGTCTTTTCCGACGTGCCGGATCCGCTGAGAGTGCTGTTTTCCTCAGCCGTGCTGGTTTTCTCAGGCTCCGCTGTAGGAGTTTTCTCAGTTTCAGCCGGAGCCGTGGACGTATCCGCCGCAGACGCGCTGGTATTGATCAGACCTCCTGCGCCCTCGGAAGTATTCGCCCGGCAGCCTGTACACATTACTATTGCTGAAACGATCATCAGCGCTGTAAATTTCCTCATATGATTACCCCTTTCAACACCACATATTATGCCAAAAGAGCCGCTATGTGATACATCGCGGCTTGGTTATTCGGTTATTCCGTTCAGCCGGAAGCCAGCAGAACGTTTTCTTCCCCGGCAAACTCGCTGGGAACAGCCTGGTCTTTTGCCAGCTCTGAATCTCCGGCAGGCTCGGCTGCGGGTTTGCCCTCGTTCCACTCCACAAGTTCCATCAGGCGTTTGTCCATCAGGGTGTAACCGTGGCGGTACAGCTCCATTATCTTGCGGCTGTCCTGCTCGAACTTGCTTATGGTCGGAATCTGCGGGCGTATAACGAACGCCTTTCCCTCTGCCTGGAGCTTATCCATCAGCGCAATGTTCCGGTTGTAGTTGTCAACGCGCTCCATGCAGGCTTCAATGAACGCCGGGTAGTCCTTGTACATGTGGGAGATCACCTGGCGGAATTTTGCGTAGTTCGTCGGCGGTACGTTGGCGTCCGGCTTCGTCATGACGATAACAACGCGGTCGCAGCCCATGTCGAGCGCGTGCTGTATCGGTATGGAATCTGCGATGCTGCCGTCGAGGTAGTGCTTTCCGTTTATCTCCACCGGGTCGCAGAGCATAGGCACGGAGCAGGTCGCCTTGACGATGGTCAGCAGCTTCTGCTCGTCGGAGGATTCGGAGAAGAACTCCGCCTTGCCGGTCTCGCAGCAGGTGCACGCGTACTCCACGTCTATTCCGCTCTTGAAATATGTATCAAAGTCGAAGGGGAACTGCTTGTAGGGGTACTCGAACGCCATTTTGTCGAGGTTGATTATCTTGTGAACCTCAACAAACTGCTTGAATCCGAAGTAGGATTCCGATTTCGGAGCGTTTATCTGCCGCGCGGTGCGCCCTATCTGCCTTGAAACGTAGCTCATCGCGTTGCCGCCGCCTGCGGAAACTCCGCATACGTAGGGATAGTATATCCCGTTTTCCATCAGGCGGTCAAGAACTCCCGCCGTGAATATTCCCCTTACGGCGCCGCCTTCTAATATAAGTCCTGTTTTCATAATTAACCTCACCTGCCATTATCTCAGCCAGTGTTCCACAATAAATATGATACCATGCGAAAATTAATTTTTCGTTAACTTTTCCGCTGGTGAAGTTCGCATATTAGACAAAAAATACTGAAATTACCAGTTGAATTATAGACAAAATGCCGCCCCGGGAGTTGACCTTCCGGGGCGGCACATTAGTATTCAAACCGCGAAAACGGCTTTGTTATGCGGAATTATTCCGCATGCTGAACCATCGGGGTGAGTTCGCCGCCGACTGCGTCGATAACGATAATATCGCCCTGGTGAACCTCGCCGCGGAGTATCTCCTTAGCGACGATGGTCTCAACGTTGCGCTGGATATACCTCTTGAGCGGACGCGCGCCGAAGCTCGGGTCGTAGCTTGCGTCGACTATCGCCTGCTTTGCGGCGTCGGTGATGTCGAGGTCAAGCTGCTTGTCCTTCAGGCGAGCCTTGAGGGAAGCTGCCAGCAGGTCGATGATCTTGAATATCTCCTCCTTGCGGAGCGGCTTGTAGAACACGATCTCGTCAAGTCTGTTGAGGAACTCCGGTCTGAACGACTGCTTGAGCAGCATATCCACGGACTTCCGCGCTTCCTCGGAGATCTCGCCCTGCTCGTTGATGCCGTCGAGGATATACTGCGAGCCGAGGTTTGAAGTCAGTATGATTATCGTGTTGCGGAAATCTACGGTTCTGCCCTGACCGTCGGTTATTCTGCCGTCGTCGAGCACCTGGAGCAGCACGTTGAACACATCGGGGTGAGCTTTCTCCACCTCGTCGAACAGAACGACGGAGTAGGGCTTGCGGCGTACTGCCTCGGTGAGCTGACCGCCTTCCTCGTAGCCTACATATCCTGGAGGCGCGCCGATAAGTCTGGACACGCTGTACTTCTCCATATATTCGCTCATGTCGAGACGTACGATGCTGTGCTCGTCGTCAAACAGAGCCTCCGCGAGCGCTTTAGCAAGCTCGGTCTTGCCCACGCCGGTAGGACCGAGGAACAGGAAGGAGCCGAGCGGCTTCTTCGGGTCGTTGATACCTGCACGGGAGCGCATGATCGCCTCGGTCACGCGGTCGACCGCCTCGTCCTGACCGATGACCCTCTTGTGGAGCGTGTCGCCCAGTGCGAGTATCTTCTCGCGCTCGCCCTCTACCAGCTTCGTTACCGGAATGCCGGTCCAGCGGGAAACGATACGCGCGATCTCGTCCTCGGTTACTTTGTCGCGGAGCAGGGAATCGCTCTTAGCCTGCTCTGCAAGCTCCTCTTCCTTGGCAAGCTCGGACTGGAGCTTCGGCAGGGTGCCGTACTGCAGCTCCGCCGCCTTGTTCAGGTTGTATTCGCGCTTTGCCTTTTCGATCTCGCCGTTGGTGGCTTCTATCTCCTTGCGGAGATCCTGCACCTTGCTGATGGCGTTCTTCTCGTTCTGCCACTTTGCCTTCATCGCGTTAAACTTCTCGCGCTTTTCGGCAAGCTCCTTCTGAATATCCGCGAGGTGCTCCTGAGAAAGCTTGTCGGTCTCCTTTTTCAGAGCCGCTTCCTCGATCTCGTCCTGCATGATGGAACGGCTTATTTCATCAAGCTCCTGCGGCATGCTGTCCATTTCGGTGCGTATCATCGCGCATGCCTCGTCCACGAGGTCTATCGCTTTATCCGGCAGGAACCGGTCGGTGATGTACCTGTTGGAGAGCGTAGCCGCCGCGATAAGCGCGTTGTCGTGGATCTTTACGCCGTGGAATACCTCGTAGCGCTCCTTCAGACCTCTCAGTATGGATATGGTATCCTCTACGGAAGGCTCGTTCGCCATAACGGTCTGGAAACGACGCTCAAGCGCGGGGTCCTTCTCGATATACTTGCTGTACTCGTCGAGGGTGGTCGCGCCTATGCAGTGGAGTTCGCCGCGCGCCAGCATAGGTTTCAGAAGGTTGCCGGCGTCCATTGCGCCGTTGCTCTTGCCGGCGCCGACGATGAGGTGGATCTCATCAATGAACAGCAGGATACGGCCTTCGCTCTTCTTGACCTCGTTGAGCACTGCCTTCAGACGCTCCTCAAACTCGCCCTGGTACTTTGCACCGGCGATGAGCGCACCCATATCCAGCGAGAACAGCTTGCGGTCCTTCAGGTTCGAGGGAACGTCGCCGCGCACGATACGCAGAGCCAGACCCTCGACTATAGCGGTCTTGCCGACGCCGGGTTCGCCGATGAGGCATGGGTTATTCTTGGTCTTACGGGAAAGAATACGGATAACGCTTCTTATCTCGTTATCTCTGCCGATAACCGGGTCGAGCTTGTTCTGGCGCGCAAGCTCAACGAGATCCTGACCGTACTTGTTCAGCACGTCGTAGGTCTCCTCCGGCTCCTGGGAGGTCACTCTCGCGGAGCCGCGTATCTCAGATATCGCCTTGAGCAGCTTATCCTTGGTCACGCCGAAGCTGCGGAATATTCCGGCAACTCCGCTGGAGGGCTTCTCCGCGAGCGCAAGGAGCAGGTGCTCCACGCTGACGTACTCGTCCTTCATGCGCTCCGCCTGGGACTCCGCCTCGGTGAACGCCTTGTCGAGGTCGGGGGAAACGTAGATCTTGCCTGCCTCCCTGCCGCTGCCGGAAACCCTCGGCATGCCCTCAATGAAGTGGAGAGCCGCCTGCTGTACCGCGTTGGCGTCGATGTTCATTTTAGTCAGGATCTGCGAAGCAAGACTGCCGTCCTGGGTAAGAAGCGCATACAGGAGATGCTCCTGCTCAACGCAGTTGTTTTGGTAGCTTACCGAGATGTCCTGCGCGGACTGTACCGCTTCGAGGGATTTTTTCGTGTACTTGTTAGGATTCATACAAATGCCTCCTTTGTCTGCTGAACTGGTGCGCGTCCCGAAGGACCCGCACCTGCTCGTATTATAATAGTTTTGCCTTTTTTCAGATGATGAACTCCTGCTCCGGCAGAAGTCTTACGTAGCAGCGCTCCGCCGCCCTTGCGCCGCTTACTGTGTCCGGGAGGTAGGAGAAGTAGAGCTTCATGGTCTCGTCAAGCATTTCCATGTACGCAGCGACCGCCTGACCGAGCCTCTCGTCGGAGACCTCCTTCGGCGGGAGATTCAGCGTCCGGACGAACTTGCCGGGCTCAATGCGGAACATCAGGTCGTGCGTGATCTTGTCCGCGAGGTACTTCTGCTCGAGCTTCACCCAGCACTGGAAGAACCCTGTGAGGTCGTCGTTGAGCTGGCCGCTCTGCGACCTTACCGAAACCTTCAGCTCGCCGGTGCGCTTTCTCGCTACTGCGAAAAGCTCCACGGAGTAGCGGAGAGTCGGCTTATAGCGGTACTTCAGCGCCGTCCTGCACGCGACTGTCGCCGGTGAGGGCTGCTGCGCTAGGTAAAACTCGCCGCCGACCGCTTCGCGTATCGCGTTCGTGATCTGCTTTACGCGCATTTCCGGAGTTATGCAGCGGGTTTTTTCCGCCAGGATCTGGTTCACCATTGCGGAGCGGCTCAGCCCCGCGCTTCTTGCCATGCTGTCTATCTCGTCGATAACGTCGTCCGAGAGCACCAGGCTGTATATGTTCTTATCCGTATCAGCCACCTCCTTGCATTATTAATTCTACCACAAGATTATTAATTTGTCAAGCGAGTTTAATAAATTTTCACACAATTTTCTTATTTCTCCCGTAGGAGCCTTCCCGAGCAAAAAAAAACCGCTTTACCCCCTTGACAAACCGCCGTATTATATGGTACAATTCAGTTAGTGGAGAATAACTCCATGACCGACGTTATTTACTGCCGTTTTCCAGCAGGGAAGTGCGGCATTTGGTTAGTTGCGGATAACAGAAAGGAAACACAATGAGCGTAGTAGTAATAGGCGGCAACGACCGCATGGCCTCCCGCTACAAGGACATCTGCGAGAGCTACCGATGCAAGGCGAAGGTATTCACCCAGATGCCCGCCGATCTTTCGTCCAAACTCGGAACACCGGATCTGATGGTGGTTTTCACGAACACATGTTCACATAAGATGGTGAATCTGGTAAACCAGAAGTCTGAAAAACACGGAATACCAGTCGCAAGGATCCACAACGCCAGCGTGAATGCGCTCAAGACCGTGCTCGAGCAGTACGCCAGATGATTCAGATTACGGGATAATGATATGGCCGAGGCTTTTTGTAGGAATTGAACAAAACTAACTCTCTGGTTTGCCTCTGCTAACTGCGTTAGTCACAAAAAACCGGAAAAACACGTTTCACGCGCTGAAATCCCTTGACAAATTCGAAACAATGTAGTATTATATAACTCGGTTAGAGAAATCTAACATTTCTTTTGGAACTGTGATTAGTTCCACATAATTGTGTAGGATAGCAGGACAACAGAACAAAAGAACAAAGGAGGTAAACATATGATGCCGCTCACACTAGCCTCTGTAGGTGAAGAAAACATGATAAAGAAGGTCGGCGGAAGCCCCGAAACGAGGAAGTTCCTGGAGAGCCTGGGATTTGTCGCAGGCGGTTCTGTGACCGTCGTCAGCGAGATCGCCGGCAACGTTATCGTGAATGTCAAGGAATCCCGCGTAGCCGTATCCAAGGAAATGGCTGCAAAGATAATGGTCTGACGCCCTGACCCCAGGGTCGGGTTACTTTATAAAATAAGGAGGAAGGTTTGCATGGCTACATTAAGAGATGCAAAGGTAGGCGAGACCGTCACCGTGAAGAAACTCACCGGTGAGGGCGCGATAAAGCGCAGAATAATGGATATGGGTATCACAAAGGGTACTGAGATCTATATCCGCAAGGTAGCTCCGCTCGGAGACCCGGTAGAGGTCACCGTAAGAGGCTACGAGCTTTCGCTGCGCAAGGCGGACGCTGAGATGGTCGAGATCTGATCGTCTTTTTTAGAATGATGTTAGCAATGGCTAATACAGTTAGAGATATCTACTAAAGTTAGCCTTGTGCAACATTTTCGGCAAATAATCTACCCATGACATCGAGAGGAGAAAACAAATGGACATTAGAATAGCGCTCGCAGGTAATCCTAACTGCGGTAAGACTACGCTTTTCAATGCGCTGACTGGTTCAAACCAGTTCGTCGGCAACTGGCCGGGAGTTACGGTCGAGAAGAAGGAAGGCAGACTGAAGGGTCACAAGGACGTTATCGTCACCGACCTTCCGGGTATTTATTCACTTTCACCCTACACCCTTGAGGAAGTAGTAGCAAGAAACTACCTTGTAGGCGAACGCCCCGATGTAATTCTGAACATCATCGACGGTACCAACCTCGAGCGTAACCTCTACCTGACCACACAGCTCGTAGAGCTTGGCATTCCGGTAGTGGCTGCGGTCAACATGATGGACGTCGTAAAGAAGAACGGCGACAAGATCAACATTTCCCAGCTCTCCACCGAGCTTGGCTGCGAAGTCTGCGAGATATCCGCGCTGAAGGGCACAGGTATCACAGAAGCCGCAGAAAAGGCTATCAAGGCTGCGCAGAGCAATACAAAGATGATCCCGCAACACACATTCAGCGGCGTTGTTGAGCACGCTCTCGCCCACATCGAGGAAGCCGTCCTGCACGACATGCCCGAGGGACAGCAGCGCTGGTACGCTATCAAGATATTTGAGCGTGACGAGAAGGTCCTCGCAATGATGAACATTCCGAAGGACAAGATGGAGCACATCGAAAACGACATCAAGGCTGCCGAGACAGAGCTTGACGACGACGCAGAGTCCATCATCACCAACGAGCGTTACGTATACATATCCTCCATCATCAAGGGCTGCCTTACAAAGAAGAACAAGGGCGGTCTGACGGTATCCGATAAGATCGATAAGGTAGTAACAAACCGCTGGCTGGGTCTTCCGATATTCGCAGTTGTAATGTGGCTGGTTTACTACGTTTCCATGGTAACTGTCGGTGCAAGCGCTACCGACTGGGCTAACGACGGTCTGTTCGGCGACGGCTGGTTCGCGCTCGGAATAGGCAGAGGCGCGTACGACGAGGCTTCCGAGGAATACGGCGACGCAATGAGCGCCCTGGACGCATTCGGCGCAGCTCCCGACCTTGAGGACGAAGAGTTCGACGCTGACGCAGCGCTTGCTGATATCACCGCGTTCACTCCCGCTGAGGAGTCCGTTCCCTACGAGGTAGAGGACGAGGAGACCCTCGCAGTAAGCGAGATCACCGTTTACGCTTCCGAGATCCCCGCAGACGCTGACGAGGAAGAAACACTCGGCACCACATACAGCGACGCTGTAGCTTACTTCACCGAGAACGGCTTCGACGAGCCGGATCCCGCTGATTACGGTCCGTGGGTGCCCGGCATTCCGGTTCTGGTGGAGAACGGACTTGACGCTGTTAACTGCGTTGACTGGCTCAAGGGTCTGATCCTTGACGGTATCGTAGCCGGCGTTGGCGCGGTACTCGGCTTCGTTCCCCAGATGCTGGTACTGTTCATCTTCCTGGCGTTCCTTGAGGCTTGCGGTTACATGGCGCGTGTTGCGTTCGTGCTCGACCGTGTATTCAGAAAGTTCGGTCTTTCCGGTAAGTCCTTTATCCCGATCCTGATCGGTACAGGCTGCGGTATCCCTGGTATCATGGCTTCCCGTACCATCGAGAACGAGCGTGACCGCCGCATGACCGTCATGACGACAACATTTATCCCCTGCGGCGCTAAGGTTCCATTCATCGCAATGATCGCGGGCGCTATCTTCGGCGGTTCTCCGTGGGTTTCCACCGGCGCTTACTTCATCGGTATCGCAGCGATCATCATTTCCGGTATCATTCTTAAGAAAACCAAAATGTTCGCCGGCGATCCTGCTCCGTTCGTTATGGAGCTCCCCGCTTACCACCTTCCTACAGTAGGCAACGTTCTCCGCTCCATGTGGGAGCGCGGATGGTCCTTCATCAAGAAGGCTGGTACGATCATCACACTTTCTACCATCTTCGTCTGGTTCACTTCTTACTTCGGATTTGTTGACGGCGCGTTCCAGATGCTGGACGAGAGCCAGATGGAGTATTCCATTCTCGCGACAATCGGCAGCGCTATCTGCTGGATATTCGCTCCTCTCGGCTGGGGCAACTGGCAGGCTACCGTTGCAGCGGTTACAGGCCTTGTCGCTAAGGAGAACATCGTCGGCACGCTCGGCGTACTCTACGGCGGCGGAGATCAGTCGGTTTACGCGGCTATGGGCGCTGCATTCACCGGCGTAAGCGGTATGTCCTTCCTGATATTCAACCTGCTGTGCGCTCCCTGCTTCGCAGCAATGGGCGCTATCAAGCGTGAGATGAACAACACAAAGTGGTTCTGGTTCGCCATCGGCTACGAGTGCGGCTTCGCTTATGTGATCGCCCTCATCGTAAACCAGCTCGGCAACCTGTTCACTGGTACGCTCATGACCGCAGGCGCTGGCGCTGTTTGCAACATCATCAGCCTGGTATTTGCTGCAGCGCTTCTTGCTGGTCTTGTTTACATGCTGTTCAGACCCTACAAGGAAGCAACCAAGTTCACAAAGAACGTCAAGGTTTGATCTGGCAATGATTTGCGGGCGGTCGGGGGAACTCAGCCGCCCGTTATTTTCCAGGAGGTGTTATCATGCTGGAATTTCTTCAGAACAACTGGGGCAGCTTCGCAGTCGGCGCGGTGGTACTCGCCGTGATCGTGCTGATAGTCATGAAGCTCGTCAGGGATAAAAAGGCAGGCAGATACACCTGCGGCGGGGGGTACTGGTTCTCAGCCCCTCGTCG
>OAWP01001902.1_pt1 | contig 10896 bp, 10 predicted proteins | sample 1517081 | NCBI WGS metagenome assembly OAWP01 (sample SAMEA2580167, study PRJEB22360) | human gut metagenome | biome: human gut; feature: human-associated habitat; material: faeces | place: Denmark | collected 2008/2010 | reverse complement strand
GATACCGGGCAGAAATTCTGAATACCCTGCCGACCATGCCGGTCACGGACAGGCTCATGGATGTGGCAGACTTTATCATAAGGAAGAAAGCAGACAGTTATTTTATGGATAAGGAGTGGGAAGAAGAATGAAAATCATAGGAATCGTCGTAAGCATTATAACGGGTGCTCTGCTTCTTATGGCTCTAGCAGCCTGTATTGCAGTTGTCAGGGCTGGGGAATGTATGAGAGCGTTGGAAGAAATGAAAGAAATGAAAAGATTATAGAGGAATATCGAACAAGCTGGCTGTCATATAGTGAGATAAGCCAGCTTGCTACTTCGTGGAGAGAAAAAATGGAAGAATGGGAAAAACTGAAGTCGGTTGATATACGAACAGTTAATCGAGATGGACTCATAGATGTAACAAGAATCCCGGAAGATGATTCAGACGATGTGGATAAAGAAATGCAGATGAGAACTTTTTTAAGAAATGTTAAAAATCCGTATTGCTTTATGGTAGGAGATGTAATAGTAAAATCTTCTTTTACAGAAGGAATCAGCCTGAAACAAAGATTACGGGAGTTGGCAGATGGAATATAGAATGAAAATTGCTATAAAGGTCTGGAAAAAAGGAAAGTTCTGTGCTAATATATGCATAGGACTAAATGAATAGAAACCACTTCTTATTTTTATAGCAGATTGTTCTGGCTAATATGAATAAGGAGTGTTTTTTATGCTATCAAACAACTTATCTAAAACATATCTATGCGGAGGTTATCTGCGTTTATCCAAAGAGGATGGGGATGTTGCCGGAAGTGAAACGCTGCAAAGCAACAGTATTGAAAATCAAAAAGAATATATTGAAGATTATATACATGGTAAACCGGAAATAGAGATTGTTGACTTCTATATTGATGATGGTTATAGTGGCGTGAATTTTGACAGACCTGATTTTCAAAGAATGCTGCAGGATATCAAAAACAAGAAGATAGATTGCGTCATTGTAAAAGACCTGTCACGACTAGGAAGAAACTATATCGAAGTAGGAAAGTATATTGAGAGACTTTTTCCTTTACTGGGTGTACGTTTTATCGCAATTAATGATAATTTTGACAGTGCTGATGATACAGCGGCATCCAATAATATCATTATTCCTTTTAAGAATTTAATCAATGATGCGTATTGCAGGGATATTTCAATTAAAATCAGAAGCCATTTAGAAGTAAAGAGGAAACGTGGAGAATTTATTGGTGCCTTTGCGGTCTACGGATATATGCGAGGGAAAGATAAAAATAAACTGATTGTTGATCCTTATGCAGCAGAAATTGTAAAAGAGATATTTGGTATGAAGATGGACGGAATGAGCCAGCAGGCGATTGCGGATGAATTGAATAGTCTAGGGATTCTTTCTCCGGCAGAATACAAGAAAGAGCAGGGGAGCGGGTATAAGACGGTGTTCCAGACACACAGTAAGGCGAAGTGGACCGCAATGGCAGTTATGCGTGTTTTGACAAATGAGATCTATGTGGGAACTCTGATACAGGGAAAGGAGAGTACCCCTAATTATAAAGTCAAAGTGCGGGAAAAGAAGCCACGGGAAGAATGGATCCGGATTGAAAATGCACATGAGGCAATCATAAGCAGAGCTGATTTTGAAATTATTTCAGATATTATACAGAAAGATACAAGGGTAACAGCAGGAAAAAGAGCGGTCTCCATATATTCCGGTTATCTGGTTTGTGCGGATTGTGGATGCAGTATGGTAAGAAAGAAGGCATATAGCGGTTCCTTTGAATATGTATATTATGTCTGCTCTGGAAATAAGAAGAACAAAGATACATGTAGCAGTCATAGAATCAGTGAAAATGCCTTAAATCTTGCCGTAACAAAAACATTGCAGCTTCATTTGAAACATTTGGCTGATTTACAGGAGAGTATCCTGTACATACGGAAAACATCTTGTAATTCAGACAAGATAAAAATGATGGTACTGCAATCCGAAAAAATAAAGGGAGATATTGAAAAGTATAATCGCTTAAAATTGGAATGTTATGAGGACTATAAAAATGAACTAATTACTCAGGGCGAGTATCTGCTGTTTAAGAAGGAATTAGATAACAGAATAGAAGATACTAAGAAGGCTGCTACGGAATTGAGCAAGAAAAAAAGAATGCTATTAGATGGCAGATATGAAAAAGAAAGTTTCATGGAGAAATTTTTGATAAGCAAAGATATAGAGTTAAAGCGTTCCTTATTCGTTCGGTTTATCAGTCAGATATATGTGTATGAAGATCGTCGGATAGAGATTATCTTTCGCTATCAGGATGAAATCGAGCAATTAGCTGGACTGGTAGGTGAAATCAAGCAGGAAACGGCTGTTCGGGAGGTGATTTGATGGCACGAAAAGTCAGAAATCATCCGGTTCCGAGAGATAAGATGAGTGAGAACAAATTATCGGAACAGACCCCAAAAGTTAAAACACATGATTTTTCCGTTGCACTTTACATTCGGCTGTCTAAAGAAGATAGTGGAAAAAATAATCAAAATACAGTGGAAAATCAAAAGGCGCTTTTGGAAGATTTTGTAAAAGACAAGCCGGATATGAAAGTGGTTGATATTTATATCGACAATGGATTTAGTGGAACAAATTTTGAACGCCCTGCTTTTCAGAAAATGATGGAAGATGCGAAACGAGGTAAGATTAACTGCATTATCGTAAAAGATCTTTCTCGTTTTGGACGTAGTTACTTAGAAGCAGGAAATTATTTGGAAAAAATATTCCCTTTCTTAAACATTCGGTTCATTTCTGTTACAGACCACTTTGATACTTTTGCCGTAATTTCTTCTGAAGATGGCAGGGGAGTAGCGAATGGGATAGAAATTCCGCTGAAAAATATTATCAATGAGGTGTATGCAAAGGACATTTCCAGAAAAGTAGGCTCTGCCATAGAAATTCAGAAAAGAGAAGGAAGATATGGCGGTGGAGTTGCTCCATACGGTTATCAGAAATCGAAAACTGTTAAGGGTAAATATGAAGTGGACGAGGAAGCCGCAAAGGTGGTGCGCTATATCTTTGAATTGCGCTTGGCGGAATATGGATATTGCAGTATTGTAAAGATTTTGAATGAAAAGGCAATAAAGTCACCCAGTGCATACCGCTATGAAAAAGGGATTGTTAAGAATGAGAAGATGAAGGATGTACTATGGAAAACTTATGCCATAGAGGATATGCTTCGTGATGAAGTGTATCTGGGAAATATGGTAAGAGGCAAGACGCATTCTGCCATGCACAAGGGAGAAAAGAGGCATCATGTACCGAGGTCGGAATGGATTGTTGTTCAGGGAACCCATGAGCCTATTGTATCCAGAGAACTGTTTGATGCAGTACAAGCAGTTAATGAAAAGAAAATACAGGAACATAAGAAAAAGTTGGAAAAAGCAAAAGGGCATCTAAAACGGGATAATTTATTTAAAGGAAAAATATTCTGTGGAGACTGTGGTATTACCATGGGGTGCAATGTCGGCAATCATAACTCCAAGAGTTACTATTGCACCAATTACAGAGAAAATGGTGCAATGGGATGTGTAAAAAAGTATATCAGTGCAAGAAAACTGGAAAAGGCAGTATTAGAAGCGGTTCAGATACACCTGAAAATATTCTTGGAAAGCAGAAATGCAATCCAGTCAAGAAACAAGGATGCTGAAATCGGAAAGAAGCGAAAGGTTCTTGAAAGAGAAATAAAAGACCTGGGGCAAAAAGAGGTACAGTATCAGCAGAAATTAAGCAGTATCTATCTTGATTATAAAGATAAATTGCTTACGGTTCAGGAATACTTCATGCTGAAAGAAAAATATCAGGCTACTTTAGCAGAACTTGAGGCAGACAGTAAAGAGAAGGCACTGCTTTTGAATGAAATGCAGGAGGATTATGGGGAGGATTTGGAACTATCTCAAGCAGCAGAGCAGTATGCTGGACAGAAGATAGTGACCCCAAATATGGTAGATGCCTTGATAGAACGGATAGAAGTGTTTGCAAAGGGGCGTATTCATATTGTATTTCGATTTGAGGATGAGTACCGGAGGTTATTAGAAAAGAAGTCTGATATGGAGCAGGAGGTGGCAAATTGAAAGAAAATTCCAATAATTTGAATGTTTATTGTAGCGGACGAACAGGAGCAGAAATGAAGATGTATATGCTTGCCAAATATATCCGGCTTTCCATGGAAGATTTAGATTTATGCAATTCTGAAGAAAAGGCAGAGAGTGTAAGTATCAGTAACCAGAGAAATTTCATAGATACCTTTATAGAGCAAGGAGAAGAATTTCAGGGAGCAGAAATCAAGGAATTTGTGGATGACGGATATTCCGGCACTAATTTTGACAGACCGGCGATAAAGGAGCTGCTCCGGTCATGCAGGCAGGGAGAAATAGATTGCATTATCGTAAAGGATTTGTCACGTTTTGGACGAAATTATCTGGAAGTTGGAGATTATTTGGAACAGATTTTCCCGTTTTTGGGTGTTCGTTTTATCAGCATCAATGATGGGTTTGACAGTAAAAATTTTTTCGGACAGACGGGTGGAATGGATGTCGCTTTTAAGAATTTTATCTATGAGATGTATAGCAGAGATTTGTCTGAAAAGGTAAAAAGCGGAGTTACAACCTGCATGAAAAGGGGTGAATATTACGCAGGTTGCATGGTGTATGGCTACCAAAAGTCATCAGATGGTAAAAGAATGGAAGTTGACGAGGGTGCAGCAGTTACTATACGGCGTATTTTTCAGGAGTTGGCGGATGGAAAAGACGCAAAAACTTTGGCAATCGAACTAAATGCAGAGGGAGTGCCGACCAGGCTGACTTATAAGCAGGCAAAGGGAGAGCAGCTTAATCGGCATTATAAAGCAGATATATGGAATCGTAACAAGATACATTCTATTATCCATAACCGGGTATATCAGGGAGATATGGTGTATCGAAAGGCGGTCCGTACCCAAATTGGCTGTAAACAGAAGGTAAGACAGCCGGAAGAAAAATGGCTTGTGATACCGGATCATCACGAGGCGATTGTCAGCCGGGAAATTTTCAAGAAGGCAAATGACAATATCAGAAAAGGAAAAGTAGCAGAGTATGACCGTTCTGCTGTCCGCCGAGGGATTGTCTTTTGTGGATGCTGTGGGAATAGGTTAGAACTGAGGAAAACCAAAAGCCCCTATTATCTATGTAAGCGCAGAAATTTGCTGGATAATGCAAAGTGCAATGAGATTCGTATGGAAAAAGAACAGATTGAGCAGACGATATGGACTATCTGGCAGGAACATTGTAGATTGTTTGCGATAATCCCTGTTTCCGAGCTCTTTGAAAAACAGCAGGAGAAGTCGAAACAGCAGGAAAATAGACTAAAACAAAGCTTAGAGCGTTTTCCTGCTGAAAAAATCAAGCTGTACGAACGGTTCCGTTCTGGTATGGTAAAGCAGGATGTATTCTTAAAAGAAAAGGAACAGTTAAGCAGGCAGGAGGAAGTAGTACGGAGAGAAATAGAGAAAGTCTCTGAACAGATTGATATGCAGGAGAAAAGGGAAAAAAACTATCGATGTGTTGCAGATCTTGTGAAAAGGTATGGAACGAGCGAAACATTGACAGAAGAGTTTATGAGGGAGATGGTGGAGAAAGTCATAGTATATGAAGATAAGCGGATAGAGATTGTCTGGAAGTATCGGGAAGAGTTTGAAGAACTATTGTAAGATTAAAAGGAAGAAGCCTAAAGTGACAAAAGGGCTTCTTCTTTTTTCATCTAAAAATGCCATAGGTTTAAGTAATAAAAAAAGTGAAGAACTTGCGGTATCATTATTAGAATTGGGGTATAGGCTAATTATGATTATCCCATATGGAATATTAAATTTTAAAAAGCAAGCTATTTTTACGAAGTTTACTGACAAGATGCTTGTGCTTTCATATGTGAAACCAAAACATAAGTTCTAAGTTGGATTTTACTAGTTGTCAACCCAAAAATCAAAATTTTTCAAAAAAATTTGGTCCTTACTTGACACCAGCAGATGACGGTCCGCATCCGAGGTATACAGAACAGCTTTTGGATGGTTTAAAAGAACGAAATGTGGTGGCAACTTTTTTTGTGACCGGGGAGAATGCACAGAATTATCCCAATATTATCCGGAGAGAACAGGAGGAAGGACATCTGATCGGAAACCATACGTACAGTCATATCCAACTCACCTCCGGGAACAGGGAAACGTTCCGGGAGGAACTGGTAAAGACCAATGAGATCCTGAAAAATATTACCGGAGAAACGGTGAGTTTCGTTCGTCCGCCCTATGGAAGCTGGGACAAAAGTTTTGAAAAAGAATTAAATATGTTCCCGGTGCTGTGGAATATTGATCCACTGGACTGGTGCTCCCACAATGCAGAGTGTATTGCGGCAAAAGTGGTGGAAAAGGCCGGAGACGGTGATATTATTTTAATGCACGATTATTATGATACTTCTGTGACTGCTGCACTGGAAGTGGTGGATGTTTTGCAGAAACGTGGATTCCAATTCGTAACAGTGGAGGAAATATTGTTTGACTGAAAGCTTCAAGTGTGCGTATAATTGTCATGGAAATTACAGATGAGTTTGGAAACTGAGAAAGAAAACCTATGATAAAAATAGCATTTTGTGATGATGATCTGTCGGTACTGAGAGAACTTGGTGCGCTGATGGACAAGTATCGGGTAGAACGGAATCAGGATATTATATATGCCTCATTTAACAGTCCGCTGGAGTTGCTGACGGAAGTGGAGAGAGGAACGAGGCTGGATATTATTTTTCTGGATGTGCTGATGCCTGCGCAGAACGGTATCAGTACGGCCATGGAAATCCGGCAGTATGATACTTCGGTAAAGATTATCTATCTGACATCTTCGGCAGAGTATGCTGTGGATTCTTATTCGGTAGGCGCTTATTTCTACCAGTTGAAGCCTATCTGGCAGGAAAGTTTTTACCGCCTGATGGATTCTGTACTTTCGGAATGCCAAAAAGATAAGGAAAGCAGCCTGATCCTGCGCAGCAGAACCGGAATCACCAGACTGGATCTTGACCGGTTGCAATATTGTGAGGTGATGGGACGGACACTTTTGTTCCACCGTAAGGACGGAGAAGTACTGGACAGTATCGGCAGATTGGATGATCTGTGCGAACAGTTGAAAGATTACGAACAATTTGTCCGCTGCCACAGGTCCTATCTCATCAATATGGATTATGTGCAGAATATTTCCAGTAAGACCATCACCATGACAGATGGCATACAGATTCCAATCCCTCATGGAAAATATTCGGAATTAAAAGATAAATTTTTTGATTATTTCTTTCGTAAAAACCAAACATTTTTAGCATAGAATTACCCTGCAAGGCGACCGGAGAATCTTTCTCCGGTCGTTTCATTACATATTTGGGTCGATTGGTGTCATAAAGAGTCTAAAACAGGTAAAATACAGTACAATATATTCAGACAACAGAAAAATGTTGTAAGAAGGAGGAAATATATTATGAAGAACAAAACTTTTGCATGTGTGATGGGACTGGTACTGGCATTGTCTCTGACAGCCTGCGGTGAGGAAGAGGTAATTGTGGAGAACACCAACGAAGAAGTGTCTGTAGAAGTACAGACCCAGGAAGCAACAGAAGCTCCCACAGAGACTGTAGCAGAGACAGGTACAGAAGCAGAGACAGGTACAGAAGCAGAGGGCGGTCCCCTGTTACAGGTGGCAGTTATGGAGATCCCGGATCTGAGTGGTACAGAATGGAACTTTGCCGGCGGTATGATCGATGGTGTTGAGATGGAAGAAGAGGATCTGAACGCAACACTGGAGACTTATGGCGGTACCTTACAGCTTGTATTTGGTGAAGACGGTGCAGTTACCATGGTACAGGGCGGCGGAAATGCAGAAGGTACTTATGAGTATTCCGATGACAACACAGCTATCAAGATGACACTTGATTTTGGTGGAACAGAGGTTACCTATGCCGGATTTTTGTCTGAGGTGGGAGATACTGTAACACTGATCGCTATGTCTGATATGAATGGTTATGATGGACTTTATTTTGTACAGTAAGATGCAATCAGAAATTTTGAGAGAGTAGAAGGAATGAAAAGGGGAGGGAAGAAGTAACGATGGAGATTATAATTATCGTATTGCTGCTTGCCTCCCTTTTTGGTGTCTGGCTCGTATCGGTACGGTGTAAGCTGGAGATACAGGAAGAAAATATCCGGAATGCCATGCATCAGACACTGGTACAGCTTTCCGCAGAACGGGAGGCTCTGGAAGCATTGGCGGAGCTTCTCGGACATACCATGGATGTAGAGACTTTGCGGAAAATGAAATTTACTTCGGAGAGTGCACAGAATGTCGAAATGACTGGGATGCCGGAGTGGATAGCAGAACAACAGAGAGAATTATTAAGAGTACAGAAAAATATTGCAGAGATCTCGGAAACCATGCCTCTTTTGCAGGCACAGGAGACTTATCAGAAATACTGGAAAGCAACAAAAAGTTATGAACATATGGTGAAGACCAGTGAACTGATCTATAACGATTCTGTGGAAAACTATAATTGTATGCTTTACAGAATACCGGATCGTATCGCAGCGGGAATCTGTGGATATCACCGGAAAAAATTAATTGAGATCATGTGATCCATATACATTCTTAAGGAGGGTAAAACGATGGGATTATTTACAAACAACAAAAAGTTATGTCCGATCTGCGGAAGTCCGACACCGAGACTGCTGGCTTCAGCGGTGGAGGGGCAGAATCTCTGCAAGGAGTGTGCAGCCAAGATCGATCTGCCGGATGGTGTGTTCAATTCCATGACGCTGGATGATTTCCGGGAATATATCAAGTGTTATGATGCCAACAAGCCGCTGCGTGACAGCTTCACAGAGACTTACCGTTATGATTTCGGATTTTTCAAGGGAAGCCTGGTACTGGATATGGATCACCAGCTACTGCGACTGGGAGTTGTTGACGGAGCATTTGCCATGGAACCCTCTGACATTAAGTCCTTCCGTATTCTGGAGGATGGAGAGGTACTGTACGAAGGAGAAAAGGGGAACTTCCGGAGCTACAAGAGCAATATTAAGGAGCGTTTAGATGAGTTAAAACCCAGAATCGATGAATACAGAATGCTGCGGCATCAGTATGAGATGATGGAAGAAATGCGTCGTAACATGGAGGACAGCAGAAGAGACGATAATTTCAGAAGAGATGATCCGGATTACAGAGACCGTATGACCGAGCCGGATTTCAATATTCCGAATCCGGTAGAGAAATTCGCTGTAGAGATCACGCTGGAGCACCCTTACTGGAAGAGCTTCTATAAGGAGACGGGAGCACCGAAGTTCAATTCCAATCAGCCCAGCACCATCGACTATCTGGATGATTATACCCAGAAGACGGAAGGACTGCATGCACTGGCGCAAAATCTGATGCAGATCATCGATCCCCAGGTACAGGAACAGGTAATAGATCTCCACGCCGCAACCCAGAGTACGCAGAGTGCACCGCAGGCCGCACCCGTACAGGCAGAGGATCCCACCGTGGCACTGCCTAAGTATAAGGCACTGCTGGATGCAGGTGTCATTACGGCAGAAGAATTCGAAGCGAAGAAGAAACAGCTGCTGGGACTGTAAACCTGATTTTACAAGAATACGGATTGGAGAAAACAGCTGAAAAAGATATTACAGAGAATCGGACTGCTGGCAATGGCAGGAATGCTGCTGTGGGGCTGGCAGGGGATGGAAGCGAAAGCGGAAGTAACCGACGACACCATAGGCCTGGTACGAGATTACACAAAATTAGAAAACTGGGACTTCGCTTATAATCTTGAGCATTGCGAGCTGAATTGTGGCAAAGGTGCTGGTTATGGAACTGGGTGTACTACTCTTTACGATGGTCATCATTATGTTATTTACATAGAGCCGGAGGATGGATATTGTTTTGCAGATGCGCCTAAGGTTACGGCATCGATAATGAATGACGCGGGAGACGTGATAAATTTCATTACGTTGACTCCAATTGGAAGAAGCAGTGCAACAACCGGCTATGGATATGAAGTATGTAGTTTGATCGGTAAGAAGGGACACTTAATCTTATATGCAGAAGCTGTAAACCTGGATCTGAGCACAAAGTTTATAGAAAATGAAGGCCTGCTTCCCAATGATACAACCAGTTCTTTCTCCTTTTATACAGGATGGAATTTGAGTTATGACTCTGTGACAATTCAGAGCATATCCTATCATATTACGAATGCTGCAGGTGATAATGCAGACGATTTGTTTCAGGTGGAAACGACTGATTATGCCGGCAACAACGGTGAAACAGTTGGACAAGGCGTAAAGGTAAGCTATAAGACACAGGATTGTGCTCCGTCCGGAAAATATACCATGACGGTTACAATGACTTATGATGATATAGTTCCTTATACCCGGAAAAAAGTTACCAGTTTCGAATTTACAGTAGGTGAACCTGAGGTAAAAGCATCAGAGACAAGTGAGGAAGCACCAAAAGATATGTATAAGATCATTGACGGCACCAAGAGTACCTGGAACGGTAGCACTTCTGAAGGCCTGACCATCCGCGGCGACGGCGATTTTGCGAAATTCGCCGGTGTCCGTGTAGACGGCAACTGGATCCCCAGTGCCCACTACGAAGCAAAAGCAGGCTCCACTATCGTGACCCTGAAACCTTCCTACCTGGCATCCCTGGCAGAAGGAGAACATACCGTGGATATCATGTGGATCGATGATTCCGCCAGCACCACCTTTAATGTGGCTGCAAACACCGCAGTTACACAGCCGGAGCTGGACAGTGTGCCTAAGACCGGTGAAGGTGTGATGGGATGGATGCCCGAGATACTGCTGCTTG
>OAWP01001897.1_pt1 | contig 10947 bp, 7 predicted proteins | sample 1517081 | NCBI WGS metagenome assembly OAWP01 (sample SAMEA2580167, study PRJEB22360) | human gut metagenome | biome: human gut; feature: human-associated habitat; material: faeces | place: Denmark | collected 2008/2010 | reverse complement strand
TTGTTCAGCATCAGCTTGCAGAGTGGGCGGCTGCCGATATTATCGTATATATCGGTTGCGGTGAGCGTGGCAACGAGATGACCGATGTTCTTAACGAGTTTCCCGAACTTAAAGATCCACGCACAGGCAACTCTCTTATGGAGAGAACCGTGCTTATTGCAAACACATCCGATATGCCTGTTGCCGCCCGTGAGGCATCTATCTACACAGGCATTACTATTGCAGAATATTTCCGTGATATGGGTTACACGGTTGCACTTATGGCTGACTCAACATCCCGCTGGGCAGAGGCTCTCCGTGAAATGTCCGGCCGTCTTGAAGAAATGCCGGGTGAAGAGGGTTATCCCGCATACCTCGGCAGCCGACTTGCACAGTTCTATGAAAGAGCAGGCCGTGTTATCGTAAACGGCAGTGATGACACGGAAGGCGCACTCTCGGTTATCGGTGCTGTATCACCTCCGGGCGGTGATATTTCAGAGCCTGTATCACAGGCAACACTTAGAATCGTTAAGGTATTCTGGGGACTTGACGCAAACCTTGCTTACAAACGACACTTCCCTGCAATTAACTGGCTGACAAGTTATTCGCTTTATACAGACCGACTTGCAGATTGGTTCTCAAAGAATGCCGCTCCCGACTTTATGGAGCTTCGTGGCAAACTTATGACATTATTACAGGAAGAAAGCGAGCTTCAGGAAATTGTAAACCTTGTCGGTATGGACGCACTTTCCGCACCCGACAGACTTAAGCTTGAAACCTCCCGTTCAATCCGTGAGGACTATCTGCACCAAAACGCATTTGACCCGACAGACACATATACATCTCTCGGCAAACAGGTGCTTATGATGCGAGCAATTCTTGCTTACTATGACAAAGCAAAAGAGGCTCTTGCAAACGGTGCAGACATTGAAATGCTTGTCAACCTTCCTGTTCGTGAACGCATAGGAAGATATAAATATGTACCCGAGGATAAGGTTCGGGACGAGTTCGAGTCAATCAAGGCTCTGCTTGATTCGGAAATTAAGGATGTACTTGAAAGGAGTGAGGACTGATGCCAAAGGAATACCGCACAATACGAGAGGTTGCAGGTCCTCTTATGATGGTTAGTGATGTTGAGGGCGTAACATATGACGAACTCGGCGAAATTGAACTTCCGAACGGTGAAACACGCCGTTGCAAGGTTCTTGAGGTTGACGGCTCAAACGCACTTGTTCAGCTTTTTGAATCAGCCGCAGGCATTAACCTTGCAAATTCAAAGGTAAGATTTTTAGGTCGTTCAATGGAACTTCCCGTATCTCCCGATATGCTTTCACGAGTATTTGACGGTCTTGGAAATCCGATTGACGGCGGTCCTGCTCTTATTCCCGAAAAAAGACTTGACATCAACGGAACACCTATGAACCCTGCCGCAAGAAACTATCCGCAGGAATTTATTCAGACAGGTATTTCAGCAATTGACGGACTTAACACACTTGTTAGAGGACAGAAGCTGCCTATCTTCTCAGCATCGGGTCTGCCACATGCCCAGCTTGCTGCTCAGATTGCAAGACAGGCGGCTGTAAGAGGTAAGGACGAGCAGTTTGCCGTTGTATTTGCCGCAATGGGTATTACATTTGAAGAATCCGACTACTTTGTTCAGTCGTTTAAAGAAACAGGCGCTATTGACAGAACCGTAATGTTTGTAAACCTTGCAAACGATCCTGCCATTGAGCGTATTGCAACTCCTAAAATGGCGCTCACGGCGGCTGAATATCTTGCGTTTGACAGAGGAATGCACGTTCTCGTTATTATGACCGACATCACAAACTATGCCGATGCACTCCGTGAGGTTTCTGCCGCAAGAAAAGAAGTTCCGGGCAGACGAGGCTATCCGGGTTATATGTACACAGACCTTGCAACATTGTATGAAAGAGCCGGCAGACTTAAAGGCAAAGAGGGTTCAATCACTCTTATTCCGATTCTTACAATGCCCGAAGATGACAAGACTCACCCGATTCCTGACCTTACAGGCTACATTACAGAAGGTCAGATTATCCTATCCCGTGAGCTTTACCGAAAGGGAATTACTCCGCCGATTGATGTTCTTCCGTCACTTTCAAGACTTAAAGACAAGGGCATCGGTCCAGACAGAACCCGTAAAGACCACGCCGCAACCATGAACCAGCTTTTTGCCGCTTATGCAAGAGGTAAAGACGCAAGAGAACTTATGATAATTCTCGGTGAGGCGGCTCTTACCGATATGGATAAAAAGTACGCTGAATTTGCCGAGGCATTTGAGCGTGAGTATGTTTCACAGGGTTATGACGCAAACCGTTCAATTGAAGAAACACTTGACATCGGCTGGAAGCTTTTGCATATTCTTCCCAGAAGTGAACTTAAACGAATTAAGGACGATATGCTCGACGAGTTTTACGGTAAAGAATAATCGCATTGAAGGTGTTTGCTAATGGCAGTTATGAATGTTAATCCCACCCGTATGCAGTTGACAAAACTGAGAAAACAGCTTGCAACAGCTACCCGTGGTCATAAAATGTTAAAAGAACTGATGCGCCGATTTCTTGACCTTGTAAGAGAAAACAAGGAGCTTCGTGAGAAGATTGAAAGAGAGCTTGCAGAGTGCAACAACCACTTTGTGAACGCAAGTGCGGTTATGTCAAAAGAGGCTCTGGACGCCTCATTGATGTCACCGAAGCAGAGAATTGACCTTGAGCTTTCTTCCAAAAATGTTATGAGCGTTGATATTCCGCAGTTTTCATCAAGCACACGAACAAGCAACGAGAGCGATATTTTTCCCTACGGTTTTGCGTTTACTTCGTTTGAACTTGATGATGCGGTTATGTCGCTCAACGAACTTTTGCCCGACCTGATAAGGCTTGCTGAAATTGAAAAAAGCTGTGAGCTTATGTCGGCAGAAATTGAAAAGACACGCCGCCGTGTTAATTCGCTTGAGCATGTTATGATTCCAAGATATCAGGAAACAATCAAGTATATTTCGATGAAACTTGAAGAAAATGACCGCAGCAGTCGTACAAGGCTGATGAAGGTTAAGGATATGCTTCTTGACAAGGCACATCATTATTCGGAACACTATAATTAACTACACAACAATCAAAGGGGCTGTTTTTTCACAGCCCCTTATTTGTCAAAAAATTCTGTAAAATAAAAAAATCAGTACATCAACTGTACTGATTTAATGGAGCGGATGACGGGGCTCGAACCCGCTACCTCCACCTTGGCAAGGTGGCGCTCTACCAGATGAGCTACATCCGCATATAATGGTGGGAACAACAGGGCTCGAACCTGTGACCCTCTGCTTGTAAGGCAGATGCTCTCCCAGCTGAGCTATGCTCCCACATTTTTATAATCGGAAAGCACTCCCGTTAAGAAGTGCTTTCCGTTTTGGAGGCGACACCCGGATTTGAACCGGGGCGTCAGAGTTTTGCAGACTCGTGCCTTACCACTTGGCTATGTCGCCGAATACTGAGCAATGTCACTCAACAGGCATTATTTTATCATAATAAAATTCATTTGTCAATACTGAATTTGCATTTTAACAACAAAATTTAACGGAAAATTTCTACACTGATATTTTATGCATCAAACAGAAAAATGACACCTCTGTTTTTGATTCCTCATAAAGCCCCGAACCCTCAAAGATGCAATACTCTGAAGGTTCGGGATTTTGGGGTTATCATACTTTTCTTAAAAAGAGAAGAAAACAAAATAAGTATCTTACACGCTCGGCTTTTCAAATGCCGAAAGAATAAGCTTTACACCGTAGATTGACAAAAGGACACCAATCATAAATCCGATTGTCTGTGCGGCAAATATGAGGTGGAAAAATCCGTAGATACCGCCGATTATGACGAGTATTCCGCAGAAAAGCGGAATAAGCCATGCACCTGAGGAAGATGCTTTTTTGACCTTGAATGACATTGCAACGGACGAGATACCATCCACTACAAGCCAGCCTGAGAAAATGCAGAGAATGATAACATCAAACATAAGTCTTATGCCCGGCATAAACATAGCAAGAATTGAAATTACTGCCGCTGCAATGCCGACAACAAGACCGAGTGTTCCCATTATCGCTTCACTCTGTTCAGCCTTTGCCTTTTTGCGTTTTGCAAAGTAGTCAATCACGGAGCATATTCCCCATACTCCGAGAAGAATTGTCACTATCCAACCGGCATTAAGGAAGGTAAGTCCCGGATAGAACATACAATAAATTGCGCCTATTATCGACAATATGCCGAAAATACAATTAAATACTTTCATAGTCACCTCATACTTTAATTAGGGTTCAATAATATTGAAATACAGTGGGAATTCGGCAACGCTTGATGTAAGGGTTTTGATGATGTCACTGTTGCCCTCAACCTTTTCAATGCTGGCGTCCATAAGTTTCTGATTGTTCTGTGTAATGCCGAGAATACCTGCGCTCTTGGTTTTGATTGTTGCGTCAGCCTTATCGCTCCACTTTTCCTGTGAATAGATAAGCACACCGTGATTTATGCGAAGAAGATATTTTGCGTTTTTATCGGTCACTTCAAGATTGATTACAAGATTCTGATCTTCAAGCTTCTTTTCGTCAAGACAGATTCCGAGATAATCCAACATTGTTTCGGTACTCATACCGAGAGCTGTTGCACCTGAACCTTCGGAATTCGGATAATTTTTTGTACCGTTACGAAGCTCATAAGCACCTGTAAGATAAGCGTTTCTCCATGCACCGCTTTCAGCCTGATATCCGAGCTGTTCGAGTGCGTCTGCGCAAAGATAGCGGGCGTCTTTATTTTCGGGATCAGCATATACAAGTGTGTTTGTAATCTGTGCAACCCACTGATACTCTCCCTTGTCAAAGTCTTTTTTAGCCATTTCAAGAACCTTGTCTGTATCGCCGAGATACTCAACAAGTTTCTTTGAATATTCAGTCGGTTCAAGCTCATCAAGATGTATCGGGTTTTCGTCATACCAACCCATATACTTCTGATAAACCGCCTTTACATTATGCTTGAGAGTTCCGTAATACTGACGAGTGTACCAAACCTTGTTGAGTTCATCGGGGAGTTCAATCATATTTGCAATCTCGGTTGAAGTATAGCCCTGATTGATGTACATAAGTGTCTGTGAGAATATGTACTTATAGACAGAGGCTGTGTTTGCCATGTAGTCATTGATTACATCGTTGCCCCAATGAGGCCAGTTGTGAGCCTGGAAAACTACTTCGGCTTTGTCTCCGAAAAGCTCCTTTGCCTCCATAATGTACTGCGCCCACGCATTGCCGTCACGAACCTCTGCGCCACGGAGCGTATAGAGATTGTGCATTGTGCCGGAGCAGTTTTCTGCCATCCACAACGCCTTGTATTTTGGAATATAGGTATTCATCTCGGCAGGCGATTCTGTGTTAGGAGTAAGCTGGAACACCATTTCAACACCGTCAACCTTGATAGTTTCGGTAGCTTTCTTCACCTCATAAGACGGTGAAATGTATGTTGTTGTGCCGCTTGAAGGGGTAAGACCGATACCTACCGACAAGCTGCCCTTACCGCCCTTATCAAGCAATGATCCGTACTGAAAGTTGGTTCTGCGTTTCATTGCGTTTCCTGCAAAAACATTTTCTTCCATAACAGCCTTTTCGTAGCCTTCGGGAACGATAATGAGCGTTTTGCCGGACTTAATCTGTTCATCAAGCGGAAGTGATGAATCTGTAACATTCTTTTCGTCAATAAGTCCGCCGATACCGCCGTAGTGGTCAATGTGAGCGTGGCTTACAACAACAGCGGCAATATGCGCCTTGCCGAACTTTGATTCAAGAAGTTCAAGCGCCGCCTTTGCAGTTTCGGAGCTTGTTGTACAGTCAAAAACAATCCAGCCGTTGTCGCTCTTTACAAAGGTTACATTGGCAACATCGTAGCCTCTTACCTGATAAACACCGTCAACAACTTCAAAAAGTCCATAAAGCGAGTTAAGCTCCGTGTTTCTCCAAAGGCTTGGGTTTGCGCTGTCGGGAGTTGACGAGTTTCTGATAAAGTCATATGCTGTCTGGCTCCACGCAACAGTTCCGTTCTCGGTTTTGATTTCGAGTTTGTCGGGTGCTGTTATAAAGCCCTTTTTAGCAAATTCCTTTTCCTGTTCATCGGAAAAGTCAAGTGTCTTATACACCTGCGCGTTTTCGTCAGCCGTATATTTTGACGCATCCTTTACATCGCTGTTGAATTTTGCGGATGTACTGCTGTCGCTCTGCTGACATCCGCAAAGTGCAGACGAGGCAATCAATGTTGCCGCCAAAGCAAGGCAAAGCCCCGTTTTCTTTTTGTTAATCATAGAATATTTCCTCCATGTTTTTATCCGTCCATGATTTTTTTGTTTAAGCTGAATTATAATAAATAATTGTCATTTAGTCCATACATTTGGCACAAAGTGAAAAATTTTGGCACGAAATGCAAATTAAAGTCACTATTTGCGATATTATGTGATACAATAAGAGTGATAATTATGCAGGAGGTACGGTATGAGGATTGCAATAGTTGATGATTGCGAAAATGAGCGAAATGAACTTTGCAAAAGACTTTCTCAAAGCTCATTTTCAAGGTCATATGATATTGAAATTTGCGGATACGGTAACGGAACGGATTTTCTGAATGAGGCAATGCAGAACAGATTTGACCTTGTTTTTATGGATATATATATGGAAAAGGAAAACGGAATTGATGCGGCACAAAAGCTGAGGAAGTTTGACAAAGATTGTCTGCTTGTTTTCACAACCACATCAACCGACCACGCACTTGAAGGTTTTAGGGTTCGGGCATTGCACTATCTTGTGAAGCCGTACAGCGATGAAGAGCTTGATATGTTGCTCGATGAGATTTCGCAGAAAATTTCCGTTGAAGAAAAATACATTGAAATACCCTCTGCAAGTGACTCGTTGCGTATAAAGCTTTGTGACATTTTGTATGCCGAGCATTTTAAGCACTGCATACATATTCATTGTACGGACAAATCCGAAAAGTCTGTGCGCAGTACATTTGCCGAATTTGTAATGCTGTTTGATGACGGGGATAATTTCTTTGTGTGCAACCGAGGAATCATAGTAAATCTTGAACACATCATGGATATTAACGGCAATGAATTTGTTCTTGACAACGGTGAAAGAATCTCCATAAGTCGAAGTCTTGTAAAAAGTGCAAAAAGCACCTTTGGCGAATATATTTTCGGCAGGAGGGATTTGCATTGACAAATGTTTTCTGCCCGATGATTGAACTCGGTGCAATCATCCCCGGTGTTGTACTTGCATATCTTCCGATAAAAAAACATCTCAAGGTATCCAAGCTCAGGCTGTTTTCTGTGATGATTTTATCACTTGTGTGCCTTTGTACATTGTGTGGTTTTGTTTGTTACAGATACAATCTGAAATCGTTTGTGCTTGCAATACCGATAGTGCTTGCTCTTTCGGCAGCATACTGTTGTTCACTCAAAACATCCATGTGGAAATCGGTGAGTGTGTTACTTGCGGTATGCGGAGTGTTTGCCTGCATTGCGAGCATTACACGGGCGGTTGATTCGATAACATTTCCGCAGAACACAACGCCGTGGTTTGAAATTAAATCGGCTGTGCTGTTCAATATTCTATGCTGGATGTTTGTAATTCTTGCATGGTATCCTGCAACACACGGTGTGAGTGAACTGCTCAATGATGAAAACATTGCCCAGACATGGTATGTATTCTGGATTTTACCGATAATATTCATCTTGCTCAACTTTTTTATAATTCCATGGAATCCTAACATTCTACATACAGGAAGAATTATGCAGGGTTACATTGTTATCAGTGTATCACTTCTTGTGCTGTTGCTCATTTTCTACGCTTTGCTGTATTTTATTGCAAAAAGTCTGAACCGCAATAACAAACTTGCTCAGAAAAATCAATTTTTGAATATGCAGAGGGCACAGTATGACGCATTAAAAGTCGCTATTGAAGAAACCCGTCAGGCACGGCATGATATGCGACATCACTTTGCCGTACTCAATGCTCTTGCCGAGCAAAAGAACTGGGAAGAACTTGAAAAATACCTTTCGTCAGCATCGCAGAATATTCCCGACACAGAGCTTGTACTCTGTAAAAACCAAGCTGTTAATGCGATTATCGGACATTATTATTCAAAATACAAGAGCAATGGTATTCCGTTTAAACTAAAAATTGACATTCCCGAAAAGTTGACAGTTTCGGAATCCGATATCTGTCTTGTAATCGCAAATTTGCTTGAAAATGCATTTGAGGCGAGCATGAAGCTTGACAGAGATAAACGGCAGATTAAAATGTATGCCCGTCCGCATTCCGAAAAGATATTGCTTATTTCCGTAGAGAATGCTTTCAACGGAGAGATTACCGAAAAGGACGGATTTTTCGGTTCGTCAAAGCGAAACGGTAACGGTATCGGTACGCAGTCGGTACGCAGAATTGCCGAAAAAGACGGCGGTTATTGCAGATTTTCTCACGAAAACGGGATTTTTACGGCGGATGTTATGCTGCACGGCAAAAACTGAATCGGACATTATAAAAGGGAAGAAACTTTTTTCGGTTTCTTCCCTGTTTTTTTATTCCGTAATTTTATTTTCTTTTAGCGAATATTTTGTCACCGTGTTCCAATCTCGGCGGATTGAAATATCAGCGGTAAGATTTGTGTTGTCATAAACAATCGACCATTGAGTATTGCTTGTTATATCATTCGGATTCGGTGCTTGTGATGCCGAAACAAGAGCCTCCCATGCTGTTTCTTTTGTATAACTATTATTCTTTTCAAGAATATTAATTATCTTATCATACCGCTCTCTGCCGTGACCGTAAACACCGTTTTTCTGATAAGGCTTTACAAAATTTTTGTACATCACAAAAAAGTTTGTAACGGCAGGCGATTTTGTAACAACAAGCTTTCGATCATCGCTGTTGCAATCGTACTCAATAACACAACCGTCACCGTTTGAATCGGTAACATAAAAGTGATAATCTCTTCCGCTTGAGGCGAACATATCGTATTTTTCAAAAAGTGTAACCGCCTCTTCGGTTGACGCAGCTCTGTCAAGTATAAGACGGATTGCAAGCGTTGTGGCGATAACGGGCTTTCCGCTTTGCTGACGAACCGGCTTGCTGTCAAGTGTGAGAACTGCAATTGACACGCCCTTTTCATTGATTCCGTCAAGGCTGATAAACGGTGAGAGCAAGGTTGCAAGCCTTGTTTCATCACTCAACTCGGGGTTGTTTGCACCTACATTATCAAGTGCCGCAAACGCAACCGACTTGTAGCCGTCCTTTGGCGAACAATATACAAGCATTGACGAGGTGTCGTTCTTGAAATCATAGTTTCGCCCCATCATTACGCTGTCGGGATTTTTCATTGTAAAGGCACTGCACCCGAAATTCGGCATTTTAAGATTGACGGGATAATCGGGCAGAACCTCCTGCAAAATTGCACCGAGAGCCGACTCATCATCAAAAATCCCTCTGTCAATGATTTTATCAATGCTGTAATCGTAGCATATATCCATTTTATAAAGGTTAAAATCGCTGTAATCGGTCAGCTTTTTAACAGAATCAAGTGTATGCTTTCTTGCGTCAATCATAATGTATCCTCCTTAAAACGGGGTGTTTTCAACGCAATAATAGCATAATATTTTTATTTTTTCAACAATTTTGAGTCAATTCGCAATAATTTTTTCATAAGAAAAATCGGAAAGACAGAATTTTTGATTTCTGTCCTTCCGATCGGTATTTTACATATTGAATTTTAAATTATTTAAGAAGATTATTGTCTGTAAAATAATCGATTCTCATAGAATGACGGACATCCTCAAGTGTTTTTGCGGCAGTTTCCTTTGCAACCTTACTGCCCTCTTTGAGAATATCGAGAACATCGGGAAGATGATTTTCCCATTCTTTTCTGCGTTCACGAATAGGACGAAGCTCCTCCTGCATAACATTGTTAAGGAATTTTTTAACCTTGACATCACCGAGTCCGCCACGCTGATAATGAGCCTTGAGTTCGTCAAGACAGCTGTAATCATTCCAAAATTCCGCAAAATACTCATCACGGCAGAATGCGTCAAGATAGATAAACACGGGATTGCCCTCAACCTTGCCGGGATCCTCAACACGAAGATGATTCGGGTCGGTAAACATTGACATAACCTTTTTCTTGATATCCTCGGGTTCTTCTGCAAGATAAATGCAGTTGCCGAGGGATTTGCTCATCTTTGCCTTGCCGTCAATACCGGGCAGTCGCAGACAAGCCTTGTTGCTCGGAAGAATAATCTGCGGTTCCGTAAGAGTTTCGCCGTAAACGGAATTGAACTTGTGAACAATCTCCTTGCATTGTTCAAGCATCGGAAGCTGATCCTCGCCGACAGGAACGGCAGTTGCACGGAATGCCGTGATATCAGCCGCCTGACTGATTGGATAACAGAAAAATCCCACAGGAATGCTTGCCTCAAAATTACGCATCTGAATTTCCGCCTTAACGGTGGGGTTACGCTGAACACGGGACACGGTTACGAGGTTCATATAATAGAAAGTAAGCTCTGTAAGCTCGGGAATCATTGACTGAACAAAAATTGTTGACTTGTTCGGATCTATTCCGCAGGCAAGGTAGTCGAGCGCAACCTGCAAAATATTCTGTCTTACCTTTTCGGGATGCTCGGCATTGTCGGTAAGAGCCTGAGCGTCTGCAATCATAAGGTATATATCATCATATTCGCCCGAATTCTGGAGCTTTACTCTCTCCTTGAGCGAACCTGCATAGTGACCGACATGAAGTCTGCCCGTAGGACGGTCACCTGTTAAAATTACTTTTTTCATAGGTTTCTCCTTTGTTTACCTTGATTCAAAGGCAAATTTCTTTTATATGATTATATCACCATAAACAACAGCCGTCAACATTTGTAAAAAAGCTA
>OAWP01001881.1_pt1 | contig 11054 bp, 8 predicted proteins | sample 1517081 | NCBI WGS metagenome assembly OAWP01 (sample SAMEA2580167, study PRJEB22360) | human gut metagenome | biome: human gut; feature: human-associated habitat; material: faeces | place: Denmark | collected 2008/2010 | reverse complement strand
ACCGGGTTGCCCGAGGGGGGGGGGTGATCCGGCCCCCGGAGCCTCTACAAGTTCTGCGAACAGAACAAAAAAATGCTCAAGGCGGATATAATATTGGTGTCGGACACCTCGATGATCTCGATGCAGACCCCGTCGATCACCTGCGGCCTGCGCGGGCTGGCCTATATGGAGGTCGAGGTGACGGGCCCCGACAAAGACCTCCACTCGGGGCTGTTCGGCGGCGCCGTGGCCAACCCGGCCAACGTATTGACGCGCCTCGTGGCACAGCTCGTGGACAAGGACGGCCGCGTGACGATCCCCGGGTTCTACGACGACGTGCGCGAACTGACGCCTGCCGAGCGCAAGGCGTTCAACAAGGCCCCGTTCAGCCTCGCGGGCTATAAGAAATCGTTGTCGATCGGCGACGTGGAGGGTGAAGCGGGCTATACGACGCTGGAACGCACCGGCGTACGCCCGTCGCTCGACGTCAACGGCATCTGGGGCGGCTACACCGAGGAGGGAACCAAGACGGTGATCCCGTCGAAGGCCTCGGCCAAGATTTCGATGCGCCTGGTGCCGAACCAGGACTATCGCAAGATCAGCAGGCTGTTCGAAAAATATTTCAGGTCGATAGCGCCCAAGAGCGTGAAGGTCAAAGTGAAATCGCTGCACGGCGGCATGCCCTACGTGGCACCGACCGACATGCCGGCCTACAAGGCTGCCCAGAAGGCCATCGCCGAGACCTTCGGCAAGAAACCCCTGCCCTTCTATTCGGGCGGTTCGATCCCGATCATCAGCGGGTTCGAGTCGATCCTGGGCATCAAGTCGCTGCTCATCGGCTTCGGGCTCGCGGAGGATGCGATCCACTCGCCCAACGAGAGCTACGGGCTGGAGCAGTTCGACCGGGGCGTGGAGACCATCCCGCTGTTTTACAAGTATTTCGCAGCGGAGAAATAGCGCCATGTACGACGAATTCCTGAATTTCATCTTCCCGCTCGCAAAGGGCGCCGGGGAGATACAACTCGCCTATTTCCGGGGCGACGACCTGGGGATAGAGACCAAATCGAACGCGTACGACGTGGTGACGCGGGCCGACAAGGAGAGCGAAGCCTACATCGTGCAGGCGATCCTCGGGCGCTATCCCGGTCACGGGATACTGGGCGAAGAAGGCGGCGTAATGGGCACGGCGGGGAGCGATTACCGCTGGGTGATAGACCCGCTCGACGGCACGACCAATTACAGCCAGGGGCTGCCGATCTTCTCGGTGTCGATCGCACTCCAGCACAACGGGGAAACCGTCGTCGGGGTGGTCTATGCACCCTACCTGGGGGAGCTGTTCTGGGCGTCGAAAGGCGGCGGGGCTTACATGAAGAGCCGCTCAGGCGAGGTGAAGCGGCTGCAAGTCTCCGCCAAGCAGACCCTCGCCACGTCGGTGCTCGCCACGGGTTTCCCTTACGACAAGGATGTCAATCCGGACAACAACAGCGACAACGTCGCGCGGATCGTACCCTATGTGCGCGACATACGGCGGCTGGGATCGGCGGCCTATGACCTGAGCTGCATCGCGGCGGGGCTGCTGGACGGCTATTGGGAGCTGGATTTGCACGAGTGGGATGTCTGTGCCGCGAACCTGATCGTGCGGGAAGCCGGGGGCGTCGTCTGCGATTTCAGGCGCAACCGCGGTGTCTCGCAGGCCGCGGGCAACGAGGTGCTCGTCGGGGAGATGCTCAAATATATCCGATAGGCCGGGCAGCACGGCGCTGCGACGGCAGGCAACCGGTATTACGGGGTGCGGACATTCGATCCGCATCCCGTTTTTTGCGCTCCGGAGTCAGTTGCCCGTTTGCGGCAAATGACGCAAAGTTATGCCTGAATGTCCTTTTTTATTCCCGCAGGGAATATGTTTTTAAAATTTTTTCTTATTTTTGGCAGGATAAAAATTTTGAGAACGAATGTGTGGGATTGTAGGATATGTCGGGGGGCGCGAGGCCTGCCCGGTTCTGTTGAAGGGTTTGCACCGGCTCGAATACCGCGGATACGACAGCGCGGGGGTCGCCATGGTCGGCAAGGACGGTGCGCTCAACGTATACAAGTGCAAAGGCAAGGTCTCCGACCTGGAGCATTTCCTCGAGGGCAAGGAGCTGGGCGGTAGCATCGGCATCGCGCATACGCGCTGGGCGACGCACGGCGTGCCGAACGACGTGAATGCCCATCCGCACTACTCCGAATCGGAGAACATCGCACTGATACACAACGGCATCATCGAGAATTACCGGGTGCTCAAGGACGCGCTCGAGGAGAACGGCTACACGTTCCGCAGCAGCACCGATTCCGAGGTGCTCGTGAACCTGATCGAGTACATCCGCACCACGGGCGGCTGCACGCTGCTCGAAGCCGTGCAGCAGGCCCTGCGGCAGGTCGTGGGCGCCTATGCCATCGCCGTGATCGAGAAGGGCAACCGCGACGAGATCATCGCCGCGCGCCAGAGCAGCCCGATGGCCATCGGCATCGGCGAGGGGGAATTTTTCCTTAGCTCGGACGCCGCTTCGGTCATCGAATACACGCAGGATTTCGTCTATGTGAACGACGGCGAGATTGCCGTTATCAACCGCCATAAGCCCCTCAAGATCGTCACGCTCGACAACCACGAGGGCCGAGTCGATATCAAGAAGCTGCAGATGAGCATCTCGCAGCTGGAAAAGGGCGGCTATCCGCATTTCATGCTCAAGGAGATATACGAGCAGCCCAAGACCATCGTAGACTGTATCCGCGGGCGCATAAGCCCCGACACGTACGAGGTGAAGCTGTCGGGCGTGATCGACAACCGCGGGAAATTCCTCGCGGCCCGCCGCATCGTATTCGTGGCGTGCGGGACATCGTGGCATGCGGCGCTGATCGGCGAGCACCTGATCGAGAATATATGCCGGATCCCCGTGGAGGTGGAGTATGCCTCGGAATTCCGCTACCGCAACCCGATCATCAATGCCGACGACATCGTGATCGCCGTGTCGCAGTCGGGCGAGACGGCCGACACGCTGGCCGCCGTGGAGCTGGCCCGCAAGGCCGGGGCATTCGTCTTCGGCATCTGCAACGTCGTGGGATCGTCCATCGCCCGGGCGACCGACTCGGGGGCATACATCCATGTGGGGCCCGAGATCGGCGTGGCTTCGACCAAGGCCTTCACGGGGCAGGTGACCGTCATGGCGATGCTGGCGCTGGCCGTAGGCCGCGAAAAGGGCACCGTGACGGAAGAGTATTACCGCGAAGTGGCGAAGGGACTGCTGGAACTGCCCGCCGTGCTGGAGGACGTGCTCGGGCTGGGCGACCGGATCGCCGACCTCTCGAAGATATTTACCTATGCGCACAACTTCATCTACCTGGGGCGCGGTTACAACTACCCCACGGCGCTCGAGGGGGCGCTCAAATTGAAGGAGATCTCCTATATCCACGCCGAGGGCTACCCCGCCGCCGAGATGAAACACGGCGCCATCGCGCTTATCGACAACGAGATGCCGACCGTGGCGATCGCCACGCCGGACAACACCTACGAGAAAACGGCCAGCAACATCGAGGAGATCCGCGCCCGGGGCGGCAAGATCATCGCCGTGATCGCCCGCGACGACACGCATGTGCGCCGCAGTGCCGACTATACGATCGAGGTGCCGGTGGTCACCGACTGCCTGATGCCGATCGTCGTGTCGGTGCCGTTGCAGCTGCTGGCATATTACATCGCCGTCAACAAGGGCCGCAACGTCGACCAGCCGCGCAACCTGGCCAAGTCGGTGACGGTGGAATAACCTCCCGGCGGAAAGAGTGCCGCAGCCGGCCGTGCGATCCGCCCGGAAAGCGGCTGCAAACGAAACCCCCGCAGTCAAGGAAGTCTGCGGGGGTTTCTCTACACACAATTATCATTAACCTAAAACTGCGTCAGTCGTCGTAGCCGTTCGGCTTGGCTTTCCATGCGGCGGCGAAGACCGCCGTGCCGACAAGCGCCATGCCGACCAGCGTGTAGAGCGCTACGCTCCAGTCGGTGTACTGCACCAGCATACCCATCCCCCAGCCCGAGACGATCGTACTGCCGTAGCCGAACAGGCCGCAGACCCCGCCTGCCGTGGCGGCGGCGCGCTTGGTGGCGATGTTCGCCGCGGCGATGCCGACGAGGGCCTGCGGGCCGTAGATGAAGAATCCGGCCGACATCAGGATGGCGATGGCAACGGCCAGCGGCGTATGTTCATTGAGGGTATAGAGCCCCACGAGGCAGAGCGCGGTCATCAGCATGCAGATCACGCAGGTGCGGGGCGCGCGGCCGCCGAAGAAACGGTCGGTGGCCCAGCCTGCGGCGAGCATACCCGCGATGCCGGCGATTTCGAATGCCGCGACCGTCCATCCGGCGTGGCTGATGTCCATGTGGAGGTGCTCCTTGAGCATCGTGGGCCCCCAGTCCAGCACGGCGAAGCGCACGATGTAGACGAAGAAATTGCCCACGGCGATGATCCAGATCGTCGGGTTCAGGAAGACCTTGCGGCGCAGGAACGCCTTGTGTTCGGCTTTTTCCTCGGCCTTGGTATGCGGTTTGGCGTCGGCCGGGGCCGCCTTGCCGGTCTTCAGTTCGGGCAGCCCTACCGACGAGGGGGTGTCGCGCACGAAAGCCCAGACGACGGCGGCGCCCAGGATGGCGATCGTCGCCGGGAGCAGGAAACACCAGCGCCAGTGCTGCGAGAGGATCGACGAGGCGTCGAACCATGCGCCCCAGTTCAGGCTGACGACATAGCCGCAGAAGATGATGGCCAGGCCGGCGCCGATCGAGTGGGAGGTGTTCCAGACCGACATCTTGGTGGCGAGCCGCTCGGGGACGATCCAGTGGGTCATCAGCCGCGTGCAGGGCGGGACGCCCATGCCCTGGAACCAGCCGTTGAGTACCCAGAAGATACCCAGCGCCAGCACCGACGAACTGAACCCGAAAAGCAGGTTGCAGATGCCGCAGAAGACGAGCCCCGTCACCAGGAAATAGCGTGCGTTGCTGCGGTCGCCCCAGATGCCGTTGAAGAATTTGGAGAGCCCGTAGATCAGTCCGTGGAGCGTGAGGAACAGGCCGAGGTCGGATTTCGAGATGCCCATCTCCTCGTTGAGATAAGGCATGGCGATGCTCAGGTTCTTGCGCACGAAATAGAAGAGCGCATAGCCGAAGATGCACATCGCCATGGTGCGGAATTCCCAGTATTTAAAACGCTTGACCTGTTGGTCGGTCATGCCGTCATAGGCCGGATTGAGTTGTTTTGCAGACATTTATTCAGGTTGGTTCGGGTTTTACTTCAGGTTGGTGCGGTGGCTGCGCATCGCAGCTTCCTGCAGGGCGTGGATCGCATCGCGCGACCACGGCAGGCCGATGAATTCCGACGGGTAGTCGGTCTCGATGATGTCGGGTTCGGCGACCAGCTCGCGCAGGTAGGCCACACGGCGGTCGTAGGGGTTTTTCACCTTGTCGGACGAGCCGGTGATCGAGGTCATCGTCATGACGCCCTCGGCGTGCAGCAGGTCGTAGACCGGTTGCAGGTCGGGGTTTACGGCCAGGCGGATATAGGCCATGATGTATTTCCAGGGGATGGGCGATGCGTCGTAAGCCCTGAAATGTTCCATCGAGCTGATCTCGACGCAGAACATGACGTTGCGGATGCCGTGCTCCCAGTAGTAGAGCGCCTCTTCGACGGAGCGGACGCTCAGCATGATGTTGTGGTACATCGACCAGTCGCCGCCCGGCTGCAACTGCTTGATATAGTAGTCGAGGCTGGCGCGGCGCACCTCGTCGCTCACGCCTCGGGTGTTGATGTACTTGTTGTCGAAATTGAAGACGACCTTGTCCTTGCCCCATTCCAGCAGGTCTTTCAGGCGCGGGATCTTGTAGGGGGTGACGTTGCGGTCACGGTCTACGAGGCAGAATTGTTGCAGCTCTGCGTAGGTATAGTCGGCCACGCGCCCCTTGCCGGTGGTCGTGCGGTCGATCGTCAGGTCGTGCATCAGTACCATGACGCTGTCGCGGGTGAAGCTGAAGTCGACCTCGAAGAAGGTCGGCATCATCGATAGCGTCTTTTCGCACGATTCGATGCAGTTTTCGGGATAGCCGGGCATCATGCCCCCGCGGTGTCCGCTGACGATGATGTCACGGCCGGGGTCATAGGTGAAATAGGCTTGCAGTTCTTCGATCGACCCGATCCGCACGGCGTGCGGTATCGGGGCCTGGGCGCACGCGGGCAGCACGGCGGCGCAGCATACGGTCAGGAGCAGGAGAAGGGGGCTCGGTCTTTTCATTGTGCTTCGGGGATTTTGGCGATGATACGTTCCACTTCCTCGTAGGCCTGTGCGGCGAGCGGCAGCAGCGGGTCGGTGTCGGGAAGGGAGGCGATGCGGGCCAGGGCGGCCTTGACACCTTCTTTTATGACCAGACGGCGCATTTCCACGCTCTGCACGTCCTCGGGGTTGTCGTAATGCAGCGCGGCGCCGACGCCCAGCAGCAGGTCGGGCGTGGCGATGCCGTAGCGGCGGGCCGTGAGGATGGGCTTGACGAGGCGATCGCCTGCCGAAAGCTTGCGCAGCGGCTCGCGTCCCACGCGGGTCACGTCGTCGCAGAGGTAGGGGTTGCGGAAGCGCCCGATGATCTTGTCGATATAGGCGAAGTGGGCGTCGCGGTCGAAGCCGTAGAGCGCCACCAGCCCCCGCCCGCTTTCGCGCATGGCGGCTTTCACGATGGTATGGATATGTTCGTCGGAGATGCTCTGGCAGATGGTCATGTAGCCTTTCATCCGTCCCAGGTAAGCCGTGATGGCGTGGCCGGTATTGAGCGTGAAGAGCTTGCGCTCGATATAGGCGATCAGGTTGTCGGCCGGATTCATGCCGGGGATTTCGGGCACGGCGCCCTTGAAGGCCGCGCGCTCGACGTTCCATTCGAAGAAGCGTTCGACGACCACGTCGATCGGGTTCTCGCTCTTGACCGGCGGCACGATGCGGTCGACCGAGCAGTCGGGGAAGCCGACGTACTGCTCGCACCAGTCACGCTGGGCCTCGTCGAGGTGCTTGAGGACAGCCTCCCGGAGCTGTGTGGTGGCGCGGACGCCGTTTTCGCAGGCGATGACATTGAGCGGCTCGGTGACGCCTGCATCCCTGCGTGCGGCGATACCCGCCGCGATGGCCCCGGCGATGCGGGGCAGCACGGTCAGCCCCACCGCCGTGGTGACGAGTTCCGCCCCGGCGATCTGGGCGGCAAGTTCCGGGCTCCGGGAGTCCATTGCCGAAATGTCGGTAATGCGCATCTGCTCGCAGACCGTGTCCATGATCTGAACCGTATAGGCCCTGTCCGAGTTGATCCTCGCGACGACCTGTTCGTTCACATCGGCGAATACCACATGGTAGCCCGCCTGTTCCAGCACGGCGCCGATAAATCCGCGGCCGATGTTCCCGGCTCCGAATTGAATAGCTTTCTTCATTGCATTCGTGGTTTAAATATAGCTTCTGTAACAAAATACCGTATCGGTTGCCGCGGCCCGTCGCAGCGCTGAGCCCCGGCGGCGTATGCCCTGCGCCCTATTCCCAGAATATGCGGGTGTAATACCTGCCCTTGCCGAGGATGCAGTTCGTGAATTCGACCTGCTCGCCCTGCCTGATGTCGATGCGCAGCACCTGCCCCGCATAGACGGGCATGGGATAGTCGTAGGAGGCCGGACGGACGGCGAAACGCAGGTCGGACTTGTTGGCGATCTCGAACGTGCGTTTGGTCTTGTTGACCTGGCGGATCTCGCGGATTTCGAGCGCAGCGTCTATCATCTGGCCGATGTACTCCCCGCGCCCCATCAGGTTGCCGTCGAAGCAGGCCAGGGCCCGCCCGGCGAGGAGTGCTTCGTGGATCGCCCCGGCCGTGCGGGCGGTGGCGAAGACCAGGGTCATCGGACGGCTGCCGCGCACGGGATAGATGCTCCCGCTCATATAATGTATGTCGCTGTTGGCGAACGGCACGAGGCCGTACTGAACCGCGTAGTCGAATGCGCGGGGATAGGATTCGGTCTTGTTGAACACCTCGACGCCGCGGAGTTTGCCCTGGGCGATCAGGCGTTCGTGGACGGGATAGATGTCGCTTTTCCGGTCGGGGTAGCCGGGATGGTTCCACAGCAGGAAGGCGCCCTGGCGGCAGGCCTCCTCGACGGCCTGCATCTCGTCCTCGACGTCGAGTTTGTCGGCATCCTGGATAAAGAGCGTGCAGATGTGCCCCAACGGCTTCTTGCGGGTGATTTCCGCACCGGGGATCACGATCATCCCGATCATGTCGCCGCGTGCCTTGGCCAGTTCGTAGGGTTTATTGAGGCCGCAACGGATGATGTCGGCGTTCTTGTGCACCTCGATGTGGTCGGTCATGGCGATCGCGTCCAGTCCGTCGTTCCACGCTTCGTTGACCCGGCCGACGGGCCACACCTGTCCGTCGGAGATGTCGGAATGGACGTGGAAATCGCATTTGAGCGTGATATAGCCGCCGATGTCGGGTATGCGGAGGTATTGGCGGTAGTTCTGGCGGCTGACGGCCTCATGGACGTGGACATCGTCGTTATGCAGTTGTGCGGCGGCGGTCAGGGCACAGAAAAGGGCAAAAAATGCGAGGGTAAGGTTTTTTCTCATCGGTCGTGTAGTTTGGTCGTGTCATATTAAATACAACCGATCGCGGGAAACCACCTAACCGGATTACAAAAAAATTAAAAAAGGCACCGGACATTGTTTCGTTCGGCGAGAATGTTTATTTTTGTACCGAATCTGATTATCCGATGGAGAAAATCTCGCTTATATCACGGGTTCGCGCGGGCGACCGCAAGGCGTTCGACGAACTGTGCCGGAAATATTATGCCATGCTGGTTTCCTACGCCCGCCTGTTCCTGAAAGACGACTGGGCCGAGGACGTGGTGCAGGACGTGTTCTACAACGTATGGCAGCGGCGGGAGACGCTCGACGATTCGAACTCGCTGTACAAGTACCTGCTGCGTTCGGTCTACAACCGCTCGCTCAACTACCTGGACAAGAACAGGCGCGCCGGCGAATACGGCGCTTACTATCGGGAGCGCATCGCCGCGCTGGGCAGTTCGTACTATGCACCCGACAACAGCCCCGTCGTGCAGAAACTCTACAACGACGACCTGCGCGCCAGCCTCGATGCGGCCATCGAGTCGCTGCCGCCCAAATGCCGCGAAGTGTTCCGTCTGAGCTACATCGAAGACCTTTCGAACCGCGAGATCGGAGAGCAACTGGGCATTTCGCCGCGCACGGTGGAAAACCATATGTATGCGGCGCTCAAGCAACTGCGCCGGAAACTCTCCAAGGAACAACTGTTGCTGCTGCTTTCGCTGCTCTTCATGCGGGGCGTATAGGCCGGAGCGGCACAGACCCCAAGGCGTCGGGATACATAGTATCCCGGCGCTTTTTCGTTTGATCCCGCTCCCGATTTTTTCAATTTCCGGTAAGTGGTTTGGGCGGGTCGGCTGTATGTATCTATGAACACCGCCTAAACTACACGACCGATGGAAACGACATTCCCGAAGGCGCCTTCAGCCGCCGATAGCACCCTCATTCGCAGAGGTGCCATGAATTTGATATATAAATATATCGTATGATTTACCTGCACGATGGCTTTAAGTATGTTTTTCCGCCGTCAGAGCCGGTACGCGACAGCCGGACGAAAGGTTTGCCCGCGCCGGGCAAACCCTGCAACCCGTATTTCCACCAACCAAATATTTCTTAACCAACAAAACAAAACCATGCGAAAAATTTTTCTTTTCACAGCAGCAATGCTGGCGATCGCAGGCTGTTCGGAGGACAACACGCATCCGAAGGTATCCCCCGTGGACGAACCTTCGGCGGATGCCGTGACGATCCTCGCGACGATCGATGCGATCCCGTCCGCTACCGGGGACGGCGAGGCGTATGCTCCCCTATGGCAGGAAGGCGACCAGATCATCGTCGGCTACAAGGGGATGTCTTATGTGTACGAAACCTACGACGCCGGCAACGGTGTCGAGTTCCATCCGGTGGCCCTCTCGCTGCCCGCGGACGCACGCGGCGAAGTGACGGCCTATTTCAAGGCCGTCGACGGCGTATTTGCGGTCGGTGCCGACCAGACGGGCGCTACCCTGCCGATGTATGCCTATGCGGCCGATGCCGTACCCGCCCAGGGCAGCCTCGGCCTGCACTTCAAGCCACTGGCTTCGGTGCTGTCGCTCACGATCGGCGAGGAGGCTTCGAAGACCATTTCGAAAATCACGCTCGAACCGGTCGACCCCGACGGTGTGGAGGGGCACCTGGCCGTATCGGAGGCCGTGGTCGATCCCCGGACGGGTGCGGTGACCGTCGGCGAGGATGCCGCGGTGTCGGACATCCTTACGATGGAGATCGGCGAAATGTCGCTGGTGCAGGCCCAGACGGTGAATTTCCTGATCGCCAGCGGTACGAAGGTGGACGGCGGGCTGAAGGCGACGATCTCCTGTACGGACGGGAGCGTCTTCGTCAAAAACCTGTTCGAAACGCAGGAAGTGGCCTTTGCGGGGAACTGCGTCGGAGCCGTGACCGAGCTTTTCTTCCGGCTGAGGATCGCCACCTATGAAGACATGGTGAACTTCGCGCAGGAGTGTGCCGACGACAACGGCGGTGCCATCGTCGACCTCCAGGCCGACATCGACATGCGGAATGTCCCGTGGACGCCGATCGAGAATTTCACGGGGACGTTCAACGGCAACGGCCACCGTATCTACAATATCAACGTATCGGCCGACGGGCGTTATGCCGGGTTCTTCGCCTATGCCAAGGGGGCGATCTCGGATGTGGTTTTCGGGTCGAAGGACGGCACGTCCTATGACGGGACGAGCCGCATCGAGCTCAAATACAGCGCCGACACCGATACGTGGTGTTATGCGGGCATCGTCGCACAATCGAACAATACGCTCACCGGCGTGACCAGCTTCGTACCCGTGACCGTCACGGCGGATTCCCGATGCAAGTCGCGCACGGGCGGCATCGTCGGCAGCCTGGATAACCGGGAGAGTCGCCCGCAT
>OAWP01001856.1_pt1 | contig 11210 bp, 7 predicted proteins | sample 1517081 | NCBI WGS metagenome assembly OAWP01 (sample SAMEA2580167, study PRJEB22360) | human gut metagenome | biome: human gut; feature: human-associated habitat; material: faeces | place: Denmark | collected 2008/2010 | reverse complement strand
ATAGACATGGACGACTTCCAGAATCTCTCCGGCGTTGAGACCGCCACAAGAGTGCTCCGCACCGACGTTCGCGCGACATACAACGGTCAGCGCTCCGACGTAGACCCCACCCTTATGGCGATAGAGCCGGGCAAATTTTCACAGACCGCATGGTTCAGAAGCGACCTGCTTCCTGTTCACTGGTGGAACTACTGCTCCGCCCTTGTGGACTACAAGGCGGGCGTGCTTGCGTCCAGGGGCTGGGAGGAAAAGGGCGTGCAGCTCGGCGACACGATATCGGTAAAACTGAGCGGAAACGACTCAATAGACCTGACAGTGCTTGCATTCGTAGATTACTGGCCGGGGCTTGACCCCACCGAGCAGGTGGAAGTAAACTCGAGCACCAGCGAAACCACGGCCAAGGACTTCCTGATATGCAATTACAACTATATCCGTAAGCTGACCGAGCTTCAGCCCTACCAGATATGGCTGAAACTCCAGGACGGCGCGACAAGCGAGCAGCTCTACGCCGACATATCGGCAAAGAACCTGAAGATACAGCGTATCCAGGACAGCAGCCAGATGCTCATTGAAGAAAAGACCGACCCGGCGCTCCAGGGAATGAACGGCGCGCTGACCCTCGGCTTTGTCGTAATAATGCTGATGACGGTCATAGGCTTCCTGATATACTGGATAATCTCCATACGCTCCAGAACATTGCAGTTCGGCGTATTGCGTGCGATGGGCGTTACGTTCCGCGAAGTCATCTCAACGCTGGGCTGGGAGCAGCTTCTTGTGAGCCTGGTGTCGATCGCGATGGGATTTGTAATAGGCGGCATTGCAAGCGACATGTTTGTACCGATGTTCCGCACGATGTACGACGCAGCCGACCAGGTACCGCCGTTCCGCGTGCAGGGAGATCCCGGCGACTATATAAAGATGTACGTGATAATAGCGATAATGCTGATAGGCGGCTTTGCAGTGCTTGGCGGCATAATACGCAAAATAAACATCAACAAGGCGCTGAAACTAGGCGAGGATTGACAATACAAGCGGCATCGTTCAGGTTCAGCTTAAGACCGTCGAGAAACCATAATTCAGCGACCAGGGTTCCATTTTATCGGGCGACAAGGGCGAAACCTCCGTGCGAAGCACGGCAACTCTGCACGTAGGCGCGAAACCAAAACAACTAAATGGGTGTGGGGGAAAGTAAGAGTTTTCCCCCACTCGTCATATATAAAATTTTCAACCAGTCAGACTTTTTTGCGCATGTTTTTATATATTTTCCGAAAAACTCCTTGATTTCAGGAAGAGTTTTTGGTATAATTGTACATGAAGCAATGTAAACGCATGGCCGTTTACCGGAGAAATCTGAAAGGAACAGTACCAATGTTATCAAAAATCGGAATCAGACCCGTCATTGACGGAAGACAGTTCGGAATACGCGAAAGCCTTGAAGTCCAGACCATGAACATGGCAAAGGCGGCGGCGGAGCTCATCAGCAGTAAAGTACGCCACGCAAGCGGCGAACCCATGGAGTGCGTCATCGCGGTGTACAATTACGGAGGAATCGCAGAAAGCGCAGCCTGCGCCGACAAATTCGCCACTGAAAACATCGTGGCGACCCTCACGGTAACACCCTGCTGGTGCTACGTCACCCAGGTAATCGACGAGAATCCGAACACCATCAAGGCAGTGTGGGGCTTCAACGGGACCGAGCGCCCCGGCGCGGTGTTCCTCGCAGCGGCGAACTCCGCATACGCGCAGATCGGCATGCCCTGCTTCTCCATCTACGGGCACGACGTAAAGGACGCCGACGATACTGTTATACCCTCCGACGTTGAAGAAAAGATACTGCGGTTTGCACGCTGTGCAGCGGCTGTCGGCGACATGAAGAACAAGAGCTGCGTTAATATCGGTTCACAGGCTATGGGTATTGCCGGAGCCTACTGCAACGAGGAATTCTTCCGCGATTACCTCGGTATACACCCCGAGTGGGTCGACATGACCGAGATAATCCGCCGCGAAAAGCTGGGGATATACGATGAAGCCGAGTACAAGAAGGCGCTCGCCTGGATAAAGGAGAAATGCCCCGAGGGCGTAGACATCAACCCCACCCCGGGCATGACCTACATGCGCCCGGTACTCTCCGCAAAGGAAAAGGAGGAGAACTGGGAGTTCATCGCGAAGATGACCTGCATAATCCGCGATATCCTCAAGGGCAACCCGAAGCTCGCAGAAATGGGCTGGCTTGAGGAATCCAAGGGCAGGAACGCCGTACTGGGCGGATTCCAGGGTCAGAGAATGTGGACGGACTTCATGCCCAATGCTGATTTCACAGAAGCTATACTTAACACCACCTTCGACTGGAACGGCGCACGCGAGCCTATCCCCTTCGCAACGGAAAACGACACGCTCAACGGAACTACCCTGATGTTCCTGCACCTGCTGACCGGACGCGCAGCGGTATTCGCAGACGTGCGCACATACTGGTCTCCTGATTCCGTGAAGCGCGTGACCGGCTGGACTCCAAACGGCAAAGCGGCAAACGGATTTATCCACCTGATAAACTCCGGCGCGGCAGCACTGGACGGAACCGGCGCAGTAAAGGACGAGAACGGCGAGAGCGTAATGAAGCCCTGGTGGGACATGACCGAAAAGGACATCGACGCATGCCTGAATGCAACGACCTGGCCCTGCGCAAACCTCGGATACTTCCGCGGCGGCGGATTCTCCTCCAGCTACTCCACACAGGGAGTTATGCCCTGCACCTTCGCCCGCGTGAATTACGTAAAGCACCTAGGTCCGACAATACAGATAATCGAAGGCTACACAGTGGAGCTCCCCGAGGACGTAAACAAGACCCTCCTCGGCAGAACGGACCCGACATGGCCTTCCACATGGTTCGCCCCCATCACGGTTCCCGATAAGGTAGCCGTTTCCGACGTTTACAACGTCATGGCAAACTGGGGCGCAAATCACGGCTGCTTCGTATACGGCCACATCGGCGAAGATCTCGTCACCCTGGCAAGCATGCTGAGGATACCGGTATCCCTGCATAACCTCTCTGACGACCGCCTGTTCCGCCCGCACGCATGGAGCGCATTCGGCACCACCGACCTTGAAGGCGCCGATTACAGAGCCTGCGCAGCTTACGGCAGCCTCTACAAATAAAACACAGCCCGGGAAGCAGCGAGCCTCCCGGGCTTATAATGTCTATAATTTAAAAAGGCTGCGGATCCGCAGCCTTTTTATCAGCCGTTCCCTTCCTCGAGAACGTAAATATCAACCTGAACAGCGCCCCATGCGCAGCTATCGTAATAATGATCCGCCATGCTGCCGAAATAAAGGTCGACCAGCACGGTGCCGTCCATCAGACCAAGACCGGTATCAGCGGCAACGGCGTAGCCGTATACCTTTCTGCCGTCGTGGGATACGATGTAAAGCTTGCTCCCATAAGGGATAACGTTCGGATTTACGGCGCAGGTGCCTATCTCGGCGGCTCTGCCGCTTGCAGTGCGCGCTCCGTAGCCCGCGGTGTACGCGGTGGACTTACCCGAAAGAACGCGTGTGTAGTTCTCCGGAATGCCGTTTACCAGCTTCACAGCCTCGGGGTCGGAAGTCTTGGAATACGGAACAGCGGAAGCCGTGCCGCGCTCGACGACCTGGGTAACAGGCTCTGCGGTGGTCTTTTCGCTGATAAGCTCCTGGCTTGTCAGCTTGCCGTCTACGTACTTTTCCTTGACGGTGTATACGCACTTGCCATTAACTCCGGCGGTGACAACATTCTCTGTGCCTATGGCGAGGTTGCAGTTGTCGGTGTATTCCGTGTCGTAAGCGATATCAGAGGTGCTTTCGCGGGTGACGTACTCAACGCGGGTCACGGTGATGTCCATGTCCTTGTAAGCACGGTCGGTGAGTTCGCAGGAAAGCTCGTCGTATTCGCCGAGAGTGATTCCTGCCTTCTCAAGGACGTCTGCAACGGTTCCTTCAATCATCGGAACTGCCTTTGTTTCGCCGTCAGCGGTGACGTTCACGTCGAACGCACGATAAATGGTGATGTAGGCGGTGTTGCTGCTGACTTCCTCGTAGGATACCTTGTCATTGCTGCTGAGCTGGTAGTTGCCGAGCTTCAGTATAGCGTAAACATCGGATTCAGACGTCATGAGTTCTCTTGTAACGCCGTTATCCGTAATGTAGACCCGATCCTTGAAGTAGATCGAACCTGTCATAACTGCCACCATAAATATCGTGGCTGCGAACATAGCCGCCTTGACGAGCCTGCTTCTGAGATCCAGCTTGTTCATCTTGGCGTTTATCATCTGTGGTTTCATATTTGCCTCCTGAGTAGTTACTCATGCCCTCCCGGCAATCTCCCCGTATCCGGCAGGTGCCGGAATGCGGGTGTAACTTCCGTACAGCGTCAGGCTTTGGGGAAAGCCCTAAGCTGAAGCAAAACGCACTGTCCCCAACAGAGCTTTGCATTTCGAAGCCTGTTATCTATCTACCCTCCGCTAAGGCGGAAGTCGGCTTCTGATCGTTCTCTTTTTTGAAAGCAGCACAAAAGGCCGCACGGAGCTTTTCGCTTCGATGGTTTGTATTATAGCCCTTTTCCTTGTCAATGTCAAACGAACGGAAGTTCATAATTTTGTTGAAGTTTCACAAATCTCATTTGTAACCAATTTGTAATCATTCGATTAAAAGCCGAGTTTCTGTAAAAATCTGTAATTTAAACGTTTTCTTTTTGTAAAAATCACTAAAAATCAAACTTGTGAGTTTGTCGTCATTCTTAACAAAAATCAACAATGTTGCGTTTTATAAGTTTGTTAGTTTAAGACAATGAAACGTCCATGTTTTTTCACATCGTAAACTCCATCTGCATAAGAATGCGGGTTTGCAAAAATATATGATGACAAACGTCCGGATATGTGTTATAATAGTATAGAAATAGTAAAAGCGCCCGGAGAATCCGGGACAAGAGATATCGTTATATTATATATAGTATAAGAGGAAAGGACAAACGGGGCATGAATCACGAGAAATCCTGCGGTGCAATAGTATACAGAAAGCGCCACGGGAACACAGAGATCCTGCTGATAAAGCATGTAAGATCCGGCTGCTGGTCGTTCCCGAAGGGTCACATGGAGCCCGGCGAGAACGAAATGCAGACAGCAATCCGCGAGATAAAAGAAGAAACGAACATCGACGTATCAATAGACGACCCGTCGTTCCGCCAGGTAGTGGTATTCAACCCACGCCGGGACATAACCAAGGAAGTAGTGTACTTCCTTGCCCGGGCGGTAACGTTCGAATGCGAACGCCAGGAAGAAGAAATAGCCGATGTGCGCTGGGTCGAGATAGGTCAGGCAGGGGCGGTGCTGAACTACGACAACGACCGGCTGCTTGTAAACCGGGCTAAAGCATTCCTGGCAAAAACCAAAATATAAAAAAACTTGCAACCTTTTTATGGGGAACTTTGTTTTATAGACAGAACGGGCCGAACGCCCGGGAGATCCAAAGCAAAAACGCGCCGGATACAGACAGTCCGGAGTATTAATCAAACACCCAAGGGAGGTTTCACCATGAAAAGAAGAATACTTGCAATGAGCATGGCGGCAGTTACCGCGCTCACATCGACCAGTATCTGCGCATTCGCAGACGGACAGAACAGCGAAGCCCTCGCTTCCGCAATAACGATCGCAAAGACCCGCCTTGACATTCCGGAGGAGCTGACCGAATTCAGCTACAACACCTCTGAAAATTACAAGACCACCACCTACAACCTCACATGGAGCACCCCTGCCGACGCAGACGAATACAGGGAAGTATCAGTAACCGTATGCGGAAGCCTGATACTGTCCTATTTCGACAGCTCCATGTATTCGTCCAAGAATGCCGACAGCCACTTTGCAAAGCTCACCGGCGACGCGCTCTACAAGAAGGCTCAGGCAGCGGTCAAGAAGCTGAATCCGACGGTTGCCGACGTTATCTCCATCGACCGTGACAGCCTTAACATCACCATGTACGGCAGCAAAGCGCAGTTCTCTTTCGTAAGAACCAAGAACGGCGTACCGGTCAGCAACGACCGCGGCTCCATAGTGCTAGACAAGGACACCGGCGATATCATAGGCTTCCACATGAGCTGGCATGTCAATGCGTCTTTCAGGGACAGCAAATCCGCTATCTCACTTGACAAGGCAAAGCAGAAGTACGCTGAGATGATACAGCTCACCCCGCAGTATGAGTTTGATTACGACTGGCAGACCAAAAAAGTGACCGCAAGACTGGTATACCGCCAGGGCCAGTACGGCGAGATAAACGCGTTCACCGGCAAAAAGAGTGATTTCAGCGCCGACGGCTACTATGACGACAGCAACGAAACCGAAGATGCAGTCGCCGACATGGACACCGGAAAGGGCAGCGGCGAAGGCGGCTATCAGTTCACCGAGCAGGAGCAGGCAGAGCTTGATAAGAAGCTCCCCTACGCAAGCAGCGAAGCTGTAATAAAGCTCATGCAGGCGGATAAGTGGCTGACCTATTCCACTGATATGGAGCTTGTTTCATCTGACCTTTACAAGGTAAGCTTTACCGGTAAGGACAAGTATTACTACACCGCGAACTTCTCCAGCTACGTTCCCGACGAGAACGACTACGTTTACGAGGAGATAGTCGAGGAGGACGGTTCTGTAAGCGTTCCGGCAGTAGAATCAGCCCAGAACTGGCAGGAGGTCAATATCACCGTTGACGCGGAAAGCGGTCAGATAATGAGCTATTATTTCTGGGATACCCGTGACAGCAGATCCAGCTCATATGACCTCGATAAGGCTGACAAACTCGCCGAGGAGATCGCAAAGGCCTACGCCGGCGACCGCTTTGTGGAATACAAGGGCAATCCTTCCACTGATTACTCTTGGACAGACCAGAACAACAAAACATTCTATAACGGAAGCAGCCATTCCTGGGACAGATACTCCAGCGACATACTGGTCAGCGGAGATTCCATCAGCGTAGGCCTCAATGCAGATATGAAGCTGACTAACTACAGCTACAGCTATACTGACGTTAAGCTTCCCGATTCCTCCAGAATGCTCAGCACCGACATGGTAATGCAGAAGTTCTGGGAAAACAACGACCTGAACCTCTACTATCTCGCAAGATTTACCGATAAGAAAACCAAGACCGTGCTCGTATACGGCACCGATTCCGACGTTTACGTTGACGCGACTACCGGCGAGCCGGTGTACGACTGGCAGTATTCCTCCGATGCTGCGAACGACCTCTCCGGCATAAAGGACAAGAAGATACTGAAGATGGCGAAGGCACTGGACGATCACGGATACCTCATCTCCACTGAAAAGTTCAGCGAGAACGACACCGCCGATTCCGCAGTATTCGAGCAGCTCATGGGCGTAAATACCGACGAAGAAAGCAAGAAGCTGACCCGCGGCGACGCACTGGTGATCTTCACAAAGTCTGTAGCAGGAGACGCCATTCCGGAGCTGAAGGGCATCTACAAGTCTCCGTTCAGCGACGTTAAGGACACTGATAAGAATGTTGGCTATTACGCTATAGCATACGCAATGGGCGCTGTAAGCGGAAACAAGCTCAACGCAAAGGCAGACTTCACCTACGGGGATATGATAAAGATGGTTTATACGTTCTACGCAGCGGAATAAATCACATCAGTGCTTAGATATATGCGCTCCCGCCGGACAGCGGGAGCGCTGTTTTTCGGTGTATTGTAAGAAAAACCGGCCAGAGTTTTGGCGATAATACCCAAAATTCCCGCAGAGTGTGAAAATGTAGTGAAATCATATTAACAAATCACACGTTGTGTGGTAAAATAAACTTGTAGTATGGAAATTATCGTGCTCCCTGAAACCCGGGAGCTGGTTTGTGGAGGTATATATGGACGAAAATTCGAGAGTAAGCCTTACTAAGCCCACTGGTCAGGCAAGTCAGGCAGGCTGGAGAGACCCCGCCACTGGAGAAATATACGCACAGCAGCCGGTACAGTACCAACAGGCTCCGCAGCAGGCGCAGCCCTATCAGCAGTATGCTCAGCCAGTTCAGCCAGCGCAGACGTACCCCCAGGGAGTTCCGAATAATATCCCGCAGCAGGTAAACTGGCAGGGTCAGTCCCAGAACAATGCATATCAGCCCTATCGTCAGGACGCTGTACCCCAGGGAGGGTATCAGCAGCCAGTACAGCCTGTGAATGGATCGACAAAATTCTGCAAGCACTGCGGACAAGTCATTCCTGCTGACGCGGTAATATGCACCCACTGCGGCAGGCAGGTTGAGGAGCTGCGCACTGCGCCGTCAGCGGCACAGCCTATAATCATTAACAACAGCAACAACAATACGAATAATAACGTGAACACAGCCGCGATGATTCCGATGGGAAAGCCGAAAAATAAGTGGATAGCATTTTTCCTGTGCCTGTTCCTCGGCGAATTCGGAATACACCGTTTTTACGAAGGCAAGATAGGCACCGGAATTATCTGGCTGCTGACGTTCGGACTTCTGGGGTTAGGCACCCTGATAGACCTGATAATCATTCTGTGCAAGCCGAACCCGTATTATGTAAGATAAAAAAACCGCCCGGCGGGGAAACCGGGCGGTTTTCTTATGCACGGACGGGGGAAGTCCGCGCAGCCTGGAGCGTCAAAATCAGCAGAGCTCAGCGAGATAGTTCTCAATTATCTCATAAATATGGACAGGCGATGCGTCAAACCTGTTAAGCGCGTCAGCGAACTGCTGAATAGCTGTTCTGCTTGGGGTGATGTCCTCAACAAGACATTTGCCGAATTCCACACCGTAGCCCGTATAACTTTCGCCGTCCTCGTTGGTGTACTGCTTTTCCGTGATCGTCCACATACGTTCCTTCTCCTTTTTATTACTGGGATATTTTTGCTCTGTGTATACTAAAAGTATACCATAACCATTCGCAAATGTCAACAGATATACTGTTAAGATTCCGCTAAGAGTAACGATTAACAAAAACTTTACAATTTGTTATATTACAATTTAACATATATAGACATCTGTTGATAATTCCGGCTAAATATTGACACAAAGCGATAATTATGGTATAATTAACTTGGGCGGCATAACCGCCGGAAAAACAAACTGAACAAAAGGTAGGTAATGAAATGAGAGTTGGATTTGGAACATGGAGGCTTCTCTACACGGGAATAGTGCTTCTGGGAATAGGAATTGCGTTCATCGTGATGATCAGCGGAGAAATGGCTGATTACGCCAAGAGGGGAGCCGACTACAGCACATTGCAGTGGAGCGATTTCAAGGAAGGCATGATGATCGAGGGCGACCTCCCGGTAAACTACGGCTCGTACGAGGAAATCGTGAACGACGACAAGAATAAATCCATAGGCCAGTTCTATCTGATAGACGCAGGCGACGACTGCTTCATGGGTATCTACACCCCGATTGACGAGCTGATAAACTCCCTCGACGACCAGTACGACGCATGGTATAATGATGAGGACATCAGCCCTGTGCACTTCAAAGGCAAGGTAACAAAGATGGACAGCCAAGACAAAGGCTTTATAAGGGATTATCTTATCTCCGCAGGATACACCAGGGACGAAGTTGACAACTATATAGTCGACCTCTACATAAAGTGCGTAGACACAGAATCTCACCCGGTAATGCTGATCATCGGAATAGCCGCAGCCGCCGGCGGAGCTGTATTCCTGCTGATGTTCGTCCGCAGAAAAATCATGGGACGCTAAGTTAATAGGCGCACGGGCGCCCGAATATTTGACAAAAATCCCCCTTTCCAGCCGGAAGGGGGATTTTATTATAAAAACTGCCCCTCCCGAATGGAAGGGGCAATATTGTTGAAACAGGATATCAGAAGAAAATTCTTTCCTCGATGTAAGCCTTGACTTCAGTCAGCGGGATACGAACCTGCTGCATGGAATCACGCTCACGTACTGTTACACAGCCGTCTGTCTCGGTGTCGAAATCGTAGGTAATGCAGAACGGAGTACCGATCTCGTCCTGTCTGCGGTAACGCTTGCCGATAGCGCCAGCGTCGTCGAAATCAACGTTGAAGTACTTAGCAAGCTCGTCGTGAAGCTCTCCTGCCTTCTCGCTGAGCTTCTTGGAAAGCGGCAGCACAGCAGCCTTAACAGGGGCCAGAGCCGGGTGAAGGTGCATTACTGTACGGCTGGTGCCGTCCTCAAGCTGCTCCTCATCGTAAGCGTCGCATACAACTGCAAGGAACAGTCTCTCAACGCCGAGGGAAGGCTCGATAACATACGGAATGTACTTCTCGTTGGTCTCGGGGTCGAAGTATTCAAGGCTCTTGCCGGAGGTCTTCTGGTGCTGAGTCAGATCGTAGTCGGTGCGGTCTGCAACGCCCCAGAGTTCGCCCCAGCCGAACGGGAACATAAACTCGAAGTCGGTGGTAGCCTTAGAGTAGAAGCAAAGCTCCTCAGGGCTGTGGTCGCGCAGGCGGATATTCTCCTCCTTCAGACCGAGGGAGAGCAGGAAGTTCTTGCAGTAGCTTCTCCAGTACTGGAACCACTCAAGGTCGGTGCCGGGCTTGCAGAAGAACTCAAGCTCCATCTGCTCGAACTCGCGCACGCGGAAAATGAACTGACCGGGGGTTATCTCGTTACGGAATGACTTACCAACCTGAGCAACGCCGAACGGAACTTTTTTGCGGCTTGTGCGCTGGATATTAGCAAAGTTAACGAAAATACCCTGAGCAGTCTCCGGGCGGAGGTAGATCTCATTCTTGCTGTCCTCTGTAACGCCCTGGAAGGTCTTGAACATCAGGTTGAACTGACGGATATCGGTAAAGTTTGTGGAACCGCAGTTCGGGCACTTGATACCGTGCTCCCTGATGTAAGTCATCATCTGCTCGTTGGTCCAGCCGTTTGCGTCGCCGCCGTTGTCTTCAATGAGCTTATCTGCGCGGTGACGGGTCTTGCAGTCCTTGCAGTCCATCAGCGGGTCGGAGAACCCGCCTACGTGGCCGGAAGCCACCCATGTCTGCGGGTTCATCAGGATAGCGGAGTCCAGTCCTACATTGTACTTGTTCTCCTGAATGAACTTCTTGCGCCACGCGTTCTTGATGTTGGTCTTGAGCTCAACGCCGAGGGGGCCGTAGTCCCATGTGTTAGCGAGTCCGCCGTAGATCTCACTGCCGGGGTAAACGAAGCCTCTGCCCTTGCAGAGGGCAACGATTTTGTCGAGGG
>OAWP01001841.1_pt1 | contig 11352 bp, 10 predicted proteins | sample 1517081 | NCBI WGS metagenome assembly OAWP01 (sample SAMEA2580167, study PRJEB22360) | human gut metagenome | biome: human gut; feature: human-associated habitat; material: faeces | place: Denmark | collected 2008/2010 | reverse complement strand
TATAGAAAGGAGCTTTCTTCTGTCCCATTCTTCTTAATCTGATCTTTACTGCCATTTTGTTTCACCTCCTCATAGGTTTATTGAATAATATATATCAAAAGTAAAATAAATACTTTTGTTAACAAAACATGAAATTCTTTAATGATATTCCTTTAATGAAATCCATTAAAACGGAAGTCCTTTGAATAATCCTCCAAGACCACCGCCTCCACGGCGTCCCTTCTTTCCGCCCATCATACCGGGCATCTGCTTCATGAACTTCTTTGTCTGCTCAAACTGCTTTACAAGTCTGTTGACCTCTGATACATCCACGCCTGCTCCTCTTGCAATACGAGCCTTGCGGCTTGGATTAAGAAGCTTTGGATTTCGTCTTTCCTCCGGTGTCATGGAATAGATGATTGCCTCTGTGCGGGCCATGCCCTTTTCAGCTTCATCTGTATCAATATCCGGCATCTTGCCTCCACCGATACCCATGCCCGGCATCATGCCCATCACGCTTGAAAGACCGCCCATCTTCTTCATCTGACTCATCGAATCAAGGTACATCTCAAAATCAAACTCATTTTTGCGCATCTTCTGCTCAAGCTTCTTGGCCTGTTCCTCATCAATGTTCTCCTGCGCCTTCTCAATCATGGAAAGCACATCGCCCATACCGAGGATTCTTGAAGCCATACGCTCCGGATAGAACTGCTCAAGGTCTGAAAGCTTCTCGCCCATACCGGCGTAAAGTATCGGCTTTCCTGTAACGGCTCTGATTGAAAGTGCCGCTCCACCTCTGGTGTCACCATCAAGCTTTGTGATGACAACTCCGTCAATTCCTATCTTTTCATCAAAGGTACCTGCTACATTTACCGCATCCTGACCTGTCATGGCATCTACCACGAGGATGGTCTGGAAAACATCAGTAGCTTCTTTTATCTCAATAAGCTCTGCCATCATATCCTCATCAATATGAAGACGTCCGGCAGTATCGATGATAACAACATTGAAATCGTTTTTCTTAGCGTGCTCCACAGCAGCCTTTGCGATGTCGGCAGGCTTGTTTTTGTCACCCATCGAGAAAACCTCAACGCCCTGCTTCTGCCCATTTATCTTTAACTGCTCAATCGCAGCCGGACGATACACATCACAGGCTACAAGCAGTGATTTCTTGCCCTTGCTCTTAAGCTTTCCGGCAATTTTTGCTGTGGTGGTTGTCTTACCGGCTCCCTGAAGACCTACCATCATGATAACGGTAAGCTCCTTGCCCGGCCTGAAAGCAATCTCTGTTGTCTCAGAGCCCATAAGCTTAATCATCTCTTCATTTACGATTTTGATGACCATCTGTCCGGGATTGAGACCATTCATGACATCCTGTCCGATTGCTCTCTCCTGAACACTCTTTGTGAACTGCTTAACAACCTTGAAGTTAACATCGGCCTCAAGGAGTGCCATCTTAACCTCTTTAAGAGCAGCCTTTACATCATCCTCAGTAAGCTTTCCCTTGCTGCGGAGATTTTTGAAAACGTTCTGCAGTTTTTCTGATAAACTGTCAAATGCCATATTACAGCTCCTCTAGTATCTGATTCGAAATAGCTTCGATTTCATTCATTAATAGCTCATTATGTGATTTCTTAAAATCATTTGTCAGCTCATGAATCCTTCGTATGTCACTCTTTATGGACATGAACTTTTCAACAAGATGAAGCTTTGCCTCATAGTCAAGCAGCTTCTTATTGCATCTCTTAATCAGATCTGCAACACCCTGACGGGAAATCCCCTCCTCGGATGCTATCTCACCGAGAGACAAATCATTGAAGACAAAATCCTCATATACCTGACGCTGATGCTCATTCAAAAGCTCACCATAGAAATCATATAAATATGCCTGTTCAAGTTTTTCTTCCATATCAAGTATCCTCTTTTTCCCTCGAACCTATGGTAGAATAACACATAGTTTGCCCGGTGTCAAGTAAAAATACTTGATACTTTTATTTTTATATCATAGTGCGTACAATTCTCGGCTTATAGCCCTTCTTCTCGAGCGCCGCTATAATCTGCTCCTTGTGCTCTGTACCAAAACACTCAAGCGTGATGCGAAGCTCGACAGCCGCACTTCTGTTTGTAGTGACAAACTGGTTATGCTCCAGCTTGATTACATTGCCCTGTACATCGGCAAGAGTCTGTGAAACCTTTGCAAGCTCGCCCGGCTTATCCGGCAGAAGCACTGAAACAGTAAAGATTCTGTCTCTGAAAATAAGACCCTGCTGTACAACTGATGACATGGTAATAACATCCATGTTGCCGCCGCTTAGGATAGAAACCACTCTCTTGTCCTTTACCCCAAGATGCTTAAGCGCAGCTACAGTCAGAAGACCTGAGTTTTCGACTATCATCTTGTGATTCTCAACCATGTCAAGGAAGGCCACGATAAGCTCGTCATCCTCCACTGTGATAATATCATCAAGATTTTTCTTTATGTATGGGAAAATATTTGAGCCCGGTGTCTTTACCGCTGTTCCGTCTGCAATAGTATTTACACTTGGTAAAGTGGTCACTTTTCCATTCTTAAATGACTCCTGCATACAATTAGCGCCGGCCGGCTCCACTCCGATAACCTTAATCTTTGGGTTTAACAGCTTTGCAAGTGTGGATACACCTGTTGCCAGTCCGCCACCTCCGATTGGAACGAGGATGTATTCAACAAGAGGAAGCTCCTTGAATATCTCCATAGCAATAGTTCCCTGTCCTGTTGCGACAGCTAAATCATCAAACGGATGGATAAATGTGTAGCCCTCTTTCTCTGCAAGCTCATATGCCTTAGCACATGCCTCATCATACACATCTCCGTAAAGCACTACCTCAGCGCCGTAACTCTTTGTACGGTTTACCTTGATAAGAGGTGTGGTGGTAGGCATCACGATGACAGCCTTGCAGCCATAGCACTTTGCAGCATACGCAACACCCTGCGCATGATTTCCTGCGGATGCTGTAATGAGTCCCTTTGCCCTCTCCTCATCTGTGAGTGTGCTTATCTTGTAGTACGCACCTCTGACCTTGTAAGCTCCGGTAAACTGCATATTTTCAGGCTTCAGATATACCTTATTGCCTGTCTGGTCACTTAAAAAGTCACTGTAAATGAGCTTTGTCTCAAGGGTGACCTCCTTGACCTTCTCACTTGCTTCTTCAAATTTATCTAATGTCAGCATATTTGTTTTTCCTTTCATTTCTTCGGTATAACTATTCATAACCACCCACACATATTCGCAAAAACGCATTGTTCTCAGTGGTTCTGAATAGTTATTTTTCATTATATTATACCAAAAATTCCGTACATATATATATAAACTGATATATCAGATTATTATAAACAATATAACTTATACGCTCAAAGATATTTTTAAATTATTCCGTTTTAGTGTCAAACAATGCATTCACGAACTCGTCCGAATCAAATTTCTGCAAATCATCGATTGTCTCACCGACTCCGATATACTTGACCGGCACTGAAAGCTCCGACTGTATCGCTACAGCGATACCGCCCTTTGCCGTACCATCCATCTTGGTGAGCACGATGCCCGAAATCTTTGCCACATCAGAAAACTCTCTCGCCTGAACCAGTGCATTCTGGCCTGTAGTCGCATCAAGCACCACGAGCGTCTCTCTGTACGCATCCGGATACTCACTCTCCAGGATTTTATTAATCTTTCCGAGCTCATTCATCAGATTCTTTTTGTTGTGGAGTCTTCCGGCTGTATCCACGAGAAGCACATCTGCGTTTCTGGCCTTTGAAGCTGCAACTGCATCATATACAACAGCTCCCGGGTCGGCACCCTCGGCACCGCCAATCATATCAACTCCGGCGCGGTTTGCCCATTCCTTCAGCTGGTCTCCTGCTGCCGCCCTGAAGGTATCGGCACCTGCAATAACCACCTTCTTGCCCTGTTCCTTGAGCTTTCCTGCAAGCTTTCCGACAGTGGTAGTCTTTCCTACTCCGTTGACACCGATTACAAGCACAACAGACTTTTCATTTTCAAATCTGTAGGCGGTCTCCTCCACCTTCATCTGTTCCTTGATGCTCTCAATCAGAAGCTCCTTGCACTCTGCCGGCTCCTTGATATGCTGCTCCTTAACCTTCCTCTGCAGATCCTCGATGATACTCTCTGTAGCTCTCACTCCGAGATCTCCCATGATGAGAATCTCCTCAAGCTCCTCATAAAAATCATCATCTATATGTGAAAATCCACTGAAAAGTGAATCTATGCCTGAAACGATATTGTCTCTGGTCTTTGTCAGTCCTGAAACGAGCCTCTTAAAAAAGCCCGGCTTTTTTTCTTTTTCTTCCATTTTAACTCTCCATAAATAAAATTCTACTGCGTCAGATCATTCTCTATAAGATTTACTGAAACGAGTGTGGAAACACCCTTTTCCTGCATCGTGATACCATATAGCCTGTCCGCAGCCGCCATTGTACCACGTCTGTGTGTGATAACGATAAACTGTGTGTTCTTTGTAAGCTTGTTCAGATAATTTGCATAGCGCGAAACGTTCGAATCATCAAGCGCCGCCTCAATCTCATCAAGCAGACAAAACGGTGATGGCTTAAGTGCCTGAATGGCAAACAAAAGTGCAATAGCGGTGAGCGCCTTTTCTCCACCGGACATCTGCATCATATTCTGAAGCTTCTTTCCGGGCGGCTGTGCGACGATTCTTATGCCGCACTCCAGTATATCCTCATCCTCCACAAGCTCCAGGGAACCATGTCCACCACCAAAAAGCTGCTTAAAGGACTTGTCAAACTCTCTCTGAATCTCGGCAAACTTCTCTGTAAACTGCTTTCTCATACCACTGTCAAGCTCATCTATGATACCAACCAGAGTCTTTTCAGCCTCGATAAGGTCATCATGCTGTCCCTTCAAGAACTCATAACGTGTTGAAATCTCCCTGTATTCCTCAATAGCGTTGACATTTACATCGCCGAGGCGTCTGATTTCGTCCTTTATGCCTGCAATCAGCTTCTTTAATGAAGGCAAATCATCGTATGCATCATTTCTAAGCTCTGAAGCCGCATGCGGAGTAAGCTCATACTCATCCCACATGTAGTTGATCTGAGTCTCTGAAGCCTCCTTAAGCTTCTCTCTCTGGCTGTTCAGTCTGAAAAGCTCCTTATCCAGAGCAGCCTGTTTCTTTGAAACTTCCTCCTGCTTTGCAAAAAAGCCTCTATAATCCTCAGACATCTTTTCCTTTTTTGTAAGGCTCTCCCTAAGCTCTTCGTCAAGCTTTGAATTGTTGTCCTTTGACGCCAGAATGGTCTGTGTAATTGCATCAATATCAGCCTGCTTCTTTTTAATATCATCCTTTGCAGCAGCTGCACCTTCCACAAGGCTTTTCTTCTGCTCATCGAATTTTTCTATCTCTGAATTGATACGATTGATATTTTCTATAGCAAACTCAGCCGTCTTTGTGATATTTGCAAGCTCCAGTGAGATGGCAGCGGCCTTGTGTGAAGCCTCCTGCTCAAGTACTCCCTGCTTTTCAAGTATCTCACTGTATGAGCTGTTTTCCTTCTCAAGCTGCTCCTCACGCTGCTTTGATGCCTCAAGCTGTGCTGCGATATCCTTCTTGCCCTGATTTATCTCTTCGAGCTGTTTTTCAATCTCCGCATTTTCTGTGCGCAGATCCTCGTAGATATTCGCACTCTCCTTCTTTTGCTGGTCTGCCCTGTCAACAGAAATCTGTGCTGTGTTCTGCTCAATATACTTCTCCTGCAGCAAGGTCTTTGTGGCTGCTATATCCTCCTCGCCAAGCGCAATAGCAGTCGCAATATCATCCTTTCTGGCTCTAAGCTCTTTAAGCTTTGTCTTAGTCTGATCAACTCTCTTTTCAAGCTCCTCAATCTCACGATTTCTCGCAAGCAGATTGGATGAATTTTTAAACGCACCACCGGACATAGATCCTCCCGGTGCCAAATACTCGCCCTCGACAGTCACGATATGGAGTGAATAGTGATTTTTCTTTGCAAGCGCAATGGCATTGTCAATTGTATCCACCACAATCACTCTGCCAAGCAGGTATGCAACAACCTCATCAAACTTCGTATCACACTTCACCAGCTTATTTGCAATGCCAAGCACACCCTTTTCGCCGAGTGCCGCCTCATTTTTAGTATTTCTGTTTGCACGCACACTTGTAAGAGGTAAAAAAGTAGCCCGACCAAAATGATTGGCCTTCAAAAAGCCAATCATCTTTTTGGCTGTGGCCTCATCCTCAGTGACGATATTCTGGATATTGCCGCTTAAGGCTGTCTCTATCGCTATCTCATAGCGCTTATCCACCTGGATAAGATCTGAAACCACTCCGAGAAGCCCCGGATTTTTAGCCTTCTGCTCCATAACACGCTTGATGCTGTTGCCATAGCCATCATAGCGCTCGGCAATGTTTTTAAGTGACTCAAGCCTGGAAACAGACTTATGATACTCTGTGGAAGCCTCCTCCATCAGGCGGGCATTCTCTCCGGACTTATCTCTCCACTCCCTGGCCTTTGCCAAAAGAGCCGACTCCTTTTCCTTTAAACCGGCTATCTCTTCATTGACAGCATTAAGCTTCTTATTGGCATCATCCAATATATCATCAAGCCCTGCTTCCCTTGTCTTTCTATCTAAAAGACGCTTGGTAAGCTCCGCCTTTCTGATATTAATCTGCTCAAGCATAGTGGCAAAACGCTGCTTCCTTGACTGGATACTGCCTCGCTCCTGAAGCAGGGCAATAAGCTCATTCTTACCCTTTTCCAGTCCGTCATTGCAGCGGTTGACCTCTGCAAGCACAGCCTCATGCTCATTTACCGCAAGAAGCTCGTTTAGCCTCATCTGCTCTATCTCAGCTTCCAGTGCAGCTTTTTTGTCATCATACTCTTTCCTGCTTTTAAGACGCTGCGCCTTTTCCTTTTCGATAGCTAAAAGCCGCGACTGTAAATGCTCATCCGTCATTTCGGCCGTGTGAATCTGCTCCTTTAAAAGCTCTATCTGATTCTCAAGCTTCTGTCTGGTGGATGAAGTGCTTGTGATGCTCTCACGAAGAGACTCAATACGCTCATCCATCTGCTGCATATCATTTCCAAGCCCCTCATACTCTGCCTTGATGCTCTCGTATGTGGCGTTGGTCTCCTTTAGCTCGTCATCCGCAATAGCGTATTTCTCATCAGCAGACTTAAGCTCGGTCTCAATGCGCGCTGATTCAAGCAAAAACATGTTGACATCGTAGTTCTTCAACTCTTCTCTCTTTTTAAGATATGTATGAGCCTTCTCGGACTGTCTCTGTAACGGACCTACCTGTCTCTCAAGCTCTGTCAGAATATCATTGACACGCACAAGGTTCTCCCGCTCATTATCGAGCTTTTTTTGCGCTGTAAACTTTCTCTTTTTAAACTTCACAATGCCGGCAGCCTCATCAAACAGCTCTCGCCTCTCCTCCGGCTTTCCACTTAAAATCCTGTCAATCTGGCCCTGTCCAATGATGGAATATCCCTCTTTACCGATACCGGTATCATAAAAAAGCTCCGAAACCTCCTTGAGCCTGCACGGATTGCCATTGATTAGATACTCACTCTCCCCTGATCGGTAAACACGTCTGGCAACCGTAACCTCATTGAAATCAATCGCAAGCGAATGGTCTGAATTGTCAAGTGTGATTGCAACATACGCGTATCCAAGCGGCTTTCTGTTCTCTGTACCAGCAAAAATAACATCCTGCATACTGGCACCACGAAGCTGCTTTGCGCTCTGCTCACCGAGCACCCATCTGACCGCATCGGCGACATTACTCTTTCCACTGCCGTTTGGCCCGACAATACCTGTGATGCCATTGTGGAACTCAAAAACAATTTTGTTGGCAAAGGACTTAAAGCCCTGTACTTCCAAGCTCTTTAAATACATTAAAAACTCCTATTCCCTGTTTCTGTACAAAAGAAGTGCCTGATATGCAGCCTGCTGCTCCGCCGCCTTCTTTGTGTGGCCTTCTCCCTCGCTGACACGCTCGCCGTCCACAAGCACCGCAACTGTAAACTGCTTGTCATGGTCCGGACCGCTCTCATCAATAAGTTCATAGGAAAGCTGCTCATGCCTGCCCTGTATAAGCTCCTGAAGGATAGTCTTGCTATCATAAAAGAGCTGCTTATTCTCAATATCAGTCATGATAAACCTAAGCACAAACTCCTTTGCATTAGTAAAACCACCATCTAAATAAATTGCTCCAATCACTGCCTCAAGTGCATCAGAAAGAATCGATTTTCTCTTTCTGCCACCTGTATGATCCTCGCCCCTGCCAAGACGTAAGTACTTTCCAAGGTCAAGTGGCTTTGTACAAAGTGCAAGAGTCGGCTCACAAACAATGCTTGCGCGCAGCTTGGTAAGCTCACCCTCAGGCTTTTGCGGATAATTGATAAACAAAAACTCACTTGAAACTATTTCCAAAACAGCATCGCCCAAAAACTCCAGACGTTCGTTATCAGAATGCTTTTTCATGTGCTTTTCATTGGCATACGAGCTGTGTGTCAGCGCCTGCTCAAGCAGATGTTGGTTCTTGAACGTATAGCCTATTTTACTTTGAAATTCATTTAAATCTGCCATAATTTCTCCTCTATCTCTATATCTATCCATTTTACATGTTCCGTGAGTATAATGAAAAGCCCTTATAATAAAGGGCTTTTCATTAGTTAAACATACTACTGCTCGCTTACAGCTTTTTTAATCTGCTCAACAGCATCGCCTACAGTGACGATTTTCTCAGCTTCCTCATTAGGAATCTCGATATCGAACTCTTCCTCGATACCCATGATAATCTGGAATACATCCAAAGAATCAGCTCCAAGGTCATCAATGAAGGTTGACTCCATAGTAACCTCGTTCTCATCCACGTTAAGTACCTCGACAATAATGTCTCTAAGCTTCTCAAATTCCATTTTTAATACCTCTCATTTCTGTTTATAGTGACCAATCATACAGCAATACTGCTATCTAATCAGCCGGCTTATTAATAATATATTCTTTAATTTTATCATTAATCTCTTTTTCCTTAAATGTAACACACTGGAAAACAGAGTTAGTGATTTCCTTTGCCTTGGAGCTGCCGTGGGTCTTTACAACAAGACCATTCAATCCTAAAAGCGGTGCTCCGCCGTACTCTGTCGCATCAAATGACTTTAGCGTATTCTTAAGAGCCGGAAGTGCAAGTGCAGCTCCTATCTTGCTCTTTAATGTGCTCATGAGACCCTTCTTTATTACTCCGATAAGTGTGGAACTGAGCCCCTCGTAGAGCTTTAATATGACATTGCCTGTGAAAGCCTCGCAGACTATAACATCGGCATCTCCCTTTGGAATATCCCTTGCCTCAATGCTTCCGACAAAATTGATATCTGTGCACTCTCTAAGAAGCGGCATGGTCTCCTTTACCAGGGCATTGCCTTTCTCCTCCTCTGCACCGATATTGACCAGTGCAACCTTTGGATTCTTCACGCCGACAACATGCTCCATATAGATAGAGCCCATCTTAGCAAACTGTACCAGATGCTCAGCTCTGGCATCCACATTGGCTCCACAGTCTATGAGCAAAGATACTCCGCGCTCAGTCGGAATAAGCGGTGCCAAAGGCGGCCTTTGTATGCCCTTTATCCTGCCGACTATTACCTGTCCTCCGACAAGTACAGCACCTGAGCTTCCTGCCGAAACAAATGCATCAGCCTCTTTATTCTTGACCATATTCATGCCAACAACGATTGATGACTGCTTCTTTCGTCTGATTGCCCCAACCGGTGGTTCTGCCATCTCTATAACCTCAGGCGCATCTACTATCTCTATCTGCTCCTTAGGATATGTATACAAAGAAAGCTCCCTCTCTACCGGTACCTTCTGTCCTACAAGAAATATCTTTATATCATTTCTTTTGTTAACCGCATCTACCGCACCCTTTACTACCTCTGCGGGTGCATTGTCGCCACCCATTGCATCGAGTGCGACCCTTGTTGTACTTTGCATTGTGACCTCCCTGTGCCTGCTAAAAAGCAAACTACTAATTGATTAAATAAAATATACTATAATCATAGGTATAAATCAATAACCAATTCTCTACTCTATATGGCTTCCATCATTCTCCCGGACTCATTGAAATAACCTTGCCACAGTTCCATAAATCAGCAGTGCGCTTTGCTGCATCAAGTCTGTCCTCGTCTGATTTAAAATCAATATTCACAGAGTGGCATCCGCACTCAAGACATGTCACATAATATGAGCTGCCGCAGTCCTCCTCGAGAATCCCGGCACCGCCACAGAGCGGGCACTCATAGATTTCAACTAAATCGTCTATATTATTCATGATAGTTTGCTTCCTTCTTTCTTTAATATCTAAATATCCTCTCAGTATAATAACATCCCTGCAAGCTATATACAAGCAAAAAGTACCTTCATTTTATTATGGGATAAAAAAGGGATAAAATCAATCAAAAAAAGGATTGAACGATATCGTTCAATCCTTAATTTTACTGGTTTTCTACTATTAGTCCTGAGGAATGATTTCTTTTTTGTTGTATGATCCGCAGTTCTTGCAAACTCTGTGTGGCATCATAAGCTCTCCACATTTGCTGCATTTTACTAAAGTAGGAGCAGACATTTTCCAGTTTGCTCTTCTCTTATCTCTTCTTCCCTTAGAAGATTTATTCTTTGGACAAATTGACATTTGTTTACACCTCCTTAAACTTGTTAAATATATCCTGGAACGCTGCCATTCTTGGATCCGGTACAAAACTATCGCAACTGCAGGTGCCTTTATTCAAGTTCATCCCGCAGACTTTACAAATACCTTTGCAATCGTCTTTGCACAGAACTCTCATTGGCCAGTTCACCAGAATTTCGGCGTAGACAAGTTTATCTACATCGAGTTCAAACCCAATCAGGTAGTCAGTTTCCTCCATCTCTTCATCGACTAATGCTCCGTCTGTGATTTTCAGAGTCTTGTCAATGTCAAAATGCATGTTTGTTGGAACTTCTTCCAAGCATCGGCTGCACGGTATCGCTATGTCTATATCTACTGTTCCCGTGATGTGCACTGCTGCATTCTCCACGTTTGAGATATGAAGTGATATCGGCTGCTTTTTCAGAATAGGATAATCTCCTAGCCGCGACTCAAATGATGTGAGCGTAAGCTCTGTCTCAATTGTTGTCTCTTTATTGATAGATTTTACAATGGTTGATATATCAATCATAGTTCTCTCCTATTCACACCTAACCAATTATACATATTGGAGTGGTGTTTGTCAACAAAATTTTATAATTTATCCACAACTTTTTGCTTTTTATTAGCCGACAAGCTTTACTGTCTCACGGC
>OAWP01001833.1_pt1 | contig 11401 bp, 9 predicted proteins | sample 1517081 | NCBI WGS metagenome assembly OAWP01 (sample SAMEA2580167, study PRJEB22360) | human gut metagenome | biome: human gut; feature: human-associated habitat; material: faeces | place: Denmark | collected 2008/2010 | reverse complement strand
GTAAGATCATTCAGGAGCTTAGTACAGCTGCGTAGTGAGTCGAGCGAGAGCGCGTCGCAGACATATAACCATTTTTATAATATTCCACCAATAATTTCCGTCATCAAACTACAATTTACTCCCCAAAACTTATACCAATCGTCTTAGCGTCCTTAATCATCTGGCACTTCGGATCAACATATTTTAATTTTCCGGCAACTTCAGATAATGGAACCTTTTTTGTATCTTCATCAACGATACCAACCATATAGCCATACTCTTTATTAAGGATTAATTCAGCGGCATATGCTCCAACTCTTGTAGCAAGTACACGGTCGTAAGCACAAGGAGCACCACCACGCTGTGTATGTCCTGGAACGGTGACTCTGATCTCACGATTTGTTTTTTCTTCTAGTGCAGCTGCAATCTCATAAGCAACAGAAGGATATCTTCTTTCTGCAAGTTTTGCCTTATACTGTTTCTTCTTTAACTTCGCATCTTCTTTTGAAATAGCACCTTCAGCAACTGCGATAATCGAGAATTTCTTTCCAGCTGCAAAGCGGTTTTCTACAACTTCGGCTACTTTATCAATATCATAAGGAATTTCAGGCAGCAGGATTACGTCAGCTCCACCAGCAATTCCTGATTGCAGGGTAACATGTCCGACTTTATGCCCCATAACCTCGATGATAAATACACGGCTGTGAGAAGAAGCTGTTGTATGGATTCGGTCGATCGTATCAGTTGCAATATCAACAGCACTCTGGAATCCGAATGTCATTTCAGTTCCCCAAAGATCATTGTCAATTGTCTTTGGAAGTGTTACAACATTTAAACCTTCTTCACGAAGCATATTTGCAGTTTTGTGAGTTCCGTTACCGCCAAGAACTACAAGACAGTCTAATTTATATTTACGATAATTATTTTTCATTGCCTCGACTTTATCAAGACCGTTTTCATCAGGGATGCGCATCTTTTTGAATGGCTGTCTGGAAGTTCCAAGAATTGTACCTCCACGGTTTAAGATTCCAGAAAAATCATCTGGTGTCATACGGTCAGCAATATCGTAGATCAGACCTTTATATCCATCGCGGAAACCATAGATCTCCAGATCATTTCTCTTTACACTTAAACCTTTTACTACACCACGCATGGCAGCATTCAATGCCTGACCGCCACTGGTTAAAATTCCAATTCTTAACATGAATCTATCTCCCTTCGGGTTTTATATTTGCATTTAAATCATCTAACATTAGTTAACTACTATTTTAACATATAATTATATACAAAAATTATAAAATTTAGTAAATAAAACGTTAAGAAAGCGTAAAATCTGATAAAAAGATAAGATCATGATCTTTGTTTTCGTACAATCAAAATATCCGATAAAACAGATTAAGAAAATATAAAAATGTGCATTGAAAATAAATAAAAAACCAGATAATATAAATATAGAAAGTCACATATGAAATGTGGCGTATTCACGACGGAGGAAGCCAGATGAAAAGTGATCGTTTTTTAATAAAAGCAGCAGAACTTTATTACCGTGATGGATTATCGCAACAAGAGATTGCGAAAAAATTACATACATCAAGAACCAGTATTTCCAGAGCATTGATCCAGGCGAGAAATGAAGGGTATGTTCAGATCAGGATTCAATATCCTGAACAAAGTGATCTTGCATTGGAACGGAAATTAGAAGAAAAATATGGATTGACAGAAGCATTGATCGCTGTTCCGGCATATGAACAGTCATCGGATCAAGAAGTAGCGTTTCAAGCGGTAGACTATATTCTAAGAGTTTTGAAAAAAAACATGGTATTTGGAATGACATGGGGAAGAGCCATGCATGAATTTGTGGAGCAGTTGGCGAAAGATGAACGTCTTAGATCTCTTTCATTTCAGAATGTAAAAGTTGTTCCATTTCTTGGAACACCGGGAGCGATACAGTCAGATTCATGGAATACAACAACATATTCCAATACACTTGCAACGAAAGTCGGAAATTTATTACACTGTGCAAGTTATAACTTGTCTGCACCAATGTATGTGGAAGGTACAAAAGAAAAAGAGTTGATCGAAAGTATTGATGAAATCGCTAAAGTTCTTCATATGGCAGAAACAGCGGACATTGCATTGATCGGAATCGGATCGATGCAGGACGATTCTTCGATTATCAAGGCAGAAATACGGACAAAGGAAGAATACAAGGAACTAGTGAGAAAAGGTGCCGTTGGAGAAATCGTTGGAAGGATTTATGACAAGAATGGCCAGACGGTTGATGAGGATCTGAAAAGAAAAATGGTTGGAATTTCATTGGATAAGATCGCAAAGATACCAGTCAGAGTCGGAATGTCTTATGGAAAAGATAAGATCGAAGCAATCAAAGGTGCGATCGCAGGTGGATTAGTGAATGTGTTGGTAACAGATGTGCCGACGGCAGAGTTATTATTAAAATAATATAGAGATAAGAATATGAAGCTGATATGCAAATAAAAGTAAGCATATCAGCTTCTTTTTTATTGTAAAAATCTTGTAAATCAGCACTTTTTGTGTGATGGAAAAATAAAAAATTGTATTGACAAATAAAAACGTCGAATCTATAATAAAAAATATCAAATGACAATGTACATGGTCAGATGACCACACAACACAAACAGGAAGGAAAAGGGATAAGCTATGAAGACAAGAGCAGTCAGACTTTATGGGGAATCAGATTTAAGATTAGAAGAATTTGATATGGGAGAACTGAAAGACGATGAGATCTTAATGGAACTGATCACTGACAGTGTCTGCATGTCTACTTACAAAGAATCTATTCAGGGAGCAAAACATCAGAGAGTCAACGATGATATCAGCGAACATCCGATCATCGTAGGACATGAATTTGCAGGAATCATTCGTGAAGTTGGGGCGAAGTGGAAAGATAAATATCAAGTTGGAACAAAATATACCATGCAGCCAGCGATCAATATCAAAGGTTCTATGGCAGCCATCGGATATTCTTATGAATACTGCGGAGGAGCAGCAACCTTTATCAAAGTTCCGCCAATTGTAATGGAAAAAGACTGCTTATTACCTTTTGATGAAAACAGTGCATTTTTTGAGGCATCACTGGCGGAGCCTATGAGCTGTATCATTGGAGCATTCCATTCTATGTACCACAGTGAACGTGGTGTTTATGAACATAAGATGGGAATTGTAGAAGGTGGAAAGAGTGCACTTCTTGCAAGCTGCGGTCCAATGGGATTAGGAGCAATCAGTTATATGTTAAATTGTAATCGTAAACCTTCTTTACTGGTGATCACAGACATTGATGAAGTAAGATTAAAAAGAGCTAGTGAATTATTTACAGAAGAATATGCCAAAGAACGAGGTGTTGAAATCCATTTTGTCAATACTGCGAAAGTCGATGACCCAGTGAAGACATTAAGAGATTTAACTGGTGGAACAGGATTTGATGATGTATCTGTATATGCACCAGTCAGACCAGTGATCGAGATGGCAGATGAGATTTTAGGATTTGACGGATGCTTAAACTTCTTTGCAGGACCAGTGGATCCAAAATTATCTGCGATGTTTAATTTCTTTGACGTACATTATAAGATGCACCATCTGGTAGGATCAAGCGGTGGGAATACCGATGATATGAAAGAATGTTTAAAACTTGCAGGAGAAGGAAGATTAGATCCAGCTGTTATGATCACGCATATCGGGGGAATTGATGCACAGATTGATACGATATTGAATCTCCCAAAGATTCCAGGAGGAAAGAAACTGATGTATCTTGGAAAGAATCTTGAACTAACAGCAATTGAAGATTTTGAAGAAAAAGGAAAAACAGATGATAGATTTAAAGAATTAGCTAAGATTACAAAAGAACATAATGGATTATGGTCCAAAGAAGCAGAAGATTATCTGTTAGCTAATTTTTAAAAATGATACAAGTGGAACTTATAAAGTAAAATTTTAGAATGAATTTTCGGGAGGATGAAACAGATGTTAGTAAACAGTAAAAAGATGTTAGAAGAAGCCAAAGCAGGACATTACGCAGTCCCAGCAGCCAACATTGTAAACCTTGAGAATATCAAAGGAGTGATCGAGGCGGCAGAAGAAACAAAACACCCATTGATGGTGTGTCTGGCGGAGGTACATACACCGACATTAGGTATTGAAGAAGCAGCAGCGATCGTAAAATATTACGCAGAAAAAAGTAACCAAGATATCGCGCTTCATTATGATCATGGATTTACGATCGAGTTGGTTAAGAAAGCTATTGATGTCGGATTTACCTCCGTTATGATTGATGGATCAAGCCTTCCATTTGAAGAAAATGTGGCAAAGACAAAAGAAATCGTAGCATATGCACATGAAAGAAATGTTACGGTAGAAGCTGAAATCGGACACGTAGGAGAAGGAGACAGCTATCATGTTGAAGGAAATACAATGTTAACAACACCAGAAGAAGCAAAGAAATTTGTAGAACAGACAGGAGTTGATTCCCTTGCAGTATCTATTGGAACAGCTCATGGAGAATACAAAGGAATTCCACATCTGAATTTTGAAAGATTACAAGAAATTGCAACCGAGGTTTCTATTCCACTAGTACTTCATGGAGGATCTGGTTCTGGAGATGAAAATTTATCCAAAGCAGTAGAACTTGGAATTGCGAAAGTAAATATCTGTACAGACTTATTAAATGCAGCAAGAGATAATACAAAAGATGGATATGCCGAAAGAAGTTACTATGATAGTGTAACACTTGCAAAAGATGGATTTAAAGATTGCCTGAAACATTATTACGAAGTATTCCATACAAAATAAACAAAAAGAAATGCGAAAACATACAATTCAATATTGACGAATCGCCATTTTAAGTGTTAAGATAACTTAGTATGATAAAAGCGAAGAAGGAGACAGTACTTCTATCATGAACGCATGAGCGAGTCCGGGGCGGTGGAAGCCGGGTGTTAGTAAGATAAGAAGGAAGATCACTCCCAAGCTGCAGGCTGAATGAAGTAAGCTGTGCCGGTATCCTCCGTTAACGGGATAACATATGATAGTATGTGAAATAGGTGGTTTAGAAGCAACAGCGTTGTCCTATTTTGGACAGCGCTTTTTCTTATTTTTTCCTATTTCATTAGATTTTCTAAGAAGTAAAAGGAGAGATGAAGATGTACAAGAAAGTATCATCTGACATGAACTTTGTCGATCGAGAGAAAGAAACCGTAAAGTTCTGGAAAGAAAACGAAATTTTTGAAAAGAGTATCGAAGAAAGAAAAGACGATCCGACATATACATTCTATGACGGACCACCAACAGCTAATGGTAAACCACATATCGGACACGTTTTAACTCGTGTTATCAAAGATATGATCCCTCGTTACCAGACAATGAAAGGTCATAAGATCATTCGTAAAGCTGGATGGGATACACACGGACTTCCAGTCGAACTTGAAGTTGAGAAGATGTTAGGTCTTGATGGAAAAGAACAGATCGAAGAATACGGTATGGAACCATTCATCAAGAAATGTAAAGAAAGCGTTTGGAAATACAAAGGTATGTGGGAAGATTTCTCAGATACAGTAGGTTTCTGGGCTGATATGGAGAACCCATACATCACATACGATAATAACTTTATCGAATCTGTATGGTGGGCATTAAAACAGATCTGGGATAAAGGATTACTTTACAAAGGATTTAAGATCGTACCTTACTGCCCACGTTGTGGAACACCATTATCAGCACAGGAAGTGGCACAGGGATACAAAGATGTCAAAGAACGTTCAGCGATTGTTCGCTTTAAATTAGTAGATGAAGATGCATATTTCCTTGCATGGACAACAACACCATGGACACTTCCATCTAATATCGGTCTTTGCGTAAACCCAGAAGAAACATACGCAAAAGTAAAAGCCGCAGATGGATATGTATACTATATGGCAGAAGCACTGCTTGATACAGTTCTTGGAAGATTAGCAGACGAAGAAGCAGGAACACCTGCATATGAAGTCTTAGAAACATACAAAGGAAAAGACTTAGAATACAAAGAATACGAACCATTATATGACTGTGCAGCAAAAGTTGCAGAGAAACAGCACAAGAAAGCATTCTATGTAACATGTGATGGATATGTAACATTAACAGATGGTACAGGTATCGTTCATATCGCACCAGCATTTGGTGAAGACGATGCGAAAGTCGGACGCAAATATGAGATGCCTTTTGTACAGTTAGTAGACGAACGCGGTAATATGTCAGAAGAAACACCATTTGCCGGATTATTTGTTAAGAAAGCAGATCCAGAAGTCTTAAAAGATTTAGAGAGCCGTGGATTATTATATGATGCTCCAAAATTCGAGCATAGCTACCCACACTGCTGGCGTTGTGACACACCACTGATCTACTATGCAAGAGAATCTTGGTTCATCAAGATGACAGATGTAAAAGATCAGCTGATCGCAAATAATAATACAGTTAACTGGGTACCAAAGAGCATCGGTAAAGGACGTTTTGGAGACTGGTTAGAGAACGTACAGGATTGGGGGATCTCAAGAAACCGTTATTGGGGAACTCCATTAAATATCTGGGAATGTGAATGTGGACATCAGCATTCAATCGGTTCTATCGAAGAATTAAAGAGTATGTCTGATAACTGTCCAGACGATATTGAACTTCACCGTCCATATATCGACCAGGTAACAATTAAGTGTCCACATTGTGGAAAACCAATGCATCGTGTAGAAGAAGTAATCGACTGCTGGTTCGATTCAGGATCTATGCCTTTCGCACAGTGGCATTACCCATTTGAGAATAAAGAAATCTTCGAAGATAACTTCCCAGCAAACTTTATCTCAGAAGCTGTAGACCAGACTCGTGGATGGTTCTACTCCTTAATGGCAATTTCAACTTTATTATTTAATAAAGCACCATATAAAAACGTTGTCGTATTAGGACACGTTCAGGATGAAAACGGACAGAAGATGAGTAAGTCCAAAGGAAATGCAGTTGATCCATTCGATGCATTAGAAGAGCATGGAGCAGATGCGATCCGTTGGTATTTCTATACAAACAGTGCTCCATGGCTGCCAAACCGTTTCCATGCGAAAGCCGTTACAGAAGGACAGCGTAAATTCATGGGAACATTATGGAATACTTATGCATTCTACACATTATATGCCGAGATCGACCAGTTCGACCCAACAAAACATGCGTTAGAATATGATAAATTATCTGTAATGGATAAATGGCTGTTATCTAAGATGAACACAATGGTCAAATCTGTGGATGATAACTTAGGAAACTACAGAATTCCAGAAGCTGCAAGAGCATTACAGGAATTTGTAGATGATATGAGTAACTGGTATGTAAGACGCTGCCGTGACCGTTTCTGGGCAAAAGGAATGGAACAGGATAAGGTAAATGCATATATGACTTTATACACAGCATTAGTTACTGTATGTAAAGCAGCAGCTCCAATGATCCCATTCATGACAGAAGAGATTTACCAGAACATCGTAAGAAGTGTTGATGCATCTGCAAAAGAAAGTATCCACTTATGCGACTTCCCTGTATACAATGCAGAACAGGTCGATGAGAAATTAGAAGCAGATATGGATCTCGTATTAAAGATCGTCGTATTAGGACGTGCATGCCGTAATGGAGCAGCGATCAAGAACCGTCAGCCAATCGGACAGATGTATGTAAAAGCAGAAGCATCTCTGCCAGATTATGACGAAGCGATCATCTTAGACGAGTTAAATGTGAAGAATATCACATTTACAGATGACGTATCAAACTTCACAACATACAACTTCAAACCACAGTTAAAGACTGTAGGACCAAAATACGGAAAATTAGTTGGAGGAATCAGAAACTACTTAGCAGCAGTTGATGGAAATGAAGCGAAAGCTCAGTTAGACTCTAAGGGAGTATTAACATTTGAAGTTGATGGAACACCAGTAGAATTAGCAGAAGAAGATCTGTTGATCGAAATGGTAAAACAGGAAGGATTCGTAACAGAAGCAGACAACGGAGTGACAGTTGTACTTGATACAAACTTATCCGAAGAACTGTTAGAAGAAGGATTCGTCCGTGAAGTAGTCAGCAAGATCCAGTCTATGAGAAAAGAAGCAGGATTCGAAGTAACAGATCATATCACATTCTCTTACAAAGGATCAGACAAAGCCGCAGACATCATCGGAAGAAACGAAGCAGCGATTGCTGGAGATGTTTTAGCAGATGAAGTGAAAGCCGGAGAAGTTGCCGGATATGAAAAAGAATGGAACATCAATGGTGAGAAAGTTACTTTAGGTGTTGAAAAAAGATAATTTCATATAATGATGAGAGTGTCAATAAGTATAAATTGCTTATTTGTGCAAGCACAAACGCAATTTATACTTTTGACACTTACATCATATAACGAAGAAAATATAAAAAAGATCAGCTGTAGAAAGTTTTACAGCTGATTTTTTTGCTATTATTTATGAAATTTTCTTTGAAAGTGAAATCACATTAAGACCATGTTCTTCCAGAAAGATATTAATATCAATGAGATTCCATTTTTCATTATTGATATGCATCATGATCGCTGCATCTCTTGGAACTTTTGCATAAAGTTCACCGAGTTGTGCGATTCGCAGAGCATGTTGCGTGGTTTTTAGATCCATATGAGCCCCAAGACACAAAGCCAGCAGATAATCTCTGGAAGGATGAGGTTTCGTTCCATTTAAGATTTCATGGGCATAGCTTTGTGATATCCCACTGTTTTTGATGATCTGCGAAATTTTCAGGTCATGCTTTGCAATATAAACAGAGAAAAAATCCTGCAGGCTTGGTAACTGCTGAAGATTCTTAAGATAATTCGAAAAATTCTCCAAAGAAGTAGATTTTAATTGTTGATCTAAATGATCAGTTAATTGATCCTGCATATGTAAATATCCTTTCTCTCTTTGTGCTTATAATAAACGATCATTGCCCCTTCTTTAAGGAAACTGCTGCAAATACCGCACAGATCAGACACCAGGCAGCCCACACATTTAAATCTGCATAACTTCCTGCCATAGTAAATCCGCAAAGTGCACCAAGTGCAAATAAAACAATTAGTGCGATATTACCGCCCTTTGAACCATTTCTTGTAGCAATAGAAACAATTCCACCAGCCAATAAAATGATCGCAACGATCAATCCGGCAGAACCGCCACTTTCCCCATTTTCTGCTAAAGAATTTGAAATTCCAGCAGCACAAGACTGAAACATAACAAAAGCAAAAAGTACAATTGAGATGATTCCAGAAACTAATTTCCAAGTTTTCATATTTAATTCCTCCCTTCTATATGAACAATAATAAGAGTAGCAAATATTCATATAGAAATGTTTCGCTGACAGCGTAAATTTTTACTGTGAGCGATAAAGAACCTACCATATGATTTCTTCGATCAGCAGCATAAAGATCATAAGAATGACCAAAATCCCCAAAGAAATCAGACACTGTAGAACAATTCGAAGTACAAAAGGGAGAGAATGACCCAGAAAAGATCTGGTTCGGATATTTTTGTAGTTAAAATTATAAAAAATAAGGCTGAGTAACATCAGAAATACAAAAAAACGTTCATGCCATAGTTGTAGCCCAGTTAGAGGAAGTCCGGTTTTTGCATTTGTGAAATCTGAAGTCATACTACAGTAAAGAAAAGAGAGATACCCGAAGAATGCCAAGATCATTTTCCACAGCTTTCCAGTACGAAATCCTGGAATATCAGAATGTATCGAAGAAAGCGTAAATCCAGGTTTTCCAATATCAGAGGAAATATTATCGTGTAAAGCTGTCTTAAGTTCCTCAACCGTCTGGAAACGTTCCTCAGGATTCCATCGAATACATTTTGAAATGACGGAACGATATCTGTCATCTGCCAATTGATGTTTTGGATATTCTCCTGTCAATAAGCGGTTAAAAATAATCCCCAATGCATAAATATCAGATCGGGCATCAGACTGCCCAAATCCATACTGTTCTGGAGGGGCATATTCTTTGGTCCCAAGCAATTCGGTATCTTGTTCCTGCCCAGATTCATAATATCTGGCAGTATCGAAATCCACGATATAGACAAGATTTTCACTGGTCAAAATGATATTCGACAATTTCAGATCACGATGAATGATTGGAGGAGTCAGAGTATGAAGTGATTTTAACACATCACAAAGCTTACGCATGATCGCAAGAGCATCCGAATAGACCAGTGTTGTCTGTTCCTCAAGCAGCTGTTCCAAAGTTTGTCCATGAATATAATCTTCGATCAGAATCAAAGAATTATTTTCAAGGATCAGGTCATGAATTTTTGGAATTCCGGAGATTTGTAAGTCCCTCAACTGTTTATAAACATCCAAAGAAAATCTGGATAAAACTTTCTTAACGAAAATTTCACCAGACAACTTGTGTTTGATTAAATATATATGATTGTGATTTCCAAGAGTCGTCAGTTCCTCATAGCAGGATAGACGATATTCTTCTTCTAAAGTCATGTGTTAGGATTCCTTTTGGTTTATGTAATATGTCGTTGAATAATTGTTATATAATTAGTTTAACATAGGTTGATTGTGGAGGAAAGGTGTAGAGAAGATGGATTGAAAACATGAAATAACTATAGTATACTAAAAATAAATAAAATATGTGGAATAAACTGGAAAACACTTAAATGTATTTGAGATAGTGAGGAACAAATAGAGATGTTTCAGAGTGATTTCGGAATTATTGCGGATTATTTTGTGAAGAGAAGGAAGAGGAGTTAATAGAGGCGAAACACTAAAATTGATTATGATGGTTCAAAAGAAAATAAAAAAAGGAGATTCAATAGCAAAGATAGCCGATGATCTTGTAGAAGATGAAATTGTGATTTCGCCAATATATAAAATGGTAAAAGAATATCCAGAAGATACGGAGAGAGATATTTATCAGAGAGTGACATGCTCCCACCACTTAAATCCCTGATTTTGAAGTGGGGGCTTCTTGCTCAATGGCTCTACTGAGCCAAGTATCTACAAGCTATCCTCGCGTGCCCCGCGATTCTTTTGCCCGGACACGGGCGTGTTTTTTTATTATCCAATTGTCTGGATACCCACAGTTTATGCTGTCAACATCCTCTTTGCCTCTTCACGGATGTTGATCGCTGCATTACGATCTCTGTCCATCTCATTTCCACACTCACAGTGATACACTCTTTCGGATAATCTCAGCTCTTTCTTTATCCTTCCACATTTACAGCATTTTTTACTGGAAGGAAAAAACCTGCTTCTTCCATTTCGATCTTTTCTGAAAACACTGCCATCCCCTGCATTGCATAATCTATTCCAAGTATCTTTGCAGTACTGTAATCTGGTTCAGCTGCTTGGTTTTCACAGCTGTATCCTTCATACAGCAGACTTGCAA
>OAWP01001817.1_pt1 | contig 11496 bp, 8 predicted proteins | sample 1517081 | NCBI WGS metagenome assembly OAWP01 (sample SAMEA2580167, study PRJEB22360) | human gut metagenome | biome: human gut; feature: human-associated habitat; material: faeces | place: Denmark | collected 2008/2010 | reverse complement strand
GGTAACACCCGCTGCGAAGCAGCAAATCGGAGAAACGAGAAAAAAGCGTTAAGCGCAGCGACTAGCTTTTTTCCGTTTCGACAACTCCTCCGGGATTATCAAGGGCGAGCAGCCCTTGATTCGTGCCTCCCGCGCCTCGAAAGTAGCGGGTGCTTTTCTGGTTCTCTTTTGGCACGCAAAAGAGAACTTAACCTCGCGTAACCGCGCTCTGACCCCGCGCCACCGGCGCGACAACCAGTTCAAAGTTCCTTTAAGAACCCATCCAGCTCCTGCTGGTTCCGGATCAGTATATAGTTCTCCGGGTACTTTTCCCCGATCCTCTCCATCTTCGCCCACTTTTGCTTTGTACGCCCATCGTGGAGGATCCAGCGGACGAATTCGGCATCTATCTTCTCTTCGCACCCGGGCGCAGACGACTTCCTCACACGGCCTTTGTTCTGCTGCCAGCGCCGTATCGCCCGCCAGAGACAGACCAGCGGCGAAAACCAGAGCACGATGATTTTATCCGCTTCTTCCAGCCGCCGGGCATAGCAGGTCTTGCTATAATTGCCGTCAATGACCCAGCCGCCTGCGTTCTCGTCGAGAAACTGCCGGACAATGGCTTCTTCCTCGGCGAAGGGCCGCTCCACCCAGCCGGGCAGGAAATGCACGGTATCCATATGGAGCACCGGCAGGCCGTATCTCTCCCCCAGGCGCTTTGCCAGCGTGGATTTTCCGCTGCCGCTGGTGCCAAGTATCGCTATTTTCATTTCTGCCTCCTTTTACCTTATATAAGACGTACCAGACAGTATACGCTGACCGTCTGATAACGTCAAGTTCCGGCTTGACATTTCGTCTGCCCGCTCGTATGCTATAATCATAGAGTCTATGACAGGAGGTCTTGCAGATGGCATCTCCAAAAAAACGTATCCATCCGCTGTTTGTTGCTTTAGCGGTCGTGCTGGTGGCTGTAGTGGCCGCTGTGGGCGTGGTCTTTTTCCAGCTGCACAGCAAAATCTCGGCTCTGCAAACCGGTGCATCCTTCACCTTCCGGTATGAGATAGCGCCCAACAGCCCGGATAAGCCGCCGCTGCTGAACATCCTCGAGCGGGTGAACGCTTCCAGCGGAAGCGTCAGCGGGCAGTATGCGCCCGGAAAGCTGCAGCTTTCCTTCTACCAGCTCAACGAAGACGACTCCGTCAAGACGTCTCCTTTTACCCGGGTCTATATCGACTCGGAAGAGACGCTCTTCGACATCGGGCAGCTCTACACTGTTCTGCGTCAGGCTGTCACCGATAAACTCTCCCTCGCAAGCGTTCTTCTGCCCGAGTGGAGCCTCGGAGACTACATCTCCCAGACGCAGGCTGCCGCCGTACTGGGCGTCGAGACGAACAAGGTCGAGCTGCAGGAGCTTTCCGGCTTCACCCTCTCGCTCAAGGGGCTGAAAAAAGTCTCTCCTTCCGCCGCGCGAGACGGCTACCGCTACTATCAGTTCCCCGCCGCAGCCGACGGCACGACCCTCGTGCTCGGCTTTTCGACGGACGCTCTCTTCTCGAAGACCACGCCCATCCATGTGCTGCTGACCATCCCGGACCACAACGTCCACATCCAGCTCACCGGCACGGTGACTTCTGCCAAGACGGTGCTCTCTCCCCCGGCTTCCCGGATGAGTGACGAGGACATCGCCACGCTGGCTCAGATACGCCAGAGCATCGAGTCTGTCTGGAAGATGATACAGTCTGCCGCCCAGACCACAAACTGAATGATACCAAAAAAGCAGACGCTTCGTGCAGCGTCTGCTTTTTTGGTTTGCGCTTTTCGTTGTCATGACCACAAAGAGAGAGGAAGTTTTTCTCAGTAATGCACGACATTGCCCGCATTGCGGATGCGTGCCAGCACCGGCTCTGCCTCCGGGCTGCGGAAATAGTCGAGGCTGGTCCTGGGCAGCAGCGTCTCGAGGGTATCCCAATCGCCGCTCTGCAGGCACTGGCGGACGGTGGAAGCACTGATGGCCTTGCCGTTTGCTTCTTTGCGGGGTACAACGACACACTCGATACCCGCTTTGGGCAGCTGCTCGCACATGATCTGGTTGTAAAGCCCCGTCACCTGACTGGCAGGCTCCTCGCCCACATAGCGGGCGGTGATGTTCAGCGCCGCCGCGATTTTCGTAAAGACGGCGAGGTCCAGCCGGGCGTGGCCGTCGATGACAGCGGCCTCATCCTTCAGGAAGTAGCTGGGGAAGGTGGCATTCGAGATGATGTAGGGGCCGCTGTCATGGAGCACCACATTCGGCAGATGGGCCACGCCCGCCTCCACCAGCTTCCTGCGCACGGCGAAAGGCACGAGGCTGGCGTCCTCACTGACCACGAACAGGTGGAGCGTGTCGCAGGCGGCAGCGGCTTTTTCCACAAGATATTGATGACCGAGGGTAAAAGGGTTCGCGTTCATGACGAGGGCCGCACTTTTGCCCTCGGTTTTGGTCTTTTCCAGATCGCGCAGATAGGCCCCGAAGCCGTCGCGGCGGTTCTCCATGAAGACAAGGGTATCCTCCACCCGGGCGATCTCGTAGAAGCCGAGGTCGCCGAAAAACTTGGAGCTTTTTACCTTGGTGTAGAGAAACAGGTGCATATTCCCCCGCGCACACTGCACCTCGATGAGGTGGGTGATGATCTGGTTCAGCAGACCCTCGCCCTGATGGGCGCTGCTGACGGCGAAGCACCGCAGGGTGTTGCCGAAGCAGCTGCCGGTGCCGATGACGTTGTATTCCTCGTCGAACATGGCGCAGATATAGTCCAGATTGCCGTCGCGGCGGATGCCCTCCTGACTCAGCAGTGTGTCGATTTGGGCCAGAACGGTTTTATCGGTCGGATAGACCCGCGAAATTGTATATTCACTCATTAATATTCCCCTCAGTAGTAACAAAATGGAGCAGCCAGGTCAGCGCCAGCAGGTCGGCACTGCCGCCGGGCGAGAGATTTTCTGCAATGAACCGGTCATCCAGCGCCGCGAGCGCATCTTTATCCGGGTAAGGTGTCTGGGCGAGAAGGGCTTTCAGCTCTTCGGTGAGGGCCAGCTGACGCTCCCGGCTCGAGCGGGCGATAATGTTGGTATCGGTGCTGTTGGCCAGGATGGCCAGCAGTGCGCCTCCGCCGACGCGGTCGAAGTCGTAACCCTTGGCAAGGCCCTCTTCCAGCACCGGCAGACCGACATTCAGCACCGTGGGAAGTCCGGCTTCCACCTGCCCGCGCACACCGGTGATGCCGTACCGGATATAAAGCTTCTGGCCCACGGTGGCGGCGTTCTCGGCAGTGACGCCCGCAAAGTCCTTCTCGGTCAGGCCCGCCGTCATGGCGGATACTTCCGCCAGCACCCGGGCTGCATCCACCCAAAGGGAGCGGTCGAGGCGTCCCAGCGCCGCGCAGACGATGCCCACCGAAAAGACCGCGCCCTTGTGGGTGTTGACGCCGCCGGTGGCGTCCAGCATCTCGCCCTCGGCCTCACAACCCAGAGGCCGCAGGGCCGCGAACGTCTCAGGCGCGGGCTGTTCCGCCGTCTCGCGGCCCGTCCGGGCGCAGGCTTCAAAATAGGGGTAGAGCGCCGCAGCGCTGTCCATGAAAGTGAACACATCCATGTCCCTGTGGCTTCCGCTGTTGCGCCGGTCCACAAGGCCGGGTTTCGGGGTGGTGGTCACTTCGTAGAGCAGGGCGCGGACGGCCAGACGGGCCGCGTCGGCGATGTCCTGCGCGTCCCGGGCCTCGGTCAGGATCTCCGTCGTCTTTTCCTGCAGTTCGGCTACGGTATGGATGCGGCGGCTGCTGCACACCCCCGCCCAGCCCCCCGGCGCCTGCGCCCGCCGCCGCCCCCCCTTAGCGCCCCCGCCGCAGATAAGACAGCGGCGGCCTTCGAGGTCCAGCTCTTCTCTGTCCACTTTGAGGCCGTCCGGGCGGATGACGTCCATGTCGAACAGCCGCCCCAGCGGGGTGGCGTCCTCGATGTCGGTGGTGAATTTCTTGATGGTCAGCGGGTCGGCGTCCAGCACATAGAACGCCTCACAGCCGGTCACTTCCCGGACGGCGTCCTGATACAGTGGCGTCAGCTTTGCCCGCAGAAACTGCTGGCGCAGCAGCTGACGCCCCCGCGCAAAGCCCCGCCGGATGAGGGGCGAATCCTTTATCGGGCCGCAGATATTCATGGTAAAGCAGATGAGAGGCTTGTGGTACCGGGCCAGCAGCTCCTGCTGGTGCTGCACCCGGCGCTCCCGTGCATCCAGCATCTGGACCAGCGAAACAGTCGTTTCCATGTTTTTCTCCTCTCAGCGGTGCTTTTTGAGCATGTCCATAAAGAGCTGCACCTGCGGCAGAGCGGCTGCGTCTCTCTGGCAGAAAATATAGGTGCGCCGGACGAAGGGCTCGCCGTTCTCGAAGGTGCAGGGCTTGACATAGCCCTTGAAGTTATCCAGCGCCACTTCCGGTATCAGCGCCCAGCCAAGGCCCCGCTCCACCATCTCGCGGCAGACCATGATGTTGTCCACCACAAAATTGCCCGCATCGTTGGTCACGCCGTTCTCATAGCGCCAGCGGGCCATCTGGGCGCTGATGGTGGCGTCGCTGCTGTGGTCGATATAAAGGTAATCGGAGATGGGCCTGTCCTTGTTCTCCTCGCTGCAGATCAGGCAGATATTCTCCTGCGAGAGCAGGAACTGGGTGCCGTCCCACGGATACTCGCCCCGCAGCCCTGCCACGTCCAGCGAGGAATCCAGCATCCGCTGGTAGATGTTCCGGCTGTGGCCGGTAGCGATGTCGAGGCGTACCTTCGGGTAGGCTTTGTGGTATTCCGTCAGCACCTCGGGCAGGCGGTAGTAGGAGAAGTTCACCGAGATGCCGGCCCGCAGGGTGCCGCAGGCTTCGCCCCGGATGGAGGCCAGCTGGCGGCGCATCTTTTCCATCTCGCGGGCGGCGGCGGCGCTGTGGAGCAGCACCTGTTCACCGGCCGGCGTGAAGCGGATGCCCTGCCGTGAGCGCAGCACGATCTCCACCCCCAGCTCCTGTTCCAGCGCCTTGATGCGCTTGGACAATGCCGACTGGGTCATGTACAGTTTGTCCGCTGCGTGGGTGATGTTGCGTGTCTCGTCCAGCGCGTGCAGCAGCTCGTAATCTTTTTCGTCCATCGTAGCTCTCCCTCTATTGCCCTTTATTTTTCTTATCATTCCTGTTTGCGCTTCATCCAGGCGCATTTTGCTCAGATTCCATATCTGTTATTCATAATACAACAGATTTCAGCAAATGAAAAGGGGGATATTCGCCTTGATTTTCCCGAAAGTCCATTCCGAGATGGAATAACTCAGCACTTTTCTTGCAGTTTTCTTAACTCCGCCTTAATTCCATCTTAATGCGGTGTTGTTGTCCGCAACATCTTCATTTTTTCTCTGCCGACGGGCGGTCTTCCTCCCGCAGTACAGAAAACGCAGTTCTCTTTTCATTTTTGCCTGAAAAATCAGTAAAAATCCAGTTTATTGGACAGCATTTGCATTATCATAAAAATAAGAAAAGACTCGTTTCTTTCTTCTTTGGCACATTGCAGATTTTTCCGTCTGCTTTTTGTGCAAAGTCCCAGAATTCTTCGTCGAAAAGCGCGTTTTGTTGACAGCCGCTTTTTGAAAAGCGTATCCTTATTGCAAACCAGAGTCAGGAGGTCATTTTATGGAGCACTCCACACGTCTTGCCCACATCAGCGAGGACGGCACCCGCACCCAGACCGTCTACGACCATCTCGCCGGCACTGCCAGACTGGCCGGTTCCTTCGCAGCCCCCTTCGGGGCGCAGAGCGAGGCCGAATTTGCCGCGTGGCTCCACGACGTCGGCAAATACAGCGACGCCTTCCAGCTGCGGCTCAAAGGCGGCCCCAAGGTGGATCACTCCACCGCCGGGGCGCAGGAGGCCTGGGTCCGCCAACATCTCCACGCCGCCTTTGCCGTGGCCGGACACCACAGCGGCCTGCCCGACGGCGGGAGCCCCGCCGACGACCCGGGCGACGCCACCCTGTTTGGCCGGAGCAAGAAACCGGCAGCCCCCTACGACGGCTGGCAGGAAGTAACGCTCCCCGCCTCGACGCCGCCCGCGTGGGCCTGTGCCGACCCGCTGAGCCTCGCGTTCTTTACCCGGATGCTCTACTCCTGCCTCGTGGACGCCGACTTCATCGACACCGAGACCTTCATGGACGGCAAGGCCGCCCCCCGGGGCAGCGGCACGGACATCGCCGCGCTGCGGGACATCGTTTCCGCACAGGCGCAGCGCTATCTCAGGGCCGAGTCTCCCTCGCCCGTCAGCGTCCAGCGCAACGCCGTCCTCCGCGCCTGCCTCGAGAAAGGCGCTCACGGCCCGCAGGGGCTCTACACCCTCACCGTACCCACCGGCGGCGGCAAGACCTTCGCCTCCCTCGCCTTTGCGCTGGAGCACGCCGCCGCCCAGAAGATGAAGCGGGTCATCTACGTCATTCCTTATATGTCCATCATCGACCAGACCGCCGCCGTCTTCTCGGGTCTGCTGGGCGCAGAAAATGTTCTGGCCGACTTCTCCAACGCCGAGTACAAGACTGTTGAGCAGGACGACCTGACCCCCGCCCAGTACCGCCAGATGCTGGCCAGCGAAAACTGGGACGCCCCCGTCGTGGTGACGACGGCGGTGCAGTTCTTCGAGTCGCTCTACGCCAACCGCAGCAGCCGCTGCCGCAAGCTCCACAACATCGCCGACAGCGTCATCATCTTCGACGAGGCGCAGACCCTCCCGGTGGACTATCTGGCCCCCTGCGTCAGTGCCATCGCCCAGCTCATCCAGCATTCCCACTCCACGGCCGTCCTCTGCACGGCCCCCCAGCCTGCCCTTGAGCCGCTGTTCCAGCACCTTGCGCCGGAGCTCCACCCGCAGGAGATCACGCCCGACGCGCCCCGCCTCTACGAAGTGCTCCGGCGTACCACACTGCAAGACCTCGGCACCCTGCCGCAGGCGGAGTTCGCCGCCCGGCTGGCAGATCATCCGCAGGTGCTCTGCGTGGTCAACCGCCGCAAGACGGCCCAGCAGCTCTATGAGTCCCTGCCCGCCGAGGGCAGCTACTGCCTGACCACCCTGCTCTGCGCCGCCGACCGCCGCCGTCAGCTGGACGACATCCGCCAGCGGCTGAAAAAGGGTCTGCCCTGCCGGGTGGTGTCCACCTCTCTCATCGAGGCGGGCGTGGACGTGGATTTTCCCGTCGCTTACCGCGAGCAGTGCGGTCTTGACTCGCTCTTACAGACTGCCGGGCGCTGCAACCGTGAGGGGCGGCGGGGTGCAGAGGAAAGCATCGTCTACCGGTTCCGGCTGGACGAGTGTTCCACACCCCAGATGCTCAAACAGAATGTCAGCGCACTGGACTACACCGCCCGGCATCAATCCATGCTCGACACTCCCAAAGCCATCAAAGCTTACTTTGAGGAGCTTCTTGAGCTGCGCGGCATGCCTTCTGATTTGAGCGTTCCCAACACTATAGACAAACATGGGATTCTGGGTGCATTTCTTCGCGGCATCCGGGGCTGCCAGTTCCCCTTTGCACAGGTGGCGGAGGAATTCCGCCTCATCGAGAACGCTGCCCGCACGGTCTATCTGCCCGTCGGCGAGGGCGCAGCCCTCTGTGAACAGCTGCGCAGCGGTCATGTTACCCGGACGCTGCTGCGGAAGCTGGGCGTTTACAGCGTCTCCTGTTATAAGGACCAGTTCGACAAGCTCGACGCCGCCGGGGCGCTGGAACTGCGGCCCGATGGTTCCGCCATCCTCACCGACACCAACTGCTACAGTGAAAAGACCGGCCTTGCCATGGATGTGGAGACCGGCATCGGCCTTTACTTCTAAAAAGAGAGAAGCGGCAAAGCATACACCGCCTTGCCGCTTCTCTCTCAACACATTTGACACTAATCAAATATTTCAACCCGCATCGGCGGCATAAATACCGCCAACGACACAACTAGTATAGGTCAGCACCGACCTGTCCGCAACATGTTTTTGCACATTTTATTGACAAACCCTCTACAAAGTGCTATATTGAAGTCAAGGAGACATATCGAACACATTTGAACTAAACAAATGAAATAATTTTTGAAAGAGGTGGTTGCAATGGCTAACATTCATCTTAGTCTGAAAATTCAACTTCACCCGGAAAGGAGGCGATGCTGATGTCCATGCTCATTGAGGTGTGGGGCGACTATGCCTGTTTCACTCGTCCGGAAATGAAGACCGAGCGTGTGAGCTACGACATGATCACTCCATCCGCTGCGCGGGGCCTTGTGGAGGCCATCTACTGGCACCCCGGGCTGCGTTATACGGTTGACCGCATCTATCTGCTCAAGCCCTTCGGCCTTGACCCCGAGGATAAAGCGTCCACCGAGGAATACACCCAGCGGCCCATCCGGTTCACCAACATCCGGCGCAACGAGGTCAAGTCCACCCTGCTGTCCTCCGCTGCCCTCAGTGCGGCCAAAGGCGGCACGCCGCCGGTGCTCTACACCTCGGAGGACATCCAGCAGCGGGCCGCGATGGTCCTGCAGGACGTCCACTATGTCATCGAGTGTCACTTTGATTTGACGGACAAGGCCGCCCCCAGCGACAATCCCGGCAAGTTCCAGGACATCCTGCGCCGACGCCTGCGCAAAGGCCAGTGCTATCACCAACCCTGTTTCGGGTGCCGGGAGTTCCCGGCCAACTTCCGGGAGTGGCCGGGCGGCAGCATTCCGGCGCTGAAGGTCACGCAGGACCTCGGCTTCATGCTCCACAGCCTCGATTACTCTGATTCGGCCAACATCCGCAGCCAGTTCTTCCGCGCAAAACTGGTGGACGGCGTGATGGAATGCCGGGACGTGGAGGTGTTTACATGATACTCCAAGCACTCACCGCCTATTATGAACAGCTCTTGAAGCAGGGCAAGGTGGAGGCCCCCGGCTGGGACAGTAAGTTCAAAGTCAGCTATGAACTGCGCCTCGGCCCCGACGGCCAGCTCCTCGCCCTCAACGACCTGCGGCAGGAAGTCCCCAAGGGCAAAAAGACCGTCATCGCTCCCCTTGAGCTCCCTGTCCCCCACCGGGTCAAGCGTGCCTCCGGCGTCGCTGCGAACTTTTTGTGCGACAATACGTCCTATCTGCTGGGCGCAGACGAGAAGGGCAAGCCCGAGCGCTCCCGCCAGTGCTTCGAGGCCTGTGCCGCCCTTCACCACAAGGTGCTCGACGGTGTGGACTCCCCTGCCGCCAAAGCCATCCTCGCCTTTTTTGACAGCTGGGAGCCGGATACAGCCCCCACCCACCCGCTGCTGGCAGGGCAGTGGGCCAACCTGAACAACAACGCGAACCTTGTGTTCGGCTACGAATCCCCCGACGGCTCCCACTGGCTGGCCACCACAGATGACGCCATCCGGGACGCCTGGCAGTCCGCCTTTGACACCTCCGATGCAGACGCCGAAACGGCCCGCTGCCTCATCACCGGCAAAGAGGCCGGCATCGCCCGCATCCACCCCGCCATCAAGGGTGTGATGGGCGCACAGGCCGCCGGTGCGGCGCTGGTCTCCTTCAACGCACCCGCTTTCTGCTCCTATGGCCATGAGCAGGGTGCCAACGCCCCCGTCAGCGAGTACGCGGCTTTCGCCTACACCACGGCCCTCAACCTGCTGCTGGCTGACCGGAACTGCTGTCAGCGCATCGGCGACACCACCATCGTCTGCTGGGCCGAAAACGCCGCTCCCGCCTACTCAAACGCCATGCTGATGTTTTTCTGCGGCGGTTCCGAGGCGCGCGGCGTCTCGGAAAGCGACCTTGCCGCCGCACTGAAAGCCCTTTCTCAGGGACGTCCCGTCTCCTTCCTCGATGACAAGCTGGACCCGAACCAGAACTTCTATGTGCTGGGCATCTCGCCCAACGCGGCCCGGCTCTCCGTCCGGTTCTTCCTGCACAGCAGCTTCGGACAGTTTGCCAAAAATCTGCAGGACCACGCCGACCGGCTCGAAATCACCCGCCCCGCCTTCGACAAGCGGGAAAACCTGTCAGTCTGGGCGCTGGCGCAGGAGACGGTCAACCAGAGATCCCGGGACAAAAATCCATCGCCCCAGCTGGTGGGCGATCTGCTCCGGGCCATCCTCACCGGCGGACCCTATCCCGCCACCCTGCTCAACGGCGTGACCCTCCGCATCCGGGCCGAACGGGAAGTCACCCGGGGCCGCGCCGCCATCCTGAAAGCCTACTATCTCCGCAACTACCCCACCGAGCTCAACAAGGAGGTATTTACCGTGAGCCTGAACGAAAGCAGCAATGTCCCCTATGTTCTGGGGCGTCTCTTCTCTGTGCTGGAGACGATCCAGAGCGTCGCCAACCCCGGCATCAACGCCACCATCAAAGACCGGTACTTCAACTCGGCCTGTGCCACCCCGGCAACGGCCTTCCCCACGCTGGTCAAGCTGGCTCAGAAGCATCTGCAGAAGATGAGCACCCCCAACGAGGTGCATTTCAGCAAACAGCTCACCGAGCTGATGGCCCAGCTGCCCGAGACAGGCTTCCCGGCGCGGCTCAGCCTGCCGGAGCAGGGTGCCTTTGAGATCGGCTACTACCACCAGACCCAGAAACGCTACGCCAAAAAGAATGAGGAGGAATAAACCATGTCTGAGCCCATCAAGAACCGCTATGATTTCGTCATCCTGTTCGACGTCGAGAACGGCAACCCCAACGGCGACCCCGACGCAGGCAATATGCCCCGTATCGACCCCGAGACGGGTTACGGTCTGGTGACCGATGTCTGCCTCAAGCGGAAGATCCGCAACTATGTCGAGACCCTGAAAGAGGACGAAAAAGGCTACCGCATCTACATCAAGGACGGCGTTCCCCTCAACCGCAGCGACGCCGAGGCCATCAAAACTCTGGGCATCGACCCCGACCTGAAAGCCGCCAAAAAGGCCGACCCCGACATCGATGCCAAGCTGCGGGACTATATGTGCGAGAACTACTTCGACATCCGCACCTTCGGTGCTGTCATGACCACCTTCGTCAAGGGTGCGCTGAACTGCGGTCAGGTGCGCGGCCCCGTCCAGCTGAGCTTTGCCCGGTCGGTGGACCCCATCGTCCCGCAGGAAGTCACCATCACCCGCGTGGCCATCACCACCGAGGCCGATGCCGAGAAGAAGGGTACTGAGATGGGCCGCAAGCACATCGTGCCTTACGCCCTCTACCGCGCCGAGGGCTATGTCTCGGCCAACCTCGCCCGGAAGACCACCGGCTTCTCCGAGGATGATCTGAAACTTCTGTGGACTGCCATCCTGAATATGTTCGAGAACGACCACAGCGCCGCCCGGGGCAAGATGGCCGTGCGGGAGCTCATCGTGTTCAAGCACGATTCTGAGCTGGGCAATGCCCCGGCCTACAAGCTCTTCGACTCCGTCACCGTCCAGCGCAAGCCCGATGTGGACGCCGCCCGCAGCTACCGCGACTACACCGTCACGGTGGCAGAATCCCTCGGG
>OAWP01001811.1_pt1 | contig 11520 bp, 7 predicted proteins | sample 1517081 | NCBI WGS metagenome assembly OAWP01 (sample SAMEA2580167, study PRJEB22360) | human gut metagenome | biome: human gut; feature: human-associated habitat; material: faeces | place: Denmark | collected 2008/2010 | reverse complement strand
GCAGAAAAAAGCGGGCCCCGCCCGCCGCTTCCAGTTCGCCGGAGTCTATACGCATGGTTATGGTGTGCTCCCAGAGCTGACGCGCCGTGTATAGCATACGGGTGTAGTCCTTCGGCGTAAGCCCTGAGCTTTCCAGCGTGACGATGAGCGTTTGCAGGTTCATATCCGGGTGCTGCTCGATTTTCGAGACCGCTTCCTCGGGAGCGCCGCAGCCCTTGAGCAGGTACAGGAAATCCGCCGAGCCTATCCCGAGGGAGCGCAGGCGGTTCAGGAATGTGAACGCGTCCAGCTCCGGCGGAGCGGCGTTTTCGTCCATAAGGCACACCGCGATATTCTGCGGGAGCAGGCTCTCGGGGATAACTTTTTCAAGCATAAGGCTGCGTATTTCGGAAACCGTCACCGGCGTTCACCTCCTGTTCTGTATTTGCCGTTCAGTCAAGCTCGAATGCGGTCAGCACCTTTTCAAGGGTCTTGTTTACCGCCGTGGAGCTCATACCGGTGAAAAGCGATATTTCGTCCGGCTGGAGCTTCGCGCCGATGTACATGCTTGCCACAAGGCGTTCTGCGTCGCTGAGTCTGGAGAATTCAGCGCGTATGTCGAATCCGCCGTTTTCCGGAACCGGCTGAACGGGGGATTCACGGAGCTTTGTACGTATCCGCGCACAGAGGTTCCGGAACATGAACGCCCGGAAAGCATCCTCGCTGCGCAGCTTATTTACCGTGGTCATACCGTCCCGGGCGGAGGCTGTGACCAGCTCCACCGCGTCGGCGTCGTCGCAGAGGGTATAAAAAGCGGTGTAGTACATCTCGCGGTAGACCGTCTCGTAGAGCCGCGCGAACGCCTTTGTACCGCCGTTTGCAGCAAGCTCTGAAAGTTCCTTGTATTCCCGCTTATCCATAACTACACCGCCTGTTGAATTATTCCTCGCTGTTGGTAATTGCTATTCCGAGTTCCTTAAGCTGCTCCTCGCTTACAGTGGAGGGAGCCTCGCTCATCAGCTCGCTTGCGTTCTGAACCTTCGGGAAGGCAGTAACGTCGCGGAGGCTGTCGCAGCCGCACATCAGCATTGCAAGTCTGTCGAGGCCTATGCCGGCGCCGCCGTGGGGAGGCGCACCGTATTTGTATGCGTCGACAAGGAAGCCGAACTTCGCATTGATCTCCTCGTCGGTCATGCCGAGCATTTCGAACATGTGCTGCTGGAGCTCCGGGTCGGTGATTCTGATGGAGCCGCTGGAAAGCTCGATGCCGTTGAGCACGAGGTCGTAGCACTTTGCGCGTACCCTTGCCTTGTCGGTGTCAAGGTAGGGAATACACTCGTCAAGCGGCATTGTGAACGGGTGGTGCATAGCGAGCCACTCGCCGGATTCCTCGTCGTACTCGAAGAACGGGAACTCCACGATCCACAGGAAGTTCCAGCCCTCAGGGATAATGTCGAGCTGCTTTGCGATCTTGAGACGGAGTGCGCCGAGCACGGGGAGCGTTACCTTGTCCTTATCTGCAACGATGAGGGCAACGTCGCCCTTCTCGCAGCCGAGAGCCCTGAGGATAGCCTCAAGCTCGCCCTCGCCCATGAACTTTGCGAAGGAGCAGTTAGGAGCGTCGTCTACCCATCTTACGTAAGCGAGACCCTTCGCGCCGATTCCGCGTACGAATTCGGTCTGCTTGTCGATCTCCTTGCGGGTGAGCTTTGCAGCGGCGCCCTTTGCAACGATACCGCGGACGGAGCCGCCGTTTGCAACAGCGTCCTTGAATACGGAGAATCCGCAGTCCTTTACGATATCGGAGATGTCGGTTATCTCCATGCCGAAGCGGGTATCCGGCTTATCGGAGCCGTAACGGGTCATAGCCTCGTCGTAGGTCAGGCGGGGAAGCGGGGTGGGGATATCAACGTTGAGAACGGTCTTGTAGAGGTGCTTTACGAAGCCTTCCAGGCACTCGAGGATATCGTCAACGTCAACGAAGGACATCTCGAGGTCGATCTGCGTGAATTCAGGCTGGCGGTCTGCGCGGAGATCCTCGTCGCGGAAGCAGCGCGCAAGCTGGATATATCTGTCCATGCCCGCGATCATCAGGAGCTGCTTGTACATCTGCGGGGACTGCGGCAGTGCGTAGAACTTGCCGTTGTGGATACGGGACGGCACGATGTAGTCGCGCGCGCCCTCTGGGGTGGACTTTATCATCATCGGGGTCTCGATCTCGGTGAAGCCGTTTGCGTAGAAGTACTCGCGGGCTGCCTTTGCTATTTCGTGGCGCATCATGAGGTTCTTCTGGAGCGGCTCGCGGCGCAGGTCGAGGTAGCGGTACTTGAGGCGTAGCTCCTCGTTGGTCTTGGTGTTGCTTACTATCTCAAAGGGAGGGGTCTGCGCCTTGGAGAGAATGCGCAGTTCTGTTACGACTATCTCAATGCCGCCGGTCTTTATCTCGGTGTTGACGCTCTCACGCGCGCGCACAGTACCCTTAGCCAGCAGAACATACTCCGAGCGTACGCTCTCCGCCTTTTCGAACACGCTCTTTTCGGTGTTCTCATCGAAAACGAGCTGAACGATACCGGACTTGTCTCTCAGATCTATGAAGATAAGGCTGCCCTTGTCGCGGACTCTCTGTGTGAATCCGCCTACAACGACTTCGCCCATTTCCAGCGTAACTTCGCCGCATAAGCATGTCCTTCTCAGACCCTGCATTGTGTCTGCCATATAAATAGTTCCTTCTTTCTTTTGATATACCGGAAAAATCCGCATTATTTTTAATTATACCATTAATTCCGCTATTTTTCAAGTGGAAAACAATAATTTATTGAAATTTCGGAAGAGGAATTTACTTTAATTCCATAGGTGTGAACCTAAGACCGCTGACCACCTGTTCTATGTCCGTATCCGTGAAGCCGAACCGGTGATACACCGGTACAGCATAGGGCGAGGAATTTACGGTCATTTTCCCAGAAGGACGATTCTTCATGACTGTCTGAAACAGCATTCTTCCGATGCCCTGTCTGTGACGGCTTCCCTTTACGAAGAACAAGGCAATGTGCGTCCCTTCATTCCTTGTGGCAATCATTCCGACGAGTTCGTTTCCGGAAAGCGCTCCAAAAACTCTGAGTCTGGAAACGTAATCATCGTCGTGTATTGAACGGTAGAATTCGTTTATGCCCTCGTCAGAGTATTCCGGAGCTTCAAACTGCATAAAGACTTCCCATGCCAGCTCCATAGCCATTCCGATTTCATGTTTGTCAAGCTCTCTGAAAGTAATGCTTTGCTCCATATTGTCACCCCTGTGCTATCTGTTCCAGTACTTGCGGTCAAGGCTGCGGAAGCTTATCGCCTGAGCGATGTGGGATTTCCCGATATCCTCGCTGCCTGCGAGGTCGGCGCAGGTCCTTGCGACTTTCAGGATACGGTCGTAGGCGCGGGCGGAAAGCCCCAGTTTCTCAAATGCGGATTTCAGCATTTCCTCCGCGTCTGGAGTCAGCCGGCAGACCTCTCCGATGATGTCGGAGGTGATACCGCTGTTGCTGCGGATATCCGTTCCGGCAAAGCGCTTTTTCTGTATCTCCACCGCCTTCTGGACGCGTTCCGCGATAGCCGCGGAGCTTTCCTGCGGAGCGCGGCGGCTCAGGTCGGCGTACTCGACGGGCTTTACCTCGACCTGGAGGTCTATGCGGTCAAGCAGCGGCTCTGATATGCGGTTGAGGTACGCCGTGACCTTCTGCGGGGTGCAGGTGCATTTCTTCACCGGACTGCCGAAATTCCCGCAGGGGCAGGGATTCATCGCCGCGACCAGCATTACGCGGCAGGGGTAGCTCACCGAGCCGCTGGCGCGGGAGATCACGATGGCGCCGGGAGACCACCCGTCCAGAAGCGCGGGAGCCCCCGATGTCGCCGTTTTCAAGCGGCTGACGGAGCGCTTCCAGCACGCGGCGGTCGAACTCCGGAAGCTCGTCCAGGAACAGCACTCCGTTGTGCGCCAGGCTGATCTCGCCGGGGCGGGGAATGCTCCCTCCGCCGACCAGCCCGACTGCGGACGCGGTGTGGCTCACGGCGCGGAACGGACGTTCCGTCACGAGCGGCTCCGCGGGGTTTATCTCACCGGCTACGGAGTATATCTGGGTGGTCTCGATGCTCTCGGCGAAGGTTATCTCCGGGAGTATCGAGGGGATACGCTTTGCAAGCATGGATTTACCCGACCCTGGAGGTCCCAGCATAAGCAGATTGTGCGAGCCTGCCGCCGCGACCTCTATCGCCGCCTTCGCCTGGGACTGCCCCATAACGTCCGCAAAATCCAGCAGGTGAGCGCCTTCGCGCCGCTTCGGGACATACTTCTCCTCCGGAGAAAGCCCGGTTCCGTGCCGCAGGAACTCCATTATCTGGGCGACGTGCTCCACGCCGTAGACCTCGATACCGTCGGCGACGGACGCCTCCTTGGCGTTAGCCTTCGGGAGGAATACGCGCTTTGCGCCGTTCTGCGCGGCGGTCAGCACCATCGAGAGCGCTCCGTTGACCGGCGCGAGCTTGCCGTCAAGGGACAGCTCCCCGATGAAAACGCTGTCGGACAGGTCGGCGGTGATGAGTCCGCCCAGCTTCATCAGCGCGGTTATTATCGGCAGGTCGAACATGGAGCCTATCTTGCGCACGCTCGCCGGGGCGAGGTTCACCGTGACCTTCCCGTTAAGCAGTTTAAGCTCCAGATGACCCAGCACCGCGCGGATACGCGCCTTGCTCTCCTGCACGGCGATATCCGGCATTCCTACGATATCGAACGACGGCTGACCCGGCGCGATGCTCGCCTGAACCGTCACCATGAACGCGTTCAGACCGAAAAGTCCCGCGCTTTTTATCTCACTGAACATTCTTACTCCCTTACTTCTGACCGTCAAAAATCAGCTCAAAGTTGTCTATATCATGGTATTTCCCGTGCTTAAAGCCCACCTGATGCAGCGTTCCGCAGAATGCGAAGCCGAATTTCTGGTGAAGCTTTTCGCTGACCTCGTTTCCGGCGGTTATCACCGATACGACGCTGTGGAGCGTTCCGCACTCTTTTGCGCGGTCGAGCACTGCACCTATCAGCGCGGAGCCGGCGCCTTTCCTGCGGAAGTCCGGGGAGATGTACACTGAAAGCTCCGCGGTGGAGGCGTACGCCTCTTTCTGGCGGTATTCCGAGAGGGAAGCGTAGCCGATGGCGGCGCCGTTTTCCTCACCCGCAAGAATGAAATGCGAGTCGGTCTGGTGTGCGCTGAACCATTCCTTCCACTCGTCCGGGGTGCGCGGGTTGAGGTCGAGGGTGGCAACGCCGTGCTCTACCTCGTAGTTGTATATTGCCAGAAGCTCCGGGAGGTCGCTTTCTCTGGCTGGTCTGATAGTCATGATCTGCCATTCCTTTCGGTTGGATTCTCTGAATGCTTATGGCAACACCGCACAAAGACCATTTATAGGATTTTGCACGTGTCTTGCTTGCATCTTTTCCGTCATATAGCACAATTCGTCCTAGCAAGGCGTGTCTCCCCCGGCGGGGGAGGTGTCAACGCAAGTTGACAGAGGGGTTGACCGACAGACCAGCCTTGCGTCGCTAGTTGTTAACTTGAAAACGCTATCGCTTCCGTCAACAACTCCTCATTGTACAATCTGACGAAAAATCGAGATTAGCCAATCAGCGAAGCGTATTATTGGCTAATCTACCTGCGCAATACACGCGCAATCTTTGTGCGGTATTGCCATTATATTTTACGCTTTGCGGAAGCATTTGTCAATAGGCCGGCCAGTATATTCCGGATACTTTTTTCAGACAACCATCACAAAACCGCCCGTGAAACCATTTGTTTGCACTTGCAATTCTCTGGCAGTTGTGCTATAATAAAAATATGTGTACCGGGTGATTTCCCGGTTTTTCAGAGGAAAGGATTTGATACATTGAAGCGAGCAGGACTTGATATCGGTTCAACAACAGTAAAGGCGGCCGTTATCGGCGAGAACGGCGAGCTTCTGTACAGCCAGTACAGACGTCACTTCTCGGATATCAGAAAGACAGTATTTGACATAATTTCGGAGCTTGGCGAGCACTTCAAGGGCGAGCGCATGATGATCGCGGTCACAGGTTCGGGCGGTATTTCCGTTTCAAAGTGGCTGGGGATCCCATTCGTTCAGGAGGTTGCAGCCGGCACCAACGCTATAAAGAAGCTTATTCCCCGCACTGACGTAGCCATCGAGCTGGGCGGCGAGGACGCTAAGATAACCTACCTCACCGGCGGTCTGGAGCAGCGCATGAACGGCTCCTGCGCAGGCGGAACCGGCGCGTTCATCGACCAGATGGCGGCTCTGCTCAACACCGATATCGGCGGTCTGAACGAGCTTGCAAAGAAACACACGACCATATACCCGATAGCCTCCCGCTGCGGCGTTTTCGCGAAGAGCGACATTCAGCCGCTGCTCAACGACGGCGCAAAGCGCTCCGACGTCGCTGCTTCGGTATTCCAGTCGGTGGTAAACCAGACAATAAGCGGACTTGCCTGCGGTAAGCCGATAAGGGGCAACGTGGCGTTCCTGGGCGGCCCGCTGCACTACCTGTCGGAGCTTCGCGCGCGATTCATCGAAACGCTGAACCTCAAGGACGACCAGATAATTTTCCCGGAGAACGCGAACCTGTTCGTGGCGATGGGCTGCGCATTCTCTGATGAGACTGCGGAAGCCGACCTTGACGAACTCGTGAAGAAAGCCGGAAGCCTCGGCACGGCTGACATGCGCGAGGTGGAGCGTCTTGCTCCGCTTTTCAGGGACGCGGCCGAGCTGGAAGCGTTCAAGGCGCGCCATGCGAAGGCTGTGATTCCCACTGCGGACATCGCGAAGCACAAGGGCGCGTGCTACCTCGGCGTGGACGCAGGCTCCACCACAACGAAAGCAGTTCTGCTGAACAAGAACGCCGAGATAATCTATTCCTACTACAGCGGCAACGGCGGCGACCCGCTGAAATCTGTTATCGGAATTCTGAAGGACATTTACTCGAAGCTCCCCGAGGGCGCGTACATAGCAAAGGCGTGCGCCACCGGCTACGGCGAGCCCCTGATAAAGGCGGCGCTCGGCGCGGATTTTGGCGAGATCGAGACCATGGCGCACTACAAGGCGGCTGACCGTATCCTCCCGGGCGCGGAGTTTATCCTCGATATCGGCGGTCAGGACATGAAGTGCATGCGCGTCAAGAACGGCGAGATAGAGAGCATTCTGCTCAACGAGGCATGTTCAAGCGGCTGCGGCTCCTTCATCGAGAATTTCGCGAACGCTCTCGGAATGTCCTCCGCTGACTTCGCTACGCTGGGACTTACCGCAGAGAATCCTGTTGACCTCGGCTCCCGCTGCACCGTGTTCATGAACTCCCGCGTAAAGCAGGCTCAGAAGGAAGGCGCGACAGTTGCGGATATCTCCGCAGGTCTGTCATACTCGGTCGTAAAGAACGCGCTGTTCAAGGTCATAAAGCTGCGCGACACCTCCACCATGGGCGATAAGATAATCGTTCAGGGCGGCACGTTCATGAACAACTCCGTGCTGAGGGCGTTCGAGCTGATTTGCGGCAAGGACGTTATCCGCCCCGACAAGGCGGGATTGATGGGCGCATACGGAAGCGCGCTCATCTCCATCGAGCGCGACGACGGCAAGGGGAGCACCATCGCTCCGCTGGATAAGCTGGAGAGCTTCACGGTCGAAAAGACCACCGCGCGCTGCGGACGCTGCTCCAACAACTGCCTGCTGACCATCACGAAATTCCCGGACGGGAAGCGCTACATAAGCAACAACCGCTGCGAGCGCGGCGCGGGCAACGTATCCACCAAGGAGAAGCTGCCGAACCTGTTCGACTATAAATACCATCTTCTGTTCGACCGCGAGTGCCTTCCGGAGAGCACCGCAAAGCGCGGCGTAGTGGGACTTCCCCGCGTTCTCGGAATGTACGAGAACTATCCGTTCTGGCACAAGTTTTTCACCGAGCTCGGATTCTCCGTGAAGCTGTCGCCGAAGTCCTCCCGCGAGATTTACGACCGCGGCATTGAGACCATGCCTTCCGAGTCGGTATGCTATCCGGCGAAGCTGGCGCACGGTCATATCCAGGCACTGGTTGACGAGGGAGTGAAGTTCATTTTCTACCCCTCCATGCCGTATGAAATGAGCGAGAACAACGGTGCGGACAACCACTACAACTGCCCGGTCGTTGCTACATATTCTGAGGTTATCAAGAATTCCGTGCCGGAGCTTCGCAGGGACGTAAAGTTCATGAACCCGTTCCTGCCTATATTCCACAAGAAGCGCATGGGCGAGCGCCTTTACGAGGAATTCACAAAGGAATTCCCGGACGGCGGATTCACTAAGGAAGAGATAGTTTCCGCGCTGGATAAGGCGTACGCCGAGGACGAGGCGTTCAAGACTGAGATGCACCGCAAGGGCGAGGAGACCGTGAAGTTTCTCAAGGAGAACGGCAAGTCCGGTATCGTGCTCGCCGGAAGACCCTACCACATCGACCCTGAGATAAACCACGGACTTCCGGAGATGATAACCGGCTACGGCTTCGCGGTTCTCACCGAGGACAGCGTTGCACACATGGAGCAGGTAGTCCGCCCGATAAGAATTGTCGACCAGTGGACATATCACTCAAGGCTGTACGCTGCGGCTCACGTAGTCGGCAAGCACGACTGTCTGGAGCTTGTCCAGCTCAACAGCTTCGGCTGCGGTCTGGACGCTATCACAACCGACCAGGTTCAGGAGATACTCCGCAGCTTCGGAAAGCTGTACACCTGTCTCAAGATAGACGAGGTAAACAACCTCGGCGCGGCAAGAATACGTCTGCGCTCGCTTATCTCGGTAGTCGAGGAGCGCAAGCGTCATCACTACAAGCCGGTGATGGGTCACCTCGGCTATGTGCGCCAGCCGGAATTCACCGAGGAAATGCGCAAGAAGCACACTATCCTCTGCCCGCAGATGGCGCCGATACATTTCGACCTGCTGGAGGCGGCGTTCGGTCATTCCGGATATAACGTCGTTATACTGCGCGACTGCTCGAAGGCGGTCGTTGACGAGGGGCTGAAGTACGTCAACAACGACGCGTGCTATCCGTCCATTCTCATTGTTGGACAGCTCATTCACGCGCTCAACAGCGGCAAGTACGATCTCAGGAACACTTCCGTTATGATTACCCAGACCGGCGGCGCCTGCCGCGCGACGAACTACGTCGGCATGCTGAAAAAGGCGCTCAAGGATTCCGGTCACGGCGATATCCCGCTTATTTCGCTGAACGTCGTAGGACTTGAGAAGCAGAGCGGATTCAAGCTGACCATGCCGCTTGCAATACGCGCGTTCATGGCGATAATCTACGGCGACGTGCTGTCACGCTGCCTGTACAAGGTTCGTCCCTACGAGGTCACAAAGGGAAGCGCGGACGCGCTCTACGAAAAGTGGCGGCTGTTCCTGCGCGAGGACATGAAGTCGATTTCGCTGCCGAACTTCAACAAGAACGTCCGCAACATCGTCAAGGACTTCTCGGAATTCCCGGTGCTGGACATCAAGAAGCCGCGCGTCGGACTTGTCGGCGAGATACTTGTAAAGTTCCACCCGGTGGCGAACAACAACATCATCGGGCTGCTTGAAAACGAAGGCTGCGAGGTAGTCGTGCCAGACCTGATGGGATTCTTCTACTACATATGCTCCCACGGCAAGACCAAGCGCGAGCTGCTCTATACCACACGCACGAAGGCGTTCGCAGAGGACGCGGCGGTAAAGGCGTTCCGCTTTATGGAGCGCAGCTACCGCAAGGCTGTGAAGGGAACCAAGTTCGGCTGCCCGGGCGATATCTACGAAATGCGCGAATCCGTGCGCTCCATCGTATCCCCCGGCAATATCGCCGGCGAGGGCTGGTTCCTTTCGGCGGAAATGCTGGAGCTTATCGGCGAGGGCGTTCCGAATATCGTATGCATGCAGCCGTTCGCCTGCCTGCCTAACCACGTTACCGGCAAGGGCGTTATCGGAGAGCTTCGCAGACAGCACCCGGAGAGCAACATCGTTGCGGTAGATTTCGACCCGGGAGCTTCCGAGGTAAACCAGGTCAACAGAATAAAGCTCATGCTTACCCAGGCTTACGCTAACGCGGGAATAAGCCGCAGGGACGTTGTGAAGGTACAGACCGACGACAAGTATTCCCAGCTTATTTCCTCGGGAACATCTGTATAAAAATGGGAGGTAATTATATGAAAAAGCTGGTTTCATTGCTGATGGTTCTGGTCATGGCGCTTATGGCGATGAATGTCACGACTTTCGCAGTCGACAAGGAAGTTCTGAAGGAACGGGCCAAGGAAGCGTTCTATCTCGACGTATCGCAGTATGAAGGCAAGACGAACGTGTACGTCAGAAGCGACCATAGAAACAGCACGGTGTACTACACCACCGACGGCACGAAGCCCACTGACAAATCGCAGGAGGCGTCGCTGCTGATAAAGTTCACGGAGCCGTGCAAGCTTAGGACTGTATGCTACTTTGACGGCAAACCGATCAAATATCTGAACAAGACTATCAAGATAAAAGAGAAGAAACCGGAGAAGTTCACTTTAACGACAAAGGTAAGCACCGGCTCTACAATGGTGTCCGTGAAAAAGCCCAAGGACAGTGTGGTATACTACACCACTGACGGCACAGAGCCGACTGACAAGTCGGAGAAGATGGGCGCTGTGGAAATATTCAGAGAACCCTGCAAGCTGAGGGCAGTGAACTACGTCGACGGTAAGCGCGGCAAGGAACTGAAGCAGAACATCAAGATAAAGCTGGATCAGCCGTATCTGATGCTGATGGAGCAGGAAGAGATATACGTCTACAAGCTGCTGAATCTGCCGGAGGGCGTGAAGGTGTACATGACGACGGACGGCAGCACTCCGTCCGCGAAAAACGGCAAGCTCATCACCGGCGAAACCGTTGAGATACCAAAGCAGTCAGAAGCTAATCTGGTATGCGTGAAAAAAGGCTGGATAGATTCCGACGTCCTGACCAAGAAGACAGGCATGACCTACGAAGAGGAGCAGGCGTACAAGAACGACAGGAACAACTTCGCCGAGCAGGTCGTGACCCTTGTGAACAGGATCCGCGTTGCAAACGGACTCAACAAGCTGACTACCTACGACAAGCTGACCGAGGTCGCACAGGTGCGTGCAAAGGAAATAGAGATATCCTATTCGCACACCCGTCCCGATGGAACGAAATGCTTCACCGCGCTTGACGAAGCAGGTCTGCGGACCGTGACAGCCGGCGAGAACATAGCGAAGGGTTACAGCACGCCGGAGAGAGTCGTTGATGCATGGATGAATTCTCCCGGACACCGCGCGAATATCCTCAATCCGAGCTACACCATGATAGGCGTTGGATATGTGTATGATCCGTATACGACCGACGCCAACTACTGGACGCAGGTATTTATGTCGTAAGTAATGCGGACTTCATGTTTCCGGACGTCTGAAAGGAGTAATTGTATGAAAAAGATACTGGCACTGTTTCTGGTACTGGCTAAGG
>OAWP01001809.1_pt1 | contig 11528 bp, 10 predicted proteins | sample 1517081 | NCBI WGS metagenome assembly OAWP01 (sample SAMEA2580167, study PRJEB22360) | human gut metagenome | biome: human gut; feature: human-associated habitat; material: faeces | place: Denmark | collected 2008/2010 | reverse complement strand
CCTTCAGCAGAAAAAGATCCCATCCGTGAGTACCGCTTTGATCAAAAGTCTGCTGACGTTAGGCGCCACCAGAAACCCGGATATGAAATATCCGAACCGAGAGTGGGGATACGGCCAGTTAAACCTTTACAATACATTCGAAGCTATGCGTCAGTTATAACAAAAAGGGACGCCTTCTCGCGTCCCTGAAAAAATCATTCTCTCTTTTTGGATTCGTAAATTGTCTTTACACGCTCTGATTCCGGTACGATCTGTTCCGGTACCGGAGCCGTGCCCGGTGCAAATACCACCTTCAAAAAGACTGGTGTAATAATTGTCGTGATCACGACAACAATAATGATCGGACCTAAAAATGCAGAACCTAACAGCCCCAGTGCTGCGCCCTTGCTGGCTACGATCAACGCTACTTCTCCACGCGAGATCATACCAATTCCGATTCGTTTTGCCTGATAATTCTTGTAATGACAGATCTTTGCACCAAATCCACATCCAACGACCTTCGTCAATACTGCAACAATCGTCAATGCTACTGCAAATCCAACGATCGCCACAGACATCTTCGGCAGCTCTACTTTCAGCCCGATACTTGCAAAAAATACCGGCGATAAAAGCAGATAAGACAGTGTATCAAATTTTGTCTCCAGATAAGTAGAACGCTGTACGTTTGAAATGATCAGACCGGCAATAAACGCACCCGTAATATCTGCCACTCCAAAAATATCCTCTGCAATGTATGCCATCAGAAGACAGAACACAAATGCCACGATCGTGTGTCGATGTTTCTCCTTATTGGCTTTGTCCACCCAGTTCTTGTACAATTTGTAGAAGATGAATCCTACAACTGCTGCAAATACAAAGAACCCAACAATCTTCAGCATGACCATTCCAATTTTCACGCTTGGATCTGAAATGCTTGTCACGATTGTCAACGCCACAATTCCCAGAATATCATCAATGATCGCTGCTCCCAGGATTGCATTGCCGGAACGGGTTTTGAGCTTTCCAAGCTCTTTTAATGTCTCCACCGTAATACTGACTGAAGTTGCTGTCAGAATTACTCCGATAAAAATATTCTGCAGGAAAATACTTGCTGATGCATCTGACTCGATCATCCCCGGCCGATTGAACAAATATGCCGTAGCAAATCCACCCGCAAGCGGTACCAGTACTCCACAGAGTGCAATAATAAAGGATGCCTTTCCGCATGCTTTAAGTTCTTTGATATCTGTCTCCATACCTGCACAGAACATCAGAACGACCACACCAATCTCCGCTACAGACTGCAGAAATGATGTCTCTGTCAGAATGCCGACTCCGGCAGGTCCCAACAGTAATCCGGCCAGAAGCGCGCCAACGACCTGCGGCATCTGTACCCTTCTTGTCAAAAGCCCCAGCGCTTTTGTACAAAGTAAAATAATTGCGAGATCTAGTAAATACTTGTAGTCCATAATGTGCCCCCTTTTTGTCAAACATCTATAAGGATACACCTTTAAATTCCTTTTTTCAATACATTTTCCACATTTTATGACGTTTTTACATAATTTTTACCATAATTCTGCACAAATCCACAACAAAAAGAGAGTCTGTTTCCAGACTCTCTCATAATCTTTCTGTTCCTACGGCAATCTCGGCACTTCCTGTCCCCGAAGACTGATCAGAGGACCGCCGGTTCCTTCTATGTAAGATCTTGTGATCGTCACCTCTCCGATGTTCTCATCCTTTGGAACCTCATACATGATATCCAGCATAAATTCTTCGATAATCGCCCGCAGTGCTCTTGCTCCGGTCTCTTTCTTCATCGCCTTCTCCGCAATCGCTTCCAGTGCTCCATCATCAAAATCCAGCTTGACTTCATCCAGTGCAAGCAGCTTCTGATACTGCTTTAAGATGGCATTCTTTGGTTCCTTTAAGATCTTTACATACATATCCTGGTCCAGACCTTTCAGTGTAAAGATGATCGGAAGACGACCGATAAATTCCGGGATCATACCAAAATTGCGCAGATCTTCCACCGTTACTTTAGACAGGATGACCTTGTCATTGTCATACTGATCTTTTAGCTCTGCGTTAAATCCCATGGATGTCTTATGCATCAGACGTTCCTTGATGATGCCTTCCAGATCCGGGAATGCACCGCCGCAGATAAACAGAATATTCTTCGTATTTACTGTCGTTAGAGGAACCATGGCATTCTTGCTGTTAGCTCCTACCGGAACCTCTACCTCACTGCCTTCCAACAGCTTTAAGAGTCCCTGCTGTACGGACTCTCCGCTTACATCTCTCTGGCTGGAATTTCTCTTTTTCGCGATCTTGTCTATCTCATCGATAAAGATGATCCCCTGCTCGGCTTTCTCTACATCATTATCTGCCGCTGCCAGTAATTTAGATACGACGCTCTCAATGTCATCCCCGATATAACCAGCCTCGGTCAGGGAAGTGGCATCTGTGATCGCAAGCGGTACATCCAACAGTCTCGCAAGTGTCTTTACAAGGTATGTCTTACCACTTCCTGTCGGTCCGATCATCAGCATATTGGACTTTTCGATCTCAATATCATCGACCGAATCTGTCGCTACCCTCTTATAGTGATTGTAAACAGCAACAGCCATCGCTTTCTTGGCATACTCCTGTCCTACCACATACTCATCCAGCTTTCCTTTGATCTTGTGCGGCGCCGGAATATTCTTAATATCCAGTTTTTGGAACTCTTTTGGCTTTTCTTTTTTCTTTTTGATCTTCTGTGTCTTTGGCGGAGCCATATTCTCCAGATCTGACAGATTTAAGAACTGTACAGATTCGGTCTTTTTCATCAGTCTGCTGTAATCAATCGAGCCGTTTGTCATGGCATCAAAACTTTTCTGCATACAATCCGGACACACCGTAATATGGTTCGGCAGATCGATCATCTTTCCGGTCACGCTCTCCGGACGATGGCAGATAAAGCAGATCTTCTCATACTCATCCTCGTGTTCCTCTTTTGTGGAAGTCTGAAAGACTTCCTTTTTCTCTGTATCGGAAGACTCTTTTCCTTCTGTGGTGACCGGAGTCTCCTTTTCTTCATCTATGATAATAAAATCGTTATCTGACATGTTCTTTCCCTTCTTTCCAGTTACTTGCCCTTTGTACATTCACCGAGGGTATGTCCACATTATAATACAGAATACCGGCAGTTACAAATTAACTTTTTCTAAACCGTCCCTGTTTCCAGCATTTCCAGAAACTGTGATTCAGAAATAATCGGAACGTTCAGTTCTTTCGCCTTATTCTTCGAAGAAGACGACGCCACATCATTATTGATCAGATAATTCGTCTTTCCGGTCACGCTTCCTGTCACTTTACCCCCTCTGGATTCAATGATTTCTTTCACTTCCCGGCGGTTTGCAAAGTGTTCTACGCTTCCTGTAATCACAAAATTCATATTTTCAAAAATCTGTGCACTTTCCTCTCCTTCTTCTTTCTGGAGCTTAACCTCCTGTAAGAGGCGTTTGAAAAGATCTCTGTGTGTTTCATCTGAAAAATAATCCACAAACGTTCTGGCGATCACTTCGCCTACTCCCTGGATATCGACCAGTTCTTCCACGGTTGCCTGCATCATCCTCTGGGGATCATTGTCAAATGCCCGGCAGATCATTTTTGCATTGGAAAGTCCGATATTTGCGATTCCAAGGCTGTAGATTACTTTCGGCATAGTCGTACTTCTGGAGTTTTCCACACTTGTGATCAGTTTTGCATAGGATTTTTCTCCGAACCCCTCCAGTGTTTTGATGGTTTCTTCATATCTGTCCAGATGATAAATATCTGTAAAATCCCGGATAAATCCTTCTCCAATGAACTTTTCCAGAGTTGCTTCCGAGAGCCCTTCAATATTCATGGCATCCCTGCTGACAAACAATGCAAAAGATTTCAAATGCTTTGCCTGACACTCCGGATTCGTACAGTACAATGTCTTTGTCTCATTTTCCATCTGTATCTTTGTCGCACCGCTACAGACCGGACAGACTTGCGGGATATCTTTTACACCGCTTCTGGTCAGATTTTCTGCAATCTGCGGAATGATCATGTTGGCTTTATACACCTGAATGACATCTCCTACGCCAAGCTCCAGATCTTCCATAATGCTGATATTATGCACACTGGCACGGCTTACCGTAGTTCCTTCCAGCTCTACCGGTTCAAAGATCGCTACCGGATTGATCAGGCCTGTCCTTGACGGACTCCACTCAATCTCCAGAAGTGTCGTCTCTCTGATCTCATCCGCCCATTTAAAGGCATAGGAATCCCGGGGGAATTTAGCCGTTGTTCCAAGAGACTGACCATAGGCAATATCATCATATACCAATACCAGTCCGTCAGACGGGAAATCATTGTGCACAATCTGCTCCGAAAACCATGCAACTTCCTCTTCGATGGATGCACGGTCAGCCAGATGATGCTCGACCACCTCAAATCCTTGTTTTTCCAGCCAGCTTAACTGCTGCATTCTCGAATTTTCAAACTCTGCACCATCTGCTTTTACCAGTGTAAATGCAAAAAACTTCACATTTCTTCTCGCTGTGATCTCATTGTTCAGCTGACGCACCGAACCACTGCACAGATTCCTCGGATTCTTATATCTTGCATCTACATCCTCGATCTGCTCGTTGATACGCTCAAAATCCTTATATCCAATCACGGCTTCCCCACGCAGGATCAGTTCTCCCTGATACGGGATCTGAATAGGAAGATTGCGAAATACCTTCGCATTGTTGGTGATGACTTCTCCCACCTCTCCATTTCCTCTTGTGACCGCTTTTTGAAGCCGCCCGTTCTGATATGTCAGAACGATCGTCAGTCCGTCCATCTTCCAGGAGATCACGGCCTTTTGCTCTCCTAAAAATGATTTCAGCTGTTCCACGTCTTTTGTCTTATCCAGTGAGAGCATCGGTTTTTCATGCCGCTCCTTCGGCAGCTCACTGAGCACCTCATATCCCACATTAACCGTAGGACTGGATGCAAGAGTCGTCCCCAGCTCCCGCTCCAGTCCTTCCAGTTCGTCATATAATCTGTCATACTCATAGTTGCTCATGATCTCCGTGTCTTCCTGCTCATATGCACGTCTGGCACGGTTCAGAAGTTCTACGAGTTCCTGCATTCTTTTCTTTTTTGCTTCCATATTTAGAGTCCCTTTACTTTTTATATCACAGTTTCATTGGAAGAATCCTTAATCTGATCATACAATTCATTCAATTCTGCATCTGTCAGCTTCCTGTATTCTCCCTCTTTCAGACGCCCCAGATGGATATTCATGATCCTCACCCGGATCAGCTCTCTCACCTGATATTCAAGTGCCTCACACATCCTGCGTATCTGGCGGTTCAGCCCCTGTGTCAAAATGATCGAAAACGTATATTTTCCGATTTTTTCTATTTTACACGGACGTGTCACCGTATCTAAGATCGGTACACCGGATGCCATTTTTTCCAGAAACTCCTGCGTGATTTCTTTATCCACCGTCACCTTATACTCTTTCTCATGCCGGTTTCCCGCACGCATCATCTTATTGATGATATCACCATTGTTGGTCATCAGAAGCAGTCCCTTAGAGTCTTTATCCAGACGCCCTACATACGTGATCCGGATCGGGTAATCCAGAAAACGCACAATACTGTTTCTTTCCCTGCGCTCTTCTGTACAGACGATTCCCGCCGGTTTGTTCACTGCCAGCACGACCATCTCATCCTGCTTTGAAACTACTTTCTTTCCGACTTTTACGACCTGCCCCGGAACAATCTTCATTCCGGTCTGTGCACGCTTTCCGTCCACACTCACCCGGCCGCTCTCAATCAGCCTGTCCGCTTCTCTGCGGGAACACACCCCAGCTTCGCTTAAATATTTATTCAGGCGAACCTCTTCCTTCGTCTTTTGATATTCCTGCAAAATCCGATTATTCACTGCTCAATACCCCGCTTATATTATTGTCCTGTAGAAATATGTTGGCACTGTAAAAACAATGTATCTGTAATTTCATACGTATCCATAATATCCCCGATCGTACCGGAATAATACCTTGGATCTACCATCACGATCTCCCGGAAATACGGTGTAAGGAACGGAACAAATGAATTCGCATAAGAATCTTTGATCAGCAAAAGTCTTCGATTACTTTCCGATACCGTGCGGATATCCACTACGGAAAAATTGCCTCCCAGGTACACTGCATATTTATCTCTGCCATCCAATTTCGATGAATCATACAAAGACGCTGTTTTCTTCTGCTCATCCACATAGTTGACGACAACATCATTGTCTTCTGTCTTTGGTACATAAATGTCAATCTGCTCTTTCTCATTCAAACGGCATCCACTCTTAGATGCCAATGAACCATTAAAATCCGTTGTGATCGGATAAGAAGCATATTCTGTCTCCTGTTCTTCCAGGTTCAATGTCCTGGCTGCTTCCTGAAAGACGTAGTATGCCCCTTTTGCAGTCCAGTGATGGTCTGTTTTATAATAAATCTTCTCATCACTGTGTCTGGTCAATGGCTTTACCGCATCGATCCACTGTACAATGTTCCCCAGTTCTTTTTTTACCTGTGCGATATACTGGCTCTGATTGGCAACTGTAGCGGTAAACGGAAGCCTGTCACTTAAAATATTCGCCGCATCCGGAACTAACAGCATATTCACCGGAATATCAGAATATTTCTGACTAAAACTCTGGATGGCTTTCATATTTGCTTTCAATACATCCTGATCCGGAACTGCAATGTCTTCCAGCAGCTGTCCTTTTTTCCCGATAAAAACACCATTTTCCTCTTTACTTCCTACCAGTCTGCTGAATCCGACTTTCAGACTGCGCCACAGATTTCTTCCCATAAACTGATCGGCCTGATACTTCTCATACTGATCCATATAGCTCCCAGAAGTAACCGCGCTGACTGAAAGCTCCGGCTTTTGCTGCAATCCGCGGTTTTCCTCTTCTGAGATTTTTTTTGACGGAAGAAGCAGATTAATGATCCCGATCCCGAATACACAGATAAGGAATCCGATCCCGATCACATATTCGATTCTTTTTCTTTTCCTTGTTTTTCTTCTTTCTGACATATGCTCACCTAAAATCTAAAATATAAAAACGGATTAAATGACTGTGTCACCAGAAATGCCAGCGAAAGTGCAAACATGACCAGATACATCACACCTGTCATTGTATATTTTCCAACTCTGCTTCCAGGAGCCCTCTGAATATTTCTCATCAGTCTGTATCCAATGGAAGAGGATCCCAACACTGCCATCAGATAGATCAGCCAGTTGGAGAGCAGATAAAACCAGCCCAGCTTGTCCATAAGCCCGCTGGCACCGATTCCAAACATCACACCTACATACTTCAGGGCATAACCAAGTGACGGGCTAAAGAACAGTACCCATCCGATCAGTATCAGCACCATCGCATAAATATGCCGTACTGCACCCGGCCACTTTTCCACATATTGTCCCCATACAAATTTTTCCAGAATCAATATAATTCCATAATACAGTCCCCATGCGACAAAATTCCATGCCGCACCATGCCAGAATCCGGTCAGCATCCAGACGATCAGAAGATTGGTGATCGTTCTGGAGTCTCCTTTGCGGTTTCCTCCCAGTGGAATATACACATACTCACGGAACCAGGTACTCAGAGATATATGCCATCTTCTCCAGAATTCTGTCACACTCGTAGATACATACGGGTAATGGAAGTTCTCCAAAAACTCAAATCCGAACATCTTTCCAAGACCGATCGCCATATCCGAATATCCGCCGAAATCAAAATAAATCTGGAATGCATAAGAAATACATCCGATCCACGCAGTCATCACCGAATAGCTGCCCAGATGCATCGCTGCGATCTGCTCAAAAACCGCTCCTGTCGTATTTGCAAGAATTACCTTTTTGGCAAGTCCCCGCATAAAATACATGGCTCCCTGTCCGAACTTGGTCACGTTCATAGATCTGTGCTCCAACTGCTCCTCAATATCCACATACCGCACGATCGGTCCTGCGATCAGCTGCGGGAACATAGAAATATAAAGTGCAAAATACATCAGCTTTTTCTGCGGCTTTACCTCCCCCCGATATACATCGATAATGTAGGAAAGCGCCTGAAATGTATAAAAAGAAATCCCGATCGGAAGCGGCAGTTCTCTGTATGGAATATCAAACGGAAGAACTGCATTCACGGATTCCATCAAAAAGCCGTAATATTTGAAAAAGCCAAGAAGCAGCAGGTTTACAACCACCGCAAAAATCAGACTGTTTCGTTTTTTTCTGTCATCATCTGCCTTTTCGGCAATATCCAGACCGCACACATAGTTCAGACAAATGGATAGAATCATCAAAATGACATAAACAGGCTCTCCCCATGCATAAAAGAAAAGGCTTGCGATCAGCATGACCAGATTCTTGAACCGATACGGAACAAGAAAATATACTGCCAGTACAATCGGCAGAAATACAAATAAAAATGTTATACTGCTAAACAGCATCTTTTGTTCCCCCTGCGTTTCTATAAACTTTTTGAAAAAACAGACTTATAAGTCTCTGCTTTTGGAGAGACTGCGTAAAATACGAACTTCCCTCTTACAGAAATCTGAGCTTCATCCAAAAGCTGCACCTGGTCAGGCGCATAACCGTCAAAGTCATTCCTTCTGTTCGCACGGCGCTGTTCTACAGCTGCCTTTACCTCTTCTGCCTGTTCCGTGGTCTTTGTTTTGACCAGTAAGATCTCCTGTGCTGACATACTGGATTCTGCCGTGTAGAGCATTACACCTTCATAATCTGCACTGTTGAGCCCATAATAACGCTTCAGCCCCTGCACTCCTGCTTTTTTCATAGCCTTCGTATCCAGAGATGCCTCTACTTTTTTCTCTACCGCAGCAAAGCTCTTCGTACTGCCGCTGGTGAAAATCAATAACAGTGCCACGTAAACAACGATCACTGCCACCAGTGCATACTTGATCACCACTGTTTTTTTGAGATTTTTTATCTTATCTGTCATAAAGTTGCTACCTCCGCCATACGTTTGAGCCAGATTGGATAAAAATCCGCCTTGAAATGAATTCCATCCTCTTCATAATAAGTATCTGAAACCAGCGAAGTATTATCTAAAAATGCAATCTGATTCTCATCACACATCTTCTGCAGTGCCGCATTGTACTCCGGAATCTTCTGAAATACAGGCTTTTCTTCCTGCTTCGCCGCACTGACCGGGAAGATAGAATTCACATACAAAGTTGTATCCGGCAATTTTTTACGCAGCTGGTCGATCACTGCTTTATACTCTTTGATAAATAAATCCGTATCCCCATTTGTTGCAATCACGTCATTCATCCCATAGGAAAGAAAAATAACCTGAGGGTTAATGTCTGCCACTGTTTTTATCTGATCATCCAGCTCATCCAATTCTACTCCGATCTTGGCAACCACACTGGATGCATTCAAAAGATCATACTCTGTAAATGCCTCAGAAATCGAATCTCCCATCACGACCGAACTGGAAAATAAGCTCTTATAGTTGATCTCACCACTTGCTTCCTGACTTTCCAGCTTGTCTTTCGTGTCCAGCTTGTTGATCTTTTTTTCAATATCTTTTACATTTTCTTTTTCTGTCGCTTTTATGATCGCAAGTCCCTCCTTCGTATCCACTGTTTCAGCGGAAAAATAGCTGATTCCTTCCGCGATCAGGGTAACTGCAGCAAGCACTGCGACTGCACCGACTCCGATTATCACATGTTTTTTTTTCTGTCTCTTCATCCGTATCTTTTGTCCCCTTATTCTTACCATCTTATCTTATTTTATAATACGTTTTCCATGCTTAAAAGTCAACGTTCCTGATGATAGATTCTCTCGCTGATCTCTTGCATTTTCATGTCGATCGTATGGAGCTGTTCTGCGCAGATTCCCAGATCTTCTGAAACAGAATCCGGAAATCCATCCGTCTGTTTCTTATAATACAGTTTATGTTCTATACTTGCCCAAAAATCCATCGCGATCGTACGCATCTGCACTTCTACCTTCATCGGTTTTTTCTCATTCATAAAAAATACCGGTACTTCCAAAATCAGATGCAGACTTCTGTAACCGTTTGGTTTTGGATTCTTGATATAGTCCTTTCTCTCGATCAGTCTGATATCATCCTGCTCACATATTTTTTTCGCAAGCGTATAGATATCTTTCGGAAAACAGCAGATCACACGGATACCTGCAATATCACAGATATTTTCTTCTATGGCCTGTACACTGATCTCTATATTTTTTCTTTTCATCTTCTCCAGGATACTAATCGGTTTCTTGATTCTGCTTTCAATTGATAAGATTGGATTCTGATCAGAATTGATCGATAATTCGTGATTCAACACTTCAAATTTTGTCTTAACTTCCAGCAGTGCACACTGATACTGCATGATCAGCTTCTGAAACGGCATCGCTGATTCTAAAAGCCTCTCCGGTTCTTTCAACTCTGTCAATTCTTCAAATTTCATTTCTTCCATATTAACTGCCCTTCTCTTCTGTACTGATTCCATATAAAATAATATCCAATAACTCTGATATCTTCAGATTATGTTCTTCTATAAATCGGGAAAAATCTCCTGTACGGCTTGCTTTATTCTGGTAATATCCATTGTACATATTCTGAAACAGACTCAGATATTCTACTGCCATTTCCATACTGATTCCCTCTCTTAAACGAATCTTGGACAGCAAATGCCGGTATTGCTCTCTTATATAGGCATCATATCTTTCCATCACACCAAAAAGTGCTTCTTTTAAATGCTCTGCCGGATATAACATCACATTAAAAAATATATTTCTGTCATACGGATTTTCAGCAAAAAACACTTCCCGTCTCTCCAAAAAAATACGGATTTCTTCCCTTGCTGTCTTTGCCTCTTCTTTCCCTTCCTCCAGATAACTCATCAACTTTTCGAAGCTTTTCTTCACACAGTACAGATATAGCTCATCTTTATTTTTAAAATTATGGTAGATCAGCCCTTTTGCAATCTGATACTTACCGCATATCGCATTCAGCGAAACCGCATCGTAAGATCTGCTTCCAAACTCGATCGTAGCTGCATGTACAATTTTTTCACAAGTCTGTTTTGTCTTTTCTTCTTTTTTCATGCTGTTATCCTTTCTTTTTGACTACACAGTCTATAATAGGATACTATACAATTTTCTTACAATCAATATTTTTGCCTGTGTTTTTTTCTCTTTTTTATGGTATGATAGAGAAATCAATACTTATATTTTTTATCAGGAGGACATCCTTATGATCGCGTTAAAACTGACGAATGTCAAAGCCTGTATGTCTCATCTTCTTCTGATGGACACCTTCGATTCATTCCTTCTGATCGAAGGAGAGATCATGACATTCAATACGTTCAAAATAGACGGTTTTATTCAAAAAAACTTTTATACTTCTGAAGAACTGGAACAAATGGGCACACTCCCTGAATACGCTTACTGGAAGCAGCTTCGGGAATACTGCTTCTCCCTGATCAAAGGGAAAAA
>OAWP01001804.1_pt1 | contig 11554 bp, 8 predicted proteins | sample 1517081 | NCBI WGS metagenome assembly OAWP01 (sample SAMEA2580167, study PRJEB22360) | human gut metagenome | biome: human gut; feature: human-associated habitat; material: faeces | place: Denmark | collected 2008/2010 | reverse complement strand
GAAGCGGAGCGCTGGCGGGCCAGGACCTTTTCGCTGCCGCCGTAGAGCGCGGCCAGCGCGGCGTCCCACCTCCCTGCTGCGATCTGTTCTCTGAGCTGCCTGCTGGTTGCCATCCAGAACCCCTCCCTGCACTCTCTGCAATGTTCGGTTTGTTACCGCTATTGTAATGCATCCGCTGCCATTTTGCAATTTCAACCCGCAAAAAAAGTAATTTTCGGTGTCCAGCCCAAAGAATAAGATGTACTTTTGTTGAATTTGCGGGGGCAGATGTGGTATACTCAGGCTATAGAGCCAACAGGCAGGAGGGAACCGCAATGGCAGACGTCTACAAGCAGTCGTTCAAGCAGAACTACACCAACAACATTGAGCTGTCCATCTTCAACTGCGGCCTGGAGCGCTGTGCTCCGGGGCAGACCTGGGGTCCCGGCATCCGGGACCACTACCTCATCCATCTGGTCGTCTCGGGCAAGGGCGTGTTCGAGGTCGGCGGGCGCACCTACGAGGTCGTGCCGGGCGATCTGTTCTTTGCCCGCCCCAGCCAGCTCATCCGCTATACTGCCGACGAGGCCCAGCCGTGGGAGTACAGCTGGGTCGGCTTCAACGGTGCCTGCGCCCACAAGCTTGCGGCGCAGCTGCCTTTCACCGACGCTGCCCCCGTCCACCACACCCAGGACCTGGAGGGGATGCGGGCGGCCCTGAGCAGCATCTACTCTTCCCGCGGCCTGCAGCCCCAGGACGAGGCCGCGATGGTGGGCTATCTCTACCTCTTCATCGCCGCCCTGATGCGGGAGACCAGCGAGAGCCGCCCCCACAGCACCTCTTCTTCCAGCCAGTATGTCCTGAACGCCATCAAGTACATCCAGTTCAACTACTCCCACGACATCTCCATCGACGATGTCGCCAAGAGCGTCGGCGTCTCCCGGAGCCATCTGTACCGGGTGTTCATGCTCAATGTGGGCAAGAGCCCCATCGACTATCTGACCGAATACCGGGTCAACGAAGCCTGCAAGCTGCTGCGCAGCGGCACACTGTCCATCGCCGAGGTGGCGGCATCGGTGGGCTTCCTCGACCAGTTCTATTTTTCGCGGGTGTTCAAGCGTGCCAAAGGTGTGCCGCCCAGCAAGTATATGACTTCGCAGGCTGACGCAGACGTCCAGCCCGCCCCTGACGAGACATAAGGAGAGATCATTCCATGCCCTTACAGAAAAACCAGCTTCTCACCCTCCGCATCGAGCGTCTTTCCAGCGACGGCAGCGGCGTTGCCCACTCGCCGGAGGGCGAGGCCGTCTTCGTCCCGGGTACTGCCCCCGGCGATGAGGCTCAGGTGCGTATCGTCAAGGACTGCGGCCGGTATGCCTTCGGCATTCTGGACAAACTGCTCACCCCTTCGCCTGACCGCATCCCGGTGGACTGCGCTGTCGCCGGTCCCTGCGGCGGCTGCAGCCTGCGGCACATGGACTACGCCGCCGAGCTGCGGGCCAAACAGGAAAGCGTCGCCGACGCCTTCCGCCGCATCGGCGGACTGGATGTGCCGGTGCTGGATGCCCTTCCCTCCCCTGAGGTGGACCGCTACCGCAACAAGGTACAGTTCCCGGTGGGCCGCGACAAAAACGGTGCGCCCTGCATCGGCTTTTACGCCGGCCGCACCCACCGCATCGTCCCCTGCCCCGATTGCAGATTACAGCCCGGCGTCCTGAACGGCATCGGCAACGCGCTCTGCAGCTTCTTCGCCTCCCACGGCATCCAGCCCTACGACGAGGAGAGCGGCAAGGGCCTTGTTCGGCATATCTTCCTGCGCCGGGGTACCCACAGCGGCCAGATCATGGTCTGCCTTGTCTGCACCCGCCCGAAGTTTCCCCACAGCGAGGAGCTCGTGACCGCGCTGCGGGAGCAGTTCAGCGATATTGCGTCCGTCCTCATCAATGTCAACGCCAAGAAGACCAACGTCATCCTCGGCGAGGAGACCGTCTCGCTCTACGGCCCGGGCTACATCGAGGATACTCTCTGCGGTGTGCCGGTCCGGCTCGGCTCCCTCTCCTTCTATCAGGTCAACACACTGGCCGCTGAGCGGCTCTACGGCATCGCTGCCGAGTACGCCCAGCTGGAACCCTCGGACGTTCTGCTCGACCTCTACTGCGGCATGGGTACCATCGGTCTCTCCATGGCCGACCGCTGCCGGGAGCTCATCGGCGTGGAGATCGTGCCCGAGGCCATTGACAGCGCCAAGGCCAACGCCGCCCGGATGGGCGACGCCGTCGCCGCCAAGAGCCGCTTCTTCTGCGCCGACGCCGGTCAGGCCGCCGCCCGCCTCGCCGCTGAGGGCCTGCGGCCTGATGTCATCATGCTTGACCCGCCCCGCAAGGGCTGCGACGAAACGACCCTTTCCGCCGTCGTCCAGATGTCCCCCCGCCGGGTGGTCTACGTCAGCTGCAACCCCTCCACTGCCGCAAGAGATGCCGCATGGCTCGAAGAGCATGGGTATCATGCGGAGAAGGTGCAGCCGGTGGACCTTTTTCCCCGAACACGGCATTGCGAATGTGTCATCGCACTTTCCAAGGGTGAGATCGACTCCTGAAAAGGGATACTTTAAGATGATTCAAACTCAAGCCACGGTTCGTCGGAGCATTATGTTCTCTGCGAGCCGTGGTTTTCGCTCGCTCAAGCTGCCTAATAACAAAAAACGGTCGGAGTTACTCGTCAGGTAACTCCGGCCGTTTTATTTTTCTTCTTATTCTTCTTCGTCCCTGGCCCAGTGATAGGCGCAGCGGACAGCCTTATTCCAGCCCTTGATGCGCTTGGTGCGTTCCTCTTCCGAGATGGCCGGGCGGAACACGCGGTCCACCGACCAGTTGCGGGTGATGTCCTTGGCGGACTGCCAGTAGCCTACGGCGAGGCCGGCCAGATAGGCTGCGCCCAGCGCCGTCGTTTCCACGCAGCGGGGGCGCTTGACTTCGAGGTCGCTGATGTCGGCCATGGTCTGCATGAGGTAGTTGTTGGCCGACGCGCCGCCGTCCACCCGGAGAGACTTCATGGCGATGCCGGAGTCCGCCGCCATGGCGCGGAGGACGTCGTTGACCTGATAACAGATGCTGTCCAGCGTGGCGCGGATGATGTGGTACTTGTTGCAGCCCCGGGTGAGGCCCACGATGGTGCCGCGGGCGTACTGGTCCCAGTGGGGCGCGCCGAGGCCGGTGAAAGCCGGCACGACGTAACAGCCGTTGGTGTCCTTGACCTTCTGGGCCATATACTCGGAGTCGCGGGCCTCTTCCAGCAGGCGCAGCTCATCGCGGAGCCACGGGATGGCCGCACCGGCCACGAAAATAGAGCCTTCCAGCGCATAATTCACCTTGCCGTCGGGGCCGCAGGCGATGGTGGTGACAAGGCCGTTCCGGGATGTGACCGGCGTCTCACCGGTGTTCATGAGCAAAAAGCCGCCGGTGCCGAAGGTGTTTTTCGCCTCGCCGGAGGCAAAGCAGGTCTGGCCGAAGAGGGCCGCCTGCTGGTCGCCTGCCGCACCGGCAATTTTTATCTCGCCGCCGAAGTGCATCGGGTCAGCGTACTCATAAAAGCCGCTGGACGGCACCGGCTTCGGGAGCATACATTTCGGGATGTTCAGCTCCTGCAGGATCTCATCGTCCCATTCCAGCGTGTGGATGTTGAACATCATGGTGCGGCTGGCGTTGGTATAGTCGGTGACATGCAGTTTTCCGCAGGTCAGCTTCCAGATGAGCCAGGTCTCCACGGTACCGAAGAGCAGTTCTCCCCGCTCGGCCCTTTCGCGGGCTCCGGGGATATGATCCAGTATCCACTTGAGCTTGGTGGCCGAGAAATAGGCGTCGATGATGAGGCCGGTCTTCTGCCGGAATTTCTCCGTCAGGCCCCGGGATTTCAGCTCGTCGCAGTATTCGCTGGTGCGGCGGCACTGCCAGACGATGGCGTGGCAGATGGGCTCCCCGGTCTCCTTGTCCCAGACGATGGTGGTCTCCCGCTGGTTGGTGATGCCGATGGCGGCGATGTCCTCGGCTCGGGCGCCGACCTTGTTCATGGCCGAGAGGGCCACGCCCAGCTGGGTGGCCCAGATCTCATTGGCGTCGTGCTCCACCCAGCCGGGTCTCGGGTAATACTGGGCAAATTCCTTCTGCGCGACGCTGCAGATCTCACCCGCTTTGTTGAACAGGATGCAGCGGTTCGAGGTGGTTCCGGCGTCCAGCGCCATGATGTACGACATAGGCTCTTTTCTCCTTTTCCTGCTCTGGTTTTATAGTGTCAGAACGCCAGCGCGGGGCTCACTTCGTTCCGCCGCTGGGTCTGGACGATACAGTCCTTGTCCGGCACGACGCCCGCCGCACCGAGGGTGGAAAAGACGGTCTGCAGCGCCAGCATAGGGGTGTTGTTCTCCTGCGAGAGGTGGCAGAGGGCAAACTTCTTGCAGCCCTCCTGGATGAGTTCCAGCAGCTTTGCCGCGCACTCGTCGTTGGAGAGGTGGCCCCGGACCGACTCGATGCGGGCGCGCAGATAGTAGGGGTACGGCCCGCTGCGGAGCATGTGCAGGTCGTAGTTGCTCTCGAGGGCCACAAGGTCGCAGCCGGAGAGGGCTTCATGTACGGCAGGAGTCAGCACGCCGAGGTCGGTGGCGATGGTCATGGTCTTCTCGTCGGGGGTGTGGATGCGGTAGCCCACACAGGGGACGTCGTGGCTGGTGGGGAAAGCTTTGACCCCAAAGACACCGATGTCCTCTTCCCTGCCCGGCGTCAGGGCCGTCAGGTCGCAGCTGGCGGGAACGACCCCGTTTGCGTCCAGAAATTCCAGCGTTTCCTCTGCACCGTACACCGGCAGCGGATATTTTTTCAGGAAGGTGGAAAGGCCCTTCACATGGTCGCTGTGCTCATGGGTGACAAGAATGCCGTCGCAGTCGGAGATGTTCAGCTCCAGCTCCTTGAGGGCTGCGCCGGTGGTGCGGACGCCTTTGCCCATATCCACGATGAGATACCGCTCCCCACAGCGCACGACGCTGCTGTTGCCGGAGGAACCGGAATAAAGAGAGATGAATTCAGACATGATAAACCTCAACAAATAAAACCTCTCCGTCTGCTGCGCAGTCATAAAAACGCAGGAACCTGACGGACTGCCAATGTCTCCCCCTCGGCAGGGGAGATGGCACGCCGCAGGCGTGACGGAGAGGTTTTTCTAATTACAGAGCCTGTTCCAGTGCAGCGGGCATCCGCTCCACCTTCCTGATGTCAGCACCGAGGCCGCGCAGCTTCTCCACGATGTTCTCGTAGCCGCGCTCGATATGGCCGATCTCCTCGATCTCGCTGGTGCCGTCGGCCATCAGGGCTGCAACGACCATCGCTGCACCGGCGCGCAGGTCGGAAGCGCGGAGCGGAGCGGGAGACAGCTTCTCCACGCCCTCGAACACGGCCACCTGACCGTCCACCTGGACATTCGCGCCCATCTTGCGCAGCTCGTCCACATAGCGGAAGCGGTTGTCCCACACACTCTCGGTGACGGTGGAAGTACCCTTTGCCACGCTGAGCAGAACGCCCATCAGGGGCTGCATATCGGTGGGGAAGCCCGGGTGGGGCATGGTGTTGATCTTGAGGGGCAGGATGTCGCCGGTGCGGCGAACCCGCACAGCATCGTCAAACTCCTCCACCTCAATGCCCGCACGGCGGAGCTTTGCGGTGATAGGTTCGAGGTGCTTGGGGGTGACGTTCTTCACCAGCACATCGCCGCCGGTGGCCGCTGCAGCCACCATGTAGCTGCCGGCCTCGATCTGGTCGGGGATGATGCTGTAGGTGCAGCCATGCATCTGCTCGACGCCGCGCACCTTGATGACATCGGTGCCTGCGCCGCGCACATCAGCGCCGCACATATTCAGGAAGTTGGCCAGATCGACCACATGGGGCTCCTTGGCACAGTTTTCCAGAATGGTCTGACCCTTGGCCATGACAGCGGAGAGCATACCGTTCATGGTAGCGCCCACGCTCACCTTATCAAAGAAGATATGAGCGCCGTTCAGCTCGTCGGCGTGGACGGTGATCATGCCGTAGTCCACACTGTCCTCTGCGCCCAGAGCGCTGAACACCTTCAGGTGCTGGTCGATGGGGCGGGGGCCGAGGTTGCAGCCGCCGGGCATGGCCACCTCGGCCTTGCCGAAGCGGGACAGCAGTGCGCCGAGGAAATAGTAGCTGGCGCGCATCTGGCGGGACAGGTCGTCGGGGACGTTGGTGCCGGTCAGATGGGTGGTGTCGATCTCGTAGGTGTTCTTGTTCAGCATCCGGACCTTTGCGCCCAGCACGCTGAGGATCTTGAGGCTCACCGCCACATCGCTGATGTCCGGCAGGTTCTCGATGACGCAGACGTCCGCTGCCAGAATGGTAGCGGGCAGGATGCCCACAGCCGCATTTTTCGCGCCGGAGATGATGACTTCGCCGTGCAGGGGCTTACCGCCCGTAATAACAAACTTTTCCAATTTTATGATCTCCTTGTCACAGGCCCGCTCCCCGCAGGCCCAAAAGGTCAGTTCAAGGTACGTTATTCCTTCTCGCTGTACAAAGCTCACAACCAGCTGACACAATTACAGCTACTTTATTATACACAACTTCCAGCAAAAAGCAAAGCCCCAATGCACGCTCGTCGATTATTTTCTGTTTTGCCCAGTTTCTTTTCTATTATTCTCGGGTTTTGTCTCTTATTTTCAGGAAAATTTTACATTTGCCGCTGCTTACCACACACTGTCGTCGCAGCGGGTCTCCTTGATCCAGCCCAACTGATAGGCCCGGACCAGCTGTTTGAGGTCGTGGACCTTCTCCCGCAGGATCTCGCCCTCGTCGGTCTCCTCCACAAGGATGCGGTGGTTCTCCGTCTCGAGGATGTTCTTCTGGGAGAGGATGTCCAGATTCTCGTTCACAGCCTTTTCGGCGCTCTCAAAGGGCTGGTGGGTGCGCAGGGACATGGTGCGGCTGGAATAGACCAGCGTGTAGCCCGCGATGCCGGTCTTTTCGTGGTAGGCGCGGCAGAAACCGCCGTCGATGACCACGAGGCGTCCGCCGCCCTTGATGGGGCTCTCGCCCTTCTTCTCCTGCACGGGGACATGGCCGTTGACGATGTGGCTGGTGCCGGGCAGGCCGAACTCGGCGAGGATGCGGCGGCAGACGGCTTCCTCATTATACCATGTATAATAGGGGTCCTTCACCTCGGTGTGGGTGGAAGCGTCTTCGACATACAGCCGCTCGAAGGTGGTCATGGCGCTGCGGCCATACAGGGGCGACAGCTTGCCGCACCACAGATACCACAGGAAATCCTGTCCGCTCTGGCGGGCGGCGCTGCCCTCGGAGGCGAAGTAGCCCCGGCGGGCGCGCTCGTCGCAGTAGTCCATGAGGGCGCGGCCCGAGTAGGCGTGGCCCTCGAACCGCTCCACAGCGAAGGTGCCTTTCCTGGTCATCGGCACAGCGCCGTGGTAGAGCAGGTTGCCGTTCTCGATGTGGTAGACACTGCCCTTGGCGTACAGGAACTCGACGTGCTGCTGTAATTTCTCGCTCTGGCGGAAGGACTGCACCAGCTTTTGCAATACCACCTTCTCGTCGCTGTTCAGCGCGGTGGGGTCGGCGGGGTCTACCGTCGGGAAAGACATATCCCGCATGGGGTACTCCCTGCCGTTCACCATGACGGTCCTCTTCTCCCAGTTGATGCGGCGCAGGAAGTCGCGGTCCTGCATCTCGAAATCCGGGTTGCGGTCGATGACCTGACACTCGAGCTTGAGCATCAGGATGGTGATGGCCTTATGCATGACGGCGCAGCGATGGAGCATACCGGGGGTGTAGGGGCCGCGGGCAGTGTCGGTGTGAGGCATCCAGATGGTCAAGTCGTCGTCGCCATAGAACTGCTCGGCCATCCGCTGCAGGTGGCGGAGGTTGATGCCGTAGCAGTCCTCCACCATGCCGTGGTTGTGGTAAGCGAGGGTGGTCTTCAGCACCGTGCAGATGCAGATGGGACTGCCGGCCGCCGCGCCCATCCAGACCACGTCGTGGTTGCCCCACTGGATGTCCACATCGTGGTGGCGCATCAGCAGGTCAAGGATGACGTCGGGGCGGGGGCCGCGGTCGAACAGGTCGCCCACGATGTGGAGCTTGTCCACAGCCAGCCGCTTGATGAGCTCGCAGAGACGGACGATGAACTTATCGGCGCGGCCATTCTCGATGATGCTGCCGACGATCTGGCCGTAGTAGAGGTCTTTGTCGTGGTCCTCGAAGTGGGCGTGGAGCAGCTCATCCAGAATGTAACCGCAGCTGGACGGCAAACAGGCCCGGACATGCTCCCGGGTGTGCTTGGAAGAGACGAGGCGGCAGATGTCGATGAGCCGCAGCAGCGTCTCACTGTACCACTGTTCCAGCGCTTCCTCGTCGGCGCAGCGCTCCTTGAGCTGGGGCAGCTTCTCGTTCGGATAGTAGATCAGAGTCGCCAGCTCGGCCCGCGTCCCCTCCGGCACGGCATCCCCCAGCACAATGTCCACCTTTTCGCGGATGACGCCGGAAGCGGAGTTCAGGATATGTACGAACGCCTCGTTCTCACCGTGCAGGTCGCTCATGAAGTGCTCGGTGCCTTTGGGCAGCTTGAGCAGTGCCTGTGTGCTGATGATCTCGCTGGCGGCCGCTGCCTGCGAGGGATAGTCCCGGGCCAGAAGGCTCAGATATTTCAGGTTGTCCCGGATCTCTTCGGTCTCTGTACGCATGGTGTCCTCCAGATCATGTAGTATTCTTGCATGACATGCAATATTCAATCTTAGTATACCACTTACGGGGGTAAAAATGATATAATAGCCTCGGATAATTTAATATGATTCTTTCTCATAGGAGTTGGACAATATGTCTCAAAACATTTCCACAACGCCGCCTGTCTCCTGTGCCCTCTGCCCCCGCCGCTGCGGCGCAGACCGTGCCGCGGGGCAGACAGGCTTCTGCGGGGCGGGCGGCCCCCTGAAAGCCGCCCGCGCGGCCCTGCACTTCTGGGAAGAGCCCTGCATCAGCGGCACCCGGGGCAGCGGCACCGTGTTTTTCTCGGGCTGCACCCTCAAGTGTTGTTTCTGCCAGAATTACCCCATCAGCGCCGAGGGTCTTGGCAAAGAGATCACGATAGAGCATCTGACCGAAATTTTCCTCGGTCTGCAGGAGCAGGGCGCCCACAACATCAACCTCGTCACCCCCGGCCAGTCCCGGGCCGAGGGGCTGCATCTCCCCATCGTCTGCAACACCGGCGGCTACGAGACAGTGGAGAGCGTGGAGGCGTGGCGCGACTCTATCGACATCTGGCTGGCCGATTTGAAGTACGTCTCCTCTTCCCTCTCCGCCGAGCTTTCCTCTGCGCCGGACTACTTCGCCCAGGCCAGGCCCGCCATCGAGGCCATGATGGCGCAGGCGGGCCATCCGGTGTTCGACAGCGAGGGCATCTTACAGAAGGGCGTCATCCTGCGGCATCTGGCCCTGCCCGGCCACATCGACGACAGTTTTGCCGTCCTCGACCAGATGGCCGCATGGAACGAGGCCGACCCCGGCTGCTTCATCCCCAGTGTCATGAGCCAGTACACCCCCTTTTACAAGGCCGCAGAGCACGGCATCGGGCGGCGCATCACCACCTACGAGTACCGCCGGGTGGTCAATCATGCCATGGATCTGGGGCTGACCGCCGGCTATATGCAGCAGAAGAGCAGCGCCCCGATGTGGCCCCCCCCCAGCTTTGATCTGACGGGCATTTGACCAGCCGGTAAACCTATCAGAGGCAGGTGGAGGGGAGTTTCCCAAGCAAATGTCCAGAGAAGTGGGGCCCCGGCGCGAAGCGTTGGGGCGAAACCGTGGGTTTCGGGTCCCATTTGCGGGGAAACTACCGGACGGCCTGCCGATACGCTTTCCGTCACAATCCACAAAAATCCCACCAAATTTTCTCTCACAGTGTTTTTCTTTTCCTTGCAAATCCTCTCCGAAAGCACTATAATGGATACAACGATGTGCGTCATGTGGGGTCTGGCTGCCCTGCTGAGCACCAAACGCCCCGTCTCAAGAATGGTATAGGAGAGGCGGCGGCTCAAACGCCCGAGAAGAGCAACAGGAGGACCGTTATGGAACATTTCAACCCCATTCTGGGCTACGAGACGACCGGACCGAAATTCATCACCTGCGGCGAGATCATGCTGCGCCTGACCCCGCCGAACTACGAAAAACTCCGCATGGCCACCAACTTTGAGGCCAGCTACGGCGGCAGCGAGGCCAACATCGCCCTCGCACTGGCAAACCTCGGCGTGGACAGCACCTTCTTCAGCGTCGTGCCGAACAACAGCCTCGGCAAAAGCGCCGTGCGCTGGCTGCGCTCCAACGACGTCCACTGCACCCCCATGATCCTCACCGAGCCGGACGAGACGCCCTCCAACCGTCTGGGTACATACTACCTCGAGACCGGCTACGGCATCCGCCCCTCCAAGGTCATCTATGACCGCAAGCACAGCGCCATCACCGAGTACGATTTCTCCCAGGTCGATCTGAACGAGCTGCTGGAGGGCTTCGACTGGCTGCACCTGAGCGGCATTACCCCGGCTCTGGCCCCCAACTGCCGCGGCCTCATCATCGATATGCTCAAGGAGGCCAAGAAGAAGGGCCTGACCGTCAGCTTCGACGGCAACTTCCGCTCCACCCTCTGGACCTGGGACGAGGCCCGCGACTTCTGCACCGAGTGCCTGCCCTATGTGGACGTGCTGCTGGGCATCGAGCCCTACCACCTGTGGAAGGACGAGAACGACCACTCCAAGGGCGACTGGAAGGACGGCGTGCCTCTGCAGCCCAGCTATGAGCAGCAGGACGAAATTTTCCAGCACTTCATCGAGCGCTACCCCAGCCTGAAGTGCATCGCCCGCCACGTCCGCTATGCCCACAGCGGCAGCGAGAACAGCCTGAAAGCCTTTATGTGGTATGACGGCCACACCTTCGAGAGCAAGCTGTTCACCTTCAACATCCTCGACCGCGTGGGCGGCGGCGACGCCTTCGCCAGCGGCCTCATCTACGCCATGCTCCACAACTACAAGGCCATGGACATGATAAACTTTGCGGTGGCAAGCAGCGCCATCAAGCACACCATCCACGGCGATGCCAACATCACCGACGATGTCAGCTCCATCCGCAACCTCATGAACATGAACTACGACATCAAGCGCTAAAAGCAAGCCAAAACGGCCCCGGTACGTCCAGACTGCGTACCGGGGCCGTTCTTTTTATGTTATACCGCGCCGACACTTCCTGCCGGACGACGATAAGTATGACTCCTGAAGGATTTTTCGAGTTTTTTCCTGTCAAATCATTGACAAACCGCTTTTTGCGTGATAAAATCACACACGATTTTGAGAGACGAAGCGTGTCGAAGTCTTTTCAAAGCAATTTAACTAGGACCGCCCCGAGGGGGCTGGGTGCATCTGAAAACTCGGGTACACCCTAAGGCCATACGGACAGCCGGGTCCACTGCCGACCGGCGGGGGGGGGCGCCCCTCTTTTTTGTGGGGTTCTGCACAGAA
>OAWP01001801.1_pt1 | contig 11563 bp, 9 predicted proteins | sample 1517081 | NCBI WGS metagenome assembly OAWP01 (sample SAMEA2580167, study PRJEB22360) | human gut metagenome | biome: human gut; feature: human-associated habitat; material: faeces | place: Denmark | collected 2008/2010 | reverse complement strand
CCGAGAACCTTGACGACCCGGACAACGAGCCGATGGCTTCCTGCTGCGAGGAGCAGTTCGAAAAAACCGAAAGGCGGCTCGCCGTGATGAACGCGGTGATGAAGCTGCCCGAAAAATACCGCACGGTGATACACCTGTTCTACTTTGAGGACATGTCGGTCGCGCAGATAAGCAGCGCGGTCGGCGCGGGTGAATCTACCGTGAAATCACAGCTCAGCCGCGCGCGCAAATTGCTGAAGCCGCTGCTGAGTGAATTCGCAGAACCCGCAGGGGAGGTGGTTTTCTGATGAAATTCAGCGAAGAATATAAGAAGTCAGCGGAAAACATTAACCCCGACAGACAAACTATCGACAGAATGAAGGCGGCAGTCCTGAAGGAGCTACAGGAGCAGCCGGACGCTCCCGCTCAGCCGCTTGAGGAGCCTAAGAAACCGCTCCCGCTGCGCCGTATCGCGTGCATCGGCGGAGCAGTCGCGGCATGCGCGGCGATCACCGTTGCTGCGGTGAATCTCGTTCCCTCTCTTAAGGCTTCCAATGTAATGATATCTTCCGGTGCTATTGCCGATTCATCGGCGTCAGCCGCAGAAATCGCAGGCAATGAAACTGCCGCTCCGGAATTCTCGATGATACAGAACGCGGTCACGGCTGGCTCCGCAGAGGATATCGCCGAGGAAGCAGCCGCAGACGAGGCTCCGGCAGACGACGCATACGGTTTCGACAACGGAATCGCAGGTACAGACGGCATTATATACAACGATAACAGATACGAAAATGAAAACCCCGGAGCCGGCGACGCACCAATACCCGAACAGTCGGCAGAGGCTGTACCGGCCGAAGGCGCGGCGGATTCAATTTCTGATTCCACCAACAAGGGGCACACCAATCCGGCATTTGCTCTGGACGGCAGTGCGAACGAATTCGTTCCGGTTACGTATGAAGTACCTGAAGATTCCACCGACGAGTCTCTGGTCGACAATGAACGCCCCAATCCGGAATCCGGAGTAATCGACACGTCGGGAAATACCATCAGCGATAACGGCAGCTCCACCGAGGATTCGTGGGCAGAAACCTTGGACTGCTGTGACTCCACCGAGGAAATATCCATCACCTGGGAAACCACATATGAACCTGACGACGACCGCGGTAATCCCTCGGCAGGCGGCGCCTGGGTGATCGTGCGCTCCCCGCAGGGCTGGCTGACCGCCGACGGCGAACGCTACGACGCCGTTAAGAATGCTGCCGCGCCCGCTGATATATCTGTTTTCTACTGGGCTAACTCGCCGGTGGAAAACAGAGACTTCTGCCTGGTGATAGACGGCGATATGCTGTATCTTTTTGATGATCAGATGAACTACCTCGGCGGATACAAAAAGCGATAAGCAGCTATCAGCCATGTAGAATTGACATATCCATGACGATATCCGCATATATTTACTCTGCACCGACATTTTTACGGGTCGGGGCTGCGGTCAGTACGCAGCTCTGACCCGCTTTTCTTGTAAAGTAACTAGATTAAATTTACTTAATTTACTTTAGCTATTCTGAAATTTGTGTGAAATTCTGAAAAAAGCACAAAAAAAGGCTTGAAACGTTAAATGTTTTATGGTAAAATGTACTTGATAGAAAACAAGCGTTATATAACACGGCCTGGTTGATAATTATTTAACAATACCCATGAGGTGATAAACTTGACAGCACAGAATAAGCGGACGTCTGAACGCAGACCCGCAGACCCCATTCCGATAATCAGCGAACGCCCGGTTCAGCTGACTGCGCGCACCACCACACCCGCGCTTGCCGATCCAGAGCCGCTCTTGCGCGCCATTGAGAGCAGCGGCAACCTTGCCTTCACGATGAGCTTCAAACAGGGCTTCCCTGCCCGGATACTCGCGGGAAAAAACCCGATAGGTTCCGCAGGGGATACTATAATCATGGGCGACGTTGTTCACCCGGACGATTACCAGCCGTTCTGCGAGGTAATAGCGCAGGTCACGGCAGGAACCGCAGATGAAATAAAGCTCCACGCGCGGCTCAATAACGGCGGCGACTACCAGTGGTTCTATATCACCGGTAAGGTCCACCGCAGCGGAAGCCCCCTTGAATTCATCGAGGGCATGATGTTCAACGTCACCGACTACCTCGACTGCGAGGGCGAGGACATCGTAATGCGCCGCTACCGCAGCAAGCACTCCGTGAAGATAAACGACCAGTCCACGTATACTCTGCGGGATATTCTCGGCGAGGACTACCTAGTGCGCATTCAGCAGCCGCTCTCCCAGGCGAGCGGGCTGTTCTCCGCGATAACCGACAACGACGGCGCGGTTATCCTCCCCAAGGGTCAGGACAGGAAAATCAATCTGAACAAGATGGACTACCAGCGCAAAAAGAGTATCCGCGTACGTCACCAGACCATCGGAACATGGCTCATCACCGGCGAGGATCAGGATATCGTCGATAATAACGCGCAGCTTCTGGATACTATGGTGCACACCATCTCCATCGTTGCGAACTCCTACGTTGCACTTGTCGCCGAGATGGAGACCTCCCAGAATGCAAACAAACTCCTCGGTCAGAACTTCGAGGATCAGATAATGGTGAACGGCGTTTACTCGATATTCCTGCAAAGCCCCGACACCAAGACCGCGATCAAGAACATCACGCTGCTCATGACCGAGCATTTCGACCTCTCCGAGATCGAATTCTGCACCGATGAGCAGAACTCCGGAAAAGCCTATAAGCTCGACCGCACCGGCATGGTGCTCCCGGTAATTGTCAATTTCACCTGCAAGCAGGATATCCGCGACGAGCTGGATTACAGCGGTATAGTATGCACGGATCTCCGCACCATCGGCATGGACAGGGAACGCAAAAACCTTAGCTGCGTACTCGCCCGCACCTACGACCAGGGTGCCAACCGCGGAGTGCTGCTCTACACCTCCCGCACCGCTGACCGCGAATGGAGCAGCCGCGAACGCAGCCTGCTCAAATCCCTGACCCAGCTTCTTTCCACAGTTATCTACAAAATGTTCATGGAGGAAGAGCTGCGCAACTCCCAGAACAAGCTTGAGCGCCTCGCATACTACGACGTAGGCACCGGAATGCCGAACCGCAGCATGTTCGAGCGCGACTTCACCGAGGAGATCTCCGAAAACCGCAGCGGCGCTGTCATCGCTGTGGAATTCTCCAACCTCAAGAGCATTTCCGAAATATACGGCTTCGAATACGCCGACGATATCCTGAAAAGCTGCGCGGAGTATATCCTTGCGCTCCCGTGCAGTTCGCAGAAGAAGGTCTACCGCTTCTCAAGCGACATTCTGTTCATATCGCTCAGCGGTATCCAGCGCGAGGAAGCGCGGCAGTTCGCCCAGGCGGTGCTGACGAAATTCCATTCGCCATGGTATCTCCACAATAACGAACATCATATCCGCGTCTATGCCGGATTCACGATCTACCCGCACGACGCGGAAAATATACAAACCGTTGTCAGCGCCGCTACTCACACGCTTCGCCTCGCAAAGGAACATCTCAGCGAGGACGCCGTGTGCTACTCCGAGGGGCTTGAGGACGCCCTCACTGACAACCGCATGGTAAAGAAGCTCATCACCGACGCCGCCGAGAACGGCTTCAAGGGGTTCTACTACCTCTATCAGCCGGTGCTTGAGATGAAGACCGGGCGGCTCCACTGCTGCGAGGCTACGCTGTTCTGGGGCAATGAAGATATGACCGTGCCGCGCAGCAGATTTCTGCCGATAATCGACCAGCTCGGTTACTCGCGGCAGCTCTACCGCTTCGCCTGCGACAAGATATGCAGCTTCTGCGCCTCCGTGCGCGAGCAGGGCTATCCGGAGTTCCGCGTGAGCTTCAAAATGCCTGAGAATATCCTCAACAGCGAAATCTCCGTTGACGTGCTCCAGAGCACACTGCTTGAGTATTCCCTGCCGCCAAGCGCGATAAGCATTTCCGTCACCGAGGCGGAAGGCACCCTCACCAGCGGCGGTATCTACCTCCAGGCGCTCTCGCGCATGGGAATGAACATCATCGCCGACGACACCGGGATGGGCTACTTCACGGACGCTCCGCTCAGCAACGCTTCGGTCAAGACCGTAAAGATACGCGCCGACCGCTTCAGCGGCGACAGCGTGTCATCGGGATTCGTGCGCTCGCTGATAAAGAAGGCGCACAGCAAGGGTATCGCGGTATGCGCGAAGGACGTCGACAGCCCATCCGACCTGACGGCGATAGGCGGCTCCGAAATCGACCTAATCGAGGGCATTTTCAACGGCAGACCCCTGCGCGATCATGAGTTCATTGAGAGAATGTCCGAGGGTCTCGGCGCTGGCTGAGCACAGATTTACAACATAACTGACGGCGCACCACTCCTCCCGGTGCGCTGTTTTTGTATTGACAATCCCGGCGGAATATAGTATAATTGTAGCATGTGAGAAAGGCGGTGCCGTATGTTCGGACTGTTTAAAAAGAAAATTCTCAAGACCGAGGAGGAAAAGCGCGCGGAGAGCCTCCCGAGGACGAAAAAAGTGCAGTTCGAGCCGATGAAGGTCGCGGAAGCCGAACAGCTTCTTGACGCGGATATCCGCGCCGTGCTGGGATTTTCCCCGGTGAACTACTACGCGACAAAGGATCGCTACCTGCTTTGCACATTCTGGTATACTGACGACCTCTCGGAAATCTACATGAGATTCGAGCTGCGGGTGGACGACCTCCCGCACGGACACACTAAAATGTACCAGATCGACAAGGTTCTTATGCGCGACATTCTGCGCAAATTCGGTCAGAATATAAATATCGGAGAGTAATTATGAACAATTTTTCGGTGCTTGAATGCCCGGTTTATTTCGACAAGACCAACATGCTTGACATGCTTTCCCTTTCGGCGGGGCGGGCTATCCTCTGCCAGAACCGTTTAGGTGAGCAGATAATCGCCGACAACTCCTGGGGGCTTGACCCGATGAAGGGCATGATACGCTTCGGCGAGCGGGAATTCCGCGCAGGAATACTCGGCTCTGAATCCGAGATACAGAACACCTGGCTCTGGAGCTGGGCGCACACCGAGAGCGGTCTGCCGGAAAGCTCCACGGCTGTCTCCAGACGAGTCAAGAAGCTCCTGCCGGAGCTTCCGGAGTTCCAGACCGGGAAGTTCATGCTGGACGAAGTCCACAACGGCCACGATCTTGCGATGATCTCCTGCGGAGTTTCACACGAGAACCTCTGCTACTACAGATGCCCCTACGACGGCGGCGCCGCACTGGTGACGATTTCCGGACTTCCCGAGGATATCTTTGCCCCGGTGGACAGCACGGCGTTCCTGCGGCAGTATATCGAGATAATCAGCGGATTCTACTGCGACCACAGGCTTCTCGCAGCGGGATTCCTGTACCAGAACGGAACTTCTTTCACGGAGAGCGAAAATGCGCTCACAGCGGATTTCGGCGAGCGTAGCCTCAGATTCCTTTTCGAGCAGACCGAGGACGGTATCTCAAGGGTTCTGGACATATCGGAGGTCTGATTGACAAACTAGCATACAGCAAAAGGTGGAGCGTTACGCCCCACCTTTTTTATTTACATCGGAATGTGAGTGTTTGAAAGAAGTTCAGCAACGATGTCCTGCGGCGCGCCGTAGTCCGTCTGCCCGGAAGCCAGCACGATACGGTGAGCCAGCACCGGAATCGCGACTGCCTTTACGTCGTCCGGGGTCGCGTAGTCCCTGTCGTTCATCAGAGCCATCGCCTGAGCCGCACGGAACATCGCGATGGAGCCGCGCGGGCTTGCTCCGAGCTTCACCTGCTGTAAGAATCTCGTTGCAGTCACCAGCGACAGTATGTAAGCCTTGACGTTATCCGCGACCTTCACCTGCGCCGCCTGCCGGCGAAGCTCCATCAGCTCCTCAAGCGACATCACCGGCTGAGTTTCCTGGCGCTGCGGCATGACCTCCAGCATTTTCATCTCGGCGGCGCGGTCGGGATACCCCACCGATATCCGCATGAGGAAGCGGTCAAGCTGAGCCTCCGGAAGGTGATACGTGCCGAAAGTCTCTATCGGGTTCTGCGTTGCGAGGGTCATGAACGGCTTCGGAAGCTGATGAGTCTCGCCGTCGACGCTTATCTGAAGCTCCTCCATCGCCTCCAGAAGCGAGGACTGCACCTTCGGGGAGGCGCGGTTTATCTCGTCTGCAAGCAGAAAGTTGCACATCGCCGCGCCCGGCTTGTAGCTTCCCTTTAGCCGATACCGTCCGAAGGCATGAGATCAGGCGTGAACTGAATGCGCCCGAAGCTTCCCGAAACGCTCTTTGCAAGCGTTTCCGCGAGCAGGGTCTTGCCCACTCCGGGGACGTCCTCGATGAGCACGTGACCGCCCGCAAGCATTGCGCAGACTACCTTTTCTATTACCGGGCGCTTTCCGATTATCGAGCGCTCGATGTTATTTATAAGCTGTTCAACCTTGTTGTTCATTTTTTTGCTCCTTATACACGTTATACGCTCCGCTTGCGGTTATGATGATGGTGTTCACGAGTACTGCCGCGAAAATCAGCAGCTTCACCAAACCTGCGTAGCTTCCTTCCATGCTGCTTATGTTCGGCGTTAACAGCTCCGGCGCTGATATGTTTAAAAATCCCCCGGCGCCCCCCGCCAGCACCGGAAGCCCCAGTGCAGTTATACAGTACACCACCAGCGGCATGCTAAGCTCATTACGTATCCATTTAGTATAAAACACATGCAATTTTCCTGACAGTATACCACATGGAATAGCTGTGGCAGGATACAGCACCAATAGAGTTACAAACGCAGAAAACACCACGCTCAGCAGATATTCGGTAAAAAATCCGGCGGCGCACAGCCCGGCGTATTTCAGATATTTCATTGATCACGCTCCTCACCCTTGTCTGGCTCGGCGACGCCTAAAAGCGGTTGAATACACAATGTTGATATCCCGCTGACTATCGCTACGCCTCCGATTCCTATTGAGAAGAAAAAAAGCGTCATCGCCTTGCCAAGTCCGTCCCAACCAGCCCATATACTTTCGCTGAACGCAAACGTAAGTATTATCCCCAGACCGCAAAGCACGACCAGTGCGGCAAAAACTGTGAGGAAATACCATTTCGAACTTATCATGAGCCTTTTCCTGATTATGTTCATAAAGGCGACGTGCAAAAATCCCGAGCCGATACAAAGTACTGCGCCAACAATAATAAATAAGCCGATCGAAACGGTGTAAAATAAGTCAAATATGTAGCAGAACAGCCAGTTAATCGGCAGGCATGCCAGATTCATGGCTAACCCTGCGGCGCAAAGCCCGGCGTATTTCAGCTTTATCAATATACACCTCCTGCATGTCGGAGAAACTGCAAAAACGGCGCAGCCCGAAAGCTGCGCCGCAGTCAGCGTATGTTGTTGTTCAACAATCAGTTGAGCAGGGAGTGCTCATCGGAAGCGTCGAACAGGTGGATCTTGTTCGGGTCGAGAGCGAGCTTAACAGTATCCTGAGGACGTGCAGTGCATCTCGGAGATACTCTAGCGGTGAGCGGGATACCCTCGCAGGTGAGGTACAGGAATGTCTCAGCACCGAGCATTTCGGTTACGTCAACAGTAGCCTCGATCATACCGGTCTTAGCGGTGGAGAGGAACATCTCCTCATCGTGAATGTTCTCAGGACGGATACCGAGGATAACTTCCTTGTCTACATAGTACTTCAGACCCTCGTTGTCAGCCTTTGCGGAGGGCAGCTCAACGTAGAACTTGCGGCCTCTGGAGGTCTTGGTGTCCTCAGAACCGAACTCAACGGTGTACTTGCCGTTAGCCATGATGAGCTTAGCAGGAATGAAGTTCATCTGCGGAGAGCCGATGAAGCCTGCAACGAACTTGTTAACAGGGTTCTCATAAAGGTTGATAGGAGAATCGATCTGCTGAATGTAGCCGTCCTTCATAACAACGATTCTGTCACCCATGGTCATAGCCTCTGTCTGGTCATGAGTTACATAGATGAATGTAGTACCCAGCTTCTTGTGGAGCTTGGAAAGCTCGGTTCTCATCTGTGCACGGAGCTTAGCGTCCAGGTTGGACAGCGGCTCGTCAAGCAGGAAGACCTGAGGATCACGTACGATAGCACGGCCGAGCGCTACACGCTGTCTCTGACCACCGGACAGAGCCTTCGGCTTTCTGTCGAGCAGGTGGGAGATGTCGAGGATCTTAGCAGCCTCTTCAACGAGCTTCTTGATTTCGTCCTTCGGAACCTTACGGAGCTTCAGACCGAATGCCATGTTATCGAAAACGGACATATGGGGGTACAGAGCGTAGTTCTGGAATACCATCGCGATATCTCTGTCCTTAGGAGCAACGTCGTTAACGAGACGGTCGCCGATGAACATTTCGCCCTCGGAGATCTCCTCAAGACCTGCGATCATACGGAGAGTTGTGGACTTACCGCAGCCGGAAGGGCCTACGAGTACGATGAACTCCTTGTCCTTGATATTCATTGTGAAATCGGAAACGGCAACAACGCCGCCGGGATAGCGCTTGTATATGCCTCTGAGTGATAAGCTTGCCATTAGAAATGACCTCCTGAATTACTTAATTATTTTGAACCCTTTTCAGGGAACTATCAGCTTTTCCGCTACTAATATAATACCAAAATACGGCGAAAAAATAAAGAGCCTAAGTCAACAAATATTTTTGAATCCCTTTATGAATAATAACCAAGACCTACAAAACAACCACAAAAAACGGTCTGTTCTGCTAGTGGTATTGCACAAAAAAAGCCCTATTTTGAGCCATTCAAGAAACTTTCATCTCGATTTTTGGAGATTATAACAAAACGCCACAGTTTAATTTGTGCATTACACAACAAAATCTACGGTATTCTTTTCACACAATGGTCATATATTGATATCTGAGGACAAACCGAGACTGCGGACACACAAAATCCAGGCTGAATTTTGTGCAATCCTACAGTAATATGAACGGAGGAACTATGAAGAACGACACGAAACGCTCCCGGCTTCCGCTTGCCGCCGGGCTGATACTATTCGCGGCGGCAGCGCTCTGGGCGCTGACGCGCAGCTTCGGGTGCGGAACCGATTCGATACCCGGCGCGACCAACAAACAGCGCATAGCCTACATAGAGAGCTTCGGCTGGGATCCCGGATTCACCCACACCGCCGTTGAAAACGTGCGTATCCCCGTGGAATTCGACGACGTTTACGAGGAATACAACGCGCTCCAGCGCAAACAGGGCTTCGACCTGCGGAAGTACCGCGCGCACACCGTCAAGCGCTACACCTACGAGCTTTCCGGTGATACGTCGGTTCCGCTCAACGCGGAACTCCTAGTTGAAAACGGAGCCATCATCGGCGCGGACATCGTTTCCCCCGCAGCGGGAGGGTTCCAGGGCGCCCTCGCGATAGACGAAAACTAAATATTGACAAATCCGGATTTCCGGGGTAAAATATACATATCAACTTCCCCGGAGGTCATCGTGAAAAAATATACTATATTAATTCCCTCCGGCTGCTGCGTGCTTGCCGCCGGAATAGCCGGGCTGGCTCTGCTGCTGAATCAGCCTCCAGTTAGCGAAAGCAGCGTGCCTGAATTCGTCATGCCTTCCCAGACTGTTTCCACGGACTCCAGTTCTGCTCCGGAAACCTCCGGCAACTCTGTAGCTGTGACAATTGCCCCGCAGACCGAGGCACCGCCTGAAACTCCGGCTGTAACCGCCGAGCCTGCCTCCTTAACCGCTGAATCCCCCGACATACCGGAGGAAACAAATTTTTCAACATCTATTCAACCAGGTGAAACTACGTCTGCGCAATCGGCGACGGTTTCCGAGCCTGCTCAGCCGAATTCCGCCGTTTCCTCCGTGACTTCCGTGCCGGAAACAACCACTGAAAAAATCCAGACCACTTCCAAGCCTCACACCGCTGAGCATTCCGAACCCACCGAGCCGGAACACCCATCGAACATGCTTATTACCTCCGGCGACCCGCTCCATCACGTACAGTTTGAGTTCGGCGGGCGAAGCGTCAGATATTCGGGCGTTTATGAAGGAACTCCCGTAACTGCGGTGGATATCCTTCTTGAGCAGATCCCGAGCTACGACTTCACCCAAAACGGAAGCAGCTTTTCCGGCACGCTGAACGCGTCCTCGCTCGACCCGGGATACTATATTATCCGGGTGTCGCTGGACGGCGGCGCGATAATGGACTACGTTTTTGAAATGACCGCGGACGGCTCCGCGCCGCTCTCCTGGGCTGAGCTTCCCGCAGACGAAAACCTGAGCGCCGCCGCTTCCCCACTGGAGCTCCCGGAGGAGGGCGTAATGCAGCACATCACGTCCTCCGGCGACCCTGAGACTGCAAGGCAGGTCCTCAGCCGGGTCAGGGAGCTATCCAATGAGATATGCGCGGGTATCACCAGCGACTACGACAAGCTGCGCGCAATTTCACAGTGGGTATCGCGGAACATGTACTACGACAAGGACGCCTCCGAAAAGGGAGTGACCGACGACATGCTGACGCTTGAGCATGTTCTGGAATACCACCGCTCGGTGTGCTTCGGCTGGTCGAATCTGTTCTCCGCGCTTTGCCAGGCTCAAGGGATATGGTGCGCGAACGCCTCCGGCAGCGTTGTTACCGGAAGCCGCTGCTTCATGCAGACCTCCACCGCAGACGAACGGTCGCATTCCTGGAATATGGCGGTAATCGACGGCAGGCAGATATGGGTCGATACCGTGTGGAACTCCTCGAACAGCTACCACAAACGGCGTTATGTTGAAGGGGCGCAGGATATGCAGTACTTTGATATCTCAACGGCGGCGCTTTCCCAGGATCACCGGGTCACGCGGTTTGAGCACAGGAATTATTTCGCACTTGGCTAGAGCCAGCGGCGCAGATCTGACAAAGATACAGTCGGGTCTGCGCCGCTTTTTTCTCTGAACTACGCGTTCTGATTTTTCCGGAGCTTCCGGCTTATCCTGTCCCACGGAAGCTGCACGAGAATTACAGCCGCAAACACAATAGCGCAGCCGATTATCTGCCGGGGGCTCATGCTCTGATCCGTCTTTAGGAAACCTATTTTATAGGCGACAAATCCGGATATCGTAGCCACGACGGATTCCAGCGACAGTATCAGCGCCGCCGCGGTAGGGTCGACGCCCTTCTGACCTACGATCTGCAAGGTATATCCAACGCCGCAGGAAAGCACGCCGGCGTAAAGCACCGGAATCGCTCCGCTGACGAGCTGCTCCCAGGAGGGCTGCTCGAAAATGAATGCTCCGATCGCACTTACCACGCCGCACACCGCGAACTGAATGCAGGAAAGTATCACGCCGTCGGTAAGGGGCGAGAAGTGGTCGACAACTAGAATGTGGACTGCAAACACCAGAGCGCTTCCAAGTACGAGCAGGTCGCCCGCCGAGATGGAAAGGCTCTCGCCGTTCACGCACAGCAGGAACATTCCGGCAACTGCCAGAACCGCGCAGAACCACACTGCTTTCGGAGCCTTCCTGCCGATGAATATGCCGAGTATGGGAGTGAGGATTATGTACAGCGTAGTGAT
>OAWP01001768.1_pt1 | contig 11799 bp, 10 predicted proteins | sample 1517081 | NCBI WGS metagenome assembly OAWP01 (sample SAMEA2580167, study PRJEB22360) | human gut metagenome | biome: human gut; feature: human-associated habitat; material: faeces | place: Denmark | collected 2008/2010 | reverse complement strand
ATTCTGTCCGCAATGATATCAAATTTGTCGATTCTGCCGTCCGTACTGATCAGAATCTGCTCCAGTGTATCCGTGATATTGATACCGGCATTCAGATCTGCGATCATGTTATCACCGTAGGTTACAGCATTTAGTTCCGCAAGAGTGCGGATGTGCCTGGAGTCGTCCTGCTGTACCGCATGAGCGATCATATATAACCAAGTGGCTCCGATAAGAAGTATCCATAACGGCAGCAGCCATTTGGTATGAGAAAATTTAACTTTCTTCCGTGTCATAGTGCTATGCTTCCTTCGTATGTGTCGGCAAAATGATTTAAATCTAATTATAGCATTTTGACGTTTTTTTGTATAGACATGAGAAGATATTTCATTCCGCTTCGGTCCGTGCTAAACATGTGCCACTGGCACATGGCACCCTACCCTCTACTCGCATGCATAAAAAATTATTGGGAATATCAGCTGGACAAGGAGAAGGGCAATAAGGTAATATATTATTGCATGCCGGAACGGAAAAGGAGGATTCCTCCGACGGAAGGAATCGTCTGCGGAATGGAGATTAGTATGGAATATATATCAGATGCACAGGCAAAACAGATGATCTTAGAGGTAGGCCGCAGAATGTATCAGGGCGGCTTTGTGGCAGCGAACGACGGGAATATCTCCTGTAAAGTCGGAGATAATGAGATCTGGGCAACACCTACGGGAGTTTCTAAGGGATTTATGACAGAGGACATGCTGGTAAAACTGGATCTGGACGGGAATGTGTTGGAGGGAACGCACAAGCCTTCCAGCGAGATCAAGATGCACCTCAGAGTATTCAAAGAGAACCCGAAAGTACAAGGCGTGGTACATGCACATCCTCTGACGGCGACGGCGTTTGCCTGTGCGGGCATCAGTCTGGAAGAACCGGTGCTGATGGAAGGGGTTCTGTCCTTGGGCTGTGTGCCGCTAGTGCATTTTGCCCTGCCCGGCACAGAGGAAGTGCCGGAAGCGGTGGCACCCTATTGCCGGGAATACAATGCTGTACTGTTAGCAAACCATGGCGCACTGACCTGGGGAGATAACCTCATGCAGGCATATTACCGCATGGAGACCACGGAATATTATGCGAAGATCCTGATGATGAATAACTTTATCTTAGGGAAGAAGACGTTGTTGTCCCAGGGACAGATCGACGATATTATCAAGATCCGTGCAGGATGGGGCATCACCACGGGTGGCAGACCCATCGGACCGGAGGGCGCGCAGAATCTGGAGGATATCTGCATCTCCCGGAAGCGGTGATTTGTTTTTCCGGACACAGTAGCGCGATAGCACGATTCGTAAGCTTATGATAGAAGGTCCTGTTAGAGACTTTTGCGAAAGCAGCCTCCAACAGGACCTTTTTTTTGTGCGTTATTTGTGTAATTGCATAGAAGCAGGCAGGGGGAAAGCTCCTATAGGACACAGATTTTTCACAGAGCGAACACTTTTTCAATACAAAATCCAACTATACTTGAGAAAACAATGGAATTTGGACGGAATAGCAATCGGAGGTTCGCCGTGAAGAACAAAGAGATCAAACAGATAATTTTTTCCCGAAAGAAAAACAAAAAATGGATCATCATTGCGCTGGTACTGGTACTTACGTTGGGCGGCGGTTCTGTGGCAGCAGTGGTGATATTACATAGAAACGGCAATCAATCAGAATTTTCCATGCCGGGGAATATGGCGGGGCTGACCTTCACGGAGGATATGACTGCTGCGTCAGGTGTTACCAATGTCGGTATCACGGAAGAGACCTTCGATGTGGAAAATCTGACGGCAGAGCTAGAGATCGAGGAAGTCTATGCGGTCTCCGGGGAAGAGGTAACGGCAGGAGATAAGATTTTAAAGCTTACGGAGGACAGTGTGGAGGAAGCCAGAAAGGAACTGGAGAGAGCGCTGGAGGATGCGGAACTTGCGTATCGTACCGGAGCCATTGAACATGAGCAGAACCTGATCACCGCGGAGTACACAAGAGACAGTGCTATCCTTACCGGACAGCAGGCGAAGGAAGTCTATGATGAGACGGTAGCAAGTCTGCAGAGTGCTGTGACCAGGGCGGAAGAGGAATTGCAGGATGCCGAGGATGACATAGCGGAATATGAGACATACGTTAATGACGGTTCCTATAAGAGTTATTTCAAGGTAGATGAATATCAGGCAATCTATGATGAGAACCTGAAAGCACTGACGGATAAACTGGATGAGTGGGGAATCAGCTGGTCCCAGATCACCGGCGGGTCAGCCGGATCTGTGCAAGCAGGTGGAACCGCAGGCAATGTGCTGGGCAGCAGTGGACAGGACAGCAATTCCTCGAATGTGAAAACTCTGGCATCCCTATACAGCATTTTGGAACAGAACCTGAAGGATCTGGAAGAAGCACAGGAAAAATATGAGGATGCAGTCACCAATGCTTCTTTTAACTTACAGACATTGCAGTTAAAGCTTCCCAGCCTTCAGCAGGCAGTCACGGAAGCGAAGGAAAATTATGAGATCCAGCTGGCGCAGGCAAAGCTGACCTATGAGAATTCCCTGTCCGGCGCAGAACGGGCAGAGAGTGATTATAACACTACGGTGGAAAAAGCTAAGTCCGATCTGGCAGCTCTGAAAAGTACTTATGAAGATGCCAAAGAGAATCTGGAACTGTTTGAAAGCAGTGTGGGAGACGGATATTTCTATGCCTCGGAGGATGGAACGATCCTGCGGACCATGGTGCGGGCGGAGCAGGCTCTGACTTCCGATGCAGTCGTATTCGTCTACAGCAATCCGAAGGAGCTGACGGTCACCGTATCGGTAGATCAGTCGGACATTGCAAAACTGACTGTAGGCGACAGTGCTTATGTGCAGTCCTCCGCAGGCAGCGGATATACCGGTGTGATCACAGCCATCAATCCGGTATCCTCGTCTGACAGCCGTACCAGTGTCACTTACAGCGTGACGGTACAGATCAACGTGGAAGATGAGGAGGACAGCTTAAGTGCCAACGAATCCGTCACCGTAGTCTTCGGCATGACGGAGGAAGAGATCAAGCAGTTACAGCAGAGACAGAGCATGCAGGGAGGACAGACACAGTCATGAAATTGAAAAGACCACATTTTGATAAACTGAAATCCTTCACGAAGAAGCAGAAAAAGTTGATCCTGGCGGGGATCGCACTGCTTCTGCTGATCCTGGCAGCCTGTTATACCGTGTTTATTGCACCGTTACTTCAGAAAGAACAGTGGATCTACAAGGAAGAGACGGTGGAGCGTGGTACTTTAAAGGTAGGTGTGACGGAGAGCGGTTCTCTGGAATACAACACAAAATCCGTAGATTACGATCTGGATCTGGATGTCAGTGACGATGACGAGGATGACAGCGACGAGGATGACGATGATGCCGTACAGAAATATCTGAAGATAGAGGAGATCTATGCTGCCAGCGGGCAGCGTGTCACCGAAGGCGAGGAACTGCTGAAATTCACGGAAGACAGCGTGGAGGCAGTTCGGGCATTGTTGCAGAATGCGGTAGTGGAGGCGCAGGCAGACTATGCGGAGGCAGAGAGTACTTATGAATTGTCCTTGCTGGAAGCCCAGACCGATTACGATACCCAGAAGATCAGTGCTTCCTATGCGGCATCTATCCGCAATACTTCCGGGACCAGCGTGACGAACAATGTGGCATCCCTGCAGGTGCAGCTGGAGCAGAAGCAGGCGAATACCGCATCTTTGCAGGAGAAACTGACGCAAGCACAGGAAGATTATCAGGATGCATTGGAGACCTACGAAGCGGCAAAGGAAGGCTATGAAGGTGCCGGAACCGATAATACAGTGAATTTCATGACAATACAGAACGGTTATCTCAGCGCAAGAACAAAATATCAACAGGCAAAAGCGGCGCTGACCCAGGCGGAAACAGCGGTAACGGACAATGAAAGTGCCATCACCGATCTGGAGAATCAGCTGGCGGCAGCCCGGGCGAAGCAAACTATTGACAAGCTGGATACGGAAGAGACCTATCAGGAGGCCGTGATCACCGGACAGAATGCCCAGACTACCTACAACGCTACCGTGGAAGATCTGAAGGAGACCTTACAGGAAGCGGAAGAGACGAAAGAAAAACGGGAAGAACAGTTACAGGCCTTTGAAGCTTTCATCGGAAGTGATGGTATTCTCTATGCCGCAGAGGATGGTGTGATCACAGAGGTCAGCTACGAAGCGGGAGACCGTCTGACGACGACAGGAGCTCTGTTTTCCTATGCAACGTCGGATGACATGAGAATCTCCGTGGATGTGACCCAGGAGGATATTGTGGACCTGCAGGTGGGAGATGCGGTAGATATCACCTTTACGGCATACCCGGAGGATTCCTATACTGGAAGCATTCTCTCCATCAATACCACGGCTACTTCCGATTACAGTAATACCGTAAGCTACACTGTGGAGATCAGCGTGGAAGGTGAACTGGAGCAGCTCTACGGCGGCATGACCGCAGATGTGATCTTCGTTACCGAAGAAAAGGAAGATGTCCTCTATGTATCCCGTAAGGCGATCGTAGAAGAGAACGGCAAGACCTATGTCTATCGTAAGACAGCACTGGGCGGCAGGGAACTGGCGGAGGTAGAGACCGGTATCACTAACGGTGTGGACATCGAGATCTTGTCAGGACTGGAAGAGGGCGATACCATCTACCTGGCAAGTAAAGTCAGTTCCGAGGCAGAAGTCAAGAGCACGGAGGAGACTGCCGATTCCGGCAGCAGTTCTGATACCGCAGTCGGCAGTGATACGGAGTTCGAGATGTCGGAGGATATGCAGATGCCGGGAGGCGGTGACATGCCCCAGGGTGGTCACAGGGGTGGTAATTCCGGCACCTTCGGCGGCGGAATTCCGGGCGGTCACGGAGGACAATAAATCAGGCGGATGGAACAAATGTTGAGAAACAGACAGGAATGATTGGGAACAGTTATGAAGCAGAATGAAAATGGGAAAAAGATCAAGGAAACTATAAAAAATCGGATGAGCTGGATCGGATCATGGAAAAGCTGGTCGAAAAGACGCAAGCTCACCACAGGTGTCTGTGGTGTCTGTGTGATCGCTGTAGTGGCTGGTGCCATTGGTCTCTCCGGTGGTTCCGATACGGAAGTCATCTATAAAGAGACCACCGTAAAATACGGGACACTGGTCAAAGGTGTGACGGAGACCGGCTCCGTGGACATCGGTACGGTGGATCAGACCTTTGATCTGGATATGAGTGCCCTGCAGAGAACGGATACTTCCGGCAGCAGTTCCTCCGGCGGCTCCTCCGGTAGTACTGCCGGCAGCAACTCTGGATCCGGTGGATTTGGCGGCATGAGTGCTTCCGGTGGCGGAGCCCAGGGAGGCTTAGACATGTTTGGGCAGATCTTTAATATGGGCGGCAGCAGCTCCGGCAGCAATGGTGACGATTCTACCCTGACCGTGGCAGAGGTAGTGGTCTCCGTGGGGCAGCAGGTGTCCGAGGGAGATCCCCTGTACCTGCTGGAAGAAGACAGTGTCTCCGACCTGGAAGACGAACTGCAGTCTAACGTAGAGAAAGCAAAAGCGGATCTGGAGGCGGTGGAAGCCGACCAGACCCTGTCAAAACAACAGGCAAAATACACTTATGACAGCAGCACTGCTTACGGCAGTTATATTGATACCGAGTACAGTACTACATTGCAGGAGCTTCAGAATACGGTAGATTCTGCGGAGAGCACGCTGGAGCAGGCGAAGAGCAGCCTGGAAGATTACCGGGCACAGCTGGAGGAGGTAACGGCAGCCTATGAGGATGCGGCACAGGTATTGTCGAACTGTAAATACAGCCTGAACAGTACGGACGCAGCAGATGATACTTACGGATATGTCTATTATGCGCAGCTGACGGAGCAGGCACAGTCCACGGCAGATTCCCTGGAGCAGCAGAAGGAAGAGCTGGAACAGAGAGTAGAGCAGGCGGAGGAAAATGTAACCACAGCCGAGACCGCTTATAATAAAGCAAAACGGGAACTGGAGCAGGGGAAGCTGACCGCAGCCGAGACAAAAAAACTGCGGACACTGGCTTACAATACCGCACAGGAGACCTATGACATTGCACTGGGGTATCTTGCGCAGGAATTGTCCGATCAGCAGGAAACCTATAATGAGACACTGGAAAAATGGAATGAGTTCAGCACTTATATCGATGGTAATGCAGTATGTGCAAGATACAACGGTGTCATCACCGGCGTGGAGCTGGAGGCCGGAGACAAGATCAGTACCGGAACCTCTCTGGTTACCTTATACGATATGGACGAAATGACCATGACGGTAACAGTGGATGAAGATGACATGACGGATATCTCTCTGGGATCTGCGGCGAATATTGCATTGACGGCATATCCGGAAGATATCTTTACGGCAAAGGTGACGGCTATCGGAGATGCGACATCGGATTCCAGTGGAAACATAACTTATGACGTAACTGTCACATTAGAAGGGGATGTCTCCGGACTGTTCCAGGGCATGACAGGAGATGTGACTTTCGTTACGGAACAAACGGAAGAAGTGTTGTATGTCTCACGCAGAGCCATTATCACAGAGGATGACAAGACTTATGTAAAAGTGAAGACTGCAGAGGGCAGTATTGTGAAAAAGGAAATAACGACAGGAATGTCAGATGGTTCTAACGTGGAGATCTCCGGAGATATTGCAGAAGGAGATACCGTATTGATCGAAAGCAGCATTACGAAGTAGAGCGGAGACCTGTGGGAAAGTAAGGTCAATGGAAGGGAAGAAGTAGAATATGAGATTATCCGAAATATTACGTCTGGTGTGGTTGAACCTGTCACAGAATAAATTCAAAGTGATCCTGACTTCCATCGGTATCGTTGTGGGATCCGCTACCATAATGCTGGTGCTGGCGATAGGTACCGGTGGAAAAGAAGAGGTGGCGGAGCAGTTCAAGAACCTGAATGCCGGGGCAATTGATATTTCCTGTGACAGCAGTGATAGCGGCGGTTTTAGCTTTGAAATGCCGGGCGGTGGAGGAAACGTTACCGTCACCAATATGGGCGGAGGCCCCAGAGGAGGTTCCGGCGGCGGTACGTCTGGTGGTCCCGGCGGTGGCATGGATTTCGGCGGATTTTTCGGATTCGGACAGGAGGAAGAGAGCGAAGCCGTGACATTGACCAGTGAAGACTGTGATGATCTGGCGACTTTTGTATCGGGAATCTCTGCAACTACGATCTCTTATTCCACTACAGCATCGGTGGAGGGAGGCGATATGACCTCTGCTTCCTATTACACCATTGCCGGTGTGGAAGACAATTATGCCGCCATCAGTAATCTGGAAATGGCCATCGGGGATTTCCTCACAGAAGAAAACAACGAGAGCAAGGAAAAGGTGTGCGTACTGGGTGCCACCGTGGCAAAGGAAATTTTTGGAAGCGCCTACGATGCCTATGACGGTACAGTCTATATTGATGGCCGTCCCTATATAGTGTCAGGGGTACTATCCGAGATGGGAACTGTGGCATCCGGCATCAGCCCGGATACGGCGATCTATGTACCTTACGAAACCGGCATCAAATACATTACCGGTACGAGCATTAGTCCAACCATTACCGTGGTCGCAGAAGATGTGAATCAGGTGGACACTGTAATGACAGGGGTGGAGAGTGCCTTAAAAGAAAGTTATCCCAACACCACATTTACCATCAGCGATGCCGGAAGCAAGATGGAGGCAGCCTCCGCTTCCAATGAGACTTTGACATTACTGCTGATCTCTATGGCCGTGATCGTATTTATCGTTGGCGGTATCGGTATTATGAATGTGCTGTTTGTATCCATCAAGGAGCGTACCAACGAGATCGGTATTCTGAAAGCACTGGGCTGCTCCCGAAAGGATATCCTGTTGGAGTTTTTATTGGAGGCAAGTTTTACCAGTCTGGTAGGAGCCGTACTTGGGGTGCTGGTGGCTCTTGGAATTACGCCATTCGTGCAGCTGTTCAACGTGAGAGTGTCCTTATCGGTACAGGGTGCAGTATTGTCGCTGTTGTTTGGTGTCTTCACCGGAAGTATCTTCGGCTTCTATCCGGCATATAAGGCATCGAGACTGATCCCCGTAGAAGCTTTAAATCAGGAGTAGTGCGAAAGGTGTAAGGATTATGATGGAAAATGCAATGATCACCATGAAAAATATAAATAAAGGCTATATGCTGGGAGAGGAGCGTCTGCCGATCCTGAAGGACATCAATTTTCAGGTAAATAAGGGAGAATACGTGGCAATCTTAGGCCCTTCCGGTTCCGGTAAGACTACGTTAATGAATATGATCGGCTGTATGGATGTGATGGACAGCGGAGAGTATTATCTGGATGGCATGGCAATCCACAAGACCAAGGAGGACGATCTGACCATGGTACGCAACCAGAAGATCGGGTTTATTTTCCAGAACTATCAGCTGATCCCGACCTATAATGTCATGCAGAATATTATCATGCCCCTGCTGATGCGTGGCATGACTCATGAGGAAGCAGAAGAAAAGTGTAAAAATACTATCAAACTGCTGGGGCTGGATCATCGTATCGGACATAAGCCCAACGAATTGTCCGGCGGACAGAAGCAGAGAGTATCCATTGCCAGAGCACTGGTGGGACAGCCGGCGATCCTTCTGGCGGATGAGCCTACCGGTGCTCTGGATCAGACCAGCGGCAAGGAAGTACTAAAGCTGTTCCGGGAACTGAACGATATGGGCAACACCATCGTCATGATCACCCACGACCTGGGCGTAGCACAGTCTGCGAAACGTATCGTGCGTATTGTGGATGGGCAGCTACAGGAATAATTACAATTTACGAGATATCAAATGTTGTCTCCGTTCCAGCCCCAATATTTTACGGTCTGATACTTTACATAGACATGATCCGGAGCGATGTTCATGATCTCATGAAAGATATTGCAGATCTCTGCGGTTAGTGCAGAAAAGGCAGTGGCATCTTCTCCGCCGAAAACACTGACTTCTACCATAGCCAGCGGTTCGCTGTTGCTGCCACGAAAATATAAGTTATAATTCGGCTCAAAGCCAAGCATAAGCCAGCTCTCGGATTTGCCGGGAACAATAGAGATGGCCTGTCCCAATCGGGTTTTCAGAGCCTGCTCCTGTTCAATGGAGATGGGAGTACTGATTTTGGAATTAATAAAAGGCATAAGATATCCTCCTTAAAAAATTTTATCTGTCTCTATAGTAAATCCAGAAATGGCGGGAAGCAAGTCACTTTTTTCCTTTTGATGGCTTTGGTATTTGATTTTCTGATTTTGAGCATAAAAGAGTCCCATTTTGCAAAAACTCCTGGTAACACAATGCGAAAGGCAGGAAAGAGAAATGCAGATACGGGACGATCTTGGAATTACAACAAAACTGGAAAACGGCAAGGCTTATCTGGAATTTGTACTGCCGGAAAAGATTGGGCGTTTGCTGTCCGCTTTACAGATCGAGATCTGGGAAGAAGCGGAGGGCGGGCGCCTTGTTTTTCATGGAGAATATGCTCCGGAAGAGTCAGATTGCATGACGGCGTTGTTGCTGCGGCCGCATCTGTGGGACGGCTTGCGGGATCCCTATGTCTATCTGGTGAAGGCGCAGGGAAGGTTCGGAACCGTGGAGTATGGAGAAAAGACAGGTTGCACGGAGAATGAGGAAAAGTCAGATCCTGCTGAGGATATAACCGAGGCAGTGGAAGTGTACTGGCAGCAGGAACTGGCAATTTATGACGTGCATGTCATCGATAAAAAGGGAATCTTTCTCAATGAAAAAGAGTTTCTGCCACATGAAGTAGTCTACCGGCTTCCCCCGCAGATCAGTGATGCCGGGATGAGGGTGGAGCAGGTACGAAGAGATCTGGAACGGCTGGTCCGGGTGGGGGTAAATGTGATCCGGCTGGAAGGAACCGGGACCGGGGCAGAGGGGGTGAACTGCTCCGAAGTGAGAACGTTTTACAGCCTGTGCAGAAAGCGTGGATTTCTCACTGGGGACCTGTGGATAAGACCGGAAAATTTTCCGGTATATCGTGGATTATCCGGAGAAACGGCAGAAGATGGACTTCTTTCGGCGAATGGCAGAACGCTGACGGAGCGGTATTACTATTATCAGGCGAAGTGGAGCAGCGAACCGGTGCTCTATCCGGCACTTTCCACTCTGCATCGTCAGAAGAACGGACTGGTCTCCCTGACAATTTACAGCAATCAGAAAAAAGTGGTGCTCTATGTGGAGGGGGTACTTTTCTTATTCCAGTCGGCCGCATCCGGTGATCCGGAATTCATTTTTGAAGATATTCCTGTGGCGAAGCTGCCGCTGCATCTGGCGGCGGAGGCAGGAAATTTAAGCATTTCGCTGACCGTGACGAAGCTTTAAGGGTTGGGACTTCACAGATTTTTCACAAATGTTTCACCTTTTCATGACATTTGAGACATATACTGATACCAAAATCGAAAAGTCCGAGACCACATGAGCTTGCTCAGATGTGATTGAGAGACTTTGAGATTTGCCCCGATATGAGTACAAAAGTGGGATGATAATCCCACGATGTACGAATAGCGGGCAGGATTGTGAGAGTGCGTAGCACGGAACAATCCGTAGGTATCAGTTCTGGGGACTCGTGGGTATCAGTTACGGGTACCCGTAGATATCAGGTGGGGGATCACACCATATCCGGGAGGCAAATATGATAGAAGTAAGCAATCTTACAAAAAAATATGGTGATCATATTGCCGTAGATCATCTCTCTTTCCGTGTGGAAAAGGGACAGATTTACGGCTTTCTTGGTCCTAACGGCGCCGGTAAATCCACGACAATGAACATCATCACGGGTTACCTGGCAGCTACGGAGGGCACTGTGACCATCGATGGCAAAGACATCCAAAAAAATCCGGAGGAGGCAAAGCGTGCCATCGGTTATCTGCCGGAGCTTCCGCCGCTGTATGTTGACATGACTGTCAGAGAGTATCTGGAATTCGTGGCAGAACTGAAAAAAGTGCCGAAAAAAGAGCGGAAGCAGCAGATCGATGAGGTCATGGAAATGACACAGATCGCCGATATGCAGCAGCGCCTGATCAGGAATCTGTCAAAAGGTTATAGGCAGAGAGTCGGACTGGCACAGGCGATCCTTGGCTACCCGGAGGTCATCATTCTGGATGAGCCCACGGTAGGTCTGGATCCGAAACAGATCATCGAGATCCGTGATCTGATCCGCAAGCTTGGCGAGAATCATACCGTGATCCTCAGTTCCCATATTCTGTCGGAGGTTAGCGCGGTCTGCGACCATATTATGATCATAGCTCATGGTAAGCTGGTAGCCAGCGATTCTCCGGAGAATCTGCAGAAGCTTATGAGTGGTTCCATGGAACTGAACCTGGAAGTAAAGGGAAGCACCGCTGCGGTGAAGAACGCATTACAGGAGATCTCACAGATCGACCGGATCGAAGAGAACACGGAGGCATCCAAAAATATTGCAAAACTGAAAGTGATCTCCAAAGAAAATGCCGACATCAGAGAGCAGGTATTTTATGCACTGTCAGATGCAAAGCTGCCTATTTTAGAGATGACCCATGCAGAGAAGTCTCTGGAAGACATCTTCCTGGAACTGACCGAGGATGTAGCACCTACACAGTCGGAGAAGCACAAACTATTCTCAAAAAGAAAAAAGCCGGAAGCCGAAGAAACTGTAACTACAAAGGAGGCGGAATAATATGCTGGCCATTTATAAGAGAGAATTGAAATCCTATTTCCGTTCCTTTATCGGATTTTTAT
>OAWP01001767.1_pt1 | contig 11809 bp, 10 predicted proteins | sample 1517081 | NCBI WGS metagenome assembly OAWP01 (sample SAMEA2580167, study PRJEB22360) | human gut metagenome | biome: human gut; feature: human-associated habitat; material: faeces | place: Denmark | collected 2008/2010 | reverse complement strand
CCCGCCGTGGATCGGCTGGTGGAGCAGGGCGTGCCGCCCCGCACAGCTCAGAAAATGGTGCGGGAGGAGGCAGTGCAATGTCTGGCCAGAGCCCTGTAAGCCCTGCCCGAAAGCTCCACGATGCCGACGTGGTCTACCTCTATGATGGCAGCTTCGAGGGCTTTCTCTGCTGTGTGTTTGAGAGCTTTGCCCAGCATGAGCTGCCCTTTGCGGTCTGGACCCCGGAGCGGGAGACGGCTACCCTCTACCCTGTGAAGGAGATCCCCACTGACCACGCAAAGGCCCGGCGGGTCTTTGCCAGCTTCCGCGCCAAGCTGGGCGAAGAGACGGAATCCCTCGTCACCCGGGATTTTCTCTCGGGCTGGGAGGATAAGGAGCTGCGGCTCATCCGATTTCTGCATCTGGCCTTTGCGCTGGGGCCAGGCACCGTCAAGCGGCGGGGCCACCCGGAGGTGGCTCCGCTCTACCAGATGAAGCAGAGCCTGGACTGGGAAGTGGACAAGTTTCAGGGCTTTGTCCGTTTTCAGGAGCACGATGGGATGCTGGGTGCAGTCATCCACCCCAAAAACTATATTCTGCCCCTCCTGCGCGGGCATTTCTGTGCCCGCTTCCCGGAGGAGAACTTCCTGATCTATGATGCCGTCCATCAGGCGGTGCTGCTGTACCAGAACCACAAGGCTCAGCTCATGGAGCTGGCCGAACCCCTCACCCTGCCCCCACCTGATGAAAAGGAGCAGCAGTTTCAGGAGCTCTGGCGGCAGTTCTACAAAACGCTGGAGATCAAGGCCCGCCACAACGAAAAGGGCCGTATGACCCACTGCCCCAAGCGATTCTGGGCGGATATGACCGAAATGAAAGAGGAATTGAAATGAAAACGGAAACAAAGACCGGACGCTGGAAATATGCGGCCATCGTGCTAATTGTGACCCTGCTGGTGGGGCTGTTCTGGAGTTATGTAAAAAATGGGCCGAAGGGCGAAATCTATCTCTATGGAGAAGAACACAGCAAGCAGAGCATTCTCGACAAGGAACTTTCCATCTGGGGCGAGTATTACGAAAAAGGAATGCGGGATCTGTTTGTGGAATTCCCGTATACGGATGCACAATTTCTGAACCTGTGGATGCAGGCCGACGATGATGAATTGCTGGATCTGCAGTTCAAGGACTGGGAAGGTACAGCAGGCGGCACCGAGGTCGAGAAGAATTTTCTGAAACAGATCAAGGAGCAGTATCCTGAGACCGTGTTCCACGGCACCGACGTGGGCCATACCTGGGAAAGAACCGGGCCGCGGTATCTGGCCTATCTGGAAGCCAATGGGCAGAAGGACAGCGAAGAGTACCGGCGTGCGCAGGAAAACATGGAACAGGGCAAACGGTACTATGAGATCGAGGCGACGGATGAAGCTTCTTCGGTCCGATACCGGGAGGATCGGATGGTGGAGAACTTCCGGCGCAGCTATCAGGAGCTGGAAGCGGTACGCCGCACCGATATCATGGGTATCTATGGAAGTGCACATATTGTGGAGTCGGAGTATTTGAACTCGGATTTTCGCATGGCAAAACAGTTGAGCGAGAACTATGGGGAACATCTCCATACCAAAGATCTGACGCAGGAACCGGAACGGATCGACGCGCTGGAAGTCAACGGAAAGACCTACACAGCATCCTATTTCGGTGAGCAGGATATTTCGATGGTAAAGGGCTACAAGACCCGAAAGTTCTGGCGGTTGGAAGACGCATACGAGGACTTTAAGGAGCTGCCGACACCCCGTGAGATTCTGCCAGCCGACAACTACCCTATAAAAATCCAGGCCGGGCAGGTGTTTGCTGTGGAGTACCTGATGTCCGACGGCTCGACCGAGTGGAAGTATTATATCACGGACGGCACAGTACAGAATGGCCAACTCATCACAAAGCGGATGAAGATGGAATAAGCAGGCTCCCGGCCCCGGAACTTTGACGAATTTACAAAAAGGTTGCATCTGCGTGGTTGAAACCCGCAAAACCTATGGTATACTATAAGGGATATCCGGGCAGGCATTTCTGCCCCACACACCCCCGCTGCGGGGTCAACACAAAAGGAGTATTGTAGCGTTATGGTTCGCATTACTATGGAAGACGGCGGCATCATCGACATTGAGCTGAATGAGGAAGTCGCCCCCATCACCTGTGAGAATTTCAAGAAGCTGGTCAGCGAGGGCTTTTATAACGGCCTGACCTTCCACCGTGTCATCCCCGGCTTTATGATCCAGGGCGGCTGCCCGCTGGGCAACGGCACCGGCGGCCCGGGCTGGAACATCAAGGGCGAGTTCGCTGCAAACGGTGTGAACAACCCCATCAAGCACACCCGCGGCGTGATCAGCATGGCCCGCAGCATGAACCCCAACAGCGCCGGCAGCCAGTTCTTCATCATGCACAAGGACGCTCCCCATCTGGACGGCCAGTATGCCGCTTTCGGCAAGGTCGTTTCCGGAATGGAGGTCGTGGATAAGATCGCTTCCGTCCGCACCGACTGGAACGATAAGCCCACCACCCCCGTCAAGATGAAGACCGTTGAGCTCATCGAGGGCTGATCTTCTGCGCTTCGGTCCCACATCGCCTGCCCATGAAGTGCCCCGTCAAGTAGACAGAAAAAATAATATAAGATTTTTGTTCGCCGTTTCCACAAGGAGACGGCGAATTTTTTGTGCAAATCGGCGTTAGGATGCTCGATTCATGGCACGGACGTGAGCTTGCAGCGTCCAACACGGGACATTTTTTGATATTTTACTTCCGTTGTATCGTGATTGTTCTTGCCTGACATGAAAATACCCCCAGAGTACGCAGAGTTTTCTTTTTACTCTGTCTACTCCAGGGGTAGCATATCATGTTGAGGATACAGGCCGGGGGCTTTCCATCTATGCGTCAGAAAGAGATGAGAGGCTTACTTTTTTTCGCCCTTGGGCAGCAGACCGGCGCGCTCCAGAGCCGGGCGCAGGGCCAGATACAGGATGACCACGCAGATGGTGGAGGCTACGCTGTTGATAAAGGTGACACCACCGGCGATCTTGGACAGGGCCTGTGCCACGGTATACTCCTGGCCAAAGATGTAAATGTTGCGGAAATAGCCCAGGAACGGGTCGGTGATGACGTTCAGCAGCAGGCCGGAGCCGCCTGCCACGATGACCTTGAGCAGGTAGCCCTTGCTGTGGCGGTCGAGATCGCGCAGCTTGAACACCTTGTGGGCCACGGCACCGCAGGTGATGCCGATGATGAACTTCAGCACAAAGGTGGTCACGGCATAGCCCGGGTCACCGGCCAGGATATCGGCCAGAGCCAGACCGATCGCACCGGCCAGGCCGCCGGAAACGCCGTCCAGCAGCAGGGCGGTCAGGGCGGTGAAGGTGTTGCCCAGATGGAACGAGGAGCCGCCGTAGAACGGCACACGGAAGAACAGGTACGCCACCAGGCTCAACGCGGCCATAACGCCGGTCAGGGCCAGCTCCTTGGTGGTAAAGGTGCGCTTGTACAGCACACTGCCGAACAGGATGACGACGATCACCACAGCCAGCAGCAGCCACATTGCAGTTGTAGACATGATTTTTCCCTCCAAATTTTTTCGGGGCGAACCCCCTCCATCCTGTTTCGCAGGATCCTTCGCCCGTTTCAGGGCCACTTACCCATAAAACTACTTGACATTTGGGTGTGTGGTTGGTATGCTCCTATTATACGCGAAACTGGCACCATGAAAATACCCAGAATAAAGTTTTTTTATGGGGTCAGTTCGGCGAAGCACCCAAAAAGGGGAGAGGTCTTATGTTTCATCTGACAACTGCACTGGATGCCGCCAGCGGGGTGCCGCTGTACGAGCAGCTCTATGAGAGCCTTGCCGCCGAGATGCGCAGCGGGGCCATTCCGGCGGGCACCCGGATGCCCGGCAAGCGGCGGCTGGCGGCAGAGCTGTCGGTGTCTGTCAACACGGTGGACGCGGCATATCAGATCCTGGCGACCGAGGGCTACATGGAGCCGCGGGAGCGCAGCGGCTTTTATGTACAGGAATATCTTGCCCTGCCCACCCGGCCCGAGGAAGTGCCGCCCCCGGTATCTGCCGCTCCGCCGGAAGCAGCCGAGCCGCCCGTCCGGTTCGATCTGTCCACCCGGGGCGTGGACCCGGGGCTGTTCCCGTTCCGCACCTGGGCCCGGCTGCAGAAAGAGCTGCTCTATTCCTCGCCCCAGCTGCTGACCCATGGCGATGCGCAGGGGGATGTGGAGCTGCGGCAGGCGCTGGCGGACTATCTGGAGGAATACCGGGGCGTGCGGTGCACCGCCGAGCAGGTGGTGGTGGGTGCCGGTATGGAGTATCTGCTGAGCCTGCTGGCTCCGCTCCTGCCTGGCAAAACGGCGGTGGAGAATCCCGGCTACCAGCGCGCGAAGCAGGTGCTGGAAAACAACGGCGTGGCGTGCTGCTGTCTGCCTGTGGATGCGGACGGCCTTTCCGTTGAAGCATTGTCCGGCTCGGGTGCGGCGGTGTGCTATGTCACGCCCAGCCACCAGTTCCCCACGGGCGTGACCGGGCGGGGGGGCCGCCGCACGGAGCTGCTCCACTGGGCCTCCCGCTGCCCGGGCCAGCGGTATATCATAGAGGACGATTACGATTCGGAGTTCCGCTTTGATACCCGCCCCCTGCCCAGCCTGCAGGGCATGGCCGGGGCCGACGGCCCGGTGGTCTACCTTTCCACCTGCTCTCGCAGTCTGGCCCCCGGCATCCGCATCGCTTACATGGTGCTGCCCCGGCAGCTGCTGCCCGCCTGGCGGGCAAAGTACCGGATCTATTCCGGCACCGTCAGCCGGTTTGAGCAGCAGACCCTGGCCCGCTTCATCCGCGAGGGCTACTTTACCCGGCATCTTGCCCGGGAGCGCGTGGCCTACAAGGCCCGGCGGGATGCTCTGGCTGCCTCTCTGCGCGCTGCCTTTGCGCCGGACGAGCTGACCCTGACCGGCCTGCATACCGGCTTGCATCTGTTGGCAAGGCTGAAAAATGCCCCGCCGGATGCCGCCCTTCACGCCGCCGCAAAGGCGCAGGGCGTGGCCCTGAGTCTGCTGAGCGATTATGACCTGACCGGCGGGGAACAGGATTTTTCCGGTACGTTTGTGCTGGGCTATGGCTCCCTGAGCGAGGCATCATTCCCCGAGGCGGGCGAAACGCTGAGGAAGGTCTGCACCGCCGCCCGGGAAGCGTCTGTGACCATATAAGTGCCCGCTTTTGCATCCCACGCCCCGGGCAGGGCTTCGGCGTGGGGGAGGGCGCTGTTGTTGGCCAGAAACTCCAGGACCGTGCCCAACAGGGTATAATCCTGTGCTGCAAAGTCGGTGAGCAGGGCCGCGCTGCTGGCCCGCAGGGCATCTGGCAGGGTGGCGGGCAGCAGGGCGAGGTCCTGCCGGAAAAAGGCTTCCCACACTGCCGCCCGGGCGGCGGCCCGGCGGGCAGGCGGCAGGGTGCCGTCCGCATCCCAGCCGGCGAGCAGAGCGTGGGCCTCCTTGGCCGAAATGCTCTGCACGGCGGCGGAAAGCCCGGTTTCGGCCAGCTCATCGGCAGTCAGTGCCCCCGAAAACCCCACCCGCACCGGCCCGTAACGGGAAGCAGTCTTTTCCAGCACGGCGGAGGACAGCGCCAGATAAAACATATCCTCCGGCAGGCCCAGCACCTCCAGAAGCGCCTGACGGCACCGGGCGGGCCCCGCCGCTCCGTAGCAGTGGGCAAGGCTGGCAGTCTCTCCGTTGAAGGGAACCGTCAGCTCCCCTGGCACGGCCAGCAGGTTCAGACTGTTCTGGGCGGCATTCAGGTAGACCAGCAAAAAGCCCGGCTGTTCCCCGGCGGTGCAGAGAAGCAGGGTCATCCGGTGCTCGGCCCGGGGCAGCTGGATGGGCACTCCGCTCTGGGGCTGGGCCGTCTGGATGCGGGTGCGCACCATCTGCCGGGTGAGCAGGACTGTGCCGCCCACCAGCGGTAGCAGCACCAGAAGTGCCGCCCCCAAAGCAGCCCAGAAGGGCCTCCAACCGTTCTTGTGCATCCCGTGTTCCTCCGTTCTGTTTTGGAACAGGGTGGGCCGGGATGCGCTTTTTTATACAGAAACCGCTGCCCGGGCATGAATACGCCCCCTGTGCCATACAGTAGAGCACAGGGGGCGTTTGTGTATGTGGGAGAGCTTGGCGCGGGTGAATGCGGTGGTCGGCGGTGTGGTATGGGGGCCGGTGGGGCTGGCACTGCTGTTTGGCACCGGCTGTCTGCTGACAGTGCGCACCGGTTTTTTCCAGCTGCGGTATTTCGGGTACTGGATGCGGCACACCATCGGGGCCATCTTCCTGGACCGGAATGTGACCGCCCACACGGACGATGAAGCCATCAGCCAGTTCCAGAGCCTTTGCACGGCGCTGGCGGCGACCATCGGCACCGGCAACATCGGGGGTGTGGCAGCAGCCATTCTGTCAGGCGGGCCGGGGGCTGTGTTCTGGATGTGGGTCATGGCCCTGCTGGGGATGATGACCAGTTATGCCGAGAACGTGCTGGGCATCTGCTACCGCCACCGGGATGCCGCCGGAAGATGGTGCGGCGGGCCCATGTACTATCTGGCCGAGGGGCTAGGCGGCGGCTTTGGCCGGGCACTGGCGGTGCTGTTTGCCTGCTTTTGCGTGCTGGCCAGCTTCGGCATGGGGAACATGAGCCAGATCAACTCCATTGCGGGCAATCTGCAGGCGGTGTTCCGGGTGCCGCCGGTGGCAACGGGCATCGTGCTGGCCCTGCTCACCGGGCGGGTCATACTGGGCGGGCTGAAGCGGGTGGCCGCAGTTACGGAGGCCATCGTCCCGCTCATGGCCCTGTTCTACCTGTTCGGGGCGCTGACCGTGGTCTGTGTCCATGGGGCGGCTGTCCCGGCAGCATTCGCGGCCATCTTCCGGGGGGCGTTTGGCTTGCAGGCCGCCGGGGGCGGGGTGCTGGGTTACGGCATGGCCCGGGCCATCAGCTGGGGATTCAAGCGGGGAGCCTTTTCCAACGAAGCAGGACTGGGCGCGTCGGTGCTGGTGCACTGCGCGACCAACGTGGAGGAGCCTGTCCAGCAGGGAATGTGGGGGATGTTCGAGGTGTTTGCAGATACCATGGTGGTCTGCACCATCACGGCCCTTGTGGTACTCACCAGCGGCCTTGTGGATCTGGACACCGGTGCGGCCCTGACCGGTGTGGAGGGCTCCGCACTGGTGGGGCAGGCTTTTTCCACGGTGTTTGGGGCGTTCGGGCCGCAGTTCATCGCGGTGTCGGTCCTGTTGTTTGCCTATTCCACTACGCTGGGGTGGAGCCATTACGGCACCCGGGCAGTGGTGTATCTGCTGGGGGAGCGTGCCGCCGCAGGATATAAACTGGTGTTTGCGGCCATGGTGCTGGTGGGTGCTGTGATGAAGCTGGATCTGGCCTGGGCGCTCTCCGATACCTTCAACGGCCTGATGATGCTGCCCAATCTTGTGGGCGTAGTGGGGCTTTCGGGAGTGGTGGTCCGGGAGACACAAGCGTATCTGAAACGAAAATGACCCTCTCCGTCCCTGCAGTCTGTCTGTCAGATGCGGGATGGGGAGGGTCATTCTTTATCGCTTCTTTTTATTCGGCTTCGGGGCAGGCCGCTTCAGGCTCCGCACCGCGTCACGCCCGGCGGCGATGCCGCTGCCAAAGGCCCAGTGCAGGTTGAAGCCGCCGCAGCTGCCGGCGCAGTCCAGCGTTTCGCCCACAAAGTAAAGGCCGGGGCAGCCCTTGAACTGGAAGCTGGGGGTCACTTCGGTCAGGCTCAGGCCGCCGCCGGTGGTCTGGGCCTGCTTCCAGCCGCAGGGGGTCAGGCCCTCGAACAGCCAGTGCTTGGCCGCGTTGGCCAGCACCTGCCAGGCGGCATCCGGCAGGGTGTCCACCGGTTTTTCAGGCAGCTTTGCCGCTGCCCACAGGGCGCGGCCCAGCTTGGGATTGAGCAGACCTGTCCAGAAATCCGCAGGTGCCTTGCCCGGCAGCAGGGGCACCCGGGCCGCAAACAGGGCGGTCAGGGCAGTCTCGTCCAGCATGGGGAAGAGGTCCAGCTCCACGGCCGGGCGCTTTGGTCCCCGCCCCGGGGCCAGATGGCCGGACAGCTGCATGATGCAGATGCCCGAAAGCCCGTAGTCCGTGAACTGCACCTCGCCGTTTTCCACGGCCACGGTGCAGTGGCAGTCGAGGTCCAGCAGGGTGGCAGCGGCCTTGGCCCGGATGCCGGCCAGAGATCGGTTGGGCTTTGCTGTCTGCAGGGCGGTCAGGCAGGGGTACAGCGGCTCCAGCTTTCCGCCGCACTGGGCGGCGAATCGGGTGCCGAAGCCGTCGGTGCCGAACTGCGGCCCGGCATTGCCGCCCATGGCGCAGATGACGGCATCGGCCCGCAGGGTCTGGTCCTGACCCTCGGCATCCTCGCACAGGATGGTGTAGCCGCTGCGGTTCTGGCTCAGGGTCTGCACAGTGCAGCCGGTACGCACCTCCACGCCCAGCCGGGCAAGGTGGCCTTCCAGCAGGGCCAGCACGTCTGCGGCCTGGTTGGAGTAGGGGTACACCCGCCCGGCCTCATCGGTGCGGGTGTACAGGCCCAGCGCCGCGAACCATTCCAGCGGTGCGGCGGCATCCACCGCGGCCAGCAGGGGCCGCAGGGCGGCGGGGTCAGCGGTGAAATACTGCTCCGGTGCAATGCCGGTGTTGTCCAGATTGCAGCGGCCGTTGCCGGTGGCCAACAGCTTTTTGCCGCATCTGGGGTTGCGGTCCAGCACCGTCACCCGCACTGCCCCTGCCGGGGCAGACTGGGCGGCGGCCAATGCGGCGGCAAGGCCCGCTGCACCGCCGCCCAATATCACGATCTGCTGCATAAGAGCACCCCCTCAGAAATCCATACATTTTATTATAACATACACAGCAGCAAAAGGATAGAAGAATGCCCCAAATTTGCAGCGAATAATCTTTGACGAAAGCCTTGACAGAAAAAGCAGAATTTGGTAGTGTTGATTCGACGGAATTGCGTGGTTTCGCAGGCTGTGGAAATGCGGCCGGAAAAGGGCAGAGAGTTGGGACTCTGCTGAGGAGAAGCTGAATATGTGGAAGAAAAAAGAAAGATGGACAGCAGCTGCGCTGCTGCTGGCGATGGTCGTGGTGACAGGTCTGTGCTGGTACATCCTGTACATCCGGCAGCAGTTCTATGACGAAGGCACCCGCAACCTGCTGGAGACCTATGAGCAGGTGGATAAGGCGTTTACCATCTTCAGCCGGAGCAACTGGAACATGCTGAACGAGTGGGGCAAGAGCCTGCAGGCTGCCAATGAGGAGGGCCTGGCGGAGGAACGCCTGCGCAGCTATGAGGCCGAGCGGGAGATCTGGCGGTACAGCAGCGTGTATCTGTTCAATGAAAACTGCGAATATTGGAGCATCCGGGGCAAGCATGAAAAAGTGGATCACCTCTGGACGGCCTTTGAGGAGATGTACCGCACCGGCAAGCCTACGGTGTCCAGCTACATCATGCGGAGCGGGGAGCGCCGGGTGGTATACTCTGCGCCCATTGCGCCGGTGGAGATCGACGGCACCACCTACACCAGCCTTGCCGTGAGCTATCGGAATAAGAACATAGAGGAATTGATCGGCGGCAGGGCTTACGGCGGTCAGAGCGACTGCTACATCATCCATTCCGATGGCGATGTGATGCTCTCGGAGGAGCCCAAGAGCGAGATCGAGGACTGGATGGACAACCTGTTCGACTACCTGCAGAAGCATGCGCAGGTGGATGCGGGCACACTGACCCGGGCCCGGCAGGACGTGGCAGAGGGCCGCAGCGGCAGCCTTTTCTACTGGCTTGAGGGCAAGAGCTATTATCTGGTCTACCAGCCTGTGGGCTTTCAGGATCTGTCCATTGTGGGCATCGTCGGCCGTGACGTGGTGGACAGTGGAATGCGGAAGATCCAGAACGCCACCATCCTGCTGCTGGCTGGGCTGTTCTTCTGCGCAGGCATCGTGCTGGTGCACGGTGTCCGCATCGATGCCCGCCTGCGCGTGGAGGAAAAGGAGCGCGCCCTCCGGCAGGAAGAGGAGGCCCGCCAGCAGATGGAGGACCTGGCCAACACCGACGGCCTGACCGGACTGTATAATGAACGCTATTTTGACGCATTGTTGAAAGAAAACGAGCTGAACAGGACACCGTTTGTCCTGTTCTACCTCGACCTTGACCGTTTCAAGCCTGTGAACGACCGTTACGGCCACGATGTGGGCGACCAGCTGCTCAAGGAGGTGGCCAGCCGCCTGCGGGGCTGCGTGCGGGAGAGCGATGCGGTGTTCCGCATCGGCGGGGATGAGTTCGCCCTCATCGTCAACGGAGCCGTAACGGAGGGGTTTTGCAAGAGCCGGGTGGAAAAGATCAAGGCAGCCATCCGGGAGCCTTACCGCCTGAAGGATGCAGAGGTGCAGGTTGGCACCAGCTGCGGCTGTGCGGTCTACCCCTGCGACAGCGACGATGTGCGTGCCATCCGCATCCTGGCCGACCACCGGATGTATGAGGATAAGCAGCGCTCCGGCCAGAGCTGAATGAATAATTCCCTTCCTGTTTCCACAGAATAACCATACTTCACAGAAATCTGGAAGCAAAACCGGAACATGGAAAGGAAGGGAACCTTATGAAAGCAACCGGCATCGTGCGCCGCATCGATGAGCTGGGGCGGGTGGTCATCCCCAAGGAGATCCGCCGCACCCAGCGCATCCGCAGGGGAGACCCGCTGGAGATCTTCACAACGGGGGACGGCGAGGTCATCTTCAAAAAGTATTCGCCCATGGGGGAACTGAGCGGGGTGACGGCTCAGTATGTGGATGTGCTGAGCAAGTGCTTTGCCCTGACGGCCTTTGTCTCAGACCGGGACCGCATTCTGGCGGCATCCGGTGCGGGCAGGCGGGATCTGGCAGACCGCAGCGTGAGCCAGCCGCGGGAAAAGCTGAGGGACAGCCGCAAGCCCTACCAGAGCGATGGCAGCCCCGAAAAGGCATTGCTGCCCTGTGAGGGCTCACCCCGGGCGCTGCTGTGCGCTGTGCCCATCATTGCGGCGGGGGATGTCACCGGCAGTGTGGGCCTGCTCACGGAGGACCGCACTGCCCAGCCCGATGCCGCCCAGCTCAAGGCGGTGAACGTGGCGGCGGCATTTCTGGCAAAGCAGATGGAGGAATGATCTATTATATAGGAGAGCCGCCGCAGGGCGGCTCTTTTTTGTGCGGCCTTTATGACAGAATTATGAATCTTTCAAAACTTTTCTGAGAAGCTATTGACAGCGCCGCAAAATTGGATATAATGGTCTTAGCACTCAGGAAGAAGGAGTGCTAAAGAACAAAAAGCGAACGAAGGAGGCAGGCGCTATGACGATGGATGCACGCAAACAGCGTGTCTTGCAGGCGATCGTTGCGCTGTATGGCCTCGAGGGCGAGCCCGTGGGCAGCAGTGTGCTGGCAAACTACTTTGATATGGCAGTTTCCAGTGCCACGCTGCGCAACGAGATGGCCGCGCTGACCAAGCTGGGTCTGCTGGAGCAGCCCCACACCAGCGCAGGCCGTGTCCCCAGTGCCAAGGGCTACCGTTATTATCTGGATCATCTTCTCACCGATGACCAGCCGCTGGACCGTGTGACCCGCGCCCGTGTGGACGCGGTGTTCGCAAGCCTTGACCATGAGCCGGAAAAGCTGGCACAGGGTGCCGCCAAGGCACTGGCCGCCATCAGCGGCTGGACCGCCGCCCTCCGCACCCCCAGCTCCGGGC